>Ga0126383_10001567_pt1 | contig 14301 bp, 14 predicted proteins | sample PanSoiMetPlot_35_FD_96882 | JGI IMG/M metagenome (GOLD analysis project Ga0126383, IMG submission 96882) | Tropical forest soil microbial communities from Panama - MetaG Plot_35 | ecosystem: Environmental > Terrestrial > Soil > Tropical forest > Bulk soil | place: Panama | collected 2016-02-17
GTAGTCGGCGTAGTTGCGGAAGCTGTCATTGCGCAGGGCAACGTGGGGAGAGTCGTCGCGGGTCTTCTTGCGACGGCCGCCGAGCGCAGGCAGCCAGCGGTAGGTGATGCCTGCCTGGGCGAGCGCTTTCTCGAGCGACTCACGGTTGAAGTGCGGCAAGCGGCGCGACATGGGAAAGGAGCGGATGTCGACCAGGGTTTGGATTTTGTGCGCACGGAGGGTCTCGATGAGGTCGTCGAGCGTGCGCGTGGAATGGCCGATGGTGTAAAGCGACACGGGACTGTTGACTCTTGATGGTTGATTTCTTTAAGACTCGATTTGCTTCAGGGCCGAGAGGATCAACCGGTCCTGCGCAGGAAACACGGTTCGCAGATCGAGCAGCACCCGACCTTGCTCGACACGCACGATGATGGGAGGACTCGAGTTGCGCAGGGCCTCGGACAGATCATCCGCACTCCGGCCGTCGCAACTGAGCGCCAGCAGGCTGGTGGGCAACACGGCCGATGGAGCCGAGCCTCCACCGAGCAGCGAATCGCCATCCATGATTTCCACCGACCATCTTGCCGACCGAAGCTGAGCCGCGAGCTCTGCCCCCCGTTTTCGAATCTCATGTCTCGTCAGGCGCATCATGCGCAGGGCGGGAATCGCGTCGTGGTCCTGCTTCACGTAGGCGAGCAAAATGGCTTCGAGGGATGCGTAGATCAGCTTGTCGACGCGCAGGGCGCGGAACAGGGAATTGGAGCGCATGCGGGCGATAAGATCGGAGCGGCCGCTGAGAAGTCCGGCCTGGGGGCCGCCGAGCAGTTTGTCTCCGCTGTAGGTGACGACGTCCACGCCCGCTCGCAGGCTGTCGAGCACCCCCGGCTCGTTGTTGATTCCTGCCGCCCGCAGATCGACGAGAGCGCCGCTGCCCAAATCCTCCATGAGCGGAAGGTTGCGCCGGCGGGACAAGCTCACCAGCTCCTCGAGCGCAGGCTGTTCGGTGAAACCGGTGATCTCGAAATTGGAGCGATGCACACGCAGCAGCAGGCAGGTCTTTTCGTTGATGACCCGCTCGTAGTCCGCGATGCGTGTGCGATTGGTGGTGCCGACCTCGCGCAAGGTGGCGTTCGATTTCGTCATCACCTCGGGGATGCGAAACGAGCCACCAATTTCCACCAATTCTCCGCGGGAGACGATGACCTCTCCGCCTTCGGCCAGGGTGTTCAAAGCGAGTAGGACGGCGGCGGCATTGTTGTTGACGACGATGGTGGAGACGGGCGTTGGGGAGCTTTCCGCCAGCAATTTGTGGAGCAACCGGTCCACATGCAGATCGCGTTTCCCGCGTTGGCCGCTAACCAGATCGAATTCCAGATTGGAGTAGCTTGCGGCGGTCTCACGCACATGATCGAGTGCGGCGGCCGACAATGGGGCCCGCCCCAGGTTGGTGTGGAGAATCACGCCGGTGGCGTTGATGACCGGGCGGAGCGAGTAACCCAACGTCTGGCGCAGGCGCCGCTCGACGGCGGCGGGTAGACCGGCCACGGCAAGATCGACTGCGGCGGCCTCGAGGCGGCCGGCGGCGATTTCCTCGCGCAGGCGGGAGAGCACGGCGCGCGCGGCATCGGTGAGGGCGACGTGGCCTTCGCGGCCGGCCAGGCGCACGAGTTCAGGCTGATGCAACAGGTCATCCACGGACGGGAGCCGGCGATAGAGATCGGGATTGGAGACAGCTTTCACGTTCTGTGATTATGCCACGGGAAGCGGCTAGGGACCGGACTCGCGATCCATGGTTTCGATCGCATAACGGAAGCCGTCGGGTGAAACGTGCACTGGTCCCCGGAAGGGACTGTCAATGTCGGCGATGGCAACCAGAACCAGGGTCAGCAGGAAGCAGAGCAGCGATATCTGGACCGCGTGGAGTTTGAGGTTCTCTGCGCCAAACAGGCAGGTGGCTACCACGGTTACGATGGCTCCCACGATTAATACCGCCCAGAGAAGCGGTGGCAGGCGGCTGCGGTTTTGCAGCTCGCGGATACGGCGACGCTCGGTCAGGTTGCGCAGTTCCCCGGAAGGCTTGATCCACGCCGATCTGTTCCCCCGCGCTCTGCGGCTGGATCTGGCTGACTGCATCCCAGAGAGGGCGCGGGAGTCCGACGCCGATCTCCGCTCCCGTTCCCATCGCGCGCCATTCCCGGTCGACCACTTCGGTGGCGTAATCACGGGCCAGCTGTTGAATGTGGCCGCGTTCGGGTTGCGGCAGTGTCTTGGCGATGCGGAACACATTGACCAGGGAATTGGATTCCTGTTCGGCATTGCTCTCGGCGGCACGAAAGCTGGTCCAGACGTTAGAAAGCATGAAGGCAATCAACACCGCGTAGGTAGTGCCAATCACGCCAACGTTGGTGGCGGTGACATCGTTATGTCCGCGGCGAGAACTGGGCCGCCAGACCCACTGCAGCAGGTGAAGAAGCAACACGCCGCCGGCGATGCAAGCGACGATGACCATAGTATCGGCGAAATAAGTCTGCATAGCCCCGATCCAATGGGGCGAAGTGTAGAGCGGGGACTGACGGCTGCGCAATAGGAGGGCGGACGCGGCCCCTCACCGGGGTGATGGAAGCAAAAGACCCCGAGCATCGGGGAAGTGATGCCCGGATACGAATTTGGCTGAGCTAGCCCACCTCGACCAGGCCATAGCTACGCTGCCAGCGTGAGCGCATGTGGCGAAGGGCGCGATCAATTTCTTCTTTCGAGATTTCGGTGTTGGGTCCGGCCAGCACCGCCGCCGCTTCCCGCTTGGCGATCTCGAGCAGGTCGCGGTCGCGGATCAGGCTGGCTACCTGAAAGCTGGGCAGGCCCGCCTGGCGGGTACCGAAGAATTCCCCCGGGCCGCGCAGTTCGAGATCCAGTTCCGCGATCTGGAAGCCATCGGTGGTGCGAACCATTTCCTGGAGACGGCGCTCGCCGTCTTCCGAGACTTTGCTGCCGGTCATGAGAATGCAATAGGACTTGGCGGCGCCGCGGCCGATGCGACCGCGAAGCTGGTGCAGCTGGGCGAGGCCGAAACGTTCGGCATGTTCAATGACCATGAGGGTGGCGTTGGCGACATCGACGCCTACTTCGATCACCGTAGTCGATACCAGAATCTGCACTTCGCCCTTCTGGAACAGGCGCATGACCTGTTCCTTGAGATCGGGCTCCATGCGGCCATGAAGAACTCCCACCCGCAAGTCGGGGAAGACTTTGCCGCTCAACTCGCGGTACATCTTCATCGCGGCCTTGACTTCGGTCTCTTCGTTTTCTTCGATCACGGGATAGACAACATAGGTCTGATATCCGGCGACGGCCTGCTTGCGAACGAAATCCCACACCTCGGCGGAGCGGTCGTCGGAGACACGACGCGTGACAATGGGGGTGCGGCCGGGAGGCATCTCGTCGAGCACACTGATATCGAGGTCGCCATAGAGAGTCAGCGCCAGCGTACGCGGTATGGGCGTGGCGGTCATGACCAGGACGTCCGGCTCGCCAGGCGGGGTGCCGGCCCCGCCACCGTCATCGGCTGACTTTTTCATGAGCTTGAAGCGTTGCAAGACACCGAAGCGGTGCTGCTCGTCGACCACCACCAGCCCCAGCCGGGCGAACTCGACCCTCTGTTCGATCAGGGCATGCGTCCCGATCACCAGTTGGGCGTTGCCCTGGGCAATATGGCGGCGAATTTCGCGCTTGCGGTCGTCTTCCAGGGATCCGGTCAGGAGAACCATCCGGTACCCGGCGTTTTCCAGAATGCGGCGCGCCGAAAAGTAATGCTGCTGGGCGAGAATTTCGGTGGGCGCCATCAAGGCAACCTGATACCCGTTCTCAATGGCAATGACGGCTGCTTCAAAAGCGACGATCGTCTTGCCCGATCCGACATCCCCCTGCAGCAGACGCCGCATGGGGGCAGGCTTTTGCATGTCGGAGGCGATCTCTTTGAGCACACGCTTCTGCGCCTGGGTGGGGTGAAAGGGCAGAATCTTCTTGATGGCGTCCCGGACCCGGTTGTCGAGGCGAAACCCGATGCCGGTCTGCGCTTTCTGCTCGCGGCGTTTGAGTTCCAGGCCGAGTTCCACGAAAAACAGCTCTTCGAAGATCAGCCGAGTGTGTGCCGCCGTACGGAACGATTGCAGATCCTGCATGCTCTCGCCGGGCTCGGGCCAGTGGACTTTGCGTAAAGCCTCGAAGGTCGAAAGCAACGCCAGACGACGCCGGACCGCGGCGGGAATGGCTTCGGGCAGGTCTGGAGTCAGATGTTCAATGGCGGTGCGGATAATCCGGCGAAACCAGCGCGAGGTGAGCCGTCCGTTGCCCGCCGACTCATAAATGGGAACAATGCGTCCGACTTCGAGGGACTCGCTGACTTTTCGGTCGACTGCTTCCTCTCCCTCGATGCCTTCGTCAAGGATTTCGAATTGCGGCTGGATGATCTGCAATTCGCCGCTGCGGTCGGTCTCCACCTTGCCGTAGAGGGCCACCATCTGTCCGGGCTTGAACTTGTCTTTGAGATACGCACCGTGAAACCACAGGCATTTGAGGCGCGTCCTGCCCTGGCTGGCAGTCATCTGAAAAATGGGCATTTTGCTGGTTCTGAACAGGCCGCAGTTACGCACCTCGGCGATGACCGTGGCCATTTCGCCCGGCCGGAGCTCGGCGATTCCCCGGGGATTCAGACGATCTTCATAACGGAAGGGGAGATAATGGAGAAGATCCGCGACGGTATGGATTCCTTTCGCCGACAGGATTTCCGCCAGGCGGGGGCCGATCCCTTTCACGTATTGCACAGAAGTGCCGGGTTCCAGCATCTCAAGAGGATGTTAGCAGGACGGCCCCGGCGGCGGCGTCTCACAGATGCGCCTTTTCGGAAGGACAGCGGTGTCTAAGACAGCGGTGGCCAATTTCGTGCACGCCCTGATTGCCGTTCTGGCCGGGAACGCAATTTATTTCCTGGTGATGCCCTACCTGCCCCTCCCGGCCCGTCATGTCGCTCCCCGCCTCGATCTCGGTTTGGTGGTGGACTTTTGGATTTGCCTGGTGGTGCTGGGAATCGTAAAGACCATGGCGCGGCGGCGGCGCCCCTCCAAATCACAGAGCCAGTAAGTCCCCCGGGGCGGCAGGTTACTTTCGGAACTTCGGTAACCAGCCTCTGCCCAGTTACAATCCGGAAATCTATGCAGAGGATCGCCTTTCTTTACGACGCGAGCCAGGCGGTGTTGTCCACCTTCGACTTGGACGAGGTGCTCGAGCAGATTCTGCTCGTCGCGGGCGACTATTTTCATCTGCAGAACGTGGCTATTCTGTTGCTAGAGAAGAAGACAAACGAACTTCACACCCGCTGCCAGATCGGATGGGACGAGGGCCGCGACCGGGACCGGATCCCGGTGGGGACTGGTCTGACGGGCTCGGCCGCGTTGCTCAAGCGTCCCGTGTATGCCCCCGACGTGAGCAAGGATCCGCGCTATCTCCCCTCCACCAAGAAAACTCGCTCCGAAGTAGCGATTCCGCTCATGGTGCGCAATGAAGTGGTCGGAGTTCTCGACTGCCAGAGCGAGAACCTGGACCACTTTCAGCCCGAGATGATCGACCTGCTCACCCTGTTCTCGACGCAGGCGTCGATGGCCTTGCAAAACGCCCGCTTGTATTCGCTGGAGAGGCGTCGGGCCCTGCAGCTGGAAGCCATCAACGCGATCGCTCAGCAGACTACCGCGGTGCTGGAGTTAAAGGAGCTGCTGGCGAAGGTCTGCTTGCTGATCCAGCATGCGTTTCAGGTTTCTCATGTTTCAGTCCTGCTGAAGGATGAAGACCAGGTGGTTCTGCGCGCGCATTTCGGAGAACTCACTCCTCTCATTCAGGAGGGCGGACGCCTGCCCGCGACCCAGGGTCTCTGGGGGCGGGCTCTCGAACAGGGGCACACGGTGGTGGAGAACAACGTAAACATTGTCGCCGACTATGTTGGGTTCTACGCGGAAACCCGCTCTCGCATGTGCATCCCTCTGGTCGCCTTTGGCCAGACGTTGGGCGTTCTGGTGCTCGATAGCCACAAGGAGGGTGCCTTCCATGCGCAGGATGTGCAACCGCTGGAGTCGGTCGCCGACATTTGCGCCACCGCCATCCAGAATGCGCACTACGTGGAGCGGGTAAAGCAACTGGCCTACCTGGACGGGTTAACCGGAATCTTCAACCGGCGTTATTTCGAGATGCGCATCGCCGAAGAAATCGAACGCGCGCGCCGCTTTGGGTCAGGCATGGCGGTCATCATGATCGACATCGATCAGTTCAAGCGGCTGAATGACGAGTTCGGACACCTGCTGGGAGACGAGGTGTTGCGCCAGGTTTCATCGCTCTTCCATCAGCAGCTGCGGAAAATCGATGTGGTTTGCCGCTACGGGGGGGAAGAGTTCGCGATTCTGCTGTCGCAGACGGATTCGCGCCACGCTCTGGGAGTGGCCGAGAAGCTGCGGAAGCTGGTCGGGGAGTGGCAGTTTCCCGGGGTCCCGCAAGCGGTCACCATCAGCGCGGGCGTGGCGGCGCTGCCGGATCACGGCGCTACCCGGGACGAACTGGTGAAGGCCGCCGATGCGGGTCTCTACGCCGCCAAGCAGGCGGGCCGCAATTGCGTTCGCCTTGCCTCGCAGCCGGGGCAAAGCAAGTCGCAAGGTGCCGGAGAGTAGCTCCCGGGAAATTTGGGAGATCAGTCCGCCAGGCTGCGGGAAAAGCGGGCGGAATGACAAATGATCGTTGCCGAAAAGCCGTGTGGCACGCTCGCGTCCGGGAGCGGTGGACTTTCCGCAGCCCGCTAGATTTCCGTCCAATCGCCGCGCAGTTCGTGACGCAGTTTTTCCTGCAAGCGCCGCTGCTGTTTACGCAACTCTTCCTGCATTTTTGCCGCATTTTTTCGCATCTCTTCCTGCTCGCGGCTAAGCTGTTTCTGGAGCCGTTCCATCTCCGGTTTTTCCCGCTCCAGTTCCCGGGTCGCGAGTTCCATGTCGGGTTTCGCCCTGGCGATTTCTTCTTCGGCGGCTAACAGCGCCCGGCGGGTTTCAGCATCGATCTCGGGGGTATCAAAGCTCTCCTCGTACAGCTCCGACCGCCGGCGGTTGGGCAGAGTGAGCGTCAGTGTCTGCTCGTGCTTGTCGCGAATCACGTTCACCGACACCGTATTGTCCTTGCGGGAATTGAGAGCATGGCTGAAATCACTGGCGTCGGCGATGCGGTCTCCGTTGACCCTGATGATCACGTCGCCAGCGCGGAAGCCCGCCTTCTCGGCTGGCGTGCCCTTTTCCACCGAGCGAACCAGCACGCCTTCGCCGTTCTTAGTGCCAAAATAGTCGCCCAGTTGCGGCGTCAGGTTCTCGAGCAACAGGCCACTGCGCTGCGAGGAGTGCACCACCACGATGGAGACGGGCATGTCAAAGTTTTCCGGGATCGCGGGGACGGGCGGAATCGGCGGGATCTCGACGGTCGTAAAGTTCTTGCTGCCGGTGTATCCGAACGCCCTCCTGCGATCGCCCAGCTGCACCTTGACGGTCAGGGGCTGGCCGTTGCGGCTCAGTCCCATCGTTACCACCCGCCCCGGTGGGATCTCGCGGATCATGCGGCGAAGCTGCTCGACGCTTTCCACCTCGGTGCCGTTCAGGCTGAGAATGACGTCGTGCTCCTTGAGGCCTGCCTTCCCCGCGGGGGCATCCTGGTCCACCATGGTGACCTCGACGCCTTTCTCTTCTTTCAGCTTGAGAGTGCTCAGCCGGTCGCTGGTGACATCCCGCGTGTCCACACCCAGGTAAGATCCGCCGGACTCATCGCTGGAGAATCCGAACACCTCGCTCGAGGCGGTGGGCGCCGCCATCAGCCCGACGGCCAGCAGCGTTGAAAGCAACGTAGCAAGGATTATGTAACGCATGTGATCCCCCTCTCACCGGGCGCGGCGGAATGAGATGTCGCCCGTGGTGGTGCGCACCTTCAATACCGGGCCGCCGCCGTTCAGGTTTCCTTCGGCGGTGTAGGTCTTTGGACCGTAGTCACCGCCTTCGGCTGTAACTCGAATGTCAGGAAAATCCGAATGAATCGCGTGACCATTCGCCACCTCAATGGAGGCGCGGATGCTCAGACGAACGTCAGGGGCCAGATAAACAATGATGTCACCGGCCGAGGTTTCCAGGTGGGAGTCGCTGTGGTCCGCGCCGGCCGCGACAAACTTGGCGGTAATCGTACCCGCGCCCGTCTCGGCGCGTGCCGAGGGAACGCCGTTTAATTCGATGGATCCGCCGCCGCTCTCTGCCCGCACCGGGCCCCTGGCCGATGACAGACGGATGCTGCCACCGCCGGTTTCCATTTCCACCGGACCCGAGATATCTCCCAGTTCGATGTTGCCGCCCCCGGTGCTGACTCGTACCCCGCCGTCGGACTTCTCCAGGCGGATGCTGCCACCGCCAGTTTCGAGCGTGGCGCCCTGGGCGCCGAACATAACCGCCACGCTGCCCCCGCCGCTCTCCGCGTTGATTTTGCCTTTGGCAGATTGCACCTTAATGCTGCCGCCCCCGGTGTGGAGATTCACGTCGCTGCCGGCAGATCCGACCTCAATGCTTCCGCCTCCGGTTTCGGCGTTGATGACGCCGCCAATATCGTCGAGGCGAATGCTGCCCCCACCACTTTGCGAATCCACGCGTCCCGTCAGCCCGCTGACCGTAACGGTGCCGCCGTCGGTCTCGACCTTCACCGCGTCCATCGCTCGCGGAACGTTGATGACAAATTCCCCGGAAAAGCGATTGGGGTGCCCTCCCTGCCAGTCCGCCACCACCCAAGCCGTGTCTCCGCGAAGATACGCGCTGATCTTGTAACTGTCGAATTCCTGCCGGGCCTTTTCCTCGGATGAGGTATAAGCATGAGTGCGAATCACGTAACTGATGTTCTGCGAACCGCCTTCCACACGCACAGAGCCGACATCCACTTTCACCCGCAGATTCCTGGCCGGAGCCAGCGTGCCGGTGATTTCCTGAGCCCAGTTACCGCCTTCCCGGTAAACACGGGGCTGCTGCGCCATCGCCCAAGGCAATAGCGCCAGCAATGCCCCAACGACTTTCACGAGTTTCTTCAATGGGTCCTTCCGTTTCTTGCTTTCCTCAATTGGCCTTCGACTTCATTTCCTCGCGAGCCCGGCTGATTCCGACGCCTCGCTGGCACAGCGGTACGACCCCGTCGCTACGCGATGCTCAGCCACGACCTCGCAGACCTTGCCTGCGTCCACACTCTTTTAGTCAATCTCCGGCAACTGGGCCAGCACACTGCGGGCTTCCGACCGGATGTATTGGTTCTGATCGTTTTCCGCCAGACGTTTCAGCACGACGCGCACGCTGCTGTCGGCCTTGACCGGTTCGATCAGGCGCAAGGCTTCGGTCCGGACTCCGGGATTGGCGTCGTTCATCAGCGCCTCGAGCACCACGTCGCGCACGCGGACATCGTCTTTCACATACGGCCCCAGGCTGTCGATGGCCTTCAGGCGCACGCCCGGATTGGAATCGTAGCGCAAGGCGTAGATCAGAGCCTCACGCACGTGGCTGTCATTGGGAGTCTGGGTCAGCAGATCGACGGAATCCATGCGCACACCGGAGTTGTAATTGTTGCGGGCCGCAAACAGCAGCAATTGCTGAATGCGCTGGTCGTTGAGCGAACCTTGCGCTTCCTGGGTGGAAATCGTGTTGTATTTGATGATGACTTGGTCGGAACCGGGCTGTTGCGTGACCGACTGAATCCCGGCGATGCTGGCCTCGACGGGTGCGGCGGTGGCCCCAACCGCCAGGGGGGTGGTGGTACGGCTGTGCAGCATCTGGTAGGTGACGCCCACGCCCCCGCCGAATCCCACCATGAGAATGGCAGCGGCCAGCGCGGGCGAGAAGCGAATCTGATGCAGCCACGCCGCCGGATCGAACATGAGGCGCTGCCAGAAGCCGCCCTGCTGGGCGGTTTCGAGCGATTCCTGCAGGCGCATTCGCGAGGCGGCCAGCAGGTTGGGCGTCGGCTCTTCCACCGGAATCCGCGACATGGCGGCGTGGAGGTTGCGCGCCGCCTTCAGTTCCGTGGCGCACCCGGCGCAGCGCGCCACGTGCTGTTCCAGCTCATAACGGGCGTCGTCGGCCAGCTCGTTATAGATGTACAGCATGATGTTTTCTTGTACCCATTCGCATTTCATAATTGCACCCCTTCAACGGGGACTGATGTCGTGTTCATCGCATATCCGCCAGCGCGCCCCGCAACTTCTGGGTTGCGCGGAACAAAGTATTTTTCGCAGTCTCTTCGGTCGTATTCAGAATCTCGCCCACGGTGCGCAATTTTAGCCCGTGATAGTGCTTGAGTTCGAAAACCATGCGCTCGCGGGGAGTGAGTCGGTCGAGCGCGCTGTTGATGCGCGTGCCCAGCTCGCGGCGCATCAGGTCACGCTCGGGATTGGCCCCGGCGCGGCCATCGGGAACCTGGTCGAGCACATCGTAAGACTCACCTTCGGCGTCGGTCGCTACCGGCGCCTCTTCTTTGCGCACCTGCTTTTTTCGAAGATGGTCCAGGCACAAATTGGTCACGATGCGGTAGATCCAGGTGTAGAAAGAGCACTCGAAACGAAAATTTCCCACGCTCTTGTAGGCCTTCAGGAAGGCGTCCTGGTAAATGTCCTGGGCCTCGTGTTCCGATCCGGTGAGGTGCATGGCCAGGCGCAAAACCGCCTGGTCATAATGGCGGACCAACTCCTCGAAGGCAGCGCGGTTTCCGCGCTGTGCCTCGCGTACCAGCAACGTGTCATCGATACGCCCTAGACTATGCCCAGCCATCTCGCCCCGCGTTTTGGGGTTCTGGGTGCTGCCGCTTCGATCCGTCTCGCCGCCGTTTCCGCCGGGGACGGAACACTCGCCAACCGCAAAAGGGACCGCCCAAGCATCGGCCGGCATGATCACTATCCTCGCTCAACCCAGGGCCACACCGTGCATCCCGGGTTGCTTAGCTATGGACGTGGCAAATACCGAACCGTGAGCAGGAATTATAGGGGTTTGGCAGGATTCTTGCTCGGAAGCTGCAGGGCGATTGAGGAAGCAGACCTTTATGGAAATTGGAATCGCTGTCCGATTTCGGGAAAGTTGGCGGCCGACAACCTTCCGCCAGCTCAAGCGCGAAGCAGCCACTCCCGATGGTCCGCTGGGGTTACGTCCCGTGATTTCGGCCCAGTCGCGGAAGTCTTCGCTGAGGTTAATTTCTCGCGCAGCCGGAGGCAAGGCCTCGATCTCCGCGAGTTAGCGATCAAGCTCGAGCACGGCACCTTCCCAACCTTGCTTGTGCCTCAAACATCATGGACCTGCTTTCACTGCAATAACAGGCTGGCAGATTCGGGCGGCATCCACCTAAGTGATTGAAATGATTACAGAAAAACCTGCGCGGAGTGAGATCAGCCTGGCCAATCCGACGATCAGCATCATGCTACGCAGGGGGAAGCGCTCGCACCAGAGTGACGGGAGAGGAGAACTTCCGCGGACTGGACTCGAGAGAGCCGAAGCCCGGAAGCAAGTTCCGGGCCCGGGGAAATGGCGGGGGCGGCGGCTTACTCGACCGCCGTTTCCTTCTCGATGACAACCTTGAAATGCGCGGTGACGTCTTTGTGCAGTTTCAGGGGCACAGTGAATTCGCCGAGGGTCTTGAGCGGCTCGTGCAGCTGGATCTTGCGGCGGTCGATTTCGAATCCCTTCTTGCCGAGCGCCTCGGCGATGTCACCGGACGTGACCGAGCCAAAAAGCTGGTCATGCTCGCCGCTGCGACGCTGGAAGTTGACCGATACGCCATCAAACTGCTTGGCCAGGTCTTCCGCCTGCGACTTTTCCTTGGCCGAGCGGCGCACCGCGGCAGCCTTCATCTGCTCGATGACAGCTTTGTTACCGGCGGTGGCTTCGATGGCCAGCTTGCGGGGAAGCAGGAAATTGCGGCCGTAGCCCTCGGTGACCTTCACCACGTCGCCGCGCGAGCCCAGTTTGGCTACATCTTCTTTCAGAATGACTTCCATGGATGACTCCAATCAAAATTAGATCGCGGATCGCGGTAGCGGGTTCGAGCGATCCGCGACCCGCCACCTGCGAGCGGATTCTCTACGATGCTCTACCGGCAAAGGGCAGCAGCGCGATGTTGCGCGCCTGCTTGATGGCGACCGACAGGCGTCGCTGGTGCGGGGTGCAGACGCCAGTCAGGCGCCGCGGCACGATCTTGCCGCTTTCCGCCACAAACTGTCCCAGCGTGCGGTAGTCCTTGTAGTCAATGACGTCGATTTTCTCGACGCAGAACTTGCAGACTTTCTTGCGCCGGAAATATTTGCGGCCGCCCGGACCGCCTTCGCGGCCACCACCCGGACCGCCGCCGGGACGGGGGGGACGGCGATCGCCACCTGTGGGACGATCTCCCGAAGGACGATCGCCGGAAGGGCGATCTCCGCCCGAGGATTGTTCGCTCGCTACTCGTGTTTCGTCAGCCATAATTCTCCTTCGATCTTGTCGTTCGTCGTGGGTTGGTCGTTGGCCAGACGCGCAGGGTTGGTGTCGCGAACCAGCAATGACCAACGACCAACGACGGCAATACCTATGCCGTCACTGCGGCAGTTTCGCCGCCGGCTCCGGCAGCCGGAGCGGGCGCAGGGGTGACTTTCTTGCGCGCTTCCTTGACCTTGCGGATCTTCTCCAGGCGCTTCTGCTCTTCGTCGATGCGCACCGTGAGGAACTTGATCACCGGTTCGCTCACTCGCAGGCGGCGCTCCAGTTCGTGAATCAGCCCGCCGCTGCCTTCGAGGGTCAGCAGGATGTACACGCCATCATGGAACCGGCGCACCAGGTACGCCAGACGGCGCTTGCCCATCTTTTCGACGCTCTTCATTTGCCCGCCCGAACTGCTCACGACTGACTCCAGCGTCGAGATCAGTTTGTCCTGGTCCTCTTCGGTCATGTCGGGCCGGACGATAAACATCAGCTCATAAGTACGATTCATTCCACTCTCCAAATCTGGCCGCGGCAATTCGCGGCTACGGTTCCACGCCAGGCTTCCGGTTAAAGCGGTTCATCGCCTTGGCCGGGCCCTCTTTCACCATCACCTCTACCGCCTCGGCGGCAGTATCGAGCAGCTCGTCAATCATCTTGAGCTGCCCTTTGCGAAAGGGCGCGAGCAAATATTTGGCTCCGTCGCTCAGCTTCCGCTTCGGTTGAACCCCCAGGCGGACGCGCAGAAACTCCTGCGTGCCCAGCGCGCCGATCACCGATTCCATCCCGTTGTGTCCGGCGGAACCGCCGCGCTCCTTCACCCGGATCGCGCCCCAGGGCAGATCCAGCTCGTCGTAGATCACGATCAGCTCCGTTGCCGGATTGACCTGGTGCGCGGCGACCAGCTCGCGCACCGACATGCCGCTCAGGTTCATGTAAGTCTCTGGCTTGGCCAGAACCACCCGCTCTGAGCCAATCAGGACCCGCGCGGTCAGTGCCTGATGTTGCCGGTTCCTGACTTGCACTCCCCATTGATCGGCGAGGCGATCAATGGTCAGGAAGCCCAGGTTGTGCGGCGTGAACTGATATTCGATACCCGGATTGCCCAGTCCGACGATCAGTTTCACGCCTTGCTCATGTCCCCCGTCTGTGGAACCGCCGAGCTACGCTCGGCCTGGACGGGCGAGGGTGCCCGTTCCCACACGAGCAAACGTTACTTCTTTTCTTTCTTCTCGGCCTTCTCCGCAGGCGCTTCGGCAGGTTCCTCGCCTTCGGCCTCCTGCTTGCCCTTCTTGATGACCTCAGGCTCGGCCGGGGCTGCGGCTGCTTCAGCCGCTGCCGCTTCCGGCGTGGCCACGACTTCTTCCTTAATCGAGATGATGTGCGCCACCGGCTGGTTCTCGTCGCTCAGGAACTTGAGCTTCGCGCTGTGGGGAAGATCGGACACACGAATCACTTTGCCGAAGGTGAGGTCGGTCACATCGACTTCGACAGAGTCCGGAATGTCTCCCGGCAGGCACTCGACTTCCACTTCGCGCAGAATTTGCTCGAGAATGCCGCCTTCCTGCTTGACGCCGGCGGCCTCACCTTTCAGCACGATAGGCACAGCGACCTTCAGGCGCTGATCCATGGCGATGCGCTTGAGGTCGATGTGCAACAGCGAACCCTTGATCGGCTCATACTGCCAGTCGACGATCATGGCCTTGGTGCGTTCCCCGCCATTGAGGGTGAGATCAAAAATCGTGTTGTAGCCGGTTTTGGAGTGCAGGATGCGCTGCACCTGGCGGGGGTCGAC
>Ga0126383_10001568_pt1 | contig 14298 bp, 17 predicted proteins | sample PanSoiMetPlot_35_FD_96882 | JGI IMG/M metagenome (GOLD analysis project Ga0126383, IMG submission 96882) | Tropical forest soil microbial communities from Panama - MetaG Plot_35 | ecosystem: Environmental > Terrestrial > Soil > Tropical forest > Bulk soil | place: Panama | collected 2016-02-17
CGAATACGGCATCGTCGGCATCAACGAAGGCATCATCTCGACCGAGATCGCCCCCTTCGGCGGCATGAAGGAAAGCGGCATCGGCCGCGAAGGCTCGAAATACGGCATCGAGGAATTCCTCGAGGTCAAATACCTCTGCATGGGCGGCATCGACCGCTAGTGCTAGTGATTGCCGGGGTAAACCGGGGATGAGGGATCGCAAGACTCTTCAGCCCCGGCGCATCCCCTACTTGACCGCCCAGACACCGGTTTTCTTGAGAACTGGACCCGCGCGAAGTTTCTGACTTTACAGCATTTTGTCAGGATCAGACGAGCGCAGGTGCCCTATCGCGCAGAAGTTCCTATCCTGTTTCGCTTCGATCGTCGGCAGTTCTATCGAATGACCTAACAAAAAGCCTTGCCTTTGGCAGCAACGCGTAATTTTGTTCCAAAAACTAAGGATGGCGTCGTCCGAGACCCCTTCAGCACACCGGTTGAGCCTCTTGCAGCCCTGCTTTAAAAAACTCTTCTTACCCCAGAGTGAGTTAAATTCTTTATATGCGAGAATAACTCGGTCATGTCCTTGAATCATTTCAGCGTTATCTGCCATTCGGCACGGAACGAACGAAAATGGGTTGCCATCGGCTGGACGCTTGCCGCGATAGAAAATGAGGCCCTGATTTTCGGGCTTCTGAGCCATGTTGCAGTGGTCTAGTGTCACCAACCTTAACAGGCCAGGGCACACCTCAGGTTGCTCACGATATTGCGCTGGCGTGACGCGCCCTCCGACTACAAACACTGTGTCGAGTGCAAAGCCCCTATTGTATGCGGTCCCGAAAATTATTAGCGAGCCTACAGATAGCGTCGTAAGAAAGGGACACTTCGACTGCTGACAATTGGTGAACCAAAACTCTGACCCAAATACAAATGGGTCGGTATTATGTCTACCGGTTGAGCCGTTCAAAAGATAAGGCCAATGAACGTACGACGGCAGTACGGGACCAGATACTAATTTTTGAAATCGAGATTGTGGCTCCCATTCTCCCCAAAATGTCAAATTGCGATCTACATCTCGAGCATCCGGCGAACTTCGGCACCTTCCCCTAGACAAAAGAAATTTTCGCTTGTGTCGTTTTTCATTGTTCCACTGGCGGAGGCCGCCGAGTCGTCGGTTGTCGTCCCAGATCACGCGGTCTGCCAAACACCGGGAACTCGGGTAAAATTCTTGCCCGGGGTGGATTAACTCAACTATTTCCCGCTGCAAGGCTGCTGAGTGCGACATCAGGGCCGATCCCCTCAAGCCGCCATCTGTTCAATTGCGTAAAGAGCGGCGGTCCATTCTTGAAAGAGGTTTCTACCGGGTCAATACCAATCTCGGAGTACCGTACTTGAATGTCTTCTTCATAAGCACTGCTCGGCATTGAGCTTCTGTAGCCGGCTCGATCGAGAGCCTCGTTCTCCTCATGCCAGACATAGCAAATCCTGTTGAACCGAAAAAGCAAATCAGCAACCTCGTGCTCTGTAGGATTTTTTTTAAGAACCTTGCAAGAACGAGCGCCTGTAAGGATCTTGTCGGATACATATGCTCCGCCACAAACGCGCGGGATCCGCGTCGGCCACCCAGTCGCTCTGCGGGAAATCGGTACGAAGAAATCTCTGGTCGAGAAAACCATTCGTTAACTGCGCGACGTGATATCGCTACATTGCCGTAATTCCATTTGATACAATCCCAAGCCTTGCCTCCAGTAAACCAAAAGCCCTTCTCCCTATGGAGATCTAGCTAGTAGACTGCAAATAAATCTGTGAGACACAATCAGACGTCTTTCGCACTCATACATAACTTTATTTACTCCGATGAGGTACCACCCAAATGTGGTGCGATAACCACCAATTATAGTTTTAAGGGGGACATCTGCTCCTGCAGAGTCCCAAGTTCGGCAAGCTAGCGATCAAGCAGTGAAAGGAAGCCCTCCTTCAACTCGGCGGCCGCGCGCTATTCGTCGCATTCGACGTTGCTGATATCGAGATGGCGGTCAAGAACATTCCGTGCGAAGACAAGGGGCGTGATCGCATCAAAATCCTGCAACGCCGGACAGACCTGCGTGTGCGCCAACCGCATCCTGGTGCAGGACGGTGTCTATGACGCCTTCGCCAAGCGCCTCGCCGAGACCGCCGGTGCGATGAAGGTCGCCGACGAGTTCGAGCCGGGGGCGGTGATTCGCCCCCTCATTGACATGAAGGCGGTCGAAAAGGTCGAGGCGCACATCGCCGATGCCGTGAAGAAGGGCGCCAAGGTGGTGATCGGCTGCAAGCGCTCGGCACTCGGCGGCACCTTTTTCGAGCCGACTGTCTTGACCGATGTGACGACCGACATGGTCATCACCAAGGAAGAGACCTTCGGCCCGGTCGCCCCGCTCTACCGCTTCAAGACCGACGACGAAGCGATCAAGATGGCCAACGACACCGAGTTCGGCCTCGCCTCCTATTTCTACAGCCGCCACATCGGCCGCATCTGGCGCGTTGCCGAGGCGCTCGAATACGGCATCGTCGGCATCAACGAGGGCATCATCTCGACCGAGATCGCCCCGTTCGGCGGCATGAAGGAAAGCGGCATCGGCCGCGAAGGCTCGAAATACGGCATCGAGGAATTCCTCGAAATCAAATACCTCTGCATGGGCGGCATCGACCGTTAAACTGGTTTCGATGCCAAGCCGAAGAATAGCACGTTGACATGACCTTCATCCTTCTAAGGGTGCCTTATGTTCCGCAGTTGAACATCGGGGGTCATGTTCCCGGCTATGTGGGCCACAGCGAGCGGAATGGCTGTTGGTACGCGGCTTCGTGCATGGTCGGCTATTTCTGGGAGGTTGGGCCTCGTTTGGGGGTTCCCGAGCAGTACAGGCGCAACCCTCAGGACCCCGAACCAATGGGTGCGCGCTACGCTCAGCTCGCGAAGAATGAGCATTTTATGCCAGTCCTGCTGCCGCCGGACAAGGCTTGGACCGCGGAGAGGCTCATAACTGTCGTGCACCAGCACGGGCCTTGCTACGTTCGCCGGGGGTTTCGCAATGCGGTGGGCGCATTGACCGGTGGACATGCCATCGTCCTGATTGGCGCCAACAATGGAACTGATCAGGTCGCCGTGCTCGATCCTTGGAAGGATCAGCGGAATCCCACCGGCTTCCGTTTTTTCACGACGGCGGAGTTCACCGACTTCTTCAAATGGGATGATTCGTACGCAACGAATTACAGCCTGATGTACAAGAAGCAGGCCAATGTTATTGCTGCGCACCGCAACATCCTCACCCATCGTGAGGGTGTCTGGAAGGACTATCTCGCCTAAATCGAACCGCGCTTAAAGAGAGCCACATACGAGCGAACGCGACGCCGTATCGTGTTTGACGACGCCGATATCGAGATGGCGGTCAAGGGCGCGATCGCCTCGAAATATGGGAATGCCGGCCAGACTTGTGTGTGCGCCAACCGCATCCTGGTGCAGGAGGGCGTCTATGACGCCTTCGCCAAGCGCCTCGCCGAGACCGCCGGTGCGATGAAGGTCGCCGACGAGTTCGAGCCGGGGGCGGTGATCGGACCATTAATCGACATGAAGGCGGTCGAAAAGGTCGAGGCGCACATCGCCGATGCCGTGAAGAAGGGCGCCAAGGTCGCGGTTGGCGGCAAGCGGTCGGCACTCGGCGGCACCTTCTTCGAGCCGACGGTGCTGACGGATGTGACGACCGACATCGTCATTACCAAGGAAGAAACCTTCGGCCCGGTCACCCCGCTCTACCGCTTCAAGACCGACGAGGAAGCGGTCGAGATGGCCAACGACACCGAATTCGGTCTCGCCGCCTTTTTTTTCTACAGCCGCGACATCGGCCGCATCTGGCGCGTCGCCGAGGCCCTCGAATACGGCATCGTCGGCATCAACGAGGGCACCATCTCGACCGAGATCGCCCCCTTCGGCGGCAGCAGCTAGGGTTTAGATGCGAGATCGGGCTTGTTGGTTGCAAGGTCGACCGGCACCGAGACATGCTCATGGATGACGCGCCACCCACCCCGCGCCTTTTTGTAGACATCGGTGACCCGCAGCGTCAAATCGACTTTCTCGCCGTGCTTGTCGGTGCCGACCACGTGGTCAATGCAATGACTATAGGCGAGGTTGCGGTCGGCGACGATGTCGAGGTCGCTCCGCTCGACGGTGATGGGGCCATCAAATAGCATCGCGCGCACAGTAACGCCGGCATTTAGCTGCTCCACGAGCTGTCTCCCATTGCAAGGTGGATCACTAGAACTAGAGCGGCGCAATATTATGCGATCGATGAAACATGAGCCCGCGAAAATGCGCCTTCAGGCCGGTGGCGCCGCTCTACCGCTTCAAGACCGACGATGAGGCCATCAAGATGGCCAACGACACCGAGTTCGGCCTCGCCGCCTATGTCTCCAGCCGCGACATCGGCCGCAACTGGCGCGTCGCCGAGGCGCTCGAAATACCGCATCGGGGAATTCCTCGAGGTCAAATACCTCTGCATGGGCGGCATCGACCGCTAATTATTTCCAAGTGCACCAAGTGGGATGAGGGATCGCGAGAGCCCTTATCCCCCGCGTCTGCCGCTAGTTTTTCGGTCTTCTCAAGAATTTCGGACCGTCGCGATATCCGTTTCTAAGCGCCGGAGGAGACTTTAAAGAATTCGTGATCTTTACCGTCGTCGTAGAACGGCGAGCGGACTTCAGGTTTTCAACAAGGCCGCTGTAAACGTCGCTCGCTGCGTGATGCTGCGAATTTGGAAAACGAGGACGCCGGCGGATGCAACTTCGATCGCCATCGAGAAGACGGGGATTAGAAATTCGGCGGACAGTTCCGCTTCAGGCAGCCGAAGTGCTGTGAGCACACCATCGCTGATCACCGATACGGCGAGTGCGCCCGTCGCTGCGATACAGAGGAGAAAGAAACAACGAAGTTGCTTGCGGTACGCCGTGTAGAACGCTGCCGGAATACGGCGGCCGCTGATGTACGCCCAGCCCCCTATCCCGATGATGACCGAAAGCCAGAATGAGTACCGGTCGATCAAGCCCACAATTCCACTGGCTACCCTTATATCGTCACTGATCGCACATTGCATCACGGCATACCATGCGACGCGGGCCTTCATGGCAATGAAGACACCGGCGATTACCAGAATGATGGCGGCGCCTACTCGCCTCGTCTGCTTGGCAAGCGAGACCACAGCGAACTGAGATGCGATAACATGCGGATCGCCGAAATTCGCAATTGCGCGTCGCTCCGCCTCGGGTCTATCGCCCCTCGGATCGGCAGCGACGGCCTCCCGCAAATGGTCTTCGACCTCTTGCCGCACGCGTCCTGACAACGATCGATCGAAACTGAGCGCATCCACGAGCGACTCGAGATAGTCAGAAATCACGCCGGCCTCCCGCGTGGCCCGGTTCCTGCCAGGAGACCGCCAATGGCCGCGGAAAACTGCCGCCAGACCGCGCGCCGCTCGGTGAGAGCGTGCTCGCCGCGTCGGGTCAATGCATAGACCCGCCGCCGTCGCCCGGATTCGGCGGTTACCCAGCGACTGACAAGCAGCCCCGCTTGTTCGAGACGATGCAATGCGGGGTAGATCGTTCCCTCTGGGAGATCGAACGCCTGGCCGCTCTTGCGTCTGATTTCCTCGATCACTGCGTAGCCGTGCGCTGGGCCCGCCGACAGGGCCGCGAGGACGATCAGGTCGAGGTGACCCTTGAGCATTTCGCCTTGCATACTGTTCACTACTATGCTTAGGCAGCCTAGGGGTCAAGTAGCGATGGGCCGGCGCGCCGTCGCGGCAGCCTATCTGTTGCGCGGCACGAAAACCTGGCCGTTGACGCCGAAACCACCTCGGCGGTTTCGAAGATCTGCACAAAAAGCCTTTTGGCGGGATCGGGCGGTTGCTTCGTTGCGCCAAGCACAACGTCGGTAATGCCCTTTATCATAGCGCTCTTTTGTTCGAGCGTGAGGACCCCCGCCGGAACATGGATTTCGACCAGCGGCGCGCCAAAGTTTCTCGCCGGGAGGGTGTCGGCCTGAACGTCAGACGTGCCGGCTAATGCGCCTGCCGCAACCGTTGCGGTCATTAGTACGTGCCGACGGCTCATTCCGTCGCTGCTGTCCGGTGCCTTGGCGGTTTTGTTCGACCCAATTTCCTTACCCATAGCGCCCCCTCATCCTAGGTCGGTGCGTAGACGGTCCCGGCGTTGCCCCACTGGCCGGGCGGCACCTCGTTGATCAGCACGTATGTCTGCGCATCGGATGGCCGCTTTTCGACGCTGTTGATGACATCGTGGATGCCTTTGACGATCTCGCGGCGCTGATCCGGCGTGAGTGTTCCTTCGGGTACATAGACTTTAGCGACGGGCATGAGGACATCCTTTTCAGATCATACCTAGCAATCCTATGCCTAGGATCATTGGGTGTCAATCTTCCGAGAAGCAGTGCGCCGGCACGGTCAAGAAGCTGTCGCTGCGAGAGGGTCAAGGCGCACCCCCACCCTAACCCACTCCGCTCGCGGAGGAAGGGAAGGGAGGGGGGCCTGCCGCCTATTTCTACAGCCGCGACATCGGCCCGAGTCCCGCGCCGTCCTGTACGCCCCCGTTCGCGGTCAAGTCGCGGGGCGCGCGGTACCGATTACGCGGCTTGAGCCGGTCCTCCGCGCGCGCAGTTGGGCCCAGACGATGGCGTGCATGATCAGATACAACGGCACCAGCACGGTCGGGACGAATGACCATGGCAGATATTGCATCGCGGCCGAACCCGGCGGCGAATGGAAGAGCTGCAGCGGCGCCCTCGGCCGAGGTTACCCCGAAAAAAATCGCCAGCACGAGATCGGCAGTGCCAAACAGGTTCCACGCTGCGATCGCACCCTCATGCTTGGCGTCGATTGCAGCAAACAAGAATGGTACGGCAAAGACGCCGGTGATGATGTCGCCCCAGCCGGCAGAGAATGGGAAGGGGCCCGCCAGCCGCCCTTCCATCCACAGCAGGAAGAACAGAACCGCCAACACTCGAGCGATATTGAGGCCGATCAACAGCCGCGTCGGCAGTCCCAACAGAGCTGCTCGGGCGGCCGGCGAGGCTGTGGCGATCGCTGTGGCGACCAGTGGCGTTGCAACAAAAATCCCAATGACCGGAACGGGTCGCGCGATCGCCATCCAGCCGGACGCAGAACCCGCTGCGGCAAGCCCGATCCATACTCCCGCGATGCTGGCGAGCGCGAGCTTTGCACCACGTTCGATCGCCAGATGGATGACCAGCGCATTGACCACCAATGTCATCAGCGCGGCGGTCACGATCGTACCGATGAAATCAAGCATGATGCTCCTCCCTTACCTGTACCTACACCGATTAAATTACGGCCCGCCTTCGTTGTTTTGTTCCTACTGCGGTGCCGTGCGGGCCAGCCGCCTCAGGGCGGCGGCGCCGTCCGAACCGATCGCGGCAGCGGTTGCGTCCTGAGCCTTGCGCCAAGCGGGAGATGCCTGCGCGACGGCGGCGCGGCCTTGATCCGTGACCGTAACGATGCGCGAGCGCGCGTCGTCTTCGGCGGGCTCGATTTTGACCCAGCCCGCCTTCTCGAGCAGCGCGAGATTACGCGTCAACGTCGTGCGCTCGGCGCCAAGCGCCTCGGCCAGTTCGCCGATCGACGTGGCGCCTCGCAGGGAAAGCATCACCAGAATTGTGAACTGCGTCGCGCGCAGCCCGTATGGACGAAGCTCCCGGTCGAAGGCGCGCGTGATCCGACGCGCTGCCCGCCGCGAGGCGAGACAAAGGCACTCCGCACATTCGGCAAAGCTCGGCTCGGTGCTCACGCCATGGATGTAGATACACTTTCTTCTTGTCAAGCCTGTTCAAACTAACAACTGCAAAGTCGCCATAATCGCATCGTATCGTTGCGAGATCGGCGCCCCGCGAGCGGGGCCTTTTGTTTTTGAAGGAGTTGGCGATGCCTGATCTCGACCTGATAAAACAGGCGGAACAGGAGGTGCGCGATGGGCGTAGGCGGCTTTTGCGGGTCAAGATGGCCAACGACACCCCACCCTGACCCTCCCCCGAGCGCGGGGAGGGAAGGGAGCGGCCCGTGCAAGTAAACATTCTGGAGGCCAAGAACCGTCTGTCGCGGCTGATCAAGGGCGGCGCAGGCGGGCGAGGGTGTCGTCATCGCCAACCGCGGCGAGCCGGTGGCGCGGCTGGTGCCGGCCGAACGTCTTCTGCGCGTCTTGGACGAAGTCCGCAGCAAACTGGCCGCTCTTCTCGGCATGTAACCTCCCGCCGCGGCGAGCGATGGGTTTCGCCGGGCTCAACCCATCCTACGGCGTTACCGACGGAAGGCGGCCAGGGTGCGGCTCGGTCAGCGCGGTTCGAGCCGCAATGTCGTCGGCAGGACCTCGTCCCGGACCACCGATTGCGCGTAGGGGCTCGGCTGGTACTTTCGCAAATATTCGCGGCTGGCCCGCGCAATCGCGTCGGCGTCGCTCACCGGAAGCGCCTGAACCGCCAGCCGGCGGCCGGCAAACTCCAACGTGGCGGACCCGCTCGCCGCAAGGTCCCTGTACCATCGTCCCTTGCCGCCGCGCACCGAACGCACGAAGACCTCGTCACCGGCCACCACTACCCAGATAACCACCGCACTTGCGGGATGTTTTTCGGTCCGGATCGCGACTTCCGGTAAATCGCGCAACTCACGCAGGATGTCCGCATCGAATTTCGCCATTGCCTCGCTCCCTCTCTGGCGTGTCCGCGGCTTTTTGCAAGGTGCTAAATAGGCATTTATCAAATTGACAAAATGACCGGTTTGAGATACGATAACCGGTGTGCATATTTCATCGACCGATATCTACACCTGCTTCCGGCGGATGACACGCTGGTTGCGATCCTTGCATCAGTTTTTCCAAAACAGCGAAAGAACAGCGGATTGCTTCGCTGTTATTTTGCTCTCCGAGCCCTCGGCCGCCCAGCATTTCCGCGCCGTATCAGATGTCGGCCGCTGCGTTCAATGGCGGTCACATTGCCAATCTACGCCGATCCTAGCGGAGAGGGGGCTGCGGCCACTTCAACGGAGCCACGCGCGGCCGCGGAGGCGAGCATGGCCTCGGTTAATCCCGGGTTTTGCGGACGGTAGGTCAAATCCCGGTTCCGCCGGTCCTGTACGGTGTTATCCACTGCCTCCTGCCCGAACTGGAGACGCCCGACGGGTCTGTAATAGCGCGCGTGAAACAGGCTAAAGAGCCCATTGAGAAACTCGCGAAAGGAATCGGCGACACTACCATCCGCATTCGTATTGGTGACGTCAGGTATGCCGGAAGGATCGAGCCGCAAACCGCACAATTGGGCCTTCTCCTGCATCCACCGGAGGGTAATGTCCGATAACCGCCGGTCGTCATAGCCGCCGCCGATGTCGGCGTGAGCGCCTATGAACCAGCGCTGCTCGACGACCTGCTTCGGCTTCTCCCTGGGATCCCAGAGCGCCGCTTCGTATGGTTTTCGGTGCTCATCGACCGCAATGGCGTGATATCCATTCTCGACAATCCCACTAAGCTCAGTGTCATGAAATTCGAGCTGTTCCTTGTTGAACCAGCCGAATGATTCGATCGGGATTCCCAAGGCGCCCACAGTATCCCAGACACCGAGAAACTTGATCGGAATGATCCTGGATTTATGGTTGTCGCGGAAGATGCGCGCGCGTTCGGTGTCGGCGCCCTTGTCGCGCGTCCGGTAGATTTCATACGCTTCCATCAGCGCATCGTTTGCGTCGGGATCGTCCTCGATTAAGGATCCTTTCGGAAGCAGCCCACAATTGCGGATGAAACCGACCATGCTTCGCGCGGTGTAGGCTCCGCGGCTGAACCCGAATACGAAGACATCGTCGCCGTCGTCATAACTATCCGACAGTTTCTTGTATCCTTCGCGGATCTTGCGGGAGAGGCCGAGACCAAATGCGCCCCCGGGAACCCGATCCCACCAGTCGGTGCCGACGCCTTTGTCGTACCACTTTATCTGGAACAGACCGTCACTGCTCGAATCGCGCTCATCCCCCGACAACACTGAGCGAAAGAGGCGACAAACATTTGTTTCAACACCGGCGTTCGGGTCGACCTTGTGCAACTGATTGTCGTCTTGCGATGAATGATCCGGATGCATCGCATCCAAGTCGGCGCGGTCCTTGGGCGTATTCCAAGTCCCATCGAAGCAGAGAACAATGCGCTTCGGCATTACACTACCTCCAGTTTCGAGCGAGGTCCTCGGAGAGCGGGCGACGTACTCAGCCTATTGATGAGCAACGATGACGGGCGCTTCGTCCAATTTGACGACAAATGCGTCCTCGTTGGATGCTGCAGTCCCACCCGTCAGCCGAACGCCCGCCGTCCAAATAGTCGCATAGGTCTGCACGATTACTGGGCGGGGCCTGTTGACGGCGACCCCATTGATTTTCAGGCCGAGAAAAGTCGTGTACAGGGGTCCGTTGCCGATTGGGTCGAACTTCATAAGGAAGCCGGCCTCGGGGTTGGGATGAATAGGGGGTGCGCCGGGCAGGCTCGTCGACGAGGTGGTGCCGACGACATAAGCATTGCCCGCGAAATCGACGGCAATTCCGTGAGCCGCAGCGAAGCCGTCATTGCCAAAGATGAACCGGAAATAGCCGAGCGCTCCCGTTGGTATGATCTTGGCTACATAGACTTCCTCTCTGGCCGAAATGCCGGATCCAGTGACCGCGGTCCCGGCCACATAGGCGTTGCCCCCGGTATCGACTGCGACGCCGGCGCCGCTCTCGATGTCGTTCGGCAGGTATGTCGAATAAATCACGGAATCACCGGCCGGGCTCAGCTTGGTGACGAATGCCGTGCAGGTCCCCGGGTAAGGAAGTGAATGAAGCCCGGCAAACGGGAAGTCGCTGGAGCAGGTTTCTCCGGTTACGTAAGCCGAAAGCGCGCTGTCGATGGCAATACCAGTGGCGGCGTCGGGGCCTGACCCGCCCAGATAGGTGGAGTACACCAGGGAGGTTCCCGCCGGTGACAGTTTCGCGACGAAGCCGTTGATCGGGACGAACTCGGTATCCCCGGTCGTCGGGAAGAACTGAAACCCTCTGACCACCTGGAAATCCTTGGACATCGTCTCGCCCGCCACATACGCGGACTGAGACGAATCCACTGCGATCGACCACCCTTCTTCACCGCCCGAGCCGCCGAGGAATGTCGAATAGACCAGCGTATTGCCGAGCGGCGACAGTTTGGTGACGAAAGCGTCGTTATCCCCCTTGAGGAACAGCTGCAGAGGCTGCCTGACCGGGAAGTCGGAGGAAGCCGTGCGTCCCGTGACGTAGACGCCGCTGGCGTCGGCCGCGATTGCCACCCCGCCATCTTCGTCGTCGCCGCCAAGATAGGTCGAAAAGAGGATGGCACCGGTCGGAGACAGTTTCGTCACAAAAGCATCCATGCCGGATTGGTTGCCCTGGATACCTCCGGTTTTCGGGAAATTCCCGGAATCTGTCGAACCGGTGACGTAAGAATTGCCCGCGCCGTCAAAAGCCACGCCGGCTGCCTCATCCAGGTCGGAGCCCGCCAAAAAAGTGGTAAAGCGGACGGTGGGGTCGATAATCAGAGGCAGCTTCGGGTTGTAAGCTCCCAATGTGAACCCCGCGGTCCCGTCTCGCCGCACTTCATAACCGCCCTTCACACTCACCCTCTTGCCAGCCACGTCCTGGTAGATTTTGGGTTGTGCGTGGCGAAGTTCTGCTCCGTTGGCGGTCGTGAGCACCAGGTCGCCGCGCTCCGCGTCCATGCGAAGATTGGCTGCTCCTTCGAACTGCAGTCGAATCTGCCGCGGGTCGGCGCCGGGCGCGATTACAAAGTCATATTCCGGAGCGCCCCTATTTCCGTGAAACACAAGGTCGATACCTTTGTAAACGCCAGTCGCCCTTACCTCAGCATAGTGCGGAATATTGACGTGCCAGTGATCCGATTGGTTCCCAATGAAATAGTTGCTAATCCCGCCAGTAGGATTGACTCCGACCATCTTCCAGCCGGCACTGCCCGGCAGGCGCAATTGTACGAGGCTGCCTCGGACGCCCTGTTTACTCGAAGACGATTTCGCAACTTCGAAGGGGTTACGGAAATGTGTTTTCGACGGCGGCGACACCGCACGATCGCGGAACTCGATTGCGGCGCCGTCGGGAGTGAGGCCGATCCTGAACCCGGACCCTCGGGCCAGCCATTGAACGCCCGGCGCTGCTTGGCCGAGATTGGGCTCGAACACCAGGGGTATGGAGGTCGCCGGGAATTGTTGAACCTTGGGCGGGGTTTTGGACTCTATCCCGGCCAACGGCGCTGCAACCGGCAATGCCACTGTCAAAACCAACGCGAGACGCAGGGCTCGAATCATGGCGCACTCCTCTTTTTGGCTGGGATTGTTTCCAGCGAGCATTTGTTCTAGTTCGCCAAGTATGCGCCTTGTCGCCCAAAGCGTATGTGATCTGGTTCACACTGAGGCGTGTCTTTTCTTTCTTGTTTGCCCCGCGAAACCAACGGCCGAAAGGCATGACCCCGGCAGCGCCCGGCAGGTTGCCGAGGCGCTCGGGCGGCTGTGCGTTGGCCCGGTTAACTCACGGCGCAGGGTCGGGGATGGAGTGACGGGCGCGGCGCAGTCTGCGCCGGCGCGCGGCGAACTGGTTCAAGGCCTCGACCCCGACCGAGAAGCCGATCGCGGCGTAGATATAACCCTTGGGGACATGGAAGCCGGCGCCGTCGGCGATCAGCGTCATGCCGACCAGCATCAGAAAACTCAATGCCAACATCTTCACGGTCGGGTAGCGCTGCACGAACTCGGCCAGCGGCCCCGATGCCGCGAGCATAATCGCGACGGCAATAATGATGGCCGTCGCCATGACCCAGAGCTTGCTGGCCATGCCGACGGCCGTGATCACGCTGTCCAGTGAGAAGACGACATCGAGCAGCATGATCTGCGCGACAACGCCGGCGAAGCTTGACCGCGCGCCGGCTTCCTTATCCTCCGGGTCATCCCCTTCCAGTACGTGATGAATCTCCCTGGTTCCCTTGTATAGGAGGAACAGGCCGCCTCCGAGCAGCACAATGTCCCGCCAGGACACCGGGTGACCGAAGAGCTGGAATAAAGGCCGGGTAAGGCCGATCAACCAAGCGATCGAGGCGAGCAGGGCGAGCCGGCTGACCAGCGCCAGTGCCAGTCCGATCCGACGCGCCCGGTTCTGTTGTTCCGCCGGCAATCGTCCCGCAAGGATCGCGATGAATATCAAATTGTCGATGCCGAGCACGATCTCGAGTGCGGTCAGCGTCACGAGGCTCGCCCAGAGCTCGGGATCGGTTAGCCAGTCCATGCCCACTGCTCAGCTTTCATTGTCCGCCCCAAGAGAGCGCTCGCTCTAGGATTCGGCTATTTGCCGGCGGGCTTCGGCGGCGGCGACGCTTGCGTCCCGCTTTCTGCTTGGCTGCTGGTGAACCAATGCGCCCGATGCCGCTCGATCCAATCCAGGAACCGACCACGTACCCGCCGCAGGGGGGCGATATCCTCCGCCAGCAGCGCCAGTCCGAGGGGCAGCATCCAAAGCCCGAAAAATGGCAGTACGCTAGCAAAACTGCCGGCAATGAGCAGCACGCCGACAGGAACCCGGACCCAGCGGAGCGAGGGCCGGCGCAGCCAGCGGATCGCTGTTTGCAATCTGCCGGGCAGTCGATCGATCATTCGTTCGAGCCGTTGCTCGTGATGATCTGAGATGCTTGCGGCCGGCCGCTCAGCGGCATCAGCGATCGCAGCGGCTTGCATCATGGCATCATCGCCGCCGGTCGGGCCGCCGACGCGGCTACGAGTGTTACGCTTTACCACAGATTGCTCCTCTCGTTCGCGCCGTGTTGCGCCGAGGGGATGACCGGTCTTATCGGGAACGTCGATTGCATCGTCGGGGGCCCCGCGACATCGACCGGTTTCACGCGCGGCTACGCAAAACGCGGCGATCCGACATCGCGAGGTTGCCCGGCCCTATGTCGGGGTCCTCGCCAGCGGGGCCCGGATCAATCGTTGGTCCGAGAAGTAAGAGAAGGGAGTGGTAATTCAAGATGTCGACGCCGAACCAGCTGCATCGTCTCGACCGGTTGTCCACTCCGCGCCGGCATTCCCTGGTTTTTACGAGAGGTTGGCGGTTATTATCGGTCGCATGTCACCCTCGACCGCCTGGCGGGGTGGTCAGAAGCCATTCCAGGAGGAGTTAGAGATGGATTTCGAAACCTACAAAAGCTCGCTTGCCGGGGAGGCGC
>Ga0126383_10001570_pt1 | contig 14294 bp, 9 predicted proteins | sample PanSoiMetPlot_35_FD_96882 | JGI IMG/M metagenome (GOLD analysis project Ga0126383, IMG submission 96882) | Tropical forest soil microbial communities from Panama - MetaG Plot_35 | ecosystem: Environmental > Terrestrial > Soil > Tropical forest > Bulk soil | place: Panama | collected 2016-02-17
CCCTATGTCTGGACATAAACTCGGAATTATACCGGGCCATGGCACGACCGCCTGTGACTGTGGACACTGTCAGGTAGATTTTTCGCTAAACGGAGTTCATCATAGGAATTGCACCCGGAGAACATATGGCAGGCGACGGATCGACGCGGGTGTAAGGCCTAAAGCTTTCCCTCGCGCAGCGCGAATATTACCGCTATACCGAGGGCTCGGCGGAGTTCGAGCGTCAGGGCATCCATTTTCGCAGCCTCGCTCCGACTTTGCCCGGCTTGCGCGAACAACTGCCGTCATTAAGGATGAGTCTAAGACTAAGTAGGACAACCTACAAAAGAACGCTCCGCGGTATCGCGAATAAGAAGTTTTCATACCCATGTCCCGAATGTTTCCCAAACTGACGCTGCTCCTCTCGACTGCGATCCCGGCGCTGATTCTGTGCCCTGTCTCTCGTTCCGCGGAGCCACCATGGCTGGAGCTCCACTCCCCGCACTATACCGTCATTACTGACGCCGGCGAGAAACGGGGACGCGAGGTTGCACTCCGCTTTGAGCAGATGCGGTCCGTCTTTGCCGGTTTGCTGGGCAAGGATCGTCTCAGCGAAGCTCGTCCCCTCACGATCCTGGCGTTCAAAAACGACAAGTCGTACTACCAGGCGGCTCCCCTTCGCCAGGGCCAGCCAATCGCGGCTCCCGGATTCCTGCTCACCAGCGAAGATCAGGACTTCATCGTCCTGAACCTTTTTGAAGACGAGCCTTACCGCGCCGTCGCCCACGATTTTGCCCTTCGCCTCCTCGACTTCAATTACCCTCCCGCGCAAGGCTGGTTCGACGAAGGCCTCGCCGAATATTTCAGCTCCATCCGCATTGTCGGCAATCAAGTCGAGATCGGCGGCGACCCCGAACTTCAGCCGACCACGAAAGAAGACCTGCTCGGCAACCAGCGCGACACGCATGCCGCTAAGTCGCTCACCGAACTGCTCGGGGCCGAGGTCTGGATGTCTCTCCCTGACCTGTTCGCCGTCAAACACGATCCTTCACCCAGGAACGAAGGAACGCACCACACGCTCTACTACGCGCAATCCTGGATCGTGATGCACTACCTGCTGCACCAGAAAAAACTGCCCGAGACCGGTACCTATTTCGGGCTCGTCCTCAACCAGCACATTCCCGTCGAAGACGCCATCAAGCAGGCATACGGGATGAGCTCCGCGCAACTCGAGCAGGCGGTGAAGGAGTATTTCCACGGCCAGCCCGGGCTGCACCCAGCCGTCAGCGCCTCCCGCCAAACCGCCAGCGATCCCTCCAACGCAATGCCCTCTGGCGCGACCGATCACTTCCCTGTTCCTTACGGCCAGGACGACTCGATCATCACCGCAAGACCCATGCCCGAGGCCGACGCCCGCGCGATGTACGCCGGAATCCAGATTCGCCTCCCCGACCGCCGCGACATGGGCCTCAAAACGCTGAACGAGTTGGCCACCACGCCCACCGAGGCAGACAAGAAAGTCGAGGTCAAACAGTCCAAGCGAGTCGGCGAAGATCCCGATCAGCTCCCGGCAAACGCGATCGGCAATGCGCTCGCCCACCGCATCCTCGCTTGGGATCACGTCGAGCACGGCGAATTTCAGGAAGCCTTCAACGAAATGGGAGATGCCGCTGCGCTCAATCCGCGCGACATGTGGGTTCGTTACTATCTCTGCTTTGCGAAATACAGCATGGCGCAAGCCAAGCACGCCGAGATGATGGGATTGGCCAACATGATGCTCGACCTTCGCGCCGTGCTCGAGTGGAATCCGGAGATGTCCGATGCCTACGATCTGCTCGCGGTCGCTCGCAATGCCGGCGGAAGCCCAACGAATGCCATGCAGTCCGAGCGCGCCGCCATCGGCCTGAGCCCGCGTGACGAGCGCTACTCTCTGCACTTGGCGGAAATTTACGTCTCGGGAAAAAAGTGGGACGCCGCCGGAGCTCTGCTCGATCGCCTGAAGACCAGCGACAACCCACAAATTGCGGCCTCGGCACGCGACCTGGTCTCGCAGATAGGTTCGCAACGGAAGTACGGGCTCTCAACCAGCGCCTCCGCAGCGGCTCAGCCGAAATACGAACAGCAGAAATCCCCGTTTGATGCCCTCGAAGAAGACGCCGCCAAACGCGACGCGGGTGTGCAAGGCGGACCCGGTTCCACCGCTGACGCACGTGCCACCAAATATGTGAGGGGGCGCCTGGTCGCTGTTGATTGTTCGAACGCCCCCGCCGCCGTGCTCACCGTCAGCTCCGACAAAGGCACCCTCAAGCTGCGAGCATCCGATTACAAATCGCTCCTTCTTATCGGCGCTGACGACTTCTCCTGCACCTGGCGAGACCGCCAGGTCACCGCCAACTACAAACCCCGCGGCGCCTCCGACGGCGACCTGGTGTCGCTCGAAATGCGCTAGATCCGTCACAGAACGGACGATCCTTCCTTTATGTGTCATTTCGAGCGACAGCGAGAAATCTGCTTTTCGCATCGATCCGGTAAATTACTTGCTTTGTTTGGCTTGCGGGACTTCAACATGCAACTCGCTCGCAAAGTCTTGAATCCAGAGAATTTATCCGCAAAATATTGGGAAATAAGGGGTTATCGGTAAGCTGATCGCTGTAATCTTTGTGCCTAGAATCGATAAATTATTGAATTTATTGGAGTTGTCAAGTTGTGACCGGCGGTCATCACTGTAAAATATTGAATTTGAATAACTTGCAGGCAAGGTATTAAGTAATAAGGAGTTATATCCACATCGGCTGAGTCGGATTTCGAGACCCGGTAAGCTGCGAATGACGGCATGTGACGCGGTCGGCGCTCGGTTCCACTATGCGCTGTCGGTATCCTCGGTCAAGGTTGGAGGTCACACGAAAAACGAATTTGGGTGGGGGAAGCTGTGGAGAATCGAAAAGGGTTTGTCAATCGCCCAAATACAAAGCTCATGTCGGATACTGAGTCGGGGAGGAAAAGCTAAGAAAACTGAATCGGGTTTATGCAGCTTGGGGTTCTGGACAATTCTCGCACGCCTGTTTTACGTCATGGAGAACCTTCCTAGCGGAGCCTTCGGTGATTCGCTCGGCTCGTGCGTCGGGTAATTTCTCACTTCTTACCGCAACCTTGACCGTTTCCTTCAAAAGGCGTTTGTCCACTTCGTTCGTTATCCATTTCGCTCCTGCCACTCCGACGAGGAAGGCACCTGCGAGGGCCGAGAACCTGAGACTGATCACTGCGCGTGTGCTCTGATCTGCAAGTTCTACCGACGCGCCAGAACCGTAGAAGGCCCAAGAAGAAAACGCCGCGAAGGCTCCGATCAGAATGTTGGTGAGTGCGCCCGGACACCAGACGCCGGACTCCTTACGAGGCAGCGCGAAACCGTTGTCGCTCATTAGAGCATTGACCACTCCGCCGAGCCCTCCGAAACCTGCGATTAGCGACGCACATATCCACGGGTTCATAGGCCCCCCTGTTAGGAAATCACTATATGACATCGTCGCTGGGCACGCACGAAATAACGCGTTGAACGAACGCTGAAACTCGGCCCATGCCTCGCGCTCTGCAAACGCGCGAAGAGTCGGGTCATCGCGCTGTTGCCCTATTGAAGAATCTGGAAGCGACTGCCAGCGCCGTCTTAGGATAGGACCTGTTGTCGTGTCGCGTTGGAGAGAGCGCGTTCTTCACTGTGCGCTACGCTGCTTGCCGTAGTCGACTATCCACTGTGGCGGCTCCGGCTCGAGATTGCCGTTCACTTTCATTCCTCGTTCTGCGGCCCAGCGGTATCCCCACATCGGCCCGTACTTCGTAATGTAAGTGTCGGGAATCCGATAGGCAGGATCTGATTGAGCTTCGTCCAGAGTGACATACACATAGTGCTTCTGTTCGAATAGCTTAAGCAGTTGTGCGATCACATCTGCATTCAGGCGGTTATCGTGCAGAAGCATGATCTGTGGAGGCTCATAACCAAAAATCTGTTTGCTCAGCCCGGCATAGTAATCAATTTCAGTGCTTGTATAGGAGAGGTATTCCCTGCGGAGTCTCCGCGCCAAGGAGTCACGCGCGAGGAGCATTGCCACGTAAGCGGCATTGAAAATGTAGTCTGAGTTGTCAATGGTGCACGCTGCAACACGGTAACCCCGCCGAGTAAGGAAACTCATGACCTGATCATGCTTCTCTTCAGTTTCACCAGTGTGGTTCATGGGAAAGCGGAAGAACTCCGGTTTTTTCCCCGCTTCTTTCATCAACGGCACGAAACCGGCTTCGCCCTGGACGATCTCATTCTCGATTTGCGCAACCGAAAGCTGATTGCTGTCCTGGTGAGAGTAGGTGTGATTACCCAGATCGAATCGGCCAGTAGTCCAGCTTCTGAGTATTTGGGTTCCGGCTATAGGACCAAGCTCTTCGACCCGTTTCTGGACGACAAAGCCTGTGACCGGGGCGTGATGATGCCTCAGGGCTGACAATATCTTCCGATTGATCTCCAGGGCAACGGTCGCATCTGAAGAAGATACCGTGCCGATGCTCGCGTAAGGCAGATCGTCGACCGTGATCGCGACTGTTCGCTTCTGTGCGAGTGCGCCGAGTGACCAAAGCAAACCCAGCGGGATCGAAAACCAGATAAGGTTCAGACGCTTCATATCGAGTACTTATCACAACATCCAATTCTGCGACCAGTCACGTGCCTGGAGCGTTGTCTGAAGTTTGTCTATTCTTCTCGGCGTCATCCCGGCTGGAGCCGCCTTTCAGGCGAAGGGGTGATTTGCTTCGCGCGTCACGGCGTCACTCCGGGCAAGCTGCATTGGTGCACAAACAAAAGCAGATTCCTCGGCTGCCTCGCCCCTGCATTCTTTGCAAGGGTGGGAATCACGGGCGTATAAGTCTCTGATGCGACTCGGGGTTCGCGACACAAGCGTGTATGGTCGTACATCTCAATGTGGCGACCGGCGCAACTAACGTTCCAGATGCGGGTGCGTCCATTCTGAATGCGCGGACTTCTCTGGACGCACAGGAGACAGCATGAATCAGCACAATGATGGGCAAAGCGCTGCGGCCGGTTCGTCGTTTCTGCCACTTGAATCGGTCTGGCGCGACATTCGCTTTGCGGTGCGATCGCTGCTAAAGGCGCCGGGATTCACGGTCGTCGCGATTCTGGTGATTGCGGTCGGAATCGGCGCGAATACCGCCGTCTTCTCCGTCATTAATACGGTTCTGCTGAAGCCGCTGACTTACCCGGATCCGCAATCGCTGGTGCACTTGATGAACACCGGCGATCAAGGTTCCTTCCCTGGCGCGAATGTACCCAAGTTCAATATCTGGCGGCAACAGACGGGGATTTTTCAGAAGGTTGCGGCTTACGACACCGGCGGTGCCGGGCTGAATCTGACCGGCAACGATCAACCGGAGCAGGTGCAGGGAGTCCATGTGAGCGCCGATTATTTTTCGGTTCTGGGAGCGCCGGTGATTTCGGGGCGCACTTTCACCGCGGCCGAAGACAGCCCTCATGGCGGAAATGTTGTGGTTCTGAGTTACGGGCTATGGAAGCGGCGATTTGGCGGAAGGCGGGACATCGTCGGCAACAATGTCCAACTCAATGGACAGCCCTATCAGGTTGTGGGCGTGATTGGACGCGAATTCGTTACTGACAATCCGGCGGATCTCTGGCTGCCATTTCAGTTCGAAATGAGTTCGCAGGACCAGGCGCACTACTTCGGCGTGCTGGCGCGGCTCAAGCCAGGAGTGACGGTGCCGATGGCCAATGCGCAATTGAAGCTGGCTGCCGATCAATATCGAACGACCTATCCGGGAACGCTGGGGCCGAATAGTAGTTTCGGCGTGATTCTGTTGCAGGAGTTGATGGTCCGCGATACACGGTCGTCACTCTACGTGCTGCTTGGGACCGTCGGACTCGTGTTGCTGATTGCGTGTGCCAACGTTGCGAATCTATTGCTGATTCGCGCGACGGCGCGTAAACGGGAACTCGCCACACGCTCTGCGCTTGGCGCCGGACGCTGGCACATCATTCGTCAGTTGCTCACCGAGAGTCTGGTTGTGTCGCTCACTGGCGGAGTACTCGGACTCATTCTTGGATTCGCGGGCGTCCGGTTCCTGCTTGCGATCAATCCCGGGAGCATCCCGCGCATCGGCGAGGACGGATCGGCAGTGAAGGTCGATTTGAATGTGCTTCTGTTCACGTTGGGTGTTTCGCTTCTCACCGGAGTCTTGTTTGGACTTGTGCCGGCGATCAGCGCCTCGCGCAAGAATCTTGCGGCCATCTTGAACGAAAGCAGCAACCGTGCGGGAGTCGGGTTCCGCAGCGGCAAGGTGCGGTCCGTGCTGGTGATCAGCGAAATGGCTCTGGCCCTTGTGCTGGTGATCGGGTCGGCGCTCCTGATTCGCACATTTATGAAGCTGCAATCGGTAGATCCGGGGTTCGATACCCACAACGTGCTCACGATGGCCATGTCGATCAGCGGTGACCGGTTTCTGAAGAGCAGTGGCGTCGCGCAAGTCATCCGTGATGGCACTGAGCGGATCAATGCAGTTCCCGGCGTCACGGCCACGGCAGCCGCGTGCTGTCTGCCTCTGCAGGGTGGGTTCGGATTGCCTTTCAATATCGTGGGGCGGCCGAATGGCAACAATCCGAACACGGGCGGAGCAGGATACTTTCCGGTCTCGTGGAGCTACTTTGATGTGTTCAAGGTGCCCGTCGTGCGCGGACGCAGTTTCACCGAACAGGACAACGGATCAGCGCCGGGTGTGGTCATCATCAATGAAGCCATGGCGAAACAATTCTGGCCGAAAGGCGATCCGTTGAACGACCGCCTGGAGATCGGAGCCGGCATGGGACCGGTCTTCGTCGAACCACCGCGGCAGGTGATCGGCGTTGTTGGAGACACGCGCGACGGCGGACTCAATCAAGATCCGGGGCCGACAATGTTTATCCCCGTGGCGCAGATGCCCGACAAAGTCACGGAGCTGAATTCTCGCATCGCGCCGCTCTGGTGGATTGTACGCACGCGGATGGAGCCTCACACTCTGACGGCAGCCGTGACCAACGCGGTCCGCGAAGCGACGGGCGGGCTGCCGGTAGCGCACATTCGCAGCATGGACGAGATTGTGGTCGAGACAACCTCACGCGAACGGTTCAACATGCTGCTGCTCACCTCGTTCGGCGCTTCGGCGTTGCTGATGGCTGCGATCGGTATTTATGGATTGATGGCTTATTCGGTTGTGCAACGGACGCAGGAACTCGGCGTGAGGATGGCGCTGGGAGCTCAAGCATCAAATATTCGCAACATGGTGATTCGCCAAGGAATGGCGCTGGCGGGCGTGGGCCTCGTCATCGGTGTTGGCGGAGCCTTCTGGCTAACAAGGTTTCTGACGGGATTCCTGTTTGGCGTAAAGAAGTGGGATCCGATGGCGTTTATTCTGACGCCGATTTTCTTGTGCGCGGTCGCGCTCGTAGCAGTCTGGGTGCCGGCGAGAAGAGCAACCCGGGTGGATCCGATGTCAGCGTTGCGGTTTGAGTGACGTGAGTGGCAGGTGCGGACTGTAATAAATATCCAGCGAGGCCGTCCCTAGATAATAGGTACCAAGAATTTCGTTTTAGCGGAGAGGTCCTCGTGCTCTGGCTCAATGGCCTGATTCGCGATCTCGTGTACGGATTCCGCATGATGCGGAACGCTCCATTGGTGTCAATTGCCGTCACATTAACGCTTGCGATCGGGATTGGGATCAATACCGGCATTTTTGCGATCATCAATGGAATCTTGCTTCGTCCGCGTACGGATTCGGATCCGGCGACATTCGCCCGGCTGTATGCGCAATATTGGTCACGAGGAAATCCGCGTGAGTTTGCGGGGCAGTTTTCTCCGGCGGCATATCGAGCCATTCAGGCGCGTTCCCAGTCACTGGCAGAACTGGCGGCCTGGCGCGTGGACCGAGTCCTGATTGGGGATGCTTCAACCGCCACGCTCGCAATAGAGGTCTCGTGCAATTTCTTTTCGGTCTATGGTTTGACGCACGCCTTGTCGGGACGATTGTTTCTCGCTGGCGAGTGTGAGCCCGGAACCGAGGAGCACGTGATTGTGGTTGCGGAAGAGATGTGGCGCGACCGATTCGGCGCTGATCCGCAGATCCTCGGCAAGACCATTCTGCTGAATCGACAGCCGTTTACGGTGGTCGGTATTGTCCCTGCCAATTTTTCGGGGAGAGTGCGTGGCCCGGGCATCTGGGTTCCGTATTCTCTGCAGCATCGTCTTACCGGAAATGCTGACATTTTTGAGGCTGACCGCGAACCCTCGCTGTGGCTCGAGGGCAGGCTCCGTCCGCGTCGAACTCGTGATCAACTGCAAGCAGAAGTGAACGTAGTCGTGTCACACGTTTCTTTGCCAGACTCTGATCTGACGGAACGTGTGCGGGTCACGAACGGCGCATTGATCGAAGATCCGAGTGTCCGACGGGAGGCGTACTGGATCGTGTTGCTGATTTTGATCGGTGCGATGCTACTGCTGCTGGTCAGCTGCACGAGTGGATCAGTGCTGTTGCTCTCCCGGGCGGTTGCACGGCAACGGGAAATCGCGGTGCGGATCTCACTGGGAGCGGAGCGATGGAGGGTCGTCCGGCAACTTATGTCGGAGAATCTTCTAATCGCTGTGGCGGCGGGCGTTTTGGGAATTTCACTCGCGCTCGAAATTCCGCAAGTTTTTCGCAAGTTGATCCCGGAGATGCCTTATCTGCCCTTCGGGCTTGATTGGCGCGTATTCAGTTACGTCACGGCGATCACGTTGACGTCGTCGATCATTGCCGGTCTCGCGCCCGCTAGCGAATGCTTGAAGCAGGACGTTTGGATTTCACTGAAAGGCAACGAGCACACCGCTCAGACCAGGATGACGCGCTGGAGCATCCGGGATTTGCTTGTGGTCGCGCAGGTTTGCTTTTGCATGGTGCTGATGGTTGTGTCGTGTATGTTCTCACAAGCCGTGCTTTCAATCTTCGAGATGGAGCCAGGCTTTGAAACACGGCAAGTGGTTGCTGCCCCAATCCAATTTCCGGAAAGTTATTCTGCGGGCGATGCCGAGGCTTTGTTAGCAAGATTGCAGGATCGCACTGCTGCGATCAGCCAAGTGGATGACGTTGCCACCAGCAGCACGACGCCGTTGGCCGGTAATGCCGAGGGAGGGACGGCGAGCACCGAGTTTCGATCGCCGAATCAAGCGTCTGCGCAAGGACACAGCGCGACGGAGATGGCGGTATCACGGAATTACTTCAGCACGCTCAGCATCCCGCTTGTGCGTGGCGAAGGATTTCCGCGTACGAACTCCGATAGCGGTGCGGTCATCGTGTCGCGTGCTTTTGCTGAAACATTTTGGCCTGGACAGGATCCGGTTGGGCAAACGATCGTTTCGGGTGATGGCAAGCCCTTTAGCGTGGTTGGGGTCGTTCCTGACAATCACACCAGTTACACCAGCGAAGCGGACGGCCCGACTCTGTACTCCTTGCGGAGCAAGCCTTTGGCTGCCGACCTGCTGCTGGTGCGATTCCACGGCAATGTGGCTCCTGTTGCGGCAACGCTGAGGAGCATCGTTCACGATCTTGATCCTCAGATACTGGTCGTCCCCAGCACTTTGCGCGCGCAAATCGACGAAAACGCGGAGAACGGGTGGCTCATCGGCAAGATGTTGCTGTTTGTGGCGGGAACCGCGGTTGCTCTGGCATTGCTCGGCATCTACGGTATGGTCGGATATTCCGTGACGAGACGGACGCGCGAGTTCGGAATTCGTGTGGCGGTGGGAGCAACGCCGCGGGACGTGATGCGCGTGGTGTTTGCGACCGGGTCAAGGCCCGTGATTGCTGGGATCACTGTAGGGATCGCAGTTGCATTTGGATTTTCAAGCGGCGTAGTGAAGGCTTTTGAACGCGCACCACTACCTTTGAGTGCGACTAATCCGGTGCCCTACGGCCTTGTCGCCATCCTGCTCGCATTTGCGTCACTTGCGGCCATGATCGGGCATGCGCGCCGCGCCGCCAAAGTCGAACCGCTAACTGCACTGCGGGAAGAATAGGACGCAGGTAGAAATGCGAAGCGGCAACGGAAAGCTTCGATAACGAGGTAGGGATCCTTCGACTGCGCCGCGACTCGCTCTGCTCGTGGCGGCTCCACTCAGGATGACATTCTGAGGGTGGAGGCAATGTCGGATGGATATCGCTGCGATACCGCGTCCAATAAAAAACCCTCCCGCTGGGACCGGGAGGGTTCTCAATGGTTCGCAGGTAATTATGCGCGGACGACGTTTGCCGCTTGAAAGCCCTTGGGGCCCTTGAGCAAGTCAAACTCCACGGTCTCGCCCTCATTCAGAGTGCGGTAGCCGTTCTCCTGGATCGCCGAAAAATGCACGAACACATCTTCCCCTGTAGAGCGCTGGATAAATCCATATCCTTTCGCCCCATTGAACCACTTCACTGTTCCTTTCTCTCTCACGGAACTACTCCTTTCACCAATCGCGAAGAATGATTCTCCATGTTTCCCGGAATGCACTTCGAAGTGAATCGAAGTCCCCCTCAGAGAAACGGTAGAATTTTCGGTTGCGTCCACGATGTGCAGAGGGAATTACTTCCAAAAAGGAAAAGACTCCTCATCCCCGATGGCAGAGAAAAAACCGCAGCGGGAATTTTCGGAGTCCGACAATTTGGCGCGTTTCCACCACACCCAACAAACGTCAACCACTTACTGGTCTCACCACCGGACCAATCTTCCGGCGTTGAGCAACAGATAATAAGCACTACTAAAACGTTTCGCAAGAAAAATTAGAAGGGAATCGAAACATGACCTACAGTCATACTCGATAACTTTAACTTAGATTAAGAAATCAGGCAGGTAACCACTGGCAAAACTTCCGTTTGCGCTCGTCCTGGTCCCGGCGTCACGCTCTGTTAGGATTTAGTTTGACGTGGTGACTCCGCCCACCCCTGCGGCCTCTACCCCTGCCTCTCCGGCAGCGCCCAAGCCCGCTTTGCGCCTGAGGCGACCTTCACCCAACCTGATCCTCTCGACGGTTAAGTACTTGATGCGCACCGAGGTGCACACGTTTGCCTTCTCGGTGGCCGCCAATGCGATCCTGTCCTTCTTCCCGTTTGTGATGCTGATGATGACCCTGATCCGGCGGGTCTTTCACTCGAGAGTCATGTATGACGTCGTCTTGCAGTTGCTCCGCGACTACCTTCCGGCCGGGCAGGAGTTTGTGATTCGTAACCTGAACTCCATGGTCAATTCGCGACAGCGTGTGCAATTGGTGTCTCTGGTGATCTTGCTGATTACGTCGTCGGGAATCTTCCTTCCCCTTGAGGTTGCGCTGAATCGCATCTGGCGGTTCGAGAACAACCGCTCGTACCTTGGGAATCAGGTGGTGTCATTCGGACTGGCCTTCGCGTGCGGAGCTCTGGCGCTGCTTTCGATCAGTCTCACCGCCGGCCCGGTCGCTTTTATGGAATGGATCTTGCGAGGCTATGGGAAAGGATTCGTAAGTGTCGTCGGATTTCTGGTAATGAAGGTGTTTGCGATCGCCGCGAGCATCGCCATTTTCTTCCTGATCTACTGGGTGTTGCCGAATGGCAAGGTTCCGGCACGCACCGTCCTGCCGGCTGCGATCATCATGGGCTTGCTGTCTGAGGCATTGAAGTACGCCTACATTCTCGCCTTGCCATGGCTCAACTTTCAGGAAGTGTACGGACCGTTTGCGCTGTCGGTGACGATGATGTTCTGGGCGTTCTTGTCGGGGTTGTTGTTGCTGGCTGGAGCTAATCTTTCAGCAGAAGAGCATTTGGGGCGGGCGCTCTAGAGATCAGGGTCTGCGAGAATGTGTCGTCCGTCTGAAGTAGTGTCGTAGCCCCTTCGGGGCTGGTTGTGTCCCCCGCAAGTTACCCACGGCTTGCGCCGTGGGCTGCATTCTTTCGCCGCTTCGCGGCTGCCTTCTCTTGGCACTTGCGCTATCGTCCCAATGACGGTTCTCACTCACACACCTTAACCTGTCTTAAAGCCGGCGCAATAAAGCCGTCAGTCCTAGCTGACGGCCTGAATGCTAATCGAGATTGCAATATTACTTCTTCTGCTCGCCTATCGAGAGTAGCTCAACATCGAAGATGAGAGTCTCTCCCGGACCAATGTCGGAACCGGCGCCGCGGTCGCCGTAGGCCAGGTCTGCCGGGATATATAGCTGCCATTTCGATCCCACGGGCATTAATTGCAGAGCTTCGGTCCAACCTTTTATTACGCCTCCTACCGGAAACGAAATTGGCTGGCCGCGCTTGTAGGAACTGTCGAACTCCTTGCCGCTGATCAGCGTGCCGCGATAGTTCACCGTGACGGTGTCGTTCGCGGTTGGCTTTGGTCCACTGCCTTGCTGCAGGACCTTATATTGCAGGCCGTCGGGAAGAGTCTGCACTCCGTCTTTCGACTTGTTGGCCGCCAGGAAAGCTTCTCCGTCTTTTCGCGCCGTCGCGCCCTCTTGATGAGACTTCGCCTCTTGCGCGCTGCGGACCTCGGTCATCAGTTGCTGGAGCGCCGCCCGCATTTCGTCTTCCGTCATAGCAGTTTTGCCGCCGCTCAGGGCGTCGCGCAGTCCGCGCGAAACTAGTATTGGATCGACCGAGGCGGTAGCTCCCTGCTTCTTCAAACCGGAGCCGATGTTCATTCCGAGGGCGTAGCTGTTCTTCTCTCTCTGTGTTTTCAAGGTCAATGTCGTACTCGTCCCTGTGCGCGGTGTGGTAGTGGCAGGTTTGCTTGCCGTCGAACTTTTCGGAGTGCCAGTGGTCGACTGAGTGGATGCCGGCTTGGCCGGTTGGGGAGGAGTGGTCGCGGGAGGGTTTTGCGCCGCAGCGTGAGCCAGCAGCACTCCTGCCGCGATGAACTGAATAGCAATTGCGGTGAGCGGTTTTTGCATAGATTTTATTGTCCCATCCAATATGAGGGATGGGCAAACGCGGTGGTTGCGTGGAATGGGAGAAAAGATGCCCGGCGGCTCAACTCCAGGTCTCCGATTAATTATCGGTAGTCGTCCATTCGCGGACGCGGGTTCGCGTCATTGAACACTACACACTGCCTCTCGCACCGCAAACCATTGAAATCGCAAACAAAGTCTTCGGTACAGTGATTGCACTTGATCTTCCCTACTCTCTACCGTGAGGAAGCAATTTTTGCTGCGGAGGTAGCCAGGATGGACTGGGTTACAGGGTTCTTGCGGCTGCGGACGATTGACCATCTGTTGGCGGACTTGCGGTATGCGTGGCGCGGCATGCGGCGCTCACCGGGTTTCTACAGCATCGCAGTGCTGATGCTGGCTCTTGGGATCGGGATCAACGCCGCAATCTTCAGTGTCTTCGCCCACGTTTTGCTCGCACCGTTGCGTTTTCCCGAGCCGGGCAATCTCTACGTGGTTAGCTCGCACGCCTCCTCTCTGGGCGATGCTCGGCGGCCGGCCTCCGGGCCGGACTTTCGGGACTTCCGCGACGAGGGCACAACGCTTTCGCAGGTTGCAGCAGCAATCGGATATTTTTCGGAGTCGTGGACCGGGGACGGAGCTCCGCGGGTGCTCAAATGCACGGGCCCGACGCAGCAATTCTTTGGCGTGATGGGCATCCGCCCGATCATGGGACGGCTCTACACACCCGCAGAATATTCGGTGCTCGACAGCGGCTCGGTGCTGATCTCATCGAAGTTTTGGAAGGAACAGCTAGAGAGTGATCCTCACGTGATCGGACGGATGATCACGATCGGCGGCGCTTCGCAGACGATCGTTGGCGTCCTGCCGACCATGTCGGATCTCTATCCGGAGACTGATGTGTGGCTGACGTTGACCACTGAACCAGCATGGCCCTTCATGAACTGGCGCGCCAACAAATTCCTTGATGTAGTCGCGCGCCTGAAGCCGGGGGTAGCGCGCAGCGTTGCCGAACAGCAGCTCACCTCCATTCTGCGTCGTGGAGAAGGCGAGCCGAACGATTTACAGGTTCAACTCACGCCGCTTAAAGACTTCATCGTGGGTCCGGTCACGAAACAACTCAGCATTATCATGGCTGCGGTCGCGCTGGTGCTTCTCGTAACCTGCATGAACACGGCGGCACTGCTTCTTTCGCGAGCTGTCAAACGCTCACCTGAGCTAGCACTTCGCCTGGGGCTGGGTGCCAGCCGGGGAAGAATTCGCCAGCAGCTACTAGTAGAAGGACTGTTGCTAAGCGCGATGGGCGGAGGGTTAGGACTCGTCTTTGCTTCCATGTCGGTCGGCTTGGTCAAA
>Ga0126383_10001571_pt1 | contig 14292 bp, 15 predicted proteins | sample PanSoiMetPlot_35_FD_96882 | JGI IMG/M metagenome (GOLD analysis project Ga0126383, IMG submission 96882) | Tropical forest soil microbial communities from Panama - MetaG Plot_35 | ecosystem: Environmental > Terrestrial > Soil > Tropical forest > Bulk soil | place: Panama | collected 2016-02-17
AAACTCACCTTCATTGGAAATGAACCCATGGAGAGCGCGAAAAATAGCGGTCAATTAGAGGGCTGGAACCAGATACTCGATAAGCTTGCTGCAGTTGTTGAGGGGCTGGCGCAGGCGAAATAAGAAGCTGAAGCTTTGATAATCGTGATGCGCGAGCTACTGAATGGAAAGTAAAGGCAGGCTATCGCGGAGACCCCGGCTGAGGGCGGCGGAGGCTCAGTGCTAGCCTGCTATTCGTCAATTGGCAGGATGGCCGCCTTTTCGGGCGAGCGATCTTGGCTCGGCTGTTGCCTTCAGGGCTTAGCCCTCATCGAGTGCAATTTGAAGCGTGATTCGGCGGATTAGTACCGATACACGCTTGCCATCACTTACTCTCGGATGGTTCGGCGATTCGGGAACAATCCACTTGGTCGTATAGTCGGCTTTGCTGAGATTGGCCCAAGCCGGCATGTGCGAAGTCATGGTGGCCGCGAGAGGTTAGCCGTCGATTCAAATCGAAGCCAGTGATAAGACTCGGAAATATCGTCCCACGCGCGTACACTCCAATGCTGGCGAAACTCTCGAACGGAACCTGTCTCACTGGCCCTATCGTCGGCCAAGCAGAAGTTGGCCCGAAACGGACTTCGAGGGAGTTACTCGCAGGGAAGTAGGCCGGGTTTTTTGGACGCATCAGTGGTCGCGACCTCATGTTCTGACTCTGCGGCCGCTGTTTACGTCATCCTCGTGCAATTGATTGCAAAAATCAGAGGGGGGCCGCGTGGTATGGTGTCGGCATTGCCATCTTCCGGGCAATCTTTTGATGTCGAATGTGTGTATATTGGTGCCGACTACATGCAGCGCCAGGGAGGGCATTCTAGATTATGTCCACTAGATTATGTCCACCTCGCCAAAGGGTACGTACATCCAGGCTTTGAAACGATAGGTGACGAATAGTTCTTTCCCATCCTTGCGGAGACCTGCATTGAATCCCCAGCTTGACTTGAGTGGATCGACAAGTGGCTTGCCGCTAAAGTCGAAATTCACGACGTGTTGAGAGCCGGTTTTTTGCGACCACGAAGTGCAATCATTTTTGTCGCATCTGACCCAATGAAAATCTCCGGGCCATCTGAGACGGCTATTGGGTGGAGCAATCAGTAGAGCAACGAAATGACCAGATATTCCATCAGGCCTGCGTTTCGCCAGCTCTTTCATCGATAAAGGCTTTCTGCTGATCATCCTCAAGCCGTCTTTCAACGCGCCTGCGATAACCCTACGGGTATCTATCTGTTTCTGAGAGTTAACGGCAGAGATTGCATGCTTCCTGCCCGGCTGGGCACATGTATTGGTGGCAACGTTGCAGGCGTAGTTATAGCAATTATTGTTGGGCTGGTTTTTGAACGGCATGAAGTTGCCTTTGCAGTCTTTCGCTGGATTGAATCCTCGCACCAACCCCTTAACGGTCTTTCCCCACTGCGGTATGGTCATTCCGGGCACTTTAACTTGCAAAGGCGCAGTGATACGCCTGGCTCTCGCCGGCCGCTTGGCTGCGACTCCAGCGAGTTTCACAGCTTTTGCGGTTTTTTTGACCTTAACCAGTACCGGGACGTGGCGGGGATCGTCATCACGGATTCTCCCGCTATAACGGTAGTAGGGAAGGGTGAGAGCTTGTGACGCCATGGTGTAACCTCCTGGGCACTAACGTATAAGGTGCTGCAAACTATGCCCTTTAGATCTTTTAAGAAAATATCGATTAGTTGTCTTCCGCGTGCTTCGCCCGCACTCTTGTCGCAAGAAGACTTAGAAGCAACTTAGCGTCAATAGCCTTCAGGCTAACAGTATTTTGCAAGAATGACTTCAGCTCAGGACAAAGCTGAGAAACCAATTGATATGACCGATCAGGAAAGTATAAGGACTTCAATCTTCGAACCAACTCGTCAGCCCGATAGCTGCTTATGATACCTGCACGCGTAGCCGAGTCCAAGGCAAACCGAATGTTCACCAGCGGCTCGGAACAGGAGACGAACGTGTCCGGCGTATAAAGTTGCGCGACCTCATCATCGGCATCCAGAATCCCGTCTCTATACATACGAAATATCTCGCCGACTCCGATCATCCCGTAAGGGCAGAGTTCAGCGGCCCGCAGCGCTCCCATACTGGATGCTCCATAGACCACCACACCCCGTGCCAGAAGTTCAAGAATCTCTTTAGGAGTGACCGCGAGACTCTGGTAGAACTCGCCATCGATTATTGCGATTACGCAGGTATCCGCGGGCACCTGGGCAAGGTCACCCCTCTTAATAGGAGGAAAATAGTCTGCATCAACGACCGCGTTCGCCTGCTCAATTGACAGGCTGGGACCGAGATAGACGACAAGTCTAGGCATGTGCACGCCAGTACTCGAGAGCACGTTTCCCGACCGTTTCCAGGTGTATGGACCAGGATTCCAGTCCAGGAACTATCACCCTTACAACAGCGAAATCGCAGTCCGGTGTGGTGAAGTCCACTACAATAATCTGCCTCAGACCATGTGAGACAAGTCGGTCCGTTATATGCTCTATATCCAGACAAATGTCTGCGTGAACTAAGGTGGGAAGATCTGCAAGGGTATGGCGCTTTGTGGACCTACCAAGAAACCACGCCTGCCAGTTAATGCTCGATATGCGGCGAGTGTGCAAATTGAAACTCGTAGCCACTGAATCGGCCGGAATGATGTCTTCACGAACACCCTGAATATCGACGCACCGAGACTGCGCAGCTTCGGCCAATGCGCGGCGGGCGGCCACACGCGCGTCAGGATGGGTACCCAGGCCACAATGAACCATGGGAAGCCCTGGCAGATAGTCGTCTGGGACGGCCGCAAACACGGTTGGGATACCCAGATCTGAAGTGATATCGTGCAGCACTGGATACAGGCCGGCATTGTGAAATAAATCGAGAAGAGGTTCACCCTCCAATTCTAGGTAGGGGAACATCTCAACGTCGTCTGGAACACTATCGCAAAACGAGCCCTCCACAACCGCACGCCGGGCCCAAGGTAACGAATGGGCTCCCAGCTCGGCCATGGACCATGAGTCGCGCTCAATTAGCTCACAAAGCCCGTGGCAAATTGCTTCCTCTCTACAGTTCCCTGATGCCAAGCCATTCGATGTGCTCTCTGCGATACAGGGTCGATGGGGGACGTCCGACCATATATACCCAGCGAACTTTGCCGGAACCAACACTCGTCTTTCCGTAATCAGATCGGTCCCGAAAACCCAGGAATAAACGTTCCTTTCCGAATAGTCTGGCTGCAACGGTTCATTGAGCGACCGAGGATCGATGATGTCGTGTTCTTGTTTGAGCTTTTGGTAACTTCCCTCAATAATCGGAAGGCGAGTTCGTAATACGACTTGACGCTCGATGGCTTCCATCAATGCGCCGACTCTGGCGTCAATAGGCCGGAGACCCTTCCCCGTGTACACCGATATGATGTCATCGGATCGGGGCACAATGGCACTGTAGGTTGGAATGCCCACGCGATCGAGACCGGTGATATCAGCTAGGCGAGTCACGCCGAGGGCGTCCGCCATAGCTTTAGCTCGCTCAAAAGTCTCGGCGGCGGATGCTATTCGCTGAAGACCATCGCGTTTGAGGCGCGCGCCCAAGCTAGACTGCACCTCACTGGGGTTTTCCTGTGGCTAAATTAATTCCAGACAACGTGCCAACACTTGGCTTATGCTTCTTGATCAGGGCCCGAAGATCAGCCACGCTGGCATTTGGCCCGAACGAGGCTGCCGCCTCCGTTAAGGTCGGCATCGATCTTTTCACGGCTTTTTGCTGGGCTGTATCAAGATTGTTCATAAAGTCGGCATGTTTCTTGAGGAGGTCTCCAAACTGTGCCTCAGTAAGGCCGAGTTTCTTGAGCATTGCCTCATGGGTCATAAGCGCCTCCGAAGTGGAGCTCTACTGCAAGTGGATGCTGGAAAGTAACCGGCGAAAGCGTTCGTCGGAGCGGATTGGATCTGCAAGGGGGTCAACGTTAACAAACAAGATGCTGGTCTGTCTAGCAGAAAGTGCTTTTTCAAGATAGTCGAGCGCCTTATCGTGGTCGCCGAGGGCGGCACATAATGTACCCACCTGGTAATTAAGAGGGTAGCCATGGCTCAGCTCGGCTTCCGCCTTGCTTAGCTGCTGTCGAGCAAGCTCTTTCTGACCTGACTGGAAGTACGCGAGGCCCAGCAGGATGTCCATCACCCGGCGCGCCTGCTCAGAGGGCGGGGAGGTTTGCTGAATCACCTTAATAGCTTGACTGGGCATGTTCTTCGCTAAATAGTCACTAACCAGGATCTCGTCGGCAACAGGTATGGATAGGGACTTCTTCTTCATCTCCTGGATGACACCGATCGATGCATCGTACTGAGCGGCGTAATATTCAACCAGGGCAAGGCCTAAGGAGGAAATGGGAGCTTCTGGATCGAGGCGGCGTGCAGATTCGAGCTGAGCCAGCGATTCAGTGTGACGGCCAAGAGGCGTGAGCAGGGTCAGGCCGTACCAAAGATGAGCTTGGGCATGCTTGGGATTGAGTTCGATGGAGCGACGATACATCTCCTCTGCGACGGTCCAATTGAAGTCCGCCAGAGTAACAGCGCCGGCCAGGGAGCTGTAGGCATCGGCCAGAGTGCTGTCGAAATGGAGGGCGCGATTGGCGGCGTCTTTGCACTTATCCAAAAGGACCAGAGTGGGCTGAATTCGGTTGTATGCCATCAGACAGTAGCAGTCGGCCATTCCTGCGAAGGCAGGGGCGTACTGAGGATCATGGTCAATCGCCTGCTGGAAGAATCCGAGTGCAGACTCAAAACCCGCCGGAGAACGGTCCCTCAATGCGTACTGGCCTTTCAGATATGCGTCGTACGCGGCCGAGCTGGTTCGATATTGGCGCTGCAAGCGATCGGAAACATTACTTTTCATCCGCATACGTAGCCGATACGCCAACTCGCGGGCGACTTCCTCTTGCAGGCCGGCGAGCTCGCCCTGGCTGCGGCGGTACGTCTCGCCCCAAATAAGAGAACCGCTGTTAGCGTCCAAAAGCTCAATTTGCAACACCAACCGTGAACCGTCGTTAGCCAGGCTCCCGGTGACGATTGCTTGGACACCGAGATCGTGGCCGAGGGTCCGCAGGTCCGAGTTCTTAGCTGCCTCTGCATTGGCGATACTTTCGGCAGTTACAGTCAAGCCCAAGACCTGTGAAAGATCATTGGTGAGGGCTGTTGTCATGCCGCCGCTCAGATAATTTAGATTGGCATTGCCTGTGCGGTTTACGATCGGAAGGACCGCAACGGAGGGTACGGGCTTCACCGAATTTCGGTAGTAATACAGCGAGGCAAATGTAGCTACCAGCGTTGCAATCAGTGTTAGGAACAGGAGTACCGCTCGGCGCCGAACAAGCTGCCTCACTCGATAAAGCGAGCCAGAGAATGACTGCCACGGCCCCAAATCGCCTTGGACGGCCTCCTTGACTTCTAGCGCACTCTGGAACCTTTCACTCGGCTCCTTTCGCAGACAGCGGAGAATCGTATCGTTCCAGTTTGGGTCCAGGTTCGGCGCAAAGTCGCGAGGGGGCATGGGCTCATCATTGAGGTGCTTCATGGCGACAGCGATCTTGGATTCGCTCGTGAAGGGGCGACGCCCGGTTACCATCTCGTACATCACGATGCCCAGTGCATAGATATCGCACGCTGGCGTTAGGTTCTCGCCCCGGATTTGCTCTGGAGGCATATAGTCCACAGTCCCCGCCATTCCGGCATTGCTACGAAAATCACTCGTACGCACAGTGCGTGCTAAACCAAAATCGGTGATCACCGCACGCTTACGGGTGCCTCGCATTACCAGCATGACGTTGCCGCTCTTGAAGTCGCGATGAATGACATTGGCTTCGTGTGCGGCAGTCAATCCCTCGGCCATGTCCTGAAGAACGGGCAGGGCTTCTGATAGCGGAAGAGGACCACGCGAGATCCTCGTTGCCAGAGTCTCGCCATCGAGGTATTCCATGCTCAAATAAAGCACCTCGCTGCCGTTGTCACTGCGATCGATCACCAAGTCATGCAGTCGGCAAACATTGGGATGGGTAACGCTTTTTCCCAGGTGAATTTCCTGTTTGAAACGTTCTATGGCACGCTCGTCTGAAACGACCCCGGGACGGAACGTCTTGAGCGCGACACGTTCCTGAAGCTGCAGGTCTTCCGCTTCGAATACGGTGCCCATGCCGCCCTCGGCAATGTAGCGGATAATGCGGAAGCGCCCCGCAACAACGTCGGGGATTGACAGCGTGGTAACCGTTGATGGCAGCTCCGCAGACGGCCGCTTCTCGTCTGTGTGGAGAAGCGAAAGCACGTTATCAAGCAGGTTCCTGTCGGTTCCGCACTCACCCCTTAGGTAATCCAGGCGCTCCTGGCCGTCGAGTTCGCGTGCAGCCTCAAACAGCTCGCCGATCCGCTTCCAAAGTAGCGCGTCCACCGATCACTTTCTCTTCCGCTATGCTGCTGGGTTGCCGGCAACACAGTTGCTCCGAGTGCGCCCTGCAGAACCCGCACCAATCGCCGACAGAATGCCCTCATGATCAGTCAGAAAAACGCCGTGACCGGGATACACCGATCAATCATTCGGATACGGCCTGCCTGATCCTTGAAACGGTAAAGCCACCTTACTTTATTGACGAACCACACCAGCAATCGTCCTCGTCGTTATCACTTCAGTTCGAGAAGAGAATGCTCGTTTTGCGGCCAAAATTCAAGCCGAAGTACCTCCTTCCCCTCGCCAGATCCACGACGGCTACTACGGAGGCGTGCCACGCAGAAGCCGATCCAAAGTCCGCTTCACCCGACCCGGTACGACGACGTCCAAAATCCGTCCACAAAATCCTGCAAGAGGTATTTGACGCCGTTTACTCCGAAACCATCGCCGCGCCAGAGCCATGCGCACCCCCTCTCTGGGATCGCTTTCTTTGGCTCCAAAGCTGGTCTGTTTCAAAACCCAGAGTTTTTGAGACGGGCAAAAGGCTGTGCGACGGTCCTCTATTTTGTGAAAGTTAGAAACCGTGCCGTGAACAGCCTTTTGGAACGAGTATGGCAGGATTCTCCGGGCCACAGCATCTCAGAAGGGCTGTCCCGCCTGTTTCCCGAATACAGCCTTTTGGGCTGCCGAATCTCGGAAGAGCCGGGCATCCGACGTACTGAATCGGTACTAATAAACCCGCAGTGTTTACAAACCCACTTTGACGATTTGTCGGCCGGTGCATCCATGTGGCCCGCGACCTAGCGGTGTTGTTCAAGAGAGTGGGTTGGGCGTTTTTCGTCCAAGTGAATTACTTCCAGTTGCCAGTCATTCGCTAGATGCCTGATTGGGAGCTACATGGAGTATTGTTACCTAGGTTATTTCGAAGCGACTGCTGCGACAGAGCGTAAGTCGGTTAACATACCTCCACTAGTGAGGTGCAAATGCCCACCGAGCCCTCCACAGAGCGCGATCGCGTGTTTCGCTTCGGACCGTTCGAACTGTCCGAACGGGAGGGAGAACTGCGGAAAAGCGGCGTGCGCATCAAGCTGCAGGAGCAGCCGTTCCGTGTCCTAATTGAGCTGGCTGCGAACCCAGGCAAGCTCGTGTCGCGCGAAGACCTGCGGCTGAAGTTGTGGCCCGTAGACACTTTTGTGGATTTTGACGTCGGGCTCAACTCAGCAATCCGTAAATTGCGGCAGGCGCTGAACGACGACGCCGATAACCCGCGCTACATCGAGACGCTAGCAAAGCGGGGTTACAAGTTTGTTGCGCCGGTGGCCGACAGTGTGGCCTCATCCCAGCCGATCAGCAATGTTTCTCCGGCCGGGGCTTCGGGCTCGCTGCCCACCGACGGTACGAAATCTGCAGCATCCGAAGAAATTCAGCGCAGGTCGCGACGGTTGTATTGGGGTTTGGTGGCGGCGTGTGTGCTGGTCCTGGTTTCCTACGGGGCGCTGGTTGCATGGCGACGTGCGAACATTCCCCCGCCTCTAGCAGTAGAGCAACAGATCACGGCGAATCCACCCCAGGCGCCCATCAATGCAGCCGTGGTATCTCTCGATGGCAAATATGTCGCCTATGCCGATCCGACAGGCGCGTACATCCGGCACATTGACACCGGAGAAGTCCGGCCTCTGCAGTTGCCCAAGGGCTTCGATGCCTTTCCCACAGGGTGGTTCCCCGACGGCACGCATTTGTTGCTAACGTCCGCGGGCGCCGCGCAGGGAAAACCAAGCCTTTGGAAAGTCTCCATACTGGGTGGCAGTCCGCAACAGCTTATGGAGAACGCGAGCGAAGCAGCGATTTCTCCAGACGGGTCTAAGATTGCATTCTTACGTGGTGATGCTGTGGGCTCGCTGGAAATCTGGGTCATGGGGACCGATGGAACCAATCTCCATCGAATTGCCGACGCAACTGCGCCGGGGGCATCGATCCCACTGGGCTATGGGACGGGCAGCCAGCCGCTTACAGGGGTCCATCTTTCTGCTGTTGCCTGGTCGCCTGACGGAAGGCAGTTGGCTTACCTGCGGCTCCTGAAAGAAGGGGCCAGATCAACCCTTTTCGAGGCCAAACACTCCCTCGAAACGGTAGATGTGGATGGTGGGAAGCCCAAGGTGTTGAGGATCTCGACGCAGCTCTTGCCGGTTCTCTGCTGGGCTGTTGATGGCCGCCTGTTTTACGCCTATCGGGACAATCCTGCCAGCGAACGAGAAGACTCCGGAATCTGGTCGGTTCAAGTGAACCAGAAATCCGGAGAGCTCGAGGGCAAGCCAGTGCAACTCACCAGAGGCGCGGGACGAATCGGCGGGCTGAGTGTTAGCGGAGATGGGAGGCGACTGGTCCTTTGGAGAGCGAACAGCTTTCCCCAGGTCTTTTTGGCGGAGATTGACGGGGAGACCGGCCGCTTTAAGACGCCACGCCGCCTGAGTTTAGATGAGAGCACGAATCACGTCTATGCCTGGACACCTGACAGCCGTACAGTCTTATTCAGCTCAAATCGCAGCGGCACCACCAAGCTCTATCGGCAGGCCATCGATCAGGCCGTGCCGGAGGTGCTGGTGGAAGGTCGCGGCTTGTTTCTGGCGCGCCTGAATCCAGATGGCACACGGGTCTTGTTTGTGGACGGATTCAACACCTTGGATCCAGCGCTACCACAACGCATATTGAGCGTTCCACTAGCGGGCGGCACTCCGCGGGTGGTCCTGCAATGGCCGTCCATCCACAACATGCAATGCGCATCGAGCCCCTCGAAGCTCTGCCTTTTCGATTCTGTGGAAGGTTCCACAGCGCACTTTTTCAGCTTCGATCCGGAAGACGGAAAAACTCAAGAGTTCGCCACCTTGCAGATGAAGGGTGGGCTTAGCTGGATGCTCTCGCGGGACGGATCGCAGCTCGCGCTGATTCTTGAGCCTCTCGGACACAGAGTCACCTTTATGGCCGTGAGCGACAAGACCACTCACGAGGTAGAGCTGAATCAATGGCCTCTTTTGAACATCGATTGGACTCCCGATAGCAAAAGCGTACTCGTTTCAACCCGGACTGCAGACGGAGTGCCCGCGATATTGGGCGTGGAGCCTAACGGTAACCATCGAGTGCTGCTGGAGGGCGACAGAGCCACACAGCATTGGTGGGCCATTGAGTCGCCTGACGGGCGCTACGTCGCCTTGAACGAAGTCACCGGAGCGAACAACGTCTGGATGGTAGAGAACTTCTGATCCGCATCCGAGAAAGAGAAGAAAACGGGCGCGACGGTGGACGCGCCCTAGCTTCAATAAAGCAGCGACTACAACAGAAGATGTGAATGTCTTGGAGGATCGAATTCTTCGGCCGAGTTGTCGCTAGCCTTGATCGGAAACGCCTCGGGCAGGACACTTCGGGTTGGAAAGATGTCGATCCGAGGCGTTTTCGATCAAGGCTAGCGACCATCCTACCGCAATCCTGTCGATGAGCGCATTGGCGTGTTTGTGTTAGTTGAGAATTACTTCCGAATGCCGGTCATACGGACCTTAAAATTTGCTCCGGTCTTGCGGCCTGCACTCCGACGAAGCCGACTACGGTTCCTTCTCGCCTCGTCGTGTGACGCAGCGCACTGACCGAGTGCTTCGAGCGAGTATCCTTCAATCGTGGTCAGGGCGGAGACTCCGGATGAAGGCGATTATGTATCACCGCTACGGCACTCCCGATGTTCTCGAATGCGAAGAAACTGAAAAGCCGACTCCGGAGGACAATCATGTTCTGATTAGAGTTCGCGCAGCCTCTGTCAATCCCCTCGAATGCGGAGTGATAAGAGGTGCGGCTCGCTTTGTGAACGGGCTGCGCAAGCCGAAGATCACACGTCTTGGCGTGGATGTAGCGGGCGAAGTTGAGGAAGTTGGGAGGAACGTAACTCAGTTTCAGTCGGGTGACGCGGTCTTCGGCGTATGTGTCCGCAACCCGCAAGCTTCCGGCGTTGGTATTTGGAGTTGCCAAGGGACTTTTGCCGAGTATGTGTGTGCGCACGAGTCGACGCTGGTCAAGAAACCGGATAATGTGGCATTCGAACAGGCAGCATCGGCACCCATTGCTGCGTTCACCGCATTACAGGGTCTTCGTGATAAGGGAAGACTCCGCTCCGGACAGAAGGTCTTGATTAATGGTGCGTCCGGGGGCGTGGGTACCTTCGCAGTCCAAATTGCCAAGTCGTTCGGCGCAGAAGTCACCGGGGTATGCAGTACGAGAAATTTGGAGATTGTTCGAGCGATCGGCGCCGATCACGTCATTGATTACACACGGGAGGATTTCACCAAGAGCGGACAACATTACGACGTGGTATTCGATTGCATTGTGAACCACTCGGCGTTGGCAATCAGACGCGTCATGAAGCCCAAGGGGATCTGCGTTGCGGTTGGCGGTCCGCACGGCCACTGGTTCGGCGCGATGTTTCGTATGCTCATGGCGCTTTTCATAGCATTCGTGATGTCACGATTCACGAGCCGAAAGCTTGTCATCTTCATCGCCCGGCCCAACAGGGATGATCTGAACCTCATGCGGGAGCTGATGGCAACTGGAAAGGTAACGCCGGTGATTGATAGGTGTTACGGATTGACTGAAGTTCCTCACGCGATCCGGTATCTGGAGGAGGGGCACGCTCGGGGGAAAGTAGTAATCATGATGCCGCAAAACGATTCTAAGCGATAACTGACATGGAGGATGCAGTCTGCTCAGTTAACCGGAACTTAAGAGAAGCCACAATACTCTCACCTGTTGCAAAATCTCTAGTGCCGGGGTTTCAGGGAGGTTAGGATTGCCCTTCGGCTGCTTCAGGCTGTTTGTGGCGGAGTTGGATCCGTACGGCCCGAGAAAGGAACTGATGATAGAGCGGTCACAACATCATGCCGGCAAGATCTTCGGGATCACCTATTTTCTAAGCCTGCTCGTTATCGGGGTGACGTTTTCGCGCTTTTATGCTCCCTATCTGGTTTGGGAGAACGGTGAGGAAACTGCCCGGCACTTCATCACTCACGAACAGTCCGTTCGCATCTACCTGGCCGGAGCCTTCCTCTACGGTGCCGGAGTGATTGTTCAGCTCACGGCGCTGTACGTGATCCTGGGACAACTTTGGCCATTTTCTTTGCAACCCGTGGACGCTTCTGCATAGGCCGTGTCTAGCAGTCTGACAGCATCCGAAAGGAACGCCGGGCTGAGGTGCTGGTAACGGGCGGCCATTCTCAAATCCTTATGTCCAAGAATGAGCGCAACAGTGTGAATGTCAGCCCCGTGCATTCGCATCCAGGATGCCGCCGTGTGCCTCAAGTCGTGGAAGCGGAAGTCTGAAATATTCACCGCCCGGCACGCACGCAGGAATGCCAGAGAGACGTTTTCGGGAGTGATCTGAGCGCCTTTGAATACGGTGTCAGTCGCCTTTGCTCCATTTCGAGTTACGGCGGAGAGCGCCTGTTGCGCCATGCTGTTCAAGTAGACAATGCGCCCGTCGCCATTCTTGGTCTGGGGCAGCAAGACGCGTCCGCCACTGCGGTCTATGTCCAGCCAGCGTAAGCCGAGAATCTCGCCGCGTCGCATTCCAGTAGCAACGGCAATCCCAACGATGGGCCGTAGCCATTCAGGGCAGGCTTCAAGCACGGCCCGCAGTTCTTCCGGGTTGAAGGTAGCGAACGCGTCCAGGGGCAACTCGCGGGGATTTGACGCCATGCGCGGGATTTAGGGGTATCAATTCCCATTCCACGGCAAGCCCCATCAGACGCTTGAGAACATTCAATTCTTTCACGATAGACCCGGCTGACACTTCGTCGCTTCGGCTTATGACGTATCGCTGCACTTCCGCACGCCGAATCGCCGCTAGTTTGACTGTTCCGAAGAATGGGCCAAGGTGCGCGTTTAATATTCCTTCCTCGCGCTTGTACTCCTGCGGAGTGAGGTGGGTTTTCTGATACCTCAGGAATCGCTCAGAAACCGCAGCGAAGGTCTCTCTTGAGGACGGCATATAGCCGAGGGTTACTGCTTTTTCTACGCGACTTTTCTCCGCTGCACGCAGGTCACGCGCTTGGGTAAGGGTGTGGGCTTCCAGCTTCCGCCGTCGCCGCTTTCCACTGGCATCGTTCCACGAGGCCCACAACGTTCCTGGCCTGTCCCTACGCTCATAGATTCCATCCCTATCTCTTTTCCTACCGCGTGGCATGAATTCGCCTCCGTTTCTTGAGTTGCTTTTTGGCCGCGCTGACGCTGAGAAATTCGCCGTAGTAACTGCGCTGATAATCGCGGTTTTTGGTCCGATATTCTCTGGAGGTCCGGTATACATGCCGTCGGCAGGTGCTGCTGCAAAACATCTGGTCCTTGCGCCTGACCCTCATCCAGGCTCCGCACTTTTCATTTGTACAGGTTCGTAGCGATTTGAGTTTTCCGTCAGCGAACAGCTCTAAAACTGCGAAAACAGCACTGCACTCGTTTGGTGTCGCTTCGCCGAGCCTCGCCGGCTTCCATTGCACAGGAATGCCTGGCAGCGTATCTATGGGAGCCGGACACGGCACTGACGCAAGGAATGTGTACCTGCCGAGGGCCATGTTGATTCTCATAGCAAGCTTTCTGCCCTCGGGATCGTGCAGCCATCCAGATTCGCTCGCAAAACGCTCAACTGTACCCAATAGAACAAAGGAGGCTCAAGAAATTTCAAAACCCAGAAATGGACCGACCTGGCCACTGGCAACTTCGTGAACTGGAATCTCTCACCGGATCGCAAGTACTTCTATTTCACGACGGGAGGTACCGAGCCCAAGGTACAGCGCATTAAATTCGCGGATCGCAAGATAGAAACCATTACTGGCTTAAAAGACCTCCGTAGGGTGATAGATTTGGTGGAAACGAATACACAAGTGAACGTAGCACCGGATGGCTCTCCAGTATTCACCCGCGACATCGGCTCCCAGGAAATCTACGCGCTCACCTTGAAGTGGCCGTGATCGGCTCCTGCGTCAACCGCATGGGACTCCGAGGACGCACAGGGCAAGCGGTAGGCGTAGACCAGCTCGGCAAATCCGAAAATTGCCAAATTGCCGAATCAAGCACCGCAGGGAAGTTGCAAAGGATCCAAAAATGACTCTCTGTATATACGGGTTCGGAACCCCAAACGGTACGGCCTTCTAAAAGAATTCAGCGCTGTGCCAGGAACTCGCGTCTAAAGCTCGTTCAAGAAGGCCCGCAAACAGCGTAAGAGTTCCCGATACTGCATTTGTTCCTGCTTGGCTGCTTCGGAATAGCGCCCATGCTTTGTTGCAGCCCGCCTGATGCACTTTCCCTCCGTGAGTGATTACGCTGATCGCAGGGCACATGCGATCCTCGACGTCATTGCTCGCCCCAATCGCGAAAACCGAAAACCGGATTGCGAGTGTGAAGGCGATTTCTCGACAGTTGGAGCTATACAATGCCTGTACGCGTGGAAGTAGCCGCTAAAATTGAGGGGCACAATGTGGGGCCTGATCGCCAAGCTAACGATCCTTCCCGGCAGGCGCGACGAAATGATCGGACTCTTGAAGCAAAGTGCAGCAAAGATGCCGGGGTGTTTCAGCTATGTCGTGGCAAAAGACTCAGCGGACGAGAATGTCATTTGGGTCACGGAAGTGTGGGACAGCACGGCCAGTCATGACGCTTCTCTATCGTTGCCTGCTGTGAAGAATGCAATACCACTTGGCAAAGCTCTCGTATCGAACTTCGAAAGAGTTGCCGTCACAACCCCAGTGTGGGGAGCTGGTCTACCAGCAACTCACTCTCGCTAAACTGGACTGCAACTCG
>Ga0126383_10001572_pt1 | contig 14291 bp, 17 predicted proteins | sample PanSoiMetPlot_35_FD_96882 | JGI IMG/M metagenome (GOLD analysis project Ga0126383, IMG submission 96882) | Tropical forest soil microbial communities from Panama - MetaG Plot_35 | ecosystem: Environmental > Terrestrial > Soil > Tropical forest > Bulk soil | place: Panama | collected 2016-02-17
CTCAACCTCTTTATCCGTCTTGTCGACGATCAGCGGAAATTTCGCCCACTCCTCGGCCCATAATTTCTCGACCTTCCGGTTTAGCTCATCCTCGAGAAGTATCGTCTTTTGCCGAGCCATAGTTTCTGCTTCGAGCCTACTGAAACCTCGCCGTTGATAGGATCGGATTTCGAGAACTTCCTCGTATTCAATTTTTGCTTTTTCCCGCTCGAGATCATTTTCGATCGACTGGATTCGTATCAATTGGAGCTCATCTTGAACCTCTTGCTCTGCTTCGACCCGCTTATTATTAATAGCCTCCAGCTCTTTGACTCCTATTTGCTTTTCGATCCCTTCCGCGATTAGTTTTTGTTCCTTTGTCCAACCCTTCATATTCTCGATCTGAGTAACCATCGCCGCCGTATCTTCCTTGATCCGTATTTCCTGCCTTTCGAATGAACTTGATAAAGGATCGGCCGCCGCTTTGGCTTCCGCGAGGCGCCTTTTGAGATCAGCCAGCTTGTCGTTATATGACCGGATAGCGGCATCATTCGATTTAACCTTTGTCGTCAATTCATCATATCGAGTAACCGCGCGTTGAATTTCAGGCTCTAAATCCTTCAACGTGATAGTCCCGTCCTTGATGGCCCTGCTCAATTTGCCGAGCGAGCTCTCATTCATTCTGACTTGATCATCGAATTTCTGGTGAGCTTCCGCCGCCATAGTCATGCCGGTCTTAACCGATTCCTGTAACGATAGAATCGCATCGCGAGATTTGGTCCAATCAACGGCCGGCAATTTCGCCTCTTGCGTTGCCGCGTTGAGCTGCTTTTGAGCGTAGTAGGCCGATGTCAATTCTTTTGCTAAGAGATCGTAATCCTCGGCCGCCATGTGCGTCGCCCTGGCGTTTCTCAATAGCACATCGGTTGAGGTATCCGTTTCTTGCGCGAACTTCCTTATTTGCTCGATTGTAGCGTTAGTTGTAACTTGATCTTTTTGCCGAGCCTCACTCAGTTTTTGTTGCGCGTCGCCCAACTCTTTCAGTATCATCGCCGCCGCGCTATTTCCCTTGGATAGAGCTTCCCCCTGCACTTGAGCATTGAAAGAAAGCTTGTTTTCTTCCGTTAACGCCTTTCCATATTGCTGTTGCGCATTGAAAAGTTTGAGATAACCCTCGTTTTCATCGGCCGTCGCTTTATTCAGAGCTTCCTTTGCCGTCTTGTAACTCTGTAAGAGAACTTGCAAATCTTTCGTAACTGCCTGTGCTCCCTCCATGTTCTTTTGATTAGCAACATCCTGTCTGAGAGCTTCATCGTTGACTCGAATCAACTCCTCAGTCGCTTGTATCCGCTTTATAATCCACCCGACTAATATTCCGGTTCCGGCGATCAGCGCGACCGTCGCGAAACCCGCAACGCTGAATGCACCCGCAAGCGTCGCCAGTGCTCGGCCGCCCGGTATTGCAACATCGGCGAACCTGCTCGCCGCCACGCCAACCCTCACAATTCGGCCGGCCGCCAAGTCGGCCGCTTCCCCCGCCTCAGTAGTGCTGCCCGCGAGCAACTTCATAGCGGCCGCCGCTTCGGCCGCCGCCGCCGCTGCCTGTTGTTCGGCCGCCGCCAGGCGTTCTTCTAAATCCGCGATCTCGGCCGATGACGCTTGGAGCTGCTCCTGGATCGCTACCAATTCCTCTGTAGTGATCCCGAGAGCCTTCTCGCTTGCCTCGATCTCATTCAGTGCCCCAGTCGTGGCGGCCGCGCTCGATTGAGCCGATTTCGCGATGCCCTCGAAACCCTTTGCCAACTCGGCCGTTTCGGCTTTGCCCTGGCTGCCGTCGACGAGAATCGTTATTTTTGTGCTTTTTTCTTCCATTACTCAGTATGTTGTTTCGCCGCTGCCGACCGCATTTGTTGAATTTCATAACGAGCCTGTTCGGCCCGCACTACCATCAAATCGTGAAATGATTCCGCGTCGACCTGATCAGGAGTCCACCCGTACCGCTCGAATAATTCCGCTAATTGAAATCCCGCCATAGCTCGATGATAAAAACTGATGTCGCCGCACTTCTCGACGATATCGCCCAATAATTCCCACTCATCGGCGCACGCCTGGCAGTCAAAAAAATCGACCTCGATCAGCTCCGCGCGCGGAATCATCCCCTGGTAATCCCAACATTGCTGGCCGCTGCAATCCTCGTCGTGATCGGCAAACGGATCGCGGGATTCGCGAAAGGCAATCACCAGGAGCGCCGCGCAACTCAGTTTTTTGATTCGCTCGCGCTCGGCAAGCTCCGATTCAAATATTCGTTTGTCGAGGTTTTCATCAGGATTATTCCGTCCGGATCGGTGAGGAAAAACTCTTTCGGTTCTACTCCGCCGCAATCTTCCGGAGTCAAGCCCTCGATCTCCTGGCATTTCCTCTTGAAAATGTACTCGATCGCCTCGTCGAAGCCTGATCTTTTCGAGCCGCGCCGGCCGATTCCGCGCTCGAGATACCTGTCGTAACGTGTTTTAGTCTCGCCGTCGAGAGCCTCAAAAACGACTATCACGCCCGTTTTTTCATTGTCCGGAGTGAGGAGCTCGACGTGGACCGCGCTTTTTGGAAGCAACGCCGCTATCTTGCCCCGCGAGTTGCCATTGTGTTCTGCCGTCATTTCCTTTGACCCCCATCCTTCAAATGCCAATGTGGAATTCCCTTCCCTGGCGTTATTAAAATTAATTTCGGTTCCCGCCGATCGCCGCTGATTTGGTGGAACCGCTCGAGGCACTTTTTCAGGAACCGTTTAGGATGCATCATTCCGCCCTCGAGCGAGCTCGCGAGCGGCGACCGCTCTTGGACCGATGCCGAGATGTGAATCGCCGGCCCGTCGTCGAATAGCTCTCGACTGATAATCAGCCGGATTCCATCCTTTGAATCGAAAACGTGCTCGCGCTTCTGTCCTGGCGTGACTTTCATAATTAACGGATCGATCAATTCAGCGATCGCCGCCCGATACCTGGCGCGCAATCGATCGATCGTTTCAGCTTCGAACGGAATCATTTTCGATCTCTTACGGCGACGGAGTTAGCAAATTCGCAAACCCGGTTTTGCACACGAACGCGCCAGGCCCGCTGTCTGTCGCATTGTGCTGCTCCATTATTTTGATATCGAGATTGACCTCATTTCCCGATGGTTTCGCCGTTGCCGTAACAAGGCATGAGCTCTGCGTAAGCGTGATCGATCGATTGGTATTAATCGTCAGAGCAGATACATGCTTGAGCACCGTTGGAGGCGACGCCTGGTAGTAGCCATAAATTGCATGACCCTTATTCGCCTTCAAAGTGATTTCAATATCAATCTTTGGATTCTTTGGACCGTATTGATATTCAGCCACGTACACACCGGCCGCCATCGATGGAGGTTCCACGATTCCGCTGTTTATCGTCATTTTCCACGTTCGGAGTAGGGGCGTGATATCTTCCGTCCCGAGCGGCCCGAGCTTCGTGGTCAGGTGATAACCGAATAGCTTGTTGACCGCGAACGCCGCTGCAGGAACCGGAAAAACAACCGATGCTTGAGCGGTTTCGGAACCGTCATGCATGAGCGCCAGCGTCAGAGCGCCAGGTCCTTTGCCGTTGAACTCGAGCGTTAGCGTATTGATTACGCAACCCTTATACAACCAATTCGTTGCGGTTTGACCAACACAATCCTCGCCCTCGATGAATGAAAAGCTTGGCGGATTCACCGCGCAAACATTGCGCCATTTTATCGTCTGAACATAGTTCGGCGTGCTACCGCTCGAGGTTACATTGCCCAACATTTCGCCGAGAGCCCAGGTGATCAGCTCGATTGAGGCTTTCGCCTTTCGAGCCATCGTTCCCTTTCTCTCCTGAACAGTCAGAAGCGTTCCGCCGACATAACCATTGATTTCGTCGTCGTCCGATTCGAACGTCGTATCCATAGCCGAGAAATCAGCTTCTTTGATCTTGTACCAATCGGTGAGATCGGCCGTCGCCATCGCGACCCCGAAATTGCCCTCAGTCTTTATCGATCCTATGAGCCACTTATAACTCGCCGGCGTTCCCATAGCCTATTCACCCCCTTTCTTTGGTTTTAAGTTTCACTCGAGAATCTTCGGCGACCCGGAACCCGCCCGACTCGACCGCTGCCGTCGCGAGCTCGGCCGAAACCTCGAAACCATCTTTCCCCGGTTCCGGCGCCCAATGCGAATAACTCCCCGGGCGGTCAGAACTGATATAAGAAATTTGCGTGACAGGATCGACGCCCGCAACACGTTCGATCTTGACTTTCGCGCTTGTTTTGTCGACCTCAGCCATAGGCCCCTCCCTTCATTAGCTGCCCTCGTCACGGCCGCGAAAATATCGAAATTCATAAATGTGAGTTTGTGAAACGAGATCATCATCGATCCCGCCGCCCCGCTGATTCGTGAAACTGACTCGCCGGATAAACCACACGTTGTAGTGATTGGTTTTATCCCGGTAATAAAGCTCATACTCTTTGTCGTCGGTTGCGATGACAACGTGATCCTGGATGACTCCATTCGGAATCGCGGCCGACGCGAGCGATATCAGCTCGGCCGAAATCTGATCCTCAGTGACGACCGCGTTACACCCTGGAACATAAACCACGACCGCACACCGGCCCACGGCCATATCGCCGATAATCTTTCCAAGCTTCGCGACTTCGGGAATCGTATCGATAACCTCGAGCCCGTTATGGTTGACTGAGGAATCGAAATCCAAATGCGGCGCCGCCTCGAGCGCCGAGCTCATCGCGTCGAGCTGCGCCTGAAACACGCTCCAACTTGCTACCCCGCCGTTTGCCGTCTTTTGATTCATAGCGACCCGATTATGCTATCCGGCAATTCGACCATTAATATCCGATCGACTTCCGCCTCTGTCTCGTCGGCCGCTCGGCCGAAAACTCGACGCGGGGTTATTCCATGTATCGCGATCGCCCTGGCCACCAGGAAAACCGGAATGCCTTTCGATCGCGCCCAGGTCGAGAGATTCGAGATATTCGGATAGCTGCCTGGCCGGCGCCCGTACTCAATTACGGCGACCTTTTGCTCGCTATCGGTCGAGTACACGTCGCCGCGCGTCATGCCGCCTTCCGTTCCAACTTGTGTTTCAATACTCCCGGCAAAAATTCCGTCATATTCCGGCGCGTTCCTTTGAACGGCCGCCTTCTCGACTAAACAAGCCTCAGTCATTGCCGCCCGAGCTTCCTCGTCGAAAATCTCGGCATATTTGTCGATAGAGCCAACAACCTCGAATTTCACAGTAACGCTTGCCATTTATCCCCTCACCGATCTAACGTCCTGACCGGCCCGCATTCGGCCGGCCCGCAAATAGGACCATCCGAGCTTTCGGAGCTCGACGGCCCTCGAGCTGTAGATTTGACTCTTGTTTATAAATAGAGCGATATCGGCCGTGGCGACCGTATGCTCGGAAGCTTGCGCGTACTCATCGGCCAAAAACTGCAAAGCTTGAGCGGCCGAGAAATAAACGACTGCCGGCGAGTCAGAATCCGGAAAAGTGCAGTCCGGACCATCGGGCAAAATGTGAGGATAGTTGTAATGAACTCTGACGAGCGTTCCGATCGGTGGAATCAGCGTTGTAAATCGGATCGTCAAAACGTCGTCATCGTGATAGAAAGTCCACTCGTCGCGATCCATCCATTGCGGTTCACCCCATTGAATGATCGGGAATTCGATTCGCAATGTTTGAGATGCAAAGCTTTCGTCGAAATCGGGCAAAAGCGACAGATCGACCCGGTAATTCGAATTAGTCGCAACCGCCACGCTTCGCATTCGCGGCCGCACCTGTGAATAGAGCGCGAGGCCCTGATTGACCGCATCGGTGTAAGCGTCCGGTTGATCGCTGAAATCACCGGGCGAAGCTTGCAGCTTGCCGGCTTGATCTCTGACCGCTTGCATTACCAGGCGAAGCAATTCATCGATTGTCATTCTGTCACCTTTCAAGCCGGCGCTATCCTGGCGAACTTTGGTTCGGGGGAAGCTCGCCAGGATGCATCTCGAGGCCCAGAGACTACCTCGAGGCCGGCGCCGGAAATCAAACCTCGCCCTTGAATCGCTTTAATTCTTGCGGCGTAGGATCGCGCCAATGCGACGTAAACTGATAGCCGCCGCCCTGCTCCGGCGCAGCGAGAACGATAATCGGAATTTTTACCTTGCCGTCATTGTCCGGATCGCGATCGGGATTCATGAAATATTCATCGGTCGGCAGAGCCGCAACTTTCGCCGGATAGCCTTTTGTATCCGGCGCTCCCAGCCAAATGACATCAGGATAATTCATTGAGTCGCCCTCCTCGAAAATGTTGCGCAGGACCTGGCCGCCTTTTTAGCGCCTGGCCGGCGTCGATCCTGTCGATCCTGGTTTGTGTTCCGCCTTTTTCTTGTCGTTGTGTTCCTCTCCCGTTTCGCCACCGACGACCTGATATCCGTCTTTTTCGTGAGCGTCGATGTCGCCATGCTGTACCTCAACCTCTCTGTACATTCGTACTAGCGTTTGGCGAAATCCCTGGCCCTCGTAAGCAAAAACTTCGTCTGGACTAACCTCGACCTCTTTGCCCATTTTGACTGGCTTCGTCGCCTCTTTTGCCTCTTTTTCCTTTTCCATTTCCTTCATCCTTTCATCTGAGTTTTGAGCCGGCCGGTTGGGTGGAACCGGCCGGCATAGCAGGAGAACCTTTGACCGATAGCCTGTTTCCCCCTTTCATCGAAAAAATGGAGCGTCCACTAACCCAACAGCAAACCAACAAAATCCGGCTTGACGACCTTAACCCCCCAGGCGATCCCAACCTCATACCGGATTCGGCGATATTGCCTATACATCGCGACCTGGAACACCAACCCGCTTAACGGATCGGTGATCTCTGTAACATCGTCGGCGTCGTCCCCTCCATCCGGCATAGCCGGCAACCTGGTCAGGAGATGAACCGCTTCGCGGACAAAAAACATATTCGGCGTGAAATTCCCGCCGACCGTGATCGCCGTAGCATTCGCGAGTGGCTTTTTCAGACCTGGCAATGCAAGCGTTAATGTTGTGCCTGAAAGTGTGGCGAGATATCTGTTCGGATCGCCGGTAAATTGAACAGTATCGCCGGCAATAATGGTTCCCGATCCCGTCGAGACTGTAATCGCCGTCGCGCCGATCGGATAACCGGAAGCGAAATTCACTACATAGCCGGCGCCGGTTCCTTTTGCCACCGCGATCGGAATTTGAGCCGACGTGTGAATATCGAATCCTTCAACCCGGCCGATGATTCCTTGCCTCAACAGGTCCTCCGTACCCGCCTCATTGATCTTGAATAAAACGCTTTGCTTGCCCCTTATATTCGAGATCGCGGCCGAGCCTAAAACGAGCTGGCGATCGGTCAGAGGCGCCCCATTGTCGTCGAGAACTTGAAGGGAATTTGCGAAATCAGTAAAATCGCCGGCCGTTCCGAATGGAGCAGCGCCGGCCGTTCCGACCGCGCGCGACGCGCCGATATAAGTCGCCGCGAGATCGACCTCGATTAGATTCACGAGAGCCCTGATCGCTTGTGCGAATTGTTGGACAATGACATTTTGCATTATCCCGGTTTGTGAGACTGCTCGTTGCTCCTCGCCTGTCCATTTGATCGGCGCGTATTTGCTCTTGGAAATGGTCAGCGTCCCATTCCCGACCGCCATATCGCCGTCATCTGGTGGAATCGGCGCCGGCACGATATCGCCCGTCACGATTGCCGGCACAATTGGATAATTGACTGTTTGTCCGAGCGCGACGCGATCGGCCGAACTATTCCGAAAAGCCGCCATTGTGAATCCGTACATTTCACGCGCTATGATGTCGAGCGCCATGTAAATGATCGGAATCAAATTATTGAGATTATTCGCCACTGGTTAAACCTCCCTTCAAGGGGAGCTCCGGAGACTTGCCGGCGACGAATCCGCGCGCGCTCGGAAGTCTAATCGCTTATGGTGCCCCCCGATTTGATGTGATCCATTTTCGCGGCCGGATCGAGAGCGTCGAAATCGCCCCGCTTTATGGTCGACTTGCCAGCTCCCGCGCCCTGGCCCGACTTCCCGCCAGGCGCCCCGCTGCCACCGGCGCCGGTTGCATCCCACGCCGAGCCGTAATCTTCCGAGCCTTTCAGCTCGCTTATCAGAGAACCGAGAGCTTTACTCGGATCGGCCGCCGCGTTGCCGGCCGCGTCGAATACTTGAATAACATACTGACCCGAGTCGGCCGGTTGCTCGACGACTTTTACCCTCGAGCGGACAGGACCGCCGCCGCCCTCCGGTAGAATCAATTTCAAGCGTTTGCCGCCCGCTGAAACGAATGCTTGCGTCACCGCGGAGTCGACCATTTGCGCTTGTAACTGTTGTGAGACTCTCGACAGCTTTTGATTCAAGCCACTGACGGCCGTTGCATGCGATTCCTCGAGGCTCTTTTTTAAAGCCTCGAATTGTCCCGTCGCCTCGAGCCGCTGTCGCTCCTGGTCCTCGATAAGCTTCAACGCCTTCCTGGCTTTTTCCGGATCGATACCCGCGAATCGCTGCTCGAGAGTATTTTTCTCAGCCAGGATCGAATCCCGATTATTTCTAAGGCCCGTCGTGTCCTCCTGGTCCGGAATCTCGATCTCATCCTTGAGCCGAAACCCCTCGCCGTCCTGTTGATAGAAATTCCGATGCCCTTCTGGTACATCGGCGAGCTTGGCAATTCTCAACTTGAATTTCATCGCTAGACTCCTGTCTGTTGATGCGTGAGACTCCTGTCCCACCTGGTGGATAAAATTAGTCGCCGCTGTCCGCCGTGACTCCTGCCCCGACTTCTCTCGACTCCATTTCCTTCATCCTCGCGCGTATGCTGTCGCGAAAAAGAGTTTGCAATGTGAGAGCTCGCGCGTCGGCGAGATCGCATAGAAATTTCCGAACCTTGAGCGACTGACAATCATCTTTGCAAGTTTCGAAAATGATATAGCCATCCTCGACCTCGATCTCGACAAATATGCCGCCGTCATCCTCGACGATTGTCGCTGTCGCGTTCGAACTTTGAAGCAAATCGATAACTTTCATTCCACCCCCTAATTCATGCCGGCGCCGGCGCCATTGCCGTTTGCACCCGCACCGCCGCCGCCGATATCGGTCGAGCCGGACCCGGTTCCGCCTGGCGCATCCTGGATACCAGGCACGCCGGCGACTCCTGGCAAAGCACCGGTTGTCCGGATAGTCCCGAGCAATTTCCGCTCGGCGACGATTCTTACGAGCTCCTCAGACGCCATGAAGTCCGACATAAGCAAATTGCCGCGCTCGAGAATTGTCCACATAGTTTCAAGCGAGAGCCCTGGCGGATCGGAACCAACGAGCGCAGCGAGAGCCGTCACCATGTGACCGTCGACTTTGGCCCTGGTGAAATCTCGATTAACCTGGACATCGCCGCCGCTGTCGAGGCTCTGATATTCGGCCGAAAATTGGAGAGCTGCCTCGAGCCCATCCTCGAGAGCCCGCGCCATTCCGGAGAGCTCGCTTGTCTCAGCTTCCCACTCGAGAATTTCTTCCGTCGCCGTCGCTCCCTTCCCGCCTTGTTCTGACTGCAAAATCGTTAGGCCCAGGACCGCCATATTTTGCTTGGAGCTTTTCAACTCCTCTTGAGCCTTCCCGATCGCATTTCCATTGTGCTCGACAAATTTCAAATCGCCGCCGTGTCCAATCCTATAGACTGAATTCGGCGAGATGACCCTTTCCGGCCGCGTTCCTGCCGGTTCCATGAGCTTTCCGCCCTCGACCTGGCCATCGATCATGTCGTTATCGCCCATTATTTCGGCGAGAATCGGGACATTCGCGATCGTGAGAATGTGATCGAGTGCTGATTGGAGTCGATAAAATCTCAGATTCTCATAAGCGAGATCATAAAGAGGCGGAAGTGAAATCAATGGAGCTCGCGGCGCCGTCGAGATTACGACAAGCGGAATTTGTTGGACCGAAAACGTTCCGCCGTCGATCTGAGTTATAGTTGTCGGCCCCTGCTCGTAAAGCTCCCACCCGCCAGGATAGAGAATTCGATAACGCCGGCGCATTTGCTGGCCGTATTTCCCTACTGGAAGCATAGCGTATTCTGATAACGTGACCTGAGAGAGCGCCGTCACCCCGCCGACAACTTCGGTTCGCCAGTTGATAATCTGCGCCTTTTTGTAAAACGCCCAATACGGCCGGCGACTGTTCCGCTCGTCGACGAGCGTCGCATTTGGCATGCTATTGGTTATCGGTTCGGGCATGTCGATCAGAATCGCCGCGTGACCATCATTGATCGCCGCTTGAAATATTTCCTTGCTGAAAACATCGAAATGCGTTCCCATCAGGTCGATGTTCTCGCATTGCTGCCTCAATTGTTCCGGCACATTCGGCGAGAGAACCGGATTCCGACGAAACACCATGCCGACGAGCCCGCTAACCGTTCGTCGATAAGCGTTCCAAAACGTCGAATTCGCCAGGCGCGCGGCATAAGCTTTATTGGATTCCTTTTCGAATTTCGGTAAATACTTTTGCCGGCCGGCCGAAATCGCCTCCTGGCCCACAAAACAATCATCGACCAAATTCAGCGCCGGCAGTTGAGCCCGATATGCCGGCGACTGATACGCCGGCGAATTAGGATCGCCGATCAGTTGCGTTACATTCATGCTCGAGCTCCCGTCGAGAATTCAGTCTCGGCCGTTTGAACGGCCCTCATCGACGATAGCGCCAGAGTCAGAGCCGAGACTTGTTCCGAGCTCGCGCCGTTTGGAAATTCGGCCGCCTCAGAAATCAGGCCCTCAACCCATGCCATCGTCTTAGGATGCGGCAAAAAAACGCGGCCGTTATAAACGGTTGCGACGGCCGCATTAGCTCGAGAAACGAGATTTCCATCGGGATCGATCGCCGTCACCGGCGAAGCCTGTTTTCGAATCGCTCGAATGATCGCCGGCCCGTTTTGAACTCTGTCGATGAGCTTCGCGTTCCGGCTACCAGGCCATTTTTCGCTCATCCTCGAGATCGCGGTTATCAGGCCAGGAAAATCATATCGCCGGCGATCCTGGTCGATGACATAGCAATCGGCGCCGGCGTAGCCGTGGACCTGGCCGACGACAAAAGCCGCTTTGTTTGGAGGTTCATCGTCCCGGAATGCCGAATGCCAAGTTTGCAAAATCAGATCGAATCTTTCCGGCAGCTCGACGCACTCGACAAACTCAGGCTCGCCACTTAAACCGATAACCTCGACGGGATCGAGTTTCTCACCAGGCCGGCACCAATAGCGCCAAAAATGCCGCTTGAAAATTCCATCAGCTTCCGGCCAAAAAGCCATAACAACCGCATCGCCGGCGTCAGTCGAGCCGCCGATCCTGGATCTCATTTTTCGCTTGCTCTCAACTCGAATCTTCCCGTTCGATTCTTCCCTCCATCGCGGCGTAGTTAGATCGCGCGTGAGCGAGCTCGTTTCGGTTTCATACTCAGGGAGCATTATGTCGCGGTTATTCGCCGGGTCGAGGAGCTCTCGAAAGTGCCAATATGCCGCGCTCCGCTTGTCCGCGAATTCGAGCTCGCCCGATGTCATATCGCGCATGCTCGTTGCTTTTCCCCCGTTGAATGGAATCACCGCCATCTCGAGCTCGCGGAGCCTATGAACAACGCCCGTTCCGACGGCGACGATATCGACGACCGCGCTCGCGCCAGGATTTGCTTTCAGCCGGCGCGCGATCGCGCCTGTTGCCTGCATCGTATCCGACGACTCGCATGTGATCTCGCCGATGATGTTATTTTCCCGATGAGCCAAAAGCGTAGCGTCGACCCCACCGGCCGCGATATCGCCGCCGATCGCCGTAAGCCGCTGGATCGTTCCACCGGCCGCCTTCCATTCGGCCCATCTCTTTTGAGCTGCTTTGATCCAGGCAAGCGGAATAATGCCCTCTTTGTCGTCGATCGAGAATTCACCTTTGACGCGATTCAGATAGAGCCTCGAGTTAGCGCCCCATTGAACTCGTCGAGCATCGGCCCAACCCTTTGACATTTGGCCGGCGCCGATAACCCGCTCTTTTGTGACATGCATTGCATCCCAGTCGAGAAAACCCGGCTTGCGCGAATGGATATCATAGAATCGGCCGATCGCTTCGCCTGGCGTCGAGAGCGCGATCGCGTAAGCTTCGCCGATCGAGAAAGCACCCTCGCAAGCGTCGAATGTTTGCTCGGCGATTGCTTTCGATTCGTCGAAAATAAACAGGATTTGCGGCGCATGCGCGCCCTCGATCAGCTCATGATTGGAGCTCGCGACCGCGAAAGCCTGGCCCCAATTCAGTTTCAATTCGGTTGCGAGCAATTGATAACGGGTAAATGGAGTCAGAGGGATTTTTGCCCAATTGAGCTTCCGAGCCCAATGGTGAATTTCAGGCCAGAGATATCGCTTTAGCTGTCTGTGACTGCCGGCCGTCGTGACAACCTTCCATTCGAGGCCGGCGATTTCTCGAGTTATTGCAAACCAGAGAATCAGAATCGCCGCCAGAGCCGTTTTTCCGAGCCCGTGAGGACCTCGCACCGCGACCCGGCGCCGTTCTGTCAGACGCTCGCAAATCTCGCCCTGGTATTCGGCGAGGCCCTTCTCGCCCTTCCATTTGATGAGATCGCCGGCGAAAACTGCCGGTTTGTTAAAGTAGGTTTGGAACGTTGAGAGCTGGCCGAGCTGGATCAGTCGACGCCGCAGACGCAGAACCGCAGACACATCACTTGCCCGAACCACAAGCATAGTAAGCCCTCGGCCGCAAAAGAGCCACGAATTACAGCTAGGCCAACAAATCCACTTTTTGGGTGCGAACCGAACAACAAACTGTTAGGCGCGACGCAATAATATATCGGCGAGCTGCTCGCCTTCTTTTAATCTTTGCAGCGTTTCTTCAATTTGTTCCAGTGAAAGACTATCCAACAACCCTTCCGGTATTTTGACGATATCTATCTTTTCGCCAAACCCCCGTTTCCGGCCGAGTGTGCCAAGAATCCATTTCGCGAGGTTCCGCCGCTCCGTGGGATCGCAATTCGACGCCGTTCGATGATGACCTGGCCCTGGCAAACCCTCGCCGGCCGGCATCTCAGCGCGCGCCGGACACATTTGGAGCTCTTGAGCCACGGTGACAATCGCCTCACCGCAGAACAGGCAAGGGTTTTCGATCGCGTCGGCGATCAGAGCCTCTGAATTGTCGAGCAAGAGCTCGCGCGCTCCCTCGCGGACCTCGCGCAATCTTTCATTTTTCTTGAGCCTTTTGTCGAGTGTAGTGTGGGAACAGTTGAGGAGCCTGGCAGCCTGGGCCACGATACCGCGCGATCGCATCAAAGCCAGCGCGATCGATTTCTCCGTAAGTGTTGGCGTCTTTTCCTTCCGCTGCTCCATTCGCGCATCAGGAAAAAGCGCCTGTTGAGTCAGAGCGTCGTGTGCCTCCATCGCTTTTTACCCGCCTTGCGCGCTATTTCCTTTCGACGTTCTGGCGTGAGAGCCGCAGCTCGAGCTTTGCCACCCTTCAAACCGCCGCGCCGGCCGAGCTCGACGGCCGTCGAATCTTTGAGCTGCCCATCGGTCCTGAATTTTGATCGCTTCATAAAGTTTTTCCTGTGTACCACAAGTCGCCCACAGATTTCAATCGAATGTTTTACACGCAAAAAAAAGACATTACCTGTCAGAAGTAACAGGAAAGCAAATCTAACCGTTCACAAAGAATTCATAAATGCCGCGATAGCAACCTTTCGCCAGCTCCCCCGTCCCGGCGCCGGCGCCGCTTTTCCTGTCGAGGCCCTCTTGTTTTTCCCCGTTTTTTTCTTTATCATCATCAGCATGGACCGCGCCGGAAAATTTTCGGAGCCGTTTTCGTACCAAACCGAAAAGTAGATACTGTAGATACTTGGCCCTACTTTAATTCGTATACGCTATTTTGCCTTTATTCTACAAAGTTTACCCATCGTATGCGCGCTATTCATGCGTGTAATATGGCTTTAAGTATCTACAGTATCTACTTTCGCGCCGGCGCCCGCGTTTTTTTCAAATTTTCGAGGCTATTTTCTCGCCCTTCCGGACCTGGCCAGCGCCACTATCTACTCGATCGCCGCCTCGAGCTCGCCCCGCCGAGTAGATACCCGGCCGCCGCGCGGCCCTCCGACCCCTCCACCGTTATCGCCTGCCTCGCCGAAAAAATTTGGCGGAAAAAATTTTCTGTATTTTTTTGGTACGCAAAATTTGGCCTAACTTGACCGCTCATGCATGCTTAGGCTCGGCCACCTTCGCACCTCGCCTGGA
>Ga0126383_10001574_pt1 | contig 14288 bp, 10 predicted proteins | sample PanSoiMetPlot_35_FD_96882 | JGI IMG/M metagenome (GOLD analysis project Ga0126383, IMG submission 96882) | Tropical forest soil microbial communities from Panama - MetaG Plot_35 | ecosystem: Environmental > Terrestrial > Soil > Tropical forest > Bulk soil | place: Panama | collected 2016-02-17
CGGCGTTTCAACCTCGAACACCGCGGCGGTGCTCGACGGCGATATCGATCAGTTCACCCAGGTCGCGCTGGCGCAGAAGGCGTTCGGCACCGGACCGAAACACGTCGAGGACGTGGAGTAGGGAACGCATCGGCTGCATTTCTTCGATCAATGGAGGGGGTTGTCATGGGGCTTTTTCTTATGGGGCTTTCACGTCGCAAAACATTGCAGCTGACGGCCGCGGCTGCGCTTGCGCCTTTTAGTCAATCAGCGCTTGCCGATGCTTATCCATCGCGCGTGGTGCGGCTGTTTGTCGGATTTCCTCCGGGCGGCGGAGCCGATTTGGCAACCCGCATTATCGGCAACGGCCTATCGGAGCTTTGGCACCAGCAGGTTGTTGTCGAGAACCGACCAGGAGCCGGGGCCAGGATAGCGCTCGACACGGTGGCGCACGCACCCGCCGACGGCTATGCCATGCTGCTTCGCTCCTGGGTCGCCGCTGGTTCAGCCATTATTGTTTTCCACGCTGACCTTCGACCCGGCAGCCGACTTGGCGCCGGTTTCGCTCGTCGGCACCCATCCCAATATCATCGTCGTGCCGAACTCCTCGCCCTTCCAGAAGCTTGAGGAACTTGATTGCGCATGCCAAAGCCAATCCTGGCACCATGAGTTGGGGCTCGCCTGGGATCGGCTCGGTCCCGCATCTCGCCGGTGAATTGTTCAAGCACCGCGCCGGCATCGAGATAACGCACGTGCCGTATCGCGGCGCCAATCAGGGATTGATGAGTGATTTTCTCGCCGGTCGCCTCGACCTGATGCTCAACACCACAGGCTCGCTTCTCGAAGCGGTCCGCTCGAAACAGGTCCGCGGCCTCGCCGTCACCAGCGCGAACCGTTTTCCGGACCAACCCGAATTGCCGACCGCCGCCGAGTCGGGCGTGCCCGGTTATGACGTGTCGTCTTGGTACGCGATTTATGTGCCGGCAAAGACGCCTGCCGAAATCATCGCCAAGGTCAATGCTGATATGGCTGTGATCCTAAAGGACGCCGATATCAAGGACAAATTCAAGCTGCTCGGCGTGCTGCCGCGAGCATCCACTCCGCAGGAGCTTGCGGCGATGAATGTCGCCGATGCGGCCCTGTGGGCACCGATCATCAAAGAAGCGAATATCAAAGTCGAATGACGGCGCGGCGGCTAAAGCGAAATGATTTTGAGTTGAATCACAATTTCGCTTTAGCTTCTTGTTGCATGATCTTTTCGGAAAACCGGTATCCACTTTTCCGGATCATGCTATCCGCCGAACAATCGCTCGCCGGCATCGAGGAATTTTTGCGGGTCGACGGCTTCGCCTTTGACCCGAACCTCATAGTGCAAATGCGGTCCGGTCGACCGCCCAGTCGAGCCGAGCTTGCCGACGATGCCGCCTGCGCGCACGGTCTCGCCGACCCCGACATCGATCTCAGAGAGATGACCATAGCGGCTCACTAGCCCATTGCCGTGATCGATCTCGACCATCTTGCCATAGCCGGCGCTCCAGCCGGCGATGGTGACGGTACCCGCGGCGGTGGCACGAATGGGATCGCCGGCATCGCCGCGGAAATCGATCCCGATGTGCATTGCCGCTTCGTGGACAATAGGATCGGTGCGAATGCCGAATGGCGACGACTCGTCGATGTCGCCGGCGACCGGTTTGCGCAATGGCACTTTCAGGAGCGTGGTGCTCAACGCACTGGCGTCCGCGCGCGCGAGATTGACGCGCAGAAGCGCCCGCCCGAAGGCCTGGTCTTCCGACGCCAATTTCACCGGGACGAACGGTCCGCCGCTGGCCGGCGCTGCGGCCCCGGACTTAAGCCCGAGTTGGGCCAGCGCACTGCGGATCGCACGCGCTTTGTTTTCGTAGCGATCTTGCATCTGGCTGACTGCGAGCGCCTGCCGGCGTTCCATCTGATCGAGCGCGGCTTCGAGGCGCCCAAGGGCGGCACCGATGCTCGATTGCCGCCCGCGATCGCCGCGCTGCGAACCGGCCGCCGGCTCGCCACTTGGCTTTGCCCCCGGCCTGATCGAGCCGGTGGTCGCAGGATCCACACCGCCGTTCAACGCGGTTGCCCGCGATTCGATCACGGATTGGCGCCGCATCAGCTCGTCGAGCTTGCGTTCAAACTGTTTTTGATCGAGCAGCTGATGACTGGTCGTGCGGTCGATCTGGGCGCGCAGCTCCGCGATGCGATCCTCATAAGCGAACTGCTGTTCCGCTTGGCGGGTGATCAGCGTGCGCAGCACGTCATCGCGAAAGGCAAGATAAGTCGCGGACGTAATCGACCACACCGCCATAATGACGACGGTGCCGACCGCAATCCAGAACACCACCGGGCCGAACCTGACCTGTTTGCCGGCATGCGCGACGGTGTAGGCGGCGCCGTTGCGGCTCACGCCTGACGCGCGTTCGCGCGATTCGCCGCTGCGCTGGCCGGCCTCGACCGGCCGTGGCGCTCGGGATCGTCCGGAATACTGATGCGAATGCACTCTCCCGGTCTGCTGCGACCGAGACGTCCAGTATGACATCGCCGCTCTCGTGCGAACAGGGAGCGGAGTTCACGTAATTAAGGTTAACAATTCGGAAATCGGAGTGGCGATTTCGCCAGGATTTTGCCGGCTTCGGTTAATGATTTACATCCGGCTGCCAGGTCAAAGCGCCTTGGCTGCGGCGAGCACTTCTTGCGCGTGGCCAGCAACGGACACTTTGGGCCAAACATGGGCAATACGCCCATTGGGGCCGATCAGGAACGTCGTGCGCACAATGCCGATGAATTTTCGACCATAGAGCGTCTTTGTTGCCATACGCCGTAGGCTTGCCTCGTCCGATGCCAATGCGACGGTGAGTTTGTGCTTGGATTTAAACCGATCCAGCGCCGCGACCGGATCCGCCGAGATTCCCAAAATCTCGGTGCCGGCGCGGCTGAATTCGCTTTTGAGCCGTGAAAAATCGACAGCTTCCCGGGTGCAGCCGCTGGTGTCGGCGCGGGAATAAAAGTACAGAACGAGCTTGCGTCCGGCGAAGTCCGCAAGCCGGACTGTTCCGCCGCCGTCCCGCGGCAGCCGGAAAGCTGGCGCTTTGCCGCGGCCGGTCACCCCGGCGCCCTTTATCGGTTGGCCGGGTCGCCCGAAACCGCGCGCCGAGCCTGGTTTTTGGCCATGTGCCTTCCTTTCGACGCTTTCGGGTCAGAATTCTCCGGCTAACACTTGGGCTTCAAAATACGCCCGCCGGCAGGGGTGGTCGATTGCAGGGCGTTAATCCTATCGGCTGCAATATCATTATTGTAGCGACGCGACGGACGAGGGGACGCCCGGGCGGGTATGGCCAATCAAGATAGGCACATCGGACTGCTCCCGCGGTCGGGCGAGAGCAACCCGCGACGCCGGGCCAATCTGGCAGCGGCCCATCGCGGCGAGCGCTGGAGCGATGGCCGCTACCTTGCCGCTTATCGCCGCCTGCTGGCACGGCACCGGCGCCTTATCAAACGTGTGGCCATCGGCTGCGGCGCGCTTGTCGGCTTGCTGGTTCTTGGCTGCGCCGGGTTATGGTGGCGGCTCTCGACCGGCCCCATCCAGGTCGACGCTTTCAGCCCTTGGCTGGTGGCGGCGATCGAGGAAAACTTCGGCAGCCGCGAGCGGGTAGAGGTCGGCGGTACGCAGATCGAGCGCACCGCGAATGGCGGCGCCGCCGTGCGCGTTCGCGACATCGTTGTGCGCGATCCGGACGGTACTGTGGTCGCAAGCGCGCCGAAAGCGGAAATCCGCGTCTCCGGCTTGAGCCTGCTCAGCGGGCATATGCGCGCCGAGAGCTTGAGTCTGGTCGGCGCCGAACTTGCGGTGCGCATCGAGCAGGACGGCAATATCACCGTGTTTGCCTCCGGCGCCGACCAACATCCGATCGCCCGGGCTAGCGCACCGTTGGTAGCTCCCCAGTCGGGGATTCCATCTCTGCCACCGGCCAACCAGCAACAAGCACCCCAGGACAAACGGACGGGCGACAAACCGGCCGCGGCAACAGCATTGCCCGGCAATTCAGCAGTGTCGCGCGCCACCGCGCCGCGTCCGGCAGCCGCAGATAGTATCGCCGCCGTCTTGGCGTGGCTCGACGGCATCGGGCAATCCGGGCTCGACGGCCATGACTTGCGCGAACTCGGGTTAAAGGACGGCACGTTGACGGTGGACGATCAGCGCACCGGCAAACGATGGACTTTCCACGACATCACAATGAGCCTCGAGCGCCCACGCGGCGGCGGCATTACTGTCACGGTAGGCTCGGAAAATCCGGAGCGCCCCTGGGGTCTGACCGCGGCGATCAAGCCGACGACTGACGGTCACCGCAGCATTGCACTCGAAGCCCGCCAAGTGGCGGCCAATGAGCTTCTGCTGGCTTCGAGGCTTGATGACGGTACGCTACAGGTCGATCTGCCGCTTTCGGCGAGCTTGCGCGGCGAAATCGGCCGCAATGGCGTACCGCAGGCGCTGGTTGGTCGCATCGTTGTCAATGCGGGCGCGATCAGCGACGGCGAGGACGGCGATGGTCGGATCGAGATCGATCGCGCGGAGTTCAAGATCAATTGGGACGCGGCGAGCCGACTGCTCGAAGTGCCGTTCCAGATCGTTTCCGGAAACAATCGGTTCACTTTGCTCGGGCAAATCGAAGCGCCCGCGCAACCTCAAGGCTCTTGGGGATTTAAGATCGCCGGCGGCAGCGTCGTGCTTAGTTCGCCCGCCGCGCCCGGCGAGCCGCTCGTTCTCAATCGAATCGGGATGACCGGCCGCTTCGATCCGCTCGGCAAAAGGCTGACCATCAATCATGGCGACGTCGGCAACGGGGATCTCGGCGTGGCAGTGTCAGGCAATGCCGACTATTCGAACGGCAATTTACGTCTCACCACCGGACTAGCCGCGACGCGAATGAATTCCGACGCCCTGAAGAAACTATGGCCGGTCTTCGTCGCGCCCAAGGTGCGCGATTGGTTCAACGAGCATCTTGTCAGCGGCAACCTTGAGCGCTTTACGGTTGCGGTGAATGCTCCGTTCGAGACCCTCAAGGCGAGCGGCCCGCCGCTTCCCGACGACGGCCTCACTGTCGACGCGCTGGCAACCAATTGCGTCATCCATCCGGTGTCCGGCCTGCCGGCGCTGCGTGACGCCGATCTGACCGTCCACGTCGTCGGGCGCAATGCGCAGATAGCGGTTGGCAAAGCCACGGCCGACCTGCCATCCGGCCGCAAGCTTGTGCTGACTTCCGGACTGTTCGAGGTCCCCGACACCGCGCCGCGCCAGCCGCCGGCGCGCGTTCATTTCAAGCTCGACGGCCCAGTGCCGGCGGCCGCCGAGTTACTGATGATGGATCGCTTGCGCGATGCCTCAGGCACGCCATTCGAGCCGGCGACGACCCGCGGCAATATGAGTGCGCTGGTCGCCTTGGCGATGCCGCTCAAACCCGATCTGCCGCCCGGTTCGACCAATTATGCGATCACCGTGGACGCGCTGAATTTCTCCGCCGATCGGCTGATCATGGGACAGCGTGTCGAATCCGCGAATCTTAAGGTCAGCGCGAACAATCAGGGTTTCGCACTGAAAGGCGATGTCAAGATTGGCGGCGCGCCGGCCAACCTCGAATACCGCCGGCTGCGCGGCGATGATGCGGCCGACGTGCATATTCAAGGCATGCTCGACGAGACGGCGCGAACCAATCTTGGGCTTGATCCATCCGGTGCGGTCAGCGGTGCAATTCCGATCGACGTCAACGGTCGCATCGGCACTGCGTCCGAGCGCGATGGCCGGTTCGCCGTGCAGGCCGACCTGACGCCGGCTCAGATCGAAGGTTTTTTGCCCGGCTGGGTCAAGCAAGCCGGCAAGCCAGCCCGTGCCACCTTTACGGTTGTGGCCAAACCGCAATCGGCGCGCGTCGAAGATCTCTTAATCGAAGGCGCCGGCGGCGGCGTGAAAGGTGTGGTCGAGCTGGACGGTTCGGGCGATGTGATCTCGGCGAATTTTCCGTCCTACGGATTTTCCGATGGTGACCGCGCCAGCCTCAAGATCGATCGCATGTCCGATGGCACGTTGCGCGCGATCATGCGTGGCGACGCCTATGACGGCCGCGGTTTTCTAAAGACGCTGGCTGGCGCGTCCGCCAGAGCGACGCCGAAACGGCCCCCGGCCGACATCGATCTCGACATGAAGCTCGGCGCGGTACTCGGCCATAACGGCGAGGCATTGCGCGGCCTTGAACTGAAGATGTCCCGGCGCAACGGCGAGATCCGCAGCCTTGGTCTGGCCGCCAAGATTGGGCGCAGCGGCACGTTGACCGGAGACCTGCGCGGCCGGCCCGGCGGACGGCAAGTGGTCCAGCTGGAATCGAACGATGCCGGCGCGTTGTTCCGCTTCACGGACGTTTACTCCCGCATGACCGGGGGGCAGATGACGACCGTGATGGATGCGCCGTCGCCGTCCAATCCCGTTCAGCTTGGCACCCTGAACGTCCGCAATTTTGCAGTCCACGACGAGTCGCAGCTCGAGCGCGCGGTGGCCAACGGCAGCCAGGGCCAGCGCAATGCCAACATCGCGTTCTCTGGCATGAAGGTCGACTTCAGCCGCGCCCCCGGGCGCATCGCCTTGCGTGACGGCGTGGTGCGCGGCCCCGTCCTCGGCGGCACCATCGACGGCGTGATCGATTACGCCGATGATGAGGTGCACCTGCGCGGCACGCTGATTCCGCTTTACGGCGCCAACAATCTGCTTGGGCAGTTGCCGATTGTCGGCCTGTTCCTCGGCGGCGAGAAGGAAGGGCTCGTCGGCGTCACTTATGAGGTCGTCGGCAAGCCGGCCGGGCCGGTGCTTCATGTCAACCCGCTATCAGCCTTGGCGCCCGGACTATTGCGTAAGGTGTTCGAATTCCCGGCGAACAATACGTATACGCCGCCGCCGCCAAACGACGATTACGCGCCGGCCGACGACAATACCGCAACGGCGTTGCCCAACATGCGTTAGCGCGCTTAATTAAAAGAGCGGCGCTACTCGGATTTCAGTGTTGCAATTCCGCGCTTTTTTCCAACTCGAATTGGCGAACGGCGATCCTGCCCAAAATATTGTTGATCTATTTTGGTGCTGATGTCCGTGATCTTCACATCGCCAAGGTAGACCGCGCCATCCCTGACAAACTGCCGAGCTTGTGCGTTAGAGCTGCTAAATCCAATCCGAGTAACGGCGCTAACAATGCTCTCGCCGGTTCGGACCGCCACGGTAGGCAGTTCTGTCCCCATACCGCCTTCTTCGAAGGTGGTACGCGCAGTGGCGGCCGCGCGCTCAGCCGCATCACGGCCATGAACCAGCGCGGTCGCCTCGGTCGCCAGAATTTTCTTCGCATCGTTGATATCCGAACCCTTAAGCGCTGAAAGCCGTTCGATCTCGTCGAGCCGCAGCACCGTGAACAGTTTCAAGAAACGTGCGACGTCACCGTCCTCGGTGTTGCGCCAATATTGCCAATATTCGTACGGACTGACCTGGTCGGCATTGAGCCACACCGCGCCCGACGCGGTTTTGCCCATCTTGGCGCCGGAGGACGTGGTGATCAGTGGTGCGGTCAGCGCAAAGAACTGCGCGTTATGCAAACGCCGGCCGAGATCGATGCCGTTGACAATATTGCCCCATTGATCCGATCCGCCCATCTGCAGCACGCAGCCGTAGCGGCGAAAGAGCTCGACGAAATCGTAGGCCTGCAAAATCATGTAATTGAATTCCAAGAACGACAATTCCTGCTGCCGCTCCAGCCGCAGCTTGACCGAATCGAAACTGAGCATGCGATTGATTGAAAAATGCCGCCCGACATCGCGCAGGAAATCGATGTAGTTGAGCGTATTCAGCCATTCCGCATTGTTCGGCATGATGGCGTCGTTCGCTGAGCTTTTGGCCGATTGATCGGCAAAGCGCAGGAAACGCGAAAATATCGCGCGAATGCCCTTGAGATTCTGCTTGATATCTTCGTCCGAAAGCAGCCGTCGGCTTTCGTCCTTGCCGGACGGATCGCCGACACGGGTGGTGCCGCCGCCCATCAAGGCGACGGGACGATGTCCGGTTTGCTGCATCCAGTACAACAGCATGATCGGCAGCAAGGAGCCGACATGCAGCGATGGTGCCGTGCAATCGAACCCGATATAGCCGGTGATGACGGACGAGCGTCGCGCCAGCGCATCGAGTGCCTCGGGCTCCGAGATTTGATGGATGAATCCCCGCGTGGCGAGCACGTTGAGGAAATCGGACTTGTAGGTGTTCATCGCGACCTTATTTGCGCATGATCCTGCCCGAAAACCGGTACCCACTTTGCGGAATCATGCGCCTTGCTATGCTGCGGCGGCGTCGGTGGTGTAACAGGTCCGGCGCTTTATGCAAAAGCCTCTGGCGATGTGGAAGCCTTAAATCCGCAGGCTTCCGGGAGCGTCATGTCCGAGCAATTCGCATCCGAACCAGCGTCGCCGGGCGCCGCGGTCTTGGCAGTCGGCCTGATGAGCCGGACCTTCGCAGGACGGCGTCGATGTCGCGCTAACAGCTCGGCGCCACCGCCTGCCGGCCTGCACGCTGCTTCGGCGCGCCACCGCCGCAGCGGCCAATTTAACCGACCGGACCGCGCGACCCGGCATCGTCGCCGAGGCCGAACGCCTGATCAATGACGCCCATGCCGAGGCGGTAGAGATCGTGGCGCAACTGCCGCGCCCGCCGGCGAGCTGGATTGTCGCCGGCGGCGGCGCGCGGCAACCCAACTTTGATGCGGATGTTGGCCGAGCGGCTTGCACCGGCGGTTGTCGAGTCCGCGCACGCCGTCGGCTGGTCGATCGACTCGCTGGAGGCGCAGGCTTTCGCTTATCTCGCGGTGCGCAGCCTGCGCGGCCGCCGCACACCTTTCCGAGCACGACCAGTGCGCCGCGTCCGCTGACCGGCGGGGTGTTGGCCAAGCCGTGAGCGGCTAAGGAAAGCCGACCCACATTCGCTCATTCCCGCGAAAGCGGGAATCCCGCAAAAACCTTGGACTGAGTTCCCGCTTTCGCGGGGACGAGCGGAGTAAACGCCAATCACTTCGACCAATAGCAAGGTTATTTCTGATTACTTGGCCGCCGCTTCCTTGAGCGGATCCTTGACCGCGGGGAAGGTTTCGAACTCGATCGCCCACGGCTCGCCGTTCACCTTCTGCACCTTGCGAATATAAATGTTCTGCACGATGTCGCGCGTGCGCGGATCGATCGAGATCGCCCCGCGCGGGCTTTCCCATTTCATCTCTTTCATCACGCCGACCACCGTGTCGGCGGCGGTATTGCCCTTGGTCTGTTCCAGTGCGCTGTAAATGAGATGCATGCCGTCATAGCCGCCGACGGAAATGAAATTGGCGCGGTGGCCGGTCGCCTTCTTGTAGGCGGCGACATAGTCCTTGTTGAGTTGCGACGGATGTGCCGCCGAATACATACCGGCGGTGACGACGCCAAGGAGCGTGTCGCCGGTGGTCGGCAGGTCGTCGTCATCGACGATGTCGCCCGGACCGATCAGCTTGATGCCGGATTTGTCGAGACCGCGCTCGGTGAATTGTCGTGCGAAAGTGCCTGCTTGTCCGGCGGGAACGAAGACAAACAGCGTGTCCGGCTGCAAATCACGCGCGCGCTGCAGGAACGGCGAAAAATCCGGATTGGCGAGCGGCACTTTCAGCGTATCGAGCACTTGCCCGCCGCCTTTGGCAAAGTTTGCCTCGAAGACTTTGCCGGCTTCGGCGCCCGGCGCCCAATCCGACAACACCGACACGGCTTTTTTGCTGCCGTTCTTGATCGCCCAATCGGCGATGATCCCGGACTGCTGGCCAAGCGTGAAACTCGTGCGCACGTAATAGGGCGAGCGGTCAGTAACGACCGAGGTGCCCGAAACCATCACCACGGTCGCGACTTTTCCTTCGGTCGCGATCGGCGCCATGGACATCGCGCTTGGCGTCAATCCGGCGCCGAGAAAATTCACCTTGTCATTGACGATCAATTCCTGCGCCAGCCGCTTGGCATTGTCCGGTACGCTCTGGTCGTCTTTGATGATGAGCTCGATCTTCTTGCCGGCGACAGTGTTGCCGTGCTGCGCAACGTAGAGCTTGGTCGCGTCGGAGATCTCGCGCCCGACGGCCGCCGAAGTGCCGGTCATCGGGATGACAATGCCGATTTTTACGGTTTCTTGCGCGGCGGCGCCGCACGCATTAATGCCGGTCAGTGCAACCGCGAGCAGTCCGGTCAACACAATCTTGCTGCGCATGACGTTTCCTCAATCGCTCGTTTTTTGGAGCGAGTTATTGAACGGCCCGGCTGCGCCAAATGCAAGCGTCACAGCGTCGCGACATTTGCATCGTCATTGCAAGAACTCTTAAGGGGGCGACTAAGCACGTTGTCGAAGCTGAATTACCGCTTGCGCGGGAATGAACGGGGAGAGATTTTTGCCAGTCGTCCCCGTGAAGGGGGGACCCAGCGCAGATCCAATTATGCGGCCGTCGTCGCCCGACCGGTCTTGAGCCGTTTGTCGAGATAGGCGCCGACCGAGGTCATCAGTACTTCGATCTTGCTGTCAAAGAAATGGTTGGCCCCGGGTACAATCTTCTGTTCAATGATGATGCCCTTTTGGGTCTTGAGCTTCTCAACCAGATTGGTCACGTCCCGATGCGGTACGACGGCGTCTTTGTCGCCGTGGATGATCAGCCCCGATGACGGGCAGGGCGCCAGAAAAGAAAAGTCGTACAGATTGGCCGGCGGCGCGATCGAGATGAAGCCTTCGATCTCGGGTCTGCGCATCAATAGCTGCATGCCGATCCAGGCTCCAAATGAAAAGCCGGCGATCCAGCAACTGCGCGCCTCAGTGTTGACCGATTGCGCCCAATCCAGCGCCGCCGCAGCATCCGATAATTCGCCAATGCCGTGATCGAAGCTGCCTTGACTGCGCCCGACGCCGCGAAAGTTGAAACGCAGCGCGGAAAAATTCCGGTGCACGAAGGCGTAGTAGAGCTGATAGACAATCTGGTGATTCATCGTGCCGCCGAACTGTGGGTGCGGATGCAGCACGATGCCGATCGGCGCGTTCTTTTGCTTGGCTGGATGATAGCGGCCCTCGATGCGGCCGGCCGGACCTGTGAAAATAACTTCGGGCATTGTTCAATTAACCTCGATCCAGCCGAAGGGGTAGTCCTGATAAAACAAAACAGGCATCCTTGACGCTACCGGCGACCACACGTAAGTGTCTAAAACCCCGCGATATTTTCGGAACCGGCGACGCGCTTGGTCCGGCGGCAGCATGGGCCGCGACTTCTAGCACAAGCGGGGGTACGAAAAGCAAGCACAACGAGCGGCCTTATCACGCGTGAAATAAGGCAGCGTGAACCGGCCGGCATGAAATAAGGCATTCTAACTATGTCCGTGCGCAGCTATTTGGATTGGAACGCGACTGCGCCGATGCGTGAGGAGGCAAAGGCGGTCTTTGCCGCCGCGTTGTCGCGCGTCGGTAATCCGTCCTCGGTGCACGCGGAAGGTCGCGCCGCTCGCGCGCTGATCGAGGCGGCGCGGGAGCAGGTCGCGGTGCTGGTCGGAGCTCGGGCCGGCGATGTGTTCTTCACCGCGAGCGGAACCGAAGCCAATATGCTGGCGGTGACGCCGGCAATCGAGACGGCGGACGAGAAGCGGCCGCGTTCGCGGCTGTACCTTTCGGCGATCGAACATGCCTCGGTGCGCACGGGCGGACGCTTCCCGCGCGAAACAGTCGAGGAATTGCCGGTTGGCCCGGACGGTCGGGTCGATCTTGCCGCACTTGCGGCCGCCATCGCCAAGACGCCGCGGCCGCTCGTCTCGCTAATGCTTGCCAATAACGAGACTGGCATTGTCCAGCCGGTGGCCGAGGCCGCTGTAATCGTGCACGCGGCGGGCGGCCTCATCCATGTCGACGCGGTACAGGCGGCTGGCCGCATCCCCTGCGACATGGCCGCGCTCGGCGCCGACCTCTTAACGCTTTCGGCGCATAAGATCGGCGGGGCGAAGGGGGCCGGCGCGCTCATCCGCGCCCGTGAGGACATTCATTTCCCCGAACCGCTCATTCGGGGTGGTGGTCAGGAACGCGGGCTGCGCGCGGGAACTGAAAACGTCGCCGGTATCGCCGCGTTCGGTGCGGCTGCAGCCGCGGCGCTTGCCTGCCGCCACAGCGAGGCCGCCCATATGGCGAGACTGCGAAACCAGCTTGAGGCCGGGTTGCAGGCGGCGACGCCTGAGGTAACGGTATTCGGCCGCGAAGTGGTCGAGCGGCTACCGAACACCACGCTCTTGGCTCTGCCGGGTATTAAGGGGGAAACTGCGGTGATTGCTTTCGATCTTGAAGGCATCGCGGTGTCATCGGGGGCGGCCTGTTCCTCGGGTAAGGTGCAGCCCTCGCATGTGCTCGCAGCCATGGGCGTGTCCGGACCGTTGCAGCGGGGGGCCATTCGCGTGAGCCTGGGCTGGAACTCGACCGCCGCCGACGTCGAGAAGTTCCTCGCCGCTTGGACAAAGCTCGCAAGTGCATTATCTAAGGAGCGACAAGGCATTGCAGCTTAATGACTGCAGGAGCCGAATGAACTAGGCCATTGAAGCTTTTGATATTGCGCGCAAATGGCTGAGAAATGGCCCTAGGGGGTAACCGAAGCGAGAGGCCCACCTGACCATACCGACTAATCCAACCCGCGGGCCTTGACCCCGTGAGCGGAGGGACGAATGCCGGCAGTGCAAGAGACCGTCGAGCAGGTCCGGCGCATCGACGTCGATCAGTACAAATACGGATTTGAGACGCTGATTGAATCGGAAAAGGCCCCCAAGGGCCTGTCCGAAGATACCGTGCGTTTCATCTCGGCGAAAAAGAACGAGCCGGAATGGATGCTGGCGTGGCGGCTCGAGGCCTTCAAGCGCTGGCTAACCATGCGCGAGCCGAAATGGGCCAAGGTCGAATATGGCCCGATCGACTACCAGGACATTTATTACTACGCCGCGCCAAAGAAGAAGGACGGGCCGAAAACACTCGACGAGATCGATCCGGAAATCCTGCGCACCTACGAGAAACTGGGCATCCCGCTGCGCGAGCAGGAAATCCTACTTGGCGTGCAGAATCCGCAAGCCACGGGCGAGGGCGAGGACGGCGGGGAAGCCGAAAGCGGCAGCGGCTACGGCCGGGTCGCGGTCGACGCCGTATTCGACTCAGTCTCGGTTGCCACGACGTTCAAGGCGGAACTGGCGAAAGCCGGCGTGTTGTTCATGCCGATCTCGGAAGCGCTGCAGCAGCATCCCGACCTGGTGAAGAAATATCTCGGGACGGTGGTGCCGATCAGCGACAATTTCTTCGCCACTCTCAATTCCGCGGTGTTCTCCGACGGCTCCTTTGTCTATGTGCCGCCGGGCGTGCGCTGCCCGATGGAACTGTCGACCTATTTCCGCATCAACGAGCGCAATACCGGCCAGTTCGAGCGCACGCTGATCATCGCCGATCGCGGCTCCTATGTGAGCTACCTCGAAGGCTGCACGGCCCCGGTCCGCGACGAGCATCAGCTGCACGCGGCGGTGGTCGAGCTGATCGCGCTCGACGACGCCGAAATCAAATATTCGACGATTCAGAACTGGTATCCGGGCGACGCGCAGGGCCGCGGCGGAGTCTATAACTTCGTCACCAAGCGCGGCGATTGCCGCGGCAAGAATTCGAAGATCTCCTGGACCCAGCTCGAGACCGGCTCGGCGATCACGTGGAAATATCCAAGCTGCATCCTGCGCGGCGACAGTGCGCGCGGCGAGTTCTATTCGATCGCGATCTCCAATGGCTATCAGCAGGTCGATTCCGGCACCAAGATGTTGCATCTCGGCAAAAACACCACGAGCCGCATCATCTCCAAGGGCATCGCCGCCGGCCATTCCAACAATACCTATCGCGGGCTGGTTACCGCGCACCGCCGCGCCACCGGTGCGCGCAACTTCACCAATTGTGATTCGCTCTTGATCGGCGACCAGTGCGGCGCCCACACCGTTCCGTACATCGAGGCCAAGAACTCCTCGGCCGTGTTCGAGCACGAGGCGACGACCTCAAAAATTTCCGAGGACATGCTGTTCTACTGCATGCAGCGGGGACTATCCGAAGAAGAGGCGACCGCGCTCGTTGTTAATGGTTTCGTCAAGGACGTGCTGCAGCAATTGCCGATGGAATTCGCAGTCGAGGCGCAGAAGCTGATCTCAGTCTCTTTGGAAGGTTCGGTTGGATGAGC
>Ga0126383_10001575_pt1 | contig 14283 bp, 10 predicted proteins | sample PanSoiMetPlot_35_FD_96882 | JGI IMG/M metagenome (GOLD analysis project Ga0126383, IMG submission 96882) | Tropical forest soil microbial communities from Panama - MetaG Plot_35 | ecosystem: Environmental > Terrestrial > Soil > Tropical forest > Bulk soil | place: Panama | collected 2016-02-17
CCGAAGAAAAGATGAAGCAGGGGATGAGCCGTAGGGACGCCCTTCGCACAGTCCGCTTGGAGCGAGGAAGCCTCGAAGTCTGCAAGGAAATCGTTCACTCTGGCGGCTGGGAATTTTTTGTGGAGACGTGCTGGCAGGACCTTCGCTTCGCCGCCTGAATGCTGCGCTAGTCTCCCGGTTTCACCGCGGTTGCGGTGCTGACGCTGGCCCTCGGCATTGGGGCAAGCACTGCTATTTTCAGCGTAGTGGAGTCCGTCCTATGGAGACCTCTGCCATTTCCCGACTCCCAACGTCTGACGGCAATCTGGTCAACCAACCTGAAGCAAACCTGGCGCAAGGAGCCAGCGTCACCCGCTGATTATTTGGATTGGAGAACACAAAGCACGGTTTTTGACGCTCTCGGCGCCTTCGAGTGGTCAGAAAATCATACGCTAACGGGGGACGGGGACCCTGAGCGCGTGCAGGTCATGCCCGTTTCAGCCAATTTCTTTGACATGCTTCAGGTAAGGCCGTTGATGGGCCGTGTTTTTCACTCCGAGGAGGAAAAAACCGGCAAGAGTCGAGTTGCGCTGATCAGTCACTCCCTTTGGGAGAGACGCTTCCATTCCAATCCGAACGTTATCGGAAAGGCGATAACGCTTGACGGCGAGCAGTACGCGATTGTAGGCGTGTGCACTTCCCGTTTTCATTTGGAATTTCAGGATGTAGATCCCGACCTGTACATTCCTCTTACCCTCGACGCGTCTGCGTCCACCACTCGAGCGGACCGCCACTTGGGGGTTATTGGCCGCTTGAAGCCAAACACTCACCTCACGCAGGTCAGCACGGAGATGACCACTGTCGCGGAGCGTCTCGCGCAACAGTACCCAAAGGAGGACGGCGACTGGCGCGTCCAGGTTGAAAACCTTCGGCAGTCTTTGGCCTACCCGAGCGCAACAAGTTTACTTTTCTTCTTCGTAGGAGCAGTCGCGTTGCTTTTCCTGATTGCTTGCGTCAACGTCGCCAACCTCCTGCTCTCCCGCGGATTGACCAGGCAGCGGGAATTTGCGGTTCGCACAGTGCTGGGCGCCGGGCGGGCGGTCTTGTTGCGACAGTTACTCGTGGAGAGTTTCATACTTGCCGCGTGCGCGGGTGCCGCAGGTACCTTGCTGGCAAGCTGGGGAGTCCGAATCTTTGCAGCGTTGCTTCCTTCAGAAACGCTTCCACGTGCGGCATTCATCCGGCTTGATGCTAGGGTATTCGCTTTTGCGGTCGCCTTGTCGTTTGCGACTGCAATCTTGTTTGGGCTCATTCCGGCACTGTTTAGCTCAAAGGTGGACCCGAATTCCTATTTGAAAGAGGCCGCTCGGAGCGTCGCGGGTGGCTTCAGCCAAGCCAGGGCGCGGAACGCGCTGGTCGCCGCGCAAGTGGCCATCGCACTTGTCCTGCTCTTCGGTGCGGGACTGTTCGTCAATAGTTTTCTGCGATTGGAACGCGTTTCCTTGGGCTTCGATCCTTCCAATATTCTTAGCATGCGAGTCGACGTGAAGGGGCAGCAGTACTCTTCGCCGGAAAAGGTGAGCCTCTTTTACAAGAGTTTGCTCGAACGTATACGGGGATTACCAGGAGTTGGCGCAGCGGTGGCCGCCAATGCCGTCCCCTTGACGGGCGGGTATGCTGTCCACTTTGCGATTGCGGGGCAGCCGCGACCCGCATCAGGAGAAGAACCCTTTGCCCTGAACCACGTCGTGACGGCGAATTATTTTCGCGTGATGAAGATACGCGTGCTTGCTGGACGCGATTTTGACGACAAGGACACCATGGGAGCGCCTGCCGTCGCCATCGTCAACGAGAGATTCGTGCGTCACTTTTTCCCAAACGAAGAGGCGCTCGGCAAAGAGTTGGAAATTGTGGGCGGCTGGGAGAAGGGCTCGACGCGCGGCCGGGTTCAAATTGTGGGCGTGGTCGCAAGTACAAAGGAAGTGGGCTTAAACGAAGTCGACTTTGACAGTATCTATTTTCCCTTCCTTCAAAACCCAACTCCTTCTATGTTTCTTGTTCTTTCCGCGAGCATCCCAGGCAGCGGAGTCGCGGGGGCAGTCCGGAAGGAAGTACTGAACATGGATAAGGACCAGCCTGTTTTCAATGTTATTTCCATGGAGCAGAGAGTGGCCGACGCGCTTCATGGAGACCGGTTCAACCTTATTTTGATCGGCAGCTTTGCCGGCTTCGCGGTCCTGTTGGCATCCGTCGGAGTCTATGGGGCGATCTCCTACTTGGTCGAGCAACGAACTCAGGAATTTGGAATCCGCATGGCGCTAGGAGCAAGCCGGGAAGCGATCTATCGGCTCACGCTAGGCAAAGCTGGCGTTCTAAGTCTTTCGGGCCTCCTGGCGGGCGTGGCGGCCTCCCTTGCTTTAGGTCGCATTGCCGGAAATCGCCTCTACCTTGTCCCACGTGTGCACTCGGGATTGTTGTACGGCGTTAGTGTGTTTGATCCCTTGACTCTGGCGATTGTGTTCGCGCTACTAGCCGCCGTGGCGCTGCTCGCAAGTTACCTACCTGCTCGTAGGGCGACAAAGGTCAATCCGATGGTAGCTCTGAGGTACGAGTAAAGAGCCATGTCCTTGCTGCGAAATATAACGAGCGGCCTTCGCTCACTGTTCCTAAAGGATCAAGTCGACCGGGAGTTAGATGAGGAGCTTCGAGCCTACCAGGACATGGCCGCCGAGGAAAAGATGAAGGACGGGCTGAGCCGTGAAGAAGCCCTTCGCGCAGTCCGCTTGGAGCGAGGAAACCTCGAAGTCAGCAAAGAAATCGTTCGCTCTGGCGGCTGGGAATGTTTCGTGGAAACGTGCTGGCGAGACCTGCGATTCGGCGTGCGGATGTTATGCAAAAATACCGGCTTCACGATGGTCGCGGCAGTGACGCTGGCGCTGGGGATTGGGGCGAACACGGCAATATTCAGTGTGATAGACGCAGTTTTACTGGAGCCCCTGCCCTATCCTCATCCAGCGGAACTGATCGCCGTGCGGCACACGGCTCCAGGGCTCAACATCAAAGACCTGAGTTCAGCGGATTCATGCTACTTCATTTATCGAGAGCAGAGCCGCACGTTCAAGGACATTGGTCTCTATAGGAACGACTCGGTGAACCTTACAGGCATGGTCGAGCCGGAGCGGGTGAGCGCGCTTGACGTAACTGATGGCGTCCTTCCGATTCTGGGTGTCAGAGCTATTCTAGGACGCACATTCACGCGCGCCGATGATTCTCCGGGCAGCGCAAAGACAGCGATGCTGAGTTTCACCTTTTGGCACAGGAAATTCGGTGGCGATCAGTCAGTGATTGGGAAAACAATCGCTGTCGAAGGGGAATTGCGGCAAGTGATTGGCGTGTTGCCGCGGGATTTTCAATTCGGCGGACGGGATGTCGCGATGCTGCTTCCCTTCCAATTCGACCGCGCTAAGACTTTTCTCTTTGACTTCAGCTATGAATCAGTCGCCAGGCTGAAGCCGGGAGTCACACTAGCGCAAGCCAACGCGGACGTGGCGCGGATGCTCCCCATTGTCGAAAAGAGTTTCCCGATGCCAATTGGCCTCGACCCAAAAACCTTGGAAGATGCCCGAATCGGGCCAAACCTCCGGACGCTAAAACAAGACGTTGTTGGGGACATGAGCAAGGTCTTATGGGTGCTGATGGGAGGCATTGGATTGGTGCTGCTCATCGCCTGTGCGAATGTTGGCAACTTGCTCCTGGTCCGCGCGGAAGGGCGTCAGCGTGAGTTAGCCGTCCGCGCCGCTCTGGGCGCGAGCAAGGGTCGCATTGCCGGCGGCTTGCTTCTCGAGAGCTTCCTTTTGGCGCTCCTGGGGTGCGCGCTCGGTTTGGCTCTGGCTTATGGCGCCTTACGCGTGCTTGTGGCCACGGCGCCCACGGGACTTCCACGGATAAACGAAATCACAATCAATGGCCCTGCCGTTTTGTTCACTCTGGTCGTATCGCTGTTCGTTAGCCTGCTCTTCGGTTGCGTGCCGGTTTTCAAATATGCGGCAGCGCCGCAGTTGACTGCGCTGCGGGAAAGCGGACGTTCCATGAGGGAGAGCCGCGACCGACACCGGGCACGAAGCGCGCTCGTCGTGTTCCAAGTAGCGCTGGCTCTCGTTCTGCTGGTCAGCGCCGGACTTATGATTCGCACTTTTCGCGCTCTGATCGAAGTCGATCCGGGTTTTGTCAGGCCTTCCGAAATCCAGACATTCCACGTTGACATTCCCTACACGCAAGTCAAAGAGCCGGAGCGTGTGGTGCGTATCGAAGAGGAGATTCTACGTAGAATCGAGGCCATTCCGGGCGTTTCATCAGTCAGCCTCTCCGCGAGTGTTCCCTTGGATGGGAACGGGACGACCGGTCCAGTCTTTGAAAAGGGCTGCACCTACCCGCAAGGTGAGCTTCCACTCCACCGGTTCAGGTACGTTGCACCGGGCTTTTTCAAAACACTCGGGACGCGGCTCGTCGCCGGTCGCGACCTCACTTGGAGTGACATCTACAACAAGGTTCCGGTGGGAATCGTCTCCGAAAGAACGGCGCGCGAGTTTGGGCGCGACCCAGCGAGCGCGCTAGGCAAGCAAATTCGCGTGGGTCCGAACGACGACTGGCGGGAGATCGTCGCCGTTGTGGGGGACGTCCACGACGATGGTGTAGACAGGGAAGCGCCCAGTTTGGTGTATTGGCCCATACTAACGTCCAAGTTCGAGGGCGATGCCATTCAGGTGATCCGCTCGGCGGCATTCTTCATGCGCGCTTCGCGTGCCGGCTCGTCAAGCCTGATGGAGGACGTTCAGAAGGCTGTCTGGTCGGTGGATTCGGACCTTCCCATAGCAGACGCGCACACGCTCGAATATTACTACTCGAAATCAATGGCACGGACTTCGTTTACTCTCACGATGTTAGGTGTCGCCGGGGGGATGGCATTGTTACTCGGCGTCGTCGGCCTCTACGGCGCAATTGCATACTCCGTGTCGACGCGCACGCATGAGATTGGCATCCGCGTGGCTCTTGGGGCTGAGTCCGAAGATGTTCTGAAAATGGTCGTGCGAGAAGGATTCAAACTTGCGGGATTCGGCGTTGGAATTGGTATCGTGGCCGCCCTAGTGTCAACACGCTACCTCGCCAGCCTGCTTTACGGCATCAAGCCCACCGACCCGCCGACTTTTGCCATAGTCGCGTTGCTTCTTATTGGAGTAGCCCTGCTCGCCAGCTACATTCCGGCCCGTCGAGCAACCAAAGTGGACCCGATGGTGGCGCTACATTACGAGTAACAACTGATGCCATTTCTACGAAACATTGTGACTGGGCTTCGATCACTGTTCCGAAAGGAGCAAGTCAACCGGGAGTTGGATGAGGAACTGGCGGCCTATTTGGAGATGCAAGCCGCTGAAAAGATGAAGCAAGGCATGAGCCGCCAGCAAGCCGCTCGCACCGTCCGCTTGGAGCGAGGCAGTCTCGAAATTGCGAAAGAGGTCGTCCGCTCTGGCAGCTGGGAATCCTTCATCGAGACGTGCTCGCGAGACCTGCGCTTCGCTGCCCGCATGCTGCGCAAATCCCCTGGGTTCACAATCGTTGCTGTCCTGACCCTCGCTCTTGGCATCAGCGCGAATACGTCGGTCTTTAGTATTGTGGATGCCGTGCTTTTAAGAGCCCTTCCCTACAAAGATGCCGAGCGCCTGGTGGCGGTTTGGTGCACAGAAATTGGCCAACCGGGCACGAAGATTTTCGCTCCCTACCGTGATTTTGAAGAATTCAAAGCGCACAGCCAAAGCTTCGAGGAACTGGCGGCCGTGACTTGGGCGCGCGCGGGCGAAATCCTCGCTTGGAAAGGTTCGCCTCACGAAGTACTCGCGATCCCGGCAAGCGCGGACTTCTTTTCCTTGTTGGGAATTCCCGCTGCGCAAGGGCGGACGTTCAGTCCGGGCGATCTTCAACACGGATGCACGGTTGTCCTGGCTTATTCGTTTTGGCAAAAGGAGTTGGGCGCTCCCGCCAGCATCGTGGGTGCGCCGTTGTCGCTCGACGGGAAACCCTGTACGGTTGCCGGTATCATGCCTCGCGGCTTCGAGTTCTATCCCAAACAGACCGCACTTTGGACGCTGATCACTCCGGATACCCAGCTTGCGAAGGAGCCTTTCAATTCCGCCGTCGGCATTTTTGGGCGCCTTAAGCCCGGCGTAAGTATGGCCAACGCCGAACGGGACTCGATCGAGCTGCATCAGAGCGTCATTCAGGAATCGCCTGCCGGAAGCTGGGTCGCACAAATTAAACCGATAGTCCGCGATTTGCGCGAAGAGTTCACATGGATAGCTGGAAGAAATCTGCGCACAGCGCTGTTCATCTTGTCTGCCGCAGTCACTCTGCTCCTGCTGATTGCCTGCTTGAATGTCGCCAACCTGCTGCTCGGCCGCTCCGTGGAAAGGCACAGAGAGTTGGCGGTTCGCGCGGCGCTTGGCTCGAGGCGCTCGCGCTTAGTCCGTCAGTTGCTCACCGAAAGCTTGTTGCTGGCCCTTCTCGGCACCTTCGCCGGAGTTCTCCTTGCGGTGGCGGCCGTGCGCTACTTCCATTCGGCGAATCTTGTTGAGCTTCCCCCGGGCAATCCAGTCACCATAAACACCCACGTCCTCGCTTTTGCCGTTTTCCTCACCACCATGACCGCATTGCTTTTTGGCTTGCTGCCGGCTTGGCGCGCCTCTCGCGTTGACCTAAACGAGGTACTGAAAGAATCCGGCCGAACTATGAGTCTTGGAAGGCATCGCACCAGCCAGCTCCTTGTCGTCGGTCAGGTGACGCTCTCCATGGTCTTGCTTGCCGCAGCCGGTCTTATGATTCAAAGCTTTGTGCGCCTGGGTGCGGTACCGCTGGGCTTTCAGTCTGCACATGTCCTCACCGCTCGAGTGGCTCTCCCTCCCAGCGCTTATACCGACCCGGACCGCCGCTCCAGCTTCTACAACGCGCTGATCCCTCGGCTCGGCGCTCTCCCTGGCATTGAAGGAGCCGCCCTGTCGTCCCACGTACTGGGGTATGGAGGCGGCAGCAGTAGTCTTTCGTTGGCTGGAAGGGGTCACATAGGGGATCTGGAAGCCGTCAGCGTAGAGGAAATCAGCAGCGGCTATTTCCGCGTGCTGGGCATCCCTTTGTTGCAAGGCCGCCAGTTTGATTTGCGAGACCGCAAAGAGAGCCAGCCCGTTGCCATGGTGAACGACCAATTCGTTCATAAATATTTCCCAGCGGAGAATCCCCTTGGCCGCCAGATCAAACTTGCCAGGCCCGAAGACAAGGCTCCGTGGCTCACGATTGTCGGGGTTGTCGGCAATGAGAAGCGCACCACGGTTTACCAGGAGATGAGTTACGTGGAACCGGCCCTTGTATGTTTGCCCCTCAACCAATCTTCGCCCCTCTCGATGTTCGTACTCCTGCGGGCGGCAGGCAATCCCATGGGCCTAAGTCCCGTACTCCAGGCCGAGGTCACGCACATTGATTCCAATGTTCCTGTCTACGACATCAAGACCATGGTGCAACGCGACTCGGAATTCCTGGCACATCCTCGCTTCCGCGCCGTCCTCATGGCGATTCTTGCGGGAATGACTCTGTTGCTCACGGCCATTGGCCTCTACGGTCTTCTGGCGCATCTTGTTTCGCAGCGCACGCACGAAATTGGGATTCGCGTCGCTCTAGGAGCCAGCCGTCAAGAGGTGCTGCGACTTGTCGTCTGGGGCGGGCTGCGCATGACCGTCATCGGCCTTGCCGTGGGAATCGCTTTGGCCCTGGCATCCACGCGTCTTGTTGCAGGGTTGCTCTTCGGCGTTAAGTCCACCGACCCCGTCACCTTCGTCGCGGTGGCCGTCCTGCTGTGCCTTGTTGCGGTCCTGGCATGCTGGGTCCCCGCGCGCCGCGCAACCCATGTTGATCCCATAGTGGCCTTGCGGTATGAGTAGGAGGCTACGCATGTCCTTCTTACGGAACATTACAAGCGGCTTCCGCTCATTGTTCCGAAAAAGACAAGTCAACCGCGAGTTGGACGAGGAGCTGGGCGCCTATTTGGAAATGGCCGCCGCCGAAAAGATGAAGCATGGCATGAGCCGCGAGGAAGCGCTTCGCGCCGTGCGCCTCGAGCGCGGCAGTGCCGAAATCGCCAAGGAAGTCGTCCGCTCAGGAAGCTGGGAATCTTTGATCGAGACGTGTTGGCAGGACCTTCGCTTCGCCGCCCGAATGCTGCGCAAGTCTCCCGGCTTTACGGCCGTTGCCGTCTTGACTCTCGCGCTCGGCATCGGAGCCAACACTGCGATATTTACGCTCCTCCACGCGTCTCTGTGGAGCCCCCTGCCGGTTAGCGATCCTAAGGAAATCTTTCATCTAATGCGCGCCTCTTCGGAAGGCGACTTCGCCGGGGAATTCAGCTATTCCTATCCGCTCTTTCAGCAATTCAGCCTGACGGCCGCCCCTTGGGGCGAAGTCTTCGCTACGGAGACTGTTAGGCCAACAAAATTTGGACTCAACGGAGTTTCTGATCAGCGCATTGCGGGAGCGGCCGTCTCGGGTAACTTCTTTTCTGTTCTCAACGTGGGGCCAATTGTGGGGCGAGTACTCGAACCGCAAGACGATAACGTGCTTGGAGGAAATCACGTCGCGGTCTTAAGTCATGCCTTCTGGAAGCGCCGCTTCCAATCCGACCCATCGGTTCTCGGCAGAAGAATTCTTTATGCCGAGACGCCCTATACGGTCATTGGCGTCGCCCGCCCCGGATTCACCGGAATCGAACCGGGGGCCTCAGCAGACGTATGGGTGCCTATTACCACTGGTGCCGTTGATCGTGGATGGCGACCGGACCCGAACATCAATTGGCTGCGCCTCCTTGTCCGGCTACGTGATGGAGCCGACGCGGGCCGAGTTCAGGCTGTGCTTGAAGCCGCGTTCCGCACACACGTTACTGACGTGCTCCTACCCAGTGCTTCCCCGCGTTTCAAGCAGATGCTGGAAGCTCAGCATATTACTGTTCGTCCCGCCGCCTCTGGCCTTGCGACTACGGGACGCAAATATGAGAAACCACTGCTTGTTCTATTTGCCGTGGTCGCCGTCGTCCTTCTGATTTCCTGCACGAACATAGCGAACCTCATATTGGCCCGGAACGCGGCGCGTCACCATGAGATCGTGGTTCGCCTCGCACTCGGCGCGAGCCGTGCGCGGATTGCCTGGCAACTGTTCACAGAGAATTTGATCTTGTCGCTCTCAGGTGCCTTCGTCGGCGTACTCCTCTCAGTTTGGGGCACACGCGTACTGGTTTCCCTGCTTCCTACCTCGCCGCTGCCAGTGGTGTTTAATCTCCAGCCGGATTTTGTCGTGTTTAGCTTTACAGCCGGAGTTGCCGTCGCGACGGCGATACTGTTCGGACTTGGCCCGGCACTGCGCGCTTCGAGAGAAAAGCTTGAGATGAGTTTGCACGGCGGGCAGCGCGTGATAGGGTCGCCCTGGAGCGGAAGACTTCTCCTCGCTGGTCAGCTCGCACTCTCCTTACCTTTGTTGGTTGGTGCCGGCCTGTTTGTTGACACCCTGCACAATCTCAAAAGCAGCGATCTCGGCTTCCACGCCGAACACGTCATCACGTTTGACCTCTCTTACCCAAAGGGAACTTCCCAAGACCGCCTTCATCAAGCATACGCAGAAATAAAACAGCGTTTGGAATCGCATCCCGGTGTGATCGTTGCAAGTTACGGCTCTAGCGTATACGAGGATGGCGGCTGGTCGGGGGGTGTTGACGTGATTGGGATCCCATCGCCCGGAAAAGATAATGACGTGGGGTTAATATCGGCTGGCCCGGGTTTCTTCGAAGCGATCGGCTTGGGACTCTTGCAGGGCCGGTATCTGAGCTCCCAAGATCAGGCCGAGAAGCCTCCTGTAGTTGTGGTCAACGAGAGCTTCGCTCGCCACTACTTCGGTTCAAATCCCGCGATTCGCCAGCGCATCAAACTCCGTTTTGAACCGCAAATCGTTCGCGAAATTGTCGGTGTGGTCCGTGATGCCAAGCACTATGGAGTTCGCGAGAGGGTATGGCGCATGGTGTATTTACCGGCTCAGAAAGGCGACAGCTTTTTCGTTCGCACCGATCTCAATGCGCGATTGCTGCCAGGTATGATAAGGGCCGACGTGGCGGCAAGCGACAAAACCTTGCAAGTTCAGGAGGTCCAGCCCCTTGTGACCGTGGTCAACGACATGATTTCCCAGGAGCGTTTGACTGCGTTGTTGTCCTCAATCTTCGGGATGTTGGCTTGCCTCATTGCAGCGATTGGACTGTACGGAGTCGTTGCCTATGGCGTCTCGCGCCGAACGAATGAGTTCGGCATTCGCATGGCTCTGGGCGCGCAGCGAGGCGACATCCGAATACTTGTGCTGCGCCAGACGCTAGCAGTCGTTCTCTGCGGCGTGGCAACAGGCATCGGCGGCGCTCTTGTAGTAGTCCGCTTGCTGTCCTCGACCATCAACGGAATGCTCTACGGCATCAAGCCGACAGACATTTCGCTATTTATGGGAGCAACCATCTCCTTGGTTGCTATCGCGCTGCTTGCTGCGTTTCTCCCAGCGCGGCGGGCGTCCCTTGTCGATCCGATGGTCGCCCTGCGGTACGAATAACCCGCAGTGTCCGCTTCGCCGAGCTTGCCTGTGACGCCGATACTCACTGATTTCGCAAATACCTTCTCTTCCGGCGCATTTTCCTTGGCATCCCTTCGGGCCAATTCCCGCGCCCGGCAGCTTCGCGGCTTCGGTGAACCACCCACTCGTATAGCTCCCCCTCGCGAATCGTTCTGATCTCTCTGCCCTTCCTGGCTAAACCCTGCGCCTGATCCGTCCGCTCATTCTGTCAAGGCTCTGCGCTTTGCTTCGATGAACGCCGACCCCGCGGCCTTGACAGTGCGGACGGACAGGCGCGTTTCTCCGCCACGAAGGGCATTCGCTTCTTTTTTTCAAGCGGAAATCACGCTTGAAAGAAGGAGGAAAGAGAGAAACGAACCAATGCCAGACAGACAACATGCCACTTGGGGGGAACTACTTCGCGACGCGGTCGAAAAGCCGGGGCGAATGCTGGAAGCTTACACCGCATTCCACAATTACAGTTTCGGGAATGCTTTGCTTGCGCTCGAACAATGCATCGGGCGCAACTTGCAGCCCGGTCCACTCAACACCTATCGCGGTTGGCTCGAAAAGAAACGGCAGGTACGCAAAGGCGAGAAAGGGATAACGCTTTGCATGCCCATGCCGTTCAAAAGACCCACGCAATGCGACGATGCTCAGGACGAAACGGCCGAGCCGCAAACGTGCTACTCGTTCCGGTTTCGAGCGTATCGGTTTGTACTCGCGCAAACCGAGGGCGAAGAAATGCACGTTCCGCCGATTCCCGGCTTTGACATCGACACGGCGCTTCGTATGCTGAACATCACCCGCACCTCTTTTGATGAGATGAACGGCAACATTCAGGGCTTTGCGAATGGGCGTGAAATCGCCATAAATCCTCCTGCCGCCCTGCCGCTTAAAACAACGTTCCACGAGATCGCTCACATCGCCCTGGGACACACAACAACCGCCAGACTCGTGGATAGCGAGCAGACCGCGAGACACATCCGCGAGGTCGAGGCTGAGTCCGTGGCGCTCATTTGCTGCGAGACGCTGGGCCTTGAAGGTGCGGAGTTCTGCCGTGGCTACATACAGCATTGGCTGAAAACCGAAAAAGAAATTCCCAATCAAAGCGCGGCCCGCATCTTCGCGGCTGCCGCTTCCATTCTGAAAGCGGGAAGCACGGCGGCGGGCAGCCAGTAGGCTGCCCGCAAATTCGCCCGCATCTGGCCTTGCCTGCAAGGGCGAGGCCTGCTTATGTCCTCTGGCACTTACTCTTCTCGCAAAACCTCCACCGGTTGCACTCCCGTCGCTCGCGCCGCCGGAATCAGACTCGCGCACACCGCTGCCAATGCCAACCCGCCAATTGCCAGCGCGAGACTCATCGGATCCCTCGGCGTCACGCCAAATAACATCGCGCTCGCAACGCTACCCGCCGCTGCCGCCAAAATCGTCCCGATCACCAGCCCAGCCCCCAGTAGCGTCAGCGCTTCTCGCAGAATCATTCTCAGAATGCTGCCCTTGCTCGCGCCAATCGCTATTCGAATACCAATTTCATTTTTTCGCCGAATCACCATGTACGAAACAATTCCGTAGAGTCCCATCATCGCCAGCAGGGCCGCCAGCGCGGCATAAAACCCGGAAAGCGTCGCCACGAGTCTTTCCCGCGTCAACCCCCGCAGCACCGTGGTTCGCAGCACTCCAAAGTTCAAAACAATTTCCGGACTCGCCTTCTCTGCCACTTCTTTCAGCGCTGCGATCAGCGACGCTGCACTTTCCCCGGAACGAATCACGAATGTCGAATCCGCATCCAGCTCCGCGTCTTGGCTCTCCGCCAGGAAAATAATCGGCTGGAACTGCTCTCGCACATCGCGATACTTCGTGTTCCCCACCAGCCCGACAATCTGATAGACCTTCTCGTCCGCCCTCCCTCGCGCCGTGTAGAACGTCGCTCCCAGGGGATTACTCCCTCCGAGCAGCTCGTGCGCGAAGCGCTCATTCACAATCGCTATCCGCGGCGAATTCAGCGTATCTCGTTTGTCGAAATCGCGGCCAGCCAGCAGCGGCACTTCCAGCGTCCGAAAAAACTGATCGCGGACCCTATTGACGTTCACCTCCCTCCGGTGAACGCCCTTCTCCGGAATGTCAATGAACTTGTCCTCAAAGCTGTTCCCCAGCGGAACATTGATTGCTTCCGCCGCCGCATCTACGCCGGGAACCGCCCGGTGGACCGGCCGGTGTCGGGACGTTGGCAAGACGCTTCAGCAACGAATCGAGAGCTGCGGCACCATCATCTACTGCTGCCGCCTCTGCGTCCGTCAGCGGAATTTCCTGCCGCATACGCAACAAACTGTTCTTGCCTTCGAGAAGTGCCGAGGCCGTCGAGCCTTTGGGCGTGTAGAACGAGCACTTCGCGCACGCCATGCGGTGCGGGCATTGATCGAAAAAATCGTACGTGCAGTAGCCGTGGCCTTTATGCCGCGCGCGGCATAAAAGGCAGCATGCCGCTTCCCGAATTATGCCGACTCCTGCTTATCCGTTGTTAAGCAGACCACTCATATGGAAAATCCCCCCTTGGCAGCCAAGGGAGCATATCAGCCGCTCGCAAGTTGGGCCTCGAGCTCCACCGCTTGATGGATCAAGCCGGTTGCTTTTCGACCTTGCCAGCGCGAAGCGTCAGGACCGCGAGCACGATGGCAATCAGCAGCAGTGCAGGCACGTCCCCGACAAGATGCCCACGGTGTTCCGGATAGACAAGAGCCTGCACGGTCATGATCCCACCATGCACGACGCTCGACCAAATCGTGAACCAGATCAGGCTGAGATTATTGAGCGGATTGCTCGCCGCGAGAAGGAGGAAGACGCCAAGCGTGGCATAAACGCCCAGAATCATCTGTAAGTAGGTCGAGTGGCCGCTCATGTGCCATATCCATCCTGACGGCCACAGAATAGTCAAGGGATAGATTCCAACGATGAAAATCACTCCGACGACTGCGAGTGCGATGCGAAGAGGCTTGAGATTGCCAGCGGTGGCCATGTTAGTTCCTCCGTAGCGTCTGATCGTACGTTGAGGGTAAGGAAACCGGGGTTGGGGGGATTAAACCACAAGAAACGAGAATGAGATAGTCGTCATACGTTGCGTCCTCAGGAGCTACCTAGCCACCTCATAGCGCAGTCGAACGACGCCGTCCGGGAACTTCGTGGAGGAGATCAGCTTTAGTGGCACCGTACGACGACCGGGCGCAATCAACGGAATGCCTTCGCCTATGAACTTGGGAATCACATGAATGATGAACTCGTCGATCTCTCCTTCATCGAGAAACGACGCGATGATGCCAGCAGCCACCCATCATCCAGATGTCTTTTCCCTTTTCCTCCCGCAAACGGTTCGTGAACGCTTTGATTGGTTCGTTCACGAACTCCACGCCTGCCGGCAGTGGCGCGTAATCGGCTTCCCGCAATTCGGCAATGCGGCACGCCCACCGATGCGTACACCACGCGCAGGTAATCGTAAATTTCCGTGATGGTTCCGTCCGTGGACCGCGGCGACCGCGTGGTGGTTTTCTGCTCGATGGCGATCGAAGGCGAAAGCCCTTCAATCACATCCACTTTCGGGGCGCGTTCCATTTGGTCGAGGAACTGCCGCGCGTAAGCCGA
>Ga0126383_10001577_pt1 | contig 14278 bp, 13 predicted proteins | sample PanSoiMetPlot_35_FD_96882 | JGI IMG/M metagenome (GOLD analysis project Ga0126383, IMG submission 96882) | Tropical forest soil microbial communities from Panama - MetaG Plot_35 | ecosystem: Environmental > Terrestrial > Soil > Tropical forest > Bulk soil | place: Panama | collected 2016-02-17
CCGCAAGGTAGCGCGCGGAGAATGTCCGGACTTTGGCGGCACTCATAACGGGAAACCGGCTGGCACAAGTGTCTCGCAAGCAACCTATGCATTGGTTTTGCTTGAAATGCTACGGGCGCGCGCAGCGGGACAGCGAATCCCGCAATGCATAGCTCGGTCACCGACGTCCAATCATTGCGGTGCTGCGGATAAACGTGTCGTTGGGCGTGCCCGATGCGTCCACCTTGGACCAAGTGATGCGTCCCAGGTCGAACTGGTCTTGCTGACGCGCGACGCTTGCATCAGCATCGGAAGCGTCGCCGGTACGGTTGCCGATCCTGGACACGCGGGCTTCCAGGTCTGCAGTCAGGAACAGGCCTTGAAAGGCCGTGGTGCCCGCCGCTTTCGCGATTTCGGCTCGCTCGTTTGGCTGCGCGAATACGGCATCGACGATCGCCGAATGGCCGGCGGCCGTCACGCGGTGCGCCTTGGTGGACAGCGCGGCGTAGACCTTGGCGGTGGTGTCAGGCGCATAAGCCGACTGCGGCAGCCGTTCGTTCTCTCCCACACCAAATAGTACCTTGCGCTCGATATCGCTGCGCAACACCACCGCGCCTGGGAGCGGTGGAACTCCCGGCGCCAGCGCGCGCGCGAGCAGCGACTTGCCTGTGCCCGAGAGGCCGCCGATCGCGATCAGTTGCGGCTTTATCGGCTCCAGAAGTTTCGGCGCAAGGGCGGCATAGTCGCGCGCCGCGCGTCCGGCCTTGGCAGGCTGGCCGTTCTGGCGCCGGCGCGCTGCGGTCACCTTGGCGCGGATCGCCGCACGCACCGACATGAAGAGTGGCAGAGCGGAAAGGGCGTCGAGATCATGAACGCGCCGTGTTTCGAGCAAATAACGATTGAGCACCATGTTAGCTGCTGGTGTTAGGTCGCGCTCAATCAGATCCATCAACAGAAACGCCAGATCATAGAGCACATCACCGATGGCGATGCGCTCATCGAACTCGATAGCATCGAACAGCACAGGTTTGTTATCGATGAGGACGATGTTGCCGAGATGCAGATCGCCATGGCAACGCCGCACCAATCCTGCGCGTTCGCGCACGATCAGCATTGGCTTCACGCGTTCGAATGCATTGCGTGTTGCGGCCGCGAAAGCGCGTAACCCTTGCAGCGAACACAGGTTCGGTTCGCATGCGAGCTCTGATTCATTCTGCGCAATGATCTGGGCCAGCACGTCGCTGAAATGCGCATCGTTCATGGCCGGCGCCAAGCGATGCGCGGCCGCCACCACTTGGCCGAGCTCATCGGCGAGCGTCTCGCTGATACGCCGCCTGTCAGCCAGGTGGTCGAGCGTCTGACTGTCGTCGAAACGTCGCATCTCGATGGCCCACTCAACCGGTTCGCCTTTGCCGCCGATCAAGAGGCTGCCATCCGTCTCGCATGTGATCGGCGTAACCCGGCGATAGATCCCGGGTGCGTAGGCGCGGTTGACTGCAATCTCGGCGTCACAGGCAGCCTTGCGTTTCTCCAGAGTAGAAAAATCAAGGAACGGAAAGCGCACCGCGCGCTTGACCTTGAGTGCACGATCTCCGGCCAGGAAAACGGACGCGGCATGGGTGTCGATACGCTTGACAGGCGCGCCGCCATGAGTGGCCGGGTCTTCCAGGAAATCTATCACCGGCTGCTGTGAGGTCTCTGCCGTCATCATGCCGTGTCTTTCATACCCGCGCCATGATCGCGGTTGCCAATGGTAGCTCGCTGATCCAGATCACAAAGGCCGGACCGTGTATGATACGCACGTTTTGTGACCAGGGAGGACCCTGCCGCATACGTTCAAATGCATTAGGCTCAATCTCGCCGGCTCGAAGGAGTTTCCACGGGGCTCATCGAGTCATGGCTACGAATTCGTCACACCGCTTGATGCCATGAGCCATATCGATGCAGCGCTGTGGAAGCAGCATGGCGATCATTGCCACTTACGCCGATTCTGGGAAGGCGAGGATGACGAATATGGCCGCCGAGGACGACGAGAGCGGTTCGGCGCGCACGCCCTTCGCCCCGGAGAGTGTGTCAATCCGCAGCGAGGATGGGGAGATGCATACTTTTCAGGTATTCTGGGTGGAACCGGCGACCTGATAGGCGAATTAGACCCAGGAAAATATGGCATCGCGCATCGAAGACTATGCGATGATCGGCGATCTTGGCTCCGCCGCACTGATAGGGCGCGACGGTTCGGTCGACTGGCTTTGCTGGCCGAGGTTTGATTCCGATGCGTGTTTTGCTGCGCTCCTCGGCGAATCAGAACATGGCCGCTGGCAGATCGCGCCCAAGGCCGTCATAAAACGCGTAACGCGCCGTTATCGGCCAAACACCCTCATTCTGGAAACGCATTTTGAGACTGAGGAAGGCGCGGCGACCCTGATCGATTTCATGCCGCCGCGCGACGAGGACGCGCACCTCATCAGGATCGTCAAGGGTGAGAGCGGAAAGGTCGCTTTCCACAGCGAACTGATCCTGCGCTTTGCCTATGGCGCAATCGTACCGTGGGTGACTCGCGTTGATGATACCACTATTCGCGGTATCGCCGGCCCGGACATGGCGGTATTGCGCACACCCGCCGGCATGCGCGGAGAGAATTTCAAGACCGTCAGCGATTTTGCCGTGGCGTCCGGGGAAGAGCTGCCGTTCGTTCTATCATTTGCGCGCTCGCATGAGCCGATGCCCGACCCGGTGAACGTTGCCGAGCGATTGGCGGCGACCGAAGAATTCTGGACCAACTGGGCTGGTCGCAACAAGATCGAGGGCCCCTGGAACGAAGCAGTAATGCGCTCGCTTATCGTTCTCAAGGCGCTCACTTATGCTCCGACCGGAGGCATGGCAGCGGCGCCGACTACATCACTTCCCGAATTCATCGGCGGCTCTCGCAACTGGGACTATCGCTTCTGCTGGCTGCGCGATGCAACGCTCACGCTGCTCGCATTAATGAACGCGGGCTATTACGACGAAGCACAAACATGGCGGGAGTGGCTGCTGCGCGCAGCCGCAGGCAGTCCGCAGCAAATCCAGATCATGTACGGCCTGCGCGGTGAACGGCGATTGACCGAATGGGAAGTGCCCTGGCTTCCGGGCTACGAAAATTCCAAACCCGTGCGCATCGGTAACGCTGCGCACAACCAACTACAGCTCGACATCTTCGGAGAAGTGATGGATGCGCTGCACCAGGCACGGCAAGGTGGGCTCGGAGCGAACGAGGCCGGCTGGGCCATGCAGCGCGAATTTCTGCTGCATCTCGCCGAGATTTGGCATGAACCAGACGAAGGCTTGTGGGAAGTGCGCAGCGGCCGCGAGCACTTTACGCACTCCAAGGCGATGGCCTGGCTGGCCTTTGACCGTGCGATCCGCAGCGCCGAGATGTTCAAGCTACCGGGGCCGGTCCAGGAATGGCGCGAGATGCGGCAGCGCATCCACGCCGACGTATGTTCGCGCGGCTTCAATGAGCAGCTCGGCAGTTTTGTCCGTGCCTACGGTTCAAAAGAGCTCGACGCAAGTCTGTTGCTGCTGCCGGCCATCGGATTTTTGCCAGCCCACGACCCCCGTATCGTCGCTACCGTTGAAGCGATCGAGCGTCGGCTTGTGGTGAATGGTTTGGTGCTCCGCTACGATAGCGCCACGGCGAGCGACGGCCTGCCAGCCGGCGAGGGCGTGTTCCTCGCCTGCAGTTTCTGGCTTGCTGACGCCTATCTCATGTTGGGCCGCCGGGATGATGCGCTGCGGCTGTTTAATCATTTGCTTTCGCTGCGCAATGACCTTGGCCTGCTGAGCGAACAGTATGAGCCGCGCACGCGCCGACTGGTCGGCAATTTCCCACAGGCATTTTCCCATCTCGCATTGGTCAATACGGCGAGCAATCTTGCACACCATCAGAAACCGACCGAGCAGCGTGCCAAAAGGGGTGTCGTCGACAAGACCTCAGTTCAGCCGGATATGATTGAAGTCTGAAGTGTATTGACCGGCGCGCGCCTTGCCGGGAGAGTGAACGCCTGACCGTCGCATCAGGCGGCATTTCTCAAGGGAGAAGCTCAGTGCTCATCGACCATCGGACTTATCGGATTTTGCCGGGGAGGGTGCCGGCGCAACTCGATCTTTACAGCAAGCTCGCCTACCCGGTACAGCTTCGCTACATGGGGGAGCCGCACTATTACCTGGTCACGGAAACAGGGCAGCTCAACACACTGGTGCACGGCTGGATCTATGAGAGTGCCGGAGACCGTGAACAGAAACGCGCCAAGATGATGCAGGATGCGGACTGGAAGCACTTTCTGTCGGAGAACGCGAAAGCCGGCAACATAATTGAGCAGTCGAACTGGTTGATGACGCCCGCTCCATTCTCGCCGAAAATTACACCGGCGAAGGTCGTGAAGTAGTTTCGATGCGCGGCAAGGACAACGCCCGCACTGGCGGCGAGATTCTGATCGACCAGCTGGCGATCCACGGGGTGCGCTACGCATTTTGTGTGCCTGGTGAAAGCTACCTAGCCGCGCTCGATGCCTTCTACGGCAGCAATATCAAGCTCATCGTTTGCCGTCACGAGAGCAGCGCCGCGATCATGGCCGAGGCGATCGGCAAGATAACGGGTCGTCCCGGCATCTGTTTTGTCACGCGCGGACCAGGCGCAACCAATGCATCTGCCGGCGTTCATATTGCACGCCAGGATTCCTCACCGATGATTGTGTTTGTCGGGCAGGTCGCCCGCGAGATGCGCGAGCGCGAAGCCTTCCAGGAACTCGACTACCGCGCCGTATTCGGAACCATGGCCAAGTGGGCGACGGAAATCGATGACCCCGCCCGCATCCCGGAAATAGTTTCACGCGCATTTCACATCGCCTGTAACGGTCGGCCAGGGCCAGTGGTTATTGCGTTGCCCGAGGATATGCTTTCCGAGCGAGTATCGGTGCCGGATGCCACCGCTTTCCAGCTTGCGGAAATCTGGCCGGGTGCACCCGACATGGATCGCCTGCAGTTGCTGCTGCGGACGGCGAAAAGCCCTATTGCGCTGATTGGAGGCAGTCGCTGGGCGGAGGACGCGACTGCCGCCTTGATGCGTTTTGCCCAACGCTTTGCGCTTCCGGTTGCCACCACGTTTCGTCGTGGGCATTTATTCGACGCGCTGCACCCCTGCTATGCCGGGGACCTCGGCATCGGACCGAATCCGAGACTGCTCGCACGCGTGAAAAGTGCCGATCTGGTGCTGCTCATCGGCGGGCGCTTCAGCGAAATGCCGTCACAAAGCTACAGCGTGATCGACATCCCCGAGCCCCAGATGAAACTCGTGCATGTGCATCCGGGTGCGGAAGAACTCGGGCGCGTCTACCATCCGCATCTTGCCATCAACGCCACGCCAACCGCGTTCTGTTCGGAGCTGGAAAAACTGCAGGCACCGGAAAAAATTACCTGGCGCGGCGAGAGCGACACTGCACATGCCGACTATCTCGCCTGGGGCGACAAGGCCACACCGGTGCCGGGCGCGGTCAACCTCGGCGAAATCATGGTGTGGCTGCGCGAAAATCTGCCGCATGATGCGATTGTCACGCAGGGCGCGGGGAATTTCTCGGGCTGGGTACATCGCTTTTATCGGGTGCGAAAATTCGGCGGGCTTGTCGGCGGAACTTCCGGCTCGATGGGCTACGGGTTGCCCGCCGCGGTGGCAATGCAGACGCTGTATCCGGAGCGCATTGTCATCTGTGTTTCCGGCGACGGAGACTTCCTGATGACGGGGCAGGATTTTGCCACTGCGATTCAATATGAGCTGCCGGTGATTGTGCTGGTGGCCGACAACGGTATCTATGGCACCATCCGCATGCATCAGGAGCGCGAATACCCCGGCCGCGTGATCGCAACCGGTCTGCGCAATCCGGATTTCGTCGCGTACGCTTTGGCGTTCGGCGGCTACGGCGCAGTAGTGGAGAAAACGGCCGAGTTCCCCGCGGCATTTGCCGCCGCACGGGCTTCTGGAAAGCCTTCGATAATCCATCTCAAGATCGACCCCGAAGCGATTACGCCGACTGCGACACTCACCGGGATTCGGGAAAAGGCGTTGGCGGGCGGCGGCGGAAAAGGAAAAAGCGAAACGCACCGCGGCTAGCACAAGGGCTTTGTCTTTGCGGGGACAACAACGACAGACCTGCTTGCTTTATTTCGATGAATCAGCATTCACTCATTGCATGCCCTATCGCCGCACCGAAAATGTGGTTCGGCGCCTTGCGGAGCGCGAACAGACGATCCTTGACGCGGCGCAATCGATCGCTGCGGAAGGCGGTATGGGCGCGGTGCAGATTGCAGCAGTTGCGCAGCGCGCCGACATCGCTGCCGGCACGGTCTATCGCTATTTCCCGTCCAAGACGGATCTGATTGCCGACGTGATCTCAGCCGCGGCTGAGCGAGAACTTGCCGCCATGCGCTCCGCTGGCGACGCTGCGCCGGGGCCGCTATCGGCGCTTGCTGCGTGCATTTCGACCTTCGCCGCGCGCGCGTTGCAAGAACGCCGGTTTGCGTGGGCAGTGATTGCCGAACCCGTCGATGCCAACATCGACGGCCTTCGGCTTGCATTCCGTCGCCGTCTCGCCGCCGAACTGGAAACGCGCATCAAGACCGCCATCGCCGGCGGGCATCTTCCTGCTCAAGACCTGCGCATTTCAGCGCCGGCAATTGTCGGTGCATTAATGGAGGGTCTGCTCGGGCCGTTGGCACCACGACTGGCCTCGGACCCCGGTTCTGCGCGAGAGGCGGTGCGGACGACCACACTCCTGGCGCTGCGCGCGCTGGGCGTCGTCGACGCACGTGCGCGCGGGCTCGTCGCGCAATGCGCGCTGCCATAATCAGTGCGCGGTCAACGCGGGCAATTCGTGCAGCGGGAGCGTCACAGTTTTTACACCGGGTTCGCCGCCGTCGTTCACCTGAAAACCAAGCTCTTCGCACATTTGCAGCATCGTGAGGTTTTCGGCCAACACTTGCCCGTGAATCTTTTCAAGCCCCTTGTCCTGGGCAAATGCGATCACATGCTTCATCATTAGCCACCCGAGGCCGTGGCCTTTGAGATGAGATCTCACAAGAATGGCAAATTCACCGCCGGCGCCCTTGGTATCGTCGTGCAGGCGCACCACGCCGAGCATCCGCCCGCTTGGCTCTGCGATGGCAATGAAGGCTATGGCTAGCGCCGGGTCGTAGTGGACGAGCTTGTCGATTAGCTCGGGACTCACCTCGCGCATAGGTGCAAAGAAGCGCAGGCGCAAATCGTCCGCTGTCACTTCGGCCAGAAAGTCGGGATAGAGCGCGGCGTCCTCGGGTCGTAACGGCCGGATCAATACTTTTTCGCCGTCGCGCAATGTGAGGTGCCGTTCGAGCATTCGCAGGGTCCTAATCCGCTCTTCCCCGCGACGGCGGGCCCGGTATCAGCAAACGCATTTTTCGTCTGCCGGATTCCCGCCGCCTTGTGCGGAATGTGACGCTCAATGTGACATCAGAACAGGCACCGTCATCGCCTCGAGCAAACCGCGGGTGGCGCCGCCGAGCACAAATTCGCGCAGGCGCGAGTGGCCATAGCCGCCCATCACAATCATATCAGCGGAGGAATCCGCCGCGTAGGACAGGATTGTAGAGGGCACGTCGATGTCAGGAGAGGTGATGCGCTTCACGTCGACCTTAAGCCCGTGGCGGGCAAGATGCTGGCCCAGATCGGCGCCGGGAATTTCATCTTTCTTGCTCGGCTTGTCTGAGATGATGACGACCTCCACCTGTTTTGCTTTTTTCAGGAACGGCATGGCGTCGGCGATAGCGCGTGTGGCGGCGCGGCCACCATCCCAGCAAACCATAACGCGGTCGACGTTCATTCCTCCCTTATGGATGAACGGCACGAAGATCACAGGACGACCGGATTCGAACAGTACGCCTTCGTCGATCACCTCGTCCGGCATCGACTTCTGTCGCTCTGGTTGACCGACGACGACCAGATCGAAGCGTCGGCCAATACGGCCGATCTGGTCGGCAGCGCCCGAAATACTCGTATTTATGACGCGCGTTTCTGCCGAAATTCCCATGCGTTTAACCGCCTGCTCGAAGCGGGCAATAGCCGCGCGTGCCTTCTTGTCCGCTTCAGCGCGCTGGGTTTCGATGATTTCCGGCGGAATGCCGCCCATCACAGTGCCGGGAATGACGGGTTCGTAGGAGACCGCAATGCCGAGCAGGTGGGCATCGAAGGCTTCTGCTACCGAGGTCGCATACTCGCCGGCCGGATCGCGCGCACCGAGTCCCAGATTGACGACAATGTCCTTGATCATGATGTAAATCTCCTCGCCGCGCGAAAGCGCCCGACGCTGTCATAATGATTGCTGCCCTACGTCAGGGCCTTGATCGGGGTCAAATGTCCGGTGCCCAAGTCTCCTCTGGTTTGACTTGCAATTCTACTTTTTGTTGCCATCGGGCCCGAACTGCTTGAGATAGGCCCACAGGTCGCCCGCTTCTTTCTCGTTTTTAATGCCCGGGAAGATCATTTTAGTATTTGGAATCCTGGCGCGGGGATCCTTGATGTAATCTTTGAACGTCGCTTCGTTCCAGGTGATGCCGGAGTTTTTGTTGGCTTCAGAATAATTGTAGTCGGCGACGCTACCTGAATGACGGCCATCTAGGCCATTGAGTTCCGGGCCGACCTTGTTTTTGGCGTCTCCGCCCACTGAATGGCAAGGAAAGCACTTCTTGAACGACTGCTCTCCGGCGGCCAGATCCTGTGCATGAGCGGTCTGAGTCACCGCGGCCATGATCGCAGCCACCGAAAGTACTGATTTCATCGTATCACTCCGTTTGTCACGCCCCGGCACTGTCCCCTTGGCGAATGCCCATTGGTCCGGCCCGGTTTCGGATTGGTTTTGCCAGCCCTATGTGTAAGGCGTCAAATGGCTGATATCGTGAGCAGGGAATGAAGCGAAGCACTGGGAGTTTGGCGAATGTCGGTGCGAATGCCGGAGCCTGACCGCGCGGTCCTTGGGCGACGTGCCCGGATCGTCGCCGCACTCAAGACCATTGTTCCCGGTGAGGGCGTGATCGCCAGCGAACGCGAGCTTCGCCCCTATGAGACCGATGGGCTGACCGCATACCGTCAACTGCCCATGGTCGTGGTGCTGCCTGAGACTACCCAACAGGTCGCTGAAGTACTCCGCTATTGCCACGATGAGGGGATCAAGGTTGTGCCACGTGGCGCCGGCACGTCACTATCCGGCGGAGCCCTGCCACTCGCCGATGGTGTTCTGCTCGGCATGGCGAAGTTTAACCGCATCCGCGAAATCGATTTCGACAATCGCGTGGCCGTCGTGGAGCCTGGTGTCACGAACCTCGCGGTGAGCAACGCCGTCGCCGAAGCCGGCTTCTACTACGCGCCTGACCCGTCTTCGCAGATTGCCTGCACTATTGGCGGCAACGTGGCGGAGAATTCCGGCGGTGTGCATTGCCTGAAATACGGTATGACGACCAACAACGTGCTTGGCTGTGAAATCGTGCTGATGGCGGGCGAGATCCTCCGCATCGGCGGAAAGCATCTCGATGCTTCGGGCTACGACGTGCTCGGGCTGATCAACGGCTCGGAAGGTTTGCTCGGGGTCGTGACCGAAGTGACCGTACGCATTTTAAGAAAACCAGAAACTGCGCGTGCAGTATTGGTCGGCTTCACGACGTCGGAAGATGCCGGCGAGTGCGTCTCGCGCATCATCGGCGCGGGAATCATTCCGGGCGGAATGGAAATCATGGATGGCCCGGCCATTGCGGCGGTTGAAAAGTTTGTCCATGCCGGTTATCCGCTCGATGTCGAAGCGTTGCTGATTGTTGAGCTCGATGGCCCGGCCGCCGAAGTTGATCATCTGATAGATCGTGTCGAAGAAATCGCGCACGATTGCCGCTCGGTCTCGTGCAAGACTTCGCGCTCGGAGGAGGAACGGCTGCTGTTTTGGGCGGGGCGCAAAGCAGCGTTTCCGGCGGTCGGCCGTATCTCGCCCGACTATTACTGCATGGACGGCACGATTCCGCGCGCCAGACTGCCGCTTGTGCTCAAGCGCATTAGGGAGTTGTCGGCGAAGTACGGTCTGCGCGTAGCCAATGTCTTTCATGCCGGCGACGGCAACTTGCACCCGCTTATTCTATACGACGCCAATATCCCGGGCGAGCTCGAAAAGACCGAGGCATTTGGCGCTGAGATTTTGAAGCTCTGCGTTGAAGTCGGCGGCGTGCTCACCGGCGAGCACGGCGTCGGCGTGGAAAAGCGCGACCTGATGCCGACGATGTTTTCCGAAATCGATCTCAATCAGCAGCAGCGGGTGAAGTGTGCGTTTGATGCCAAAGGACTGCTCAATCCTGGCAAGGTTTTCCCGCAACTGCACCGGTGCGCCGAATTGGGCAAATTGCGAGTGCATGCGGGCAAACTGCCCTTTCCTGACATTCCAAGGTTCTAGTAATGCGTTTTGGATTATTCTGTTCGCCCAAAGCCGATGTTCCAGGTTTCGGCCCTGAGACCGGCCGGGGCTTTTTTGAGTTTCTGGATTTCAATGTCGAGGCCGAGGCGCTCGGTTTTCAGTCGAGCTTTTCGGTCGAGCACCACTTCAGCGGCTGGAATCAGGTCTCCGCCACGCTGATGCTGCTTGCTGCGCTGGCTATGCGCACGACCACGCTACGGCTTGGCACGGCGGTCATCGTACTCCCCTGGCACAATCCGGTCTTGCTCGCGGAAGAGGCGGCAACGCTGGATCTTCTTTCCGGAGGTCGCCTTGATCTCGGGATCGGCAAGGGGTACCGCCACAATGAGTTCAAAGGCTTTCAAATCGCGCCGGAAGAGAGCGAAGCGCGCTTCGAAGAAGCGCTCGAGGTTATGATGCGAGCCTGGACCACGCGTGAGCGCTTTTCTCACCGTGGTCGCTTCTGGAATTTCAAGGACATCATCGTAGAGCCGCCTCCGGCCCAGACGCCGCATCCACCACTCTGGGTGGCTGCCGGCAACCCCAATTCGATCAGGCGCGCCGCGGCACGTGGGTTTAACCTTATCCTCGACCAATATGCGTCGCCGGAGACGTTGGGTGAGCGTATCGCTATCTACAAAGCCGAGCGCGAAGCCAATGGCCTCGACTTCAATCCGATGCAGGTTACGGTCGCGCGTCAGCTCTACGTGGCAAAGGACAAGACGGACAAGGAAGCAGCGCTCGTGCGACAGGCGGAATACACCAAACGCACGATCAGTGTTTCACGTGACCCTGACGCGAAAACCGGATCGCACGTACTTGCTTATGCTGACAAGCCGGGCGCCACCGAGGATAACGCCCTTTACGGCACGCCTGACGAGATTGCGGGCATGATAGAAGCGTTGCGCGAGGCCGGTGTTGCTTATGTATTGCTCACGATTGCCGGTGGTGTCGAGCAGCTGCGGTGTTTCGCGCGCGAAATTATGCCCGAATTCGCGCGTGAGCCGACTGCGCGCGCCGCGGAATGATGTATTCGCGCAATGGCTGATATGCTCAAACCCCGCGACAGCAAGGAAGTCGAAGACGCGGTGCGCTGGGCGCTCGGAAATGACAAGCCGCTTGAACTGGCCGGGCAGGGAACGAAGCGCGCCATCGGACGGCCGAGTCAAACCGATCTCACGCTCGATCTTTCGGGGCTCAGCGGCGTTACGCTGTACGAGCCGACCGAGTTGGTGCTTTCTGCACGTGCCGGTACCCCGGTCGCCGAGATCGAGGCGCTGCTTGCGGAAAATAACCAGCAGCTGGCTTTCGAGCCGATGGACTACGGTCCGTTGTTCGGCTGCGAACCGAATCGCGGCACCTTGGGCGGTGCGATAGCCGCCAATCTGTCCGGGCCGCGCCGGATCAAGATCGGCGCGGCGCGCGACCATTTCCTCGGAGTTACCGCAGTCACTGGTCGCGGCGAGACCATCAAGTCTGGTGGACGGGTGGTGAAAAATGTCACCGGCTATGACCTCTGCAAGCTCCTCGCGGGATCCTGGGGCACGCTTGCCGCCATTACGGACATTACGATCAAGGTTCTGCCCAAAGCGGAGACCGAGACGACGGTTGTTGTCACCGGTCTTGATGACGCGCGCGCCTGCGCCGCCATGACGGCGGCAATGGGGTCGCCCTGTGATGTTTCGGGTGCAGCTCACGTGCCCGATCACATCGCATCATGGTTCGACGGGTTGCCTAAGGCGGAAGCCTCGACAGTCCTGCGGCTCGAGGGCTTTGCGCCTTCGGTCGCACATCGCAAGGATGCCCTGGTCGCGCTGATGAAGAATTTCGGCCCGGTTGCAACAATCGATAAAGAAAATTCGCGCCTCCTTTGGCATGGCGTTCGGCACGCGAAGCCTTTCGCGAGCGATGGGGCACGTACGCGTCCCCTGTGGCGTATTTCAGTTGCACCGAGCCGGGGCCATGAAATTGCCGCCGCCATTACCCCGGCGGCGCAGATGTTCTACGACTGGGGTGGAGGACTCATTTGGGTCGCGGTGCCTTTTGCCGATGATCCCGACGCGGCCGCAATCCGCAGTGCAGTGTCCGCGGTCGGCGGTCACGCGACGCTGATCCGCGCGCCAGCGGCCGTGCGAGTCGCAGTCGATGTATTCACGGCGGAGGAGCCCGCCTCGCGTGCGCTGGCCAAGCGGGTGAAAGAAAGCTTCGATCCAAAGGGCGTGCTCAATCCTGGCCGCATGTGGGCGGGGGTCTAGTGATGCAGACCTCTTTTTCTCTCACGCAGCTGCTCGACCCGCAGGTTGCTTCCTCGGAGAAGATCCTTCGTACCTGTGTGCATTGCGGGTTCTGCACCGCGACTTGTCCTACTTACGTGCTGCTGGGCGACGAACTCGATTCGCCGCGTGGGCGCATTTATCTGATCAAGGAGATGCTCGAACAGGAAAAAGCGCCCACGCGCGAAGTGGTCAAGCACATCGATCGCTGCCTCTCCTGCCTAGCTTGCATGACGACTTGCCCCTCCGGCGTGCATTACATGCATCTGGTCGACCATGCTCGCGAGCGCATTGAGAAGACCTACAAACGTTCGATTGTCGACCGTGTATTGCGAGCGCTGCTCGCGCGCTTGCTGTCCAATCCGGGATTGTTCAGGCTCGCGGTGGTGATGGGGCTAATTACACGGCCGGTTGCGCCGATCCTTGGCTTTCTCGGTCTGCATCGGATGGCGGCGATGCTGCGTCTCACGCCCCGCCGCAAGCTGGCGCCGCCAGTCGAACGCGCCGGCAAGGTCTATCCTGCAGAAGGAACGCGTCGTGGCCGGGTGGCGCTTCTGTCGGGTTGCATCAATCCGGTGTTAGCGCCCTCCACCAATGAGGCCGCTATCCGCCTGCTCAATCGCAGCGGCATTGAAGTGGTGATTGCCGCCGGCGAAGCCTGCTGCGGCTCGCTTGCCCATCATATGGGGCGCGAAGACGAAGCCTTGTTACGGGCTCGCAACGACATCGATGCATGGAATCGTGAAATTGAAGGAAACGGGCTCGACGCTATTCTGGTTACCGTCTCAGGCTGTGGCACCACCATTAAGGACTACGGCTTCATGCTGCGTAATGATCCAGCTTATGCGAATAAAGCCGCCCGCGTTTCGGCGCGCGCGCGCGATGTCACGGAATACCTGGCGACCATCAGCTTGCCGAAATTGACAGCTCCAGGGCCTCTGACGGTTGCTTATCATTCAGCCTGCTCGCTGCAGCATGGGCAGAAAGTGGTGAACGAACCCAAGGAATTGCTTGGCAAGTGTGGATTCGTCGTCAAGGACGTGCCGGAAGGCCATTTGTGTTGCGGTTCGGCTGGTACCTACAACATTCTTCAGCCGGCGCTGGCCGAACAACTGCGTACGCGCAAAGTCGCGAACATTGAAAGTCTCAGACCGGATGTGATCGCTGCCGGCAATATTGGTTGCATCACCCAGATTGGAACCGGTACCACGATTCCAGTCGTACATACGGTTGAATTGCTTGATTGGGCAAGCGGCGGCCCAGTGCCAGAGCCGCTCACCGCACTGAGCGAAGACAAGATGGCGGCCGGCTGACCGTTTCGGGCGCGCTTTTGTGAGCCGTTGCATCGAAAACACCAGCCGCATAGCATGCGGTCAGTGAGACCGATGGCCTTAAGGGCCGGGACTCTTTGAGATTTTTACGAACAAACAATAAGGGAGGCCGCCATGCCAGCAACGTACAAAATTCTGATCATGGGTGCGTCCTACGGGTCGCTGCTCGCCTCCAAGATCTTGTTCGGCGGCCATTCGGTGC
>Ga0126383_10001579_pt1 | contig 14262 bp, 12 predicted proteins | sample PanSoiMetPlot_35_FD_96882 | JGI IMG/M metagenome (GOLD analysis project Ga0126383, IMG submission 96882) | Tropical forest soil microbial communities from Panama - MetaG Plot_35 | ecosystem: Environmental > Terrestrial > Soil > Tropical forest > Bulk soil | place: Panama | collected 2016-02-17
GAAATCATTCGTCAGCGTCTCGGGCTTGTTGGTGAAGACGCCGTGTTTGGACTGCTTGAAGTTGGCATTCAAGGCGCGCAGGCCGCCGACGAGAACTGTCATCTCGGGAGCGGTCAGCGTCAGCAATTGGGCCCGGTCCACCAACAACTCCTCGGCCGATAAGCGCTGGCTGCCGCGCGAGTAGTTACGGAATCCGTCAGCCGTTGGTTCGAGACAGGCAAAGGATTCAACATCCGTTTGTTCCTGCGAAACGTCCATGCGACCGGCGGTGAACGGAACCTCAACGCTGTATCCGGCAGCGTGCGCCGCTTTCTCGATCGCCGCGCAACCGCCGAGAACAATCAGGTCCGCCAGCGATACTTTCTTGCCGTTGGATTGTGAACCATTGAACTCGTTTTGGATCGCCTCAAGCGTTTGCAGCACCTTCGCCAGTTGAGCCGGTTCATTCACCTCCCAGTCTTTCTGCGGCGCCAGACGAATGCGCGCACCGTTAGCGCCACCACGCTTGTCCGAGCCGCGGAAGGTAGATGCCGAGGCCCAGGTCGTTGCGACTAGTTGAGCGACCGGCAGCCCCGAGGCCAGGATTTTGATCTTCAGTGCCGCGATGTCCTCCGCATCGATCAGCTGATGATCTACCGGAGGAATTGGATCCTGCCAAAGTAGCACTTCCTGCGGAACCAGGGGCCCCAGATAGCGCGCCGGCGGCCCCATATCGCGGTGCGTCAGCTTGAACCAGGCGCGCGCAAAGGCGTCGGCAAATTGATCCGGATTCTCAAGGAAGCGCCTCGAGATCTTTTCGTACGCAGGATCGAACCGGAGCGCAAGATCCGTAGTCAGCATGTTCGGCGTGTGTCGCATCGCCGGATCATGGGCATCCGGCACCGTGCCGGCGCCCGCGCCGTGTTTCGGTTTCCACTGATGCGCTCCAGCCGGGCTCGTGGTGAGTTCCCATTCGTAGCCGAACAAATTCCAAAAGAAATTATTGCTCCACTTTGTGGGCGTGGTGGTCCAGGTGACTTCCAAGCCGCTGGTGATTGTGTCACCAGCTTTCCCCGTCTTGAATTTGCTCGCCCAGCCTAACCCCTGCTCTTCCATGAGCGCCCCTTCCGGTTCGGGGCCGACCAGTGTGGCGTCACCGGCGCCGTGAGTTTTTCCGAATGTGTGCCCGCCGGCAATCAACGCCACGGTTTCCTCATCGTCCATCGCCATCCGGCTAAATGTTTCGCGGATGTCTTTAGCGGCCGCCAGCGGATCCGGATTGCCGTTCGGTCCTTCCGGATTCACATAGATCAACCCCATCTGAACCGCAGCGAGTGGGTTTTGCAGATCACGTTCGCCGCTGTAGCGTTCGTCTGCCAGCCACTTACCTTCCGGCCCCCAGTAAATCTCCTCTTCGGACTCCCAGACATCTTCACGTCCGCCGCCAAATCCAAACGTCTTGAAGCCCATCGACTCAAGCGCCACATTGCCCGCCAGAATCATCAGATCGGCCCAGGAGATCTTGCGGCCATATTTCTGTTTGATCGGCCACAGCAACCGCCGCGCTTTGTCCAGGTTGGCATTGTCAGGACAGCTGTTGAGCGGCGCGAAGCGCTGCTGGCCGGCGCCGGCGCCGCCGCGGCCGTCGCTGACACGATAAGTACCGGCGCTGTGCCACGCCATCCGCACGAACAATGGGCCGTAGTGACCAAAGTCCGCCGGCCACCATTCCTGCGATTCCGTCATGAGCGCTTGCAGATCCTTGATCACGGCATTCAAATCCAGACTCTTGAATTCCCTGACATAGTCGAACTCTTCGTCCATGGGATTCGACAGCTTCGAGTGCTGATGAAGAACCTGAAGATTCAATTGGTGCGGCCACCAGTCGCGGTTCGTGTGTGCGTTGGCTTTCGTCGTAAAGGGGCACTTGGCTTCGGTCATTTTTCTCTCCTACTTGTTTGCCGTCTCGTTATGACAATTTGTCATAAGCTCAGATAGGCAGTCGGGTGCCTGTTTGATTGTCATCACTATCGCAATCGATATGCCCGCGAGTTTTCGGCGAGTTCCAGCGCGGTCACGCGCATTTTTTGTGGGAAATTCAACGCTGTCAGGAATTTTTGCCCAACTTTGCGAAATTGCCTGTCAGGTCGAGACTCTCCGCGCACCTAACGGGCGATGAACACCTGTTCATGACGATGACACTCAGCCGTTACGCATACCCGAGATCGGTTGCTTACGATCGATCGGATGATGCGATTAACTTATAATCTGATGCCGATACTCAGCACCGACTGGATGTTCCGCGTTACGGCAACTTCGAAACGGAAAACGATTGCTTGGCGAGACGGCTAAAATCAAAGCCGACGGTTCCAGATGCGGAGCAACATGATGACGCGTGAGCCTCTATTCTCGGTTGTGGTACCAACTCATGACCGAGCCCGGTTAATTCTCAAAACCCTGAATACGGTGCTATCGCAAACGCACCAAAGCTACGAAGTCATCGTGGTGGATGATGCCTCGACCGACGATACCGAGCAGACTCTTGAGCCGTTGATACGGGCAAAGAAGATCAGATACATCAAGCATGATCAGAACTGCGAGCGCGCCAAATCGCGGAACACCGGAATGGAAAATGCCGGCGGAGATTTTCTGACGTTTCTGGATTCAGATGACCTGATGTACCCAACGAATCTCGAGGACGCGGCTGCGTTCATCAAAGCCAACCCAGAGACGAGACTTTTTCACAATCTATACCAGCTGGTTGATGATGAAAACCGGGTGCTGTGCAAGTATGACTTTCCGTCGCTCGCGGATCCACTTCGAGCTATCACGGGCGGAAATTTCCTCTCTTCCGTCGGAGTATTTATCCATCGCGAGATTTATCAGAAATACCGCTTTGATCCCAGTCCGCAGCTTACCGGTTCAGAAGATTGGGACTATTGGTTGAGAGTCGTGCCTTATTATTCGCCGGGCCGAATCAACAAAGTGAATAACGGCGTTGTCCAGCACGGCAGCAGATCAACCGTTCAGCTGGAACTCAGCAAACTGCAGAGCCGGTTCGCATATCTGACAAACAAGATTCGCAACGATCCGGAATTAAGTTCAGTCTACGGAAAATATTTGAACCGCCTGGAAGCAGGCTCTCTGCTTTACACCAGCACCGTCGCGAACCTGATGTGCCGTCACGATGAGGCGCTAAGATGTTTGCGGCGCGCCGCGTCTCTGGATCTGGGTCTGGCCCGCTCGCGGAGTTTTATGAAAGCCTTAGGCATAGCATTGCTAAGATGGAATAAGGGGCATTGACCCAGCCAGCGCGCCGGTGGGAGATTGGCCCAGTGACCTCATTTGCTAACGCAATCTGTTAGATTGCAGTTCGCGTTGCCGACAAACCTGCCCTCGCTTCCTAGATTCCAATGCCCAGCGATCGTTTCAGGTTCTCTCGATAAACTTTCTGTTGCAGCTCCAGACCCGGCGCGCGAATGCCGCGCAAGCTACGCCAACCGACTTGAGCGGAGATTATCAGGTAGTTGGTCAACTGGTTCGAGACTACTCGCCATCTGGGAAGCACCTGATTTTGGAAGCGGTAACCGGCCTCGAGTTGGATTTGCTGTTTTTCCAGCTCCGGCCAGCGTTTCGAGGCACTTTGACTGCCGTGATGCATGACGATGGCTGCCGGCTCGAACATCAAGTGCCAACCCGATCGGGTGATTCTTAGACACCATTCGTTATCTTCGGCATACATTTGAAAGCGTTCGTCAAAGCCCCCGACTTCTTCGATCATCTGGCGACGCGCCAGGATGGCGGCGCCAATGAACATGGGCACGAGTCGTTTGCGATTATGGTCCCAATGATCAGCCAGCAGCAGCTCGCCCCTGAGCCGTCGGGGAAGAATGAGGTAGAGCTTCAAATTTGATAGCAACGTCTGCCAGACCCTCGGCGGATTGTGAAACACGCTAATCTGCACCGAGCCGTCCGGATTTCTTATTTTCGGAGCGCAGGCCCCGATGCGAGAATCTGCGCGCAGGATCGCGATTAACGTATCGATAGTACCTGGAAAAACTTCGGTGTCGGGATTCAAGAGAAAAACGAAGGGCGCTGTGGTGAGCGCGAAGGCCTGATTGTTGGCGGGACCAAACCCACGATTTTCGGAATTGGTGACGACTCGCAGGCGCTCATGCAGCATTAGCTCAGCGTGCTTCGCTCGCAACCGCGCCAGGCTGTCATCCTGCGAAGCGTTATCGACGACAACTACCTCATAGCTCACCTGCGGGCTCGATGCGATTACTGATTGCACGCATCGCGTCAGCAGGTCGCCGGCGTTCCAGTTCACAATGATGATGGACAATTCTGGAGACACTGAATGGTAGTCTGCACCGCGCGCCTGGAGTGCACCGGCTTGACGGCGCACTCCCAAAAAGGTGGGCTCCGCGAAAGGCAGTCAGCGAATCAGGAAACCAGATCCTTAACCGCGCTGCGGAATCCTTTCGAGTATCGATGATATCGCAAACCCATTACTTCGCGGATGATTGTCGGCAGACGGCCCAATCGGCCGTGGCGCAAGTGGGAGCGAGCATCAATATGACGCGCATAATTTTCTATGCTGGAAAAAGCTGCGCGGCATTCGAAAGAGTCCTGGTGCGTCGTCAACCTTTGTCGCAACGTCGTTAACGTTAGTAGCAAGTCTGCGTATGACGTTGTGCGCCGCAATCCGGCATCAATTGCCTGAAGTGGACCCGGGCGTTGCCGCTGCTTCAGCGGCGCACCCACCTGCTGTCCACCATGCTGTCGATACTGAACCAAAGGTTCCGCTATCAGCGAAACCTCGGCTACCGCAGCAATCACGAGCGCAATCCATCCGTCATGGATCAAGGAAATCTCGGCGGGAATCGGTAGCACCAGGTCCTTATATTCTGCGCCGAATGCCATCGTCGCTCCCGTCACAGTCCACCCGGGTAGCAGCACATCAAGCGCGCGTCCATTTGCGAACAGTTTTTTTTGCCTGCTGTTCAAGCCACGTTCCGCCCACATTCGCCGGCCGAGCGGGTTCAGATTCTCATCAACAATTTCAGCATCAGAAAAGACCAATCCGGCCATGGGCGCTCGCGCAAAGGCGTCCTTAATCAGTTGCAGCTTGTCGTTGCGCCAGACGTCGTCCTGATCGCAGATAGCGATTATGTCACCCGTGCATGCAGCGATCGCCCGCTCGAAATTTTTGGTTGAGCCCAGGTTTCGCTCATTAATGTGAAGCTTAACGGGCATCGGCGCCCGGCGCGCAAACTCCGCGACGATGGCAGTCGTCGAGTCGATTGAGCAATCGTCGCAGACAATCAGTTCGTCGGGCCGGCGTGTCTGCCTGGCGATACTGTCCAGCTGCTCAGGCAGGTAAGCAGCGCCATTGTAACTGCCCATGGCAATTGAGATTCGCATCAAAGAGGCCAATCGATTCAAACTCTGCTGAGCGCAGCTGACCGTGAAAGTGATGCCGGTGAGACTGAATAATTTCTCAAGCCCAGGATTACAACGAGGAAGCACCTGCGTCCGCGAAGTGTCGGCGCATGATGTCCAGCCATTGTGCTCCTTGCACCTCAATCGAGAATTCCTGAACGCGCGCGCGGGCGATGGCCGGGTCAAAGAACAACTCACCGTTCATGATCGAGATCATGGCGCTGATTAAGTCGGCGTTGTTCCAGGAGTCAATTACCTTCCCCATTCCCTCTCGAACAATTTCCTTGACACCTCCGCTATCGAATGAAACCACAGGCTTGCCGAGATGTGCGGCTTCAGCGGCCACCAAAGAAAAAGATTCCTTGAAGGATGTTATGACAGCTCCGTCCGCCGCATTCAGCCAGGCATAGTAGTCAGCTCCGCTGGCGTCCACAAAAGTCACTTTACCCGATGTGCCTAATTCGCGAGCTTTGCTTCTTACATAAGCGCTGTAGCCGTTGTGGCCGCTGGCAACCCAGAGGAAATGCAGGTCGAGATCCCGACTCAACATCTCGCCGGCGAGTTCCACAAACCGGAGCGGATTCTTGTTTGGATCCATGGTACCCGCCATGATCCAGAGAAAAGTGTCGTCGCCTATTCCCAGTGACTTCCTTAGCTGACGGCTCTTCTCGGTCTCAACTTTCATGCTGAGCGGATCAATGCCTGGATAGTTGACCTCAAGCCGTTCGCTCCTACCGAGCGTGTGAATGACGCTGCGTGCCGTCTCAGAACATGCGACTACCAGACGCGGCGAGGTCACCAGGATATTCGTCTCAGGCTCACTGATCCGGGCGAATACCTGTTCCAGCTCATAAGTATGCAGGACCGAGGGTATGCCCTTCTTTGCTGCCTGGCTAAGGATCCATGGTTGCAGGATCGTATTGACGTACCAAATGTCCGGCTTAAACTTCGCGTGAACCAGCGTCGGGAAACCGTCTGCGTCCCGCTGCACTCTGCGGCTTAGGGATGCGAAGCTACGCCGAACAATACCGGAGGTCTCATGCACGAACACCGGTACCGACGGTGGCAATTGTTCCAGTAGTTCGCCATTCGAGCGACACGCGACCGCGACGGTCAAACCCTTTCGCGCGGCATAACAGATTAAATTATGAAGTGCTACCTCTGAGCCACTGCGGGTGGCAAATGGCATAAAGAAAAGAATTCTCATCTTCTTTGTCAGGCACGGAAGTGAATATCGCTCCGGGCCAACGCCATTCCGGCCCGGATCAAATTGACAAAGAGAGCGCCTTCACTAGTCCGGCGGCGTTCCCAGGTTGCGTTCGTGCGGCAGGAGTCGGCTCTTCAGTTTTCCACTCTGGTAAAGCGCTGAGTCTTTCATACGCCGGCCGAAACTGCCCCACCAATTCAAAACGCTGATCAAGACCAGCATCAGTGTACGGCGGTAGTCGCCACGCACCCGCGCCCGCCGTGCAGCGCTGATTCCCTCCTGGCGGATGGCCCAGGCTACGACCGAGTTGAGCACGCTCAGCTCAACGGCGAGCATCAAAATCGATCTGATCTTCTGCGCGAAGCTTAAGGGCGACAACCTGACACTTTCCATGAGTTCCGCTGCCAAATCGCTGTAGCTTTCCACCACCGTCGTCGCGGGCGTGCTTAAAGTCTGCGCCAACTCCGCGCCCGTCTTCGCATGGAAGTAGCGATATTCGAGGAGTTGCTCCGGCACGGCCAGAACGTTTCCCCGCAAACAAACTTCCGCCGTCAGCACCACGTCAAAGCCCCACACGTTAAGTTTGCCCATACGCGTCTGGCCAATGACGGGCGTCCGAAAGAGCGAATGAATATCCACCCAGGAGCTCGCCCGAGCGATCTGCCGCAGTCGTTTGTATGGCGTTAAGCCCGTGGGGTGATAGCCTCCGGGAAAAGCATCGGCGATAACCTTGCCGGCCTCGTCAATGAAGCGCGTATCCATGCAGCACATTACCGCCAACGGATCCCGTTCCAGCGCGGCGACACACAGACTGAGGCAGCGCGGTGCGCGGCGGTCGTCGTGCGCCGCCCACATAAAATATTCGCCGCGCGCCAGTTCGTAGACACGCTGATGGTTCCTAATCGGACCGAGGTTCTGCTCGGACCGATAGTAACGGATGCGCGCATCACGCGCTGCGTAATCGCGGCAAATTGCCTCAGTCTCGTCCTCTGATGCGTTGTCCGAAATGATGATCTCGAAGTACGGATAATCCTGCGTCACCAACGAGTCGAGTGCTTCGCGCAGAAATTGCGCCCCATTGCGAACCGGCAGTCCAATACTCACCAATCCTGAACCGGGTACTGGCGAAGGCTCACTCAAAGCTGTAGCTCCAAAATGTAAACTCGGCTATTAACTTTAATCGGACCAATGCGCAGATCCAGGGAGATCATGTCCTGATCACAACCGCCCACTTCGACACGCAGCACTGAGACACTCATCAGGCGAGTTCCGCGCGGTAATACTCGCGAAACCATTCGACCGTACGCCTCAAGCCCTCTTCCAGACTGACTTCCGGCTTCCAGTTGGTGATTTCTCTTGCCCGCGTTCCATCGGCATACATGCGCCAGATTTCAGTAGGGCGATAGGGCAATGCGCCGACGTTAATTTGAGACTTCGTGCCGGTTAGTGTGGCGATTCGATTGACCAGTTCGCGAATCGAAACCTCTTCACCCGCGGCCAGGTTGACCGGTCCGTCAATTTCGCATTGGTGCGCGGCAACCTTAGCCAGGCCGTCGACGATGTCTGAGACATAGTTGAACTCGCGTGTTTGTTCCCCCGCGGTGGTGTTGATTGGCAGGCCGCGGAGACAGCGAATGATTAGCTCCGGGATTATGGCTTTGGCGCTTTGATACGGACCAAAGGCATTGAAGGCGCGCAGAATCACGATCGAAGGTTTGCCGCCGATGTCTTGTCTCATGCGGCAATACAACTCTCCCGCATACTTCGTAATCGCGTATGGCGATATCGGATGCGGGCACATGGTTTCGACAAAGGGAACTTCGACCTGATGGCCGTAAACCTCTGAGGTGGACATGTAGACAAACTTTTCCACACTATCGCCGCAGGAATCGAGAAGATTTGCCGTGCCTTTTGCGTTGACGTCAAAGCATTCTTCGACCTGAACAAAACTCTGGCCCACGTGGTTGTAAGCTGCCAAATGAAAGACTACGTCGGGAGCAAACTCGCGAATGCCAGCCAGCGCCCCGCGATTGCGCAGGTCCGCTTCGATGACGCGTATGTCGTCCCACACAGCGCGCAGCCGTTCGTTCTTCATGACGTTGCCGTAGCGCGCGGTGATCGCCACTTCGGCGCCCTCGGTCAGCATCCGGGCCACCAGATGCGAGCCGATGAAACCTGAGCCGCCGGTAATTAGAACCCGTTTGTGCTTCATTCCGGTTGTCCGTCCGGATAAGTAAAGAACTTGATCTCGGTCTCGGCGAGCGCTCGATCTTTTTCGGTGTTTACAGTGAAGTGCTCCCCGGTGTGCTCATGCGCGTAGAGTACGCCGGCCTGCGAGAGCGCCGAGAGAAATGTGGGCATGTCAGAACCACGTCTCAGGAACTGAAAGACGGCCGGTTCACACAACAGAAACCCGATATTAATCCAGTATGGTAGCCGCGGCTTTTCCTGGAACCCGGTAATCCTTTTCGCCTCGTCGATTCTTACTACACCGAAAGGGCTGTGCATCTGATAGATGGTCAAAGTTGCCAGGGCCTGGAGAGTTTTGTGCTCGGTGAGCAGTCGGGCGAGGTCGACATTGGCGAGCGTGTCGCCGTAACAGACAAGAGCCCGCCCGTCGAAATGTTGCCGGGCGTCGAGCAACCGATCGGTCATGCTCGCGTCGCCGGAGTTGACGCAAGTGATTTGCAAGGAGCCCGGGTAGTTCTCGCTGAGAAATGATTCAATGGCTTCGGCCTTATCACCCACGCAGACGATGAAGCGTTCGATTCCCGCGGTCATCAAATAGCGAAGCAGGTGCGATAAAAGCGGTTCATCATTGAGCATCACCATCGCCTTCGGCATGGTCTCGGTAAAAGGTCTGAGCCTCTTGCCCTTGCCGCCGCAAAGCAGAATCGCCGTTACCTGCGAAACTGAATCAGGCACGCCGGCATTCTTCCCACGAACTCCAATCGCTTCGTCGCTTGTCATACATTAGCGTTTGGGATTATGCGCGGCGCTTTAGTGACCGTGTCCGGTGCCGTCTCCATCAGCGGCCCGCCGGGAGCAGGCTTTCCCTCATCAATGGGTCGACCGGAATGTTCTTTAGCTCTCGCGGACCGCAGGACTGACTCAAAGATCTGATGGACCCTGGGCGCATGCATTGCCATGGAATACCCGGTCTCGACCGTGGCTCGGCCGGCTCTTCCCAGGCGATGCCGTAAAGACGGCGAATGTAGCAACCGGGTCAGCTTCTCAATCCATTGATCTTCGGTCGTGGCCAGCAGCCCATTTTCATCGTCCTGGATTATTTCGGTATTGACCCCCACCGGTGAACACAAAGTGGGAATCCCGAGCGCCATATACTGCAAAGCTTTGCAGCCGCATTTGCCACGCGCCCACTCGTCGTCGGGCAGCGGCATAATGCCAATATCGAGGGCGCTCAGATCAGCAGTTTCGGTTTCCGGACGCCAGGGCATCGCTTCTACTTCGACGCCGTCGATTTGATAATTGTCGGTGCCAATGACACGTACGCGGAACCGTTCCCTTTCCGCCAGCCGCGTTAACGCACGCCGCACAGTATTGAGGTGATGGACCGTACTGTAACTCCCGCTCCAACCGATTACCGGAGGCTCCGCGGCCGCCTTCGACTCATCAAGAGTATATTTCGCGGTATCGATGGTAGTCGGCACCACGGTGACGTTCTGGTTGAAACGAGAGCAATAGCTGGCAAGATAAGAGTTCCCGACAATAACGTGTGCAGCCAACCGGCAGATAGTTCCGGTCTTTCCCGGAAATTTTAACCAGCGAAAATAACGTTTGTCCGGGGTGCCGTAGGGTGAATGCACAAAAATAGCGTCATCAAAATCAAAAACGATCGGGACGCCCGTCAGGCCGATATACCTCTCGATCAAAGCCGGACCCAGCAGCGCCACTTCTTTGTAGATATAGACAAGATCGAAACCCTTGATCAGTTTGAGCACCTTCAGGCGCCGCGCTGATTCCCGCCCGGTCAAATAAATCTTCCGCACGGTGTTGCCGTCGTGCGAGAGCAATGAGTTCAACTCATCGCCTCTGAATGGTTCGAAGGTAATCTCGTCCCCCAGCTGTTTGAGTATGGGGGCCCACTGCTCGATCCGGTAGCGTTGACCGGGAGCGGTGTCGAAGGGATATGGAACCAGAGCCAGAATACGCATTACGAAAATGATGAGGACAGTCGTTTGTCAGCGGACATCACATATGAGGGCAATACCTGGGTTAGTCCGTACATACCCAGCATAATCAGCAAGACAAAGAAACCATAACGCAGCCGGTATAAAGCGCCCACGTTAATTAGGCCCAACCCCAGGGTGGTAACTCCGAACAAGAGGACACTAAAAAGAAACCAGGTAGACAGACGCTGACGGGCGCGCCACACTCCGAACAGTGCCAACATCTCCAGAATATACGCTAACAGCATTTCGGCGCCGCTCAAGAGCCGGCCTGAGAGCCCGACCCCTTTTCCTTTGCTCAGCCATGTATTAGGAAATGGCGCCAGAAAACCAATTTCCATTGCACGAGGAACGTAACGCACCACATCCATAGTGGTGATGAACTGCACCTGAGAATCGATCAGCGTGCCGGAGTCTCTGTACTTATAAGCAAATGAATCTCTCAGTCCCTGAATCAGAGCTATCAAACGACTCCTTTTAACTGGAGGAGTGCTGCTCAATCCCGTCGGCGCATTAGCAAGCTGCAGGACAGGCGCGGCCTCGCGTCGAGCATTGCTGCCCGCGCCGGACAATGGTGACCCTGAATCATCCTCTTTCTGAGAAGTCTTACTGACCGGAAGTGAAGGACCTTGATTTGTCTGTTGATCCGCCGTCATGACTGCTGAATTCTGTTTGGCAGTGGCAAAGCTGGTCGTCGGTTGGGTTACCACTTGATCCTGCGGCGTTAAAGCAACTCGGTTAAGAAATATTGCGCTCATCGCCACAAGCAAAACTGCCACCAGGCTCAACGTGTTGCCGGCCAGCAGAGATCGTTCACGGGCACTGCGAAATAAGAGGAACACTGCGCCGATCAAAATTACACCCAAGGCGACCAGCCCCCAAAATCCTGCCCTGGTAGTATAAATCAAGGCGACGGCAATACTGCCGAGCAATCCCGTTGCAAATCCCTTGCTCCACGATAACTCTCTGGTGAGCCACATCGTTATCACCAGCACCAGGCTGAGCATCGCCATGACACAGATGGGGTCTTTCAGAATCTGAGCGTTATGCACGAGGAACGAGGGCCAGACAGCAACCGCGGCCGCGGCCGCTCGGGCAGCAGCCTGATCGAATAGTTCTTTGCCAATCTGGAAGACCAAAATCAGAATCGCAAGGTAGCAACCCAGATTCACCACTTCGCCGCTCAAAATATTGTTTCCGACCAATGGCCCCAGCACCAGGTAGGATAATGAATAAAGCCGTATGTGAGCATTTTGCGGAGATGACAGCCAGGCGCGAACCCCGGAGTGCTTGAGGACATCAACTGATTCCCTTGTCTCGCGGTCGAAATCCCGGGCGTCGGGTAATGCGGTAAAGAGCAGGCCGCGGTCGTCGATTTGGTTGGGAGCGACGCCCAGCCGCCCCAGCGTAAAGAGACTAAGAACTACAGCGAGTTGGAGGATCGCGGCCAGGAGAAGGAGATTTCGTGCAGGTGAATCAAAAAAGAGCCGGGGTATTTTTTTCATTCGCCTTCATAACCAAAGAACGCCGTCGCATTTTTCGGTACTTCAATAGCAGAGAGAGAATCGTTCGCGCAACCGTCATTCGAGACGTGAGAGCCTGAATGAGGCGTTGTTGCGGGCTCGAGATATTTCTCCAGCTCAGGCTTTTGATAAGTGATCGAAAGGGAAAGCCCCAATAAATGGGGCTTCAATCTTCATCCATCGCTAACCCAGCCGTAAACGGCTGGACTAGAGAAAGGTGCATCAATTGTTAAGCGCAATATACGGCCTAACGACTCGAAAGACCTTGGCTCTCAATCTCTGCCCACTCCCAATGCATCTGCGACCCGGTTGATGTAGTTAAACCAGGAAGCGATTAAAGTGATCTGGAGAATGCCCCGATCATCGAAACCCGCCGCCCGCAAACGTTCATGATCGTTTGGCGAGATCCGCGTGGCGTCTTTCGTCAACTGCACCACGTAATCAAGCATCACTCGATCCTGCTCTGAGATGGGAGCGCTGTGATAATCGTCCTGCAGCGCCCGAACCATGTCTTCATCCAGCGTGACCCGACGCAGAAACTCTGCGTGCGATTCAATTCAATAATGGCACCGGTTCGTCACGGAGACCATCGTGGCGATCATCTCGTGCTGATGCCGGGCCAGCGGCAGCTCAGGCGACATCAAAGCACCAAAAGTGGAAAACGCGTGAAACAGAGCATCCGGGATCAGACTGTGCGATTCAACGATGCCCGCCGCGTGGCCCTCCGGCACCACATGAGTCGGAGTCGCATATTCGATCGGATAGCGGGCCCTCTGGCTTTCAGCAGCGTGACGTACTGCTTCATCCTCGGCGGGCGAAACGGTTTTGATCCAGGTCATGAGAAATTTTCCTTTTCGGGTTTGGCTGAAACACGAGTCATGTCGTGCTGGCGAAAGAACAGATAATAGACTGGCGCCCCGAGCGCGACCACCAGAACGCCGGCGAACGCCTGCAAGGGATTGTGTCCGGCCAACAGCACGAGTAGTAAACCAATCAACAGCAGAAAAATAATCGGGGTGATCGGGTAGCCCGGCGTCCGATAATTCAGATCCGTTGATTTCTCTCGCCGAAACACAAATAGGGCGACGACCGTCAGGGCTATGAACAGTACGACTGTGAAGACGAAATAGGAAATGATGCTGTTGAAGCTACCGACGAGAACCAGGACAGAAGCCAGCACGGTTTGAATGCCAATCGCGCGTGCCGGGGTATGAAAGCGCGGGTGAATCGCGGCGGCCGCGGGAATGAACAGTCCGTCTCGGGCCATGGCGAAATAAACTCTGGGCGCGGACATGATCACGGCGGCCAGGCTTCCCAGGATGGCGACGATCACAATCCCGGAAAACAGTTGCCCACCAAGGCGCCCAAATAATATTTCGCCAACCTGGGCTGCGAAAGTCTCGCCTGAAGTGACTCGCTCCAGCGGCACCAGATAGACAAAGACTGCACTGGTGAGAATGTACACAGCAGTGATGATGCCCACCCCGGCGAGTAATGCCCGCGGCAGGACGCGTACCGGATCACGCACCTCGCCGGCAAGCTTGCTGAGATCCCACCAGCCACCAAATGAAAAGAAAGCACTGACGAAGCCTCCGGCCAAAGCGCCCATCAAAGCCTCTGATCCCGGACGCTGGGCCACCAGCGGCATGAAGTTGGACCAGCTACCACGTTGGAAAGCGAATCCCCAGACCAGCACCAGCGCCAGTAGACCAAGCTTGAGCGCCGTCAGCCAACGGATAAACCAGCCTCCTAATCGCACTCCGCGAATATTGATTAAGGCCAGCAGGACAATCGAGCCTACGGCCACGGCTTTCATCGCGCCCGGCGAAAGTTTGTGTACATAACCGACATAGCCGGCCAGGCCTACCGCGAGCGCCGCCGTCAGGCCCGGATCCATCACCAGCAACGCCATCCAGCC
>Ga0126383_10001580_pt1 | contig 14261 bp, 12 predicted proteins | sample PanSoiMetPlot_35_FD_96882 | JGI IMG/M metagenome (GOLD analysis project Ga0126383, IMG submission 96882) | Tropical forest soil microbial communities from Panama - MetaG Plot_35 | ecosystem: Environmental > Terrestrial > Soil > Tropical forest > Bulk soil | place: Panama | collected 2016-02-17
CGACGCAGGTGTTTTCCATGCCCTTTACGGAATAGTCCCCGAGCGGCAGGCCGCGGTACTCGATCTTGGCGAACCATCCCCGGAAGCGCCGGAACGAAAGCGGCTTTTGCTCTCGCGTGTCCACAATGAATGTCGGAAGCGGCGTGCGCAGTTGCGTGCCTCCACGCTCAGCAACTACTGGCAGTGCGGGATGCGCGACAGGCTGGTTGATTGAAGTCCACGCGAGTGGCGCCGGGATAAGAGTTCGTTTGCGCGGCATGAGTGTCCTTCAGCCCTCGAGGTCTATCTCTACCTAGTGTAATCAACCGCGATCTCACGCCCTCTCAACGTTTGTATTTCCGAGAACTTCACAACATCCGCGTGGTCAAGGTTGGGTTTGTGACTTCAACGGCGGAGATTACCACCTGCAGCAGTCGAATCCATATCACGATGCCGGTGCCGACGGAAAAGGACGTTGGCGCCGACATCGACGCTGCGAATTCGGCGAAAAAGTCTGCAGAGTAGATGCGATTTGGATGGCAGTGCGACAGCCTACCTCTGCCAGCCCTGTCCTTTCCTCAAAGACACTCCGAGTAGAAGCGTGCTGTTGGCAGTACGTTTTCGGGCGTGAATGACTATTTCTGGGCTTCGACTTTTTCGATCACGAGCGCGGTCGATCCTCCCCGTTCAAACACCTTCCCGGTTGCTGTGACTTTCTGCCCGGCGAATGGCACGAGGCGGTCGTTTTGTCCCGCGGATGGAGTGGTGTCGGCGATGGGCCAGTAGATCGTGCCGTTGTCCGCCAAGATTACCAAAGGAGAACCGGCCTTTGCGCACGCCGTGGCGCATTCGGGGCTAATCGGTTTCTTCAATCCCTTGGTGAATGCGCATGCCGAATCGAGCACGTAGCCCTTCACGGTGGCCGGCTTGCCGGAGTCGCTGCTCCAGGCCAGAAGCGCGGCAAACAATGCGGTCGCCAAAAACACCCTTGTTGCATTACGGAGAGTCATATCTCGATCCTCCTGGAAAAAATATCGCATCACGCTACGCAGTACGATCCGGCCTGGCAATAATTTGAAACAACTAGTCCGTTTCGGCTTTTTGACGTAATCCACCGCGGTGTCATCCTGATGGCCTGCGCTTTTTGCAGGCCGGAGGACCTATGCAATCCCCGGCCGCATGATCACAGCAGGCAAAGTTGCATAGGTCCTCCGGCGCCAAAAAACGGCGCCATCAGGATGACAAAGCGGAACGATATGCACCAATTCATAAATCGATCTAGGGCATGTTAAGGCTGACATTGCACGGCAATCGATTGTCCTGATCAGAACTTCTTCTCGAACTCGCCGAATGCAGCTTCGAGTTTCATCTGCTCGCGGGCGCGCTCGTTGGCCGCCAGGAATTCCGAACATGCATGCGAAGGTTTGCCTGCCAAGCCTGAGGCGCATACAGCAACCGGGCGAAACGATTCTTTCGTGGATGTCCACAAACTCAGCCCTGGGAGGAAGCTGTGCTCTACGCTCTGGCGTGTCATGCGCTTTAGTTCGGAATAGGGCAGGTGGTAGCCCTCGACGGCGCGGAGATATTCGTGCGTCATGTCGGAGCGGGAGACACCTTCGTCATCGGTCGAGAGCGCGACGGGCACACCGTACTTCATGTAGATCGGCAACGGGTGTTCATCGCCGCTGACGCCGAGGATCATGTCGTTTGACGTCAGATTGATCTCGACCAGCACGTTGCGCTCGGCCATTTTTTTCATCAGTCCAAGAGGATCTTTTTCAAGCATGACAGAGGCGCCGTGCCCGATGCGCTCAGCGTGTCCGCGCTCAACCGACGCGCGGACGTGGAAGGACAAATCTTCAGGCTTGACCAGACTTTCGGCGAGTTCGCCTGCATGCAGCGCGATGTGCACCTTGGGGTAGACGCCGTGCAAATAGTCGAGCATGGCCATGTGCTCGTTGAAATCGTGGATCGGGACGTACCAATCTTCGGGCATCACGAGATTCAATCCGGCAAAGCGCGGATCAGACGAGGCGAGGTCGAATCCCAGCAGGATTTGGGCAAAGACCGCTTCATGCGGCAGGCCGCGCAGGACCTGGTAGATGTAGCGGACGGTGACATTGCATCCCGGTTCGGGATTCGGCGTGTCACATTTCAATATCTTGCGGACCTTGGCGTCATCCTCCGCCAGGGTCTGGCTGGTCGCAGCGGCGATTTCTTTGAGTCCGCCGGAGAGTAGCTTGTCGCGCATTTTGCCGTAGTCGTCTTCCCATCCGAGCTTCATCGCGAGTTGTGGGGCGGCGCCTCCGTCGGCGGTGTGCATGAACTCGATGTACTGCAGGTGCTCTTTGGCAGCGCGATTGACGACCGAGGCGATGCCGTCGGCGGTGTGGTTGTCCGCGGCGAGTCCGAACTTGCCGAAGGTAGCGAAGAAGTGATCGTGGCCCGATTCCTCGCTAGAGCGGGAGTTGCGCATCGACCACGCGTCGATGATCTGGTTATAGAGAACCTGGTCACCATAGGCGCAGCGGATCGCGGGCTTGGGAGTGTAGTGCTCACAGGAATCGCAGGGTGGGGCTATGAGTCGCGATGTGGTGCGGTCAACGCAGAGGTTGTCAGACGCGGCGAAGTCTATGAAGTCCTCGGCGTAGATCGCTCCCGAGAGGTGGTTGTGGAGATCTCCGCCCTTGGGCATGTCGTGGAGGAAGGCGAGGAGCAGCGATGGCTGATTGCGGATCGAGTCGAGATAGCGGGCGGTTCGTTGCTCAGGAGTCTGCGCGAAGGCGAGTGTCGAGAAGACTACGAAGATAAGTGCATACCGTCGGATGTGGCGCATTCGAAAATAGCCTCCCTAAAACTAGGAAACGCATTGTAATTCTTGCGGAGTTAGTACATTAAAACTTAAACGCATCACCACAGAGGTGCACAGGAGAACCTGTGAGCCTCTGTGTCCCCTGTGGTGAAGGCTTTTGAGTCTCTGCTACTCTGTTTGCCATGTCACAAGTCTTGACCAAAACGATGCGCAGCTTTGCGAGTGACAACAATGCGGGGGTTCATCCGGAGATTCTTGAGGCGATTGCCCGCGTGAATCAGGGGCACGTGGTGGCCTATGGGGACGATCCGCATACGCGGTCGGCGGTTGCAAAGTTTGAAGAGCACTTCGGTTCCGGAATCGACGTCTTTTTTGCTTTCAACGGCACGGGAGCGAATGTGCTCAGCCTGCAGGCGCTTACCCGTCCATACCATGCGGTCTTGTGCAGCGACTACGCGCACATCTATATGGACGAGTGTGGAGCGCCCGAGAAGCATACGGGTTGCAAGCTGATTCCGCTCCCGAATCAGGATGGCAAGATCACGCTCGACCTGGTACGGGGCGCCTACCACGGCATCGGCGATCAGCATCATGTGCAGGCGCGGGTCATCTCGATTACGCAGTCGACGGAGATGGGAACGGTGTATCAGCCGGGCGAGATCCGGGAGTTGGCGGAATTCGCGCACGAGCGTGGAATGTTTCTGCACATCGACGGGGCGCGGATCGCCAACGCGGCGGTCAGCCTTGGCCAGACGTTGCGGCAAGCGACGCGCGATCTCGGCGTGGACGTGCTCTCGTTTGGCGGAACGAAAAATGGCATTCTGGGTGGAGAGGCTGTCGTCTTCTTTGATCGTGCGCTGAGCAGGGACTTTCTCTTTCTCCGCAAGCAGGGGATGCAGCTGGCCTCGAAGATGCGCTTCATTGCTGCACAGTTCGAGGCTCTACTGACCGCTGATCTCTGGAAACGCAGCGCACAACACGCCAACCGGATGGCGCGCATCCTCGAGACCGAGGTAAGAAAGATTCCACAGGTGCGGGTGGCGTGGCCGGTCGAAGCCAATGGAGTCTTCGCCCAGATTCCGGGGCACGCCATGGCAAAGATCAAAGAGCGTTACTTCTTTTATCCGTGGATCGAGGAAGAGTGCATTGTGCGCTGGATGTGCTCATTCGACACGACGGAAGAGGACATTCGAGATTTTGTGAGCGTAGTGGCGGAGGCGGTGAAAGGATGATGCCCGGCTCAACCAGCTATTGCATTTTGGCCTTTGTTTGACTACAGTTGCCCATTCCAGCCGTAGTGTGCATCCCCAGCCGCTCGGTCCCAGGAGCTTACATGATTCGGAAGTGGTTGGGTGTAATGACGCTCGGACTGGTAGGAGCCAGCCTGTTGAGCGTCTCGAGCTGTGCGCGCAATCAACACCTGGTTTCGATCAATATTCAACCGGGCAACGGGACCTTTTTCGCTATCGATCCCAATGCGTTTTTCCTGTACAAGGCGTACGGTACTTACCAACATCCGCCGCAAACTATCGATATTACAAGCCAGGTCACGTGGCATTCTGACAACCCGCAGGTTGCTCAGTTCACCAGTCCGGGGGTTGTCTCACCGAATACGAATTGCGGTGTAGCACAGATATTCGCCTCCATGCATGACAGCCCCAATGACATCACGAGTAACTTGGTATCAATTACGGTAGACGGTCCCGCGAGCCTGGGATGTCCGAACTCGGGCTCTACCAACAACCTTTCGGTGGACGTCACGGCTAACGCGGCTGACGGCGTCATCACAAGCGCTCCGACCGGAATCACTTGCGGAAGTACTTGTTCGGCGGCATTTCCGACGGGCAGTACCGTTGCTCTGACGGCGGCTCCTAATGCCGGGAAAAGCTTTCTTGGATTTACGTCCGGCTGCACCTCGGTTACTGGGAATGGGTCTACCTGTAACGTGACTTTAAATACGGACGTTACAGTGACGGCATCCTTTAACTAGACCGCTGGATGACTATTCGTTTTGGTTCAGCAGGTTGCTCAAGGTCGGCTTGTGCTTCTCGGGCTTTCTCTTTTTCTCCACGACAATTTTTTCGGAGGGCGGCCGGCCGACACGCTCGCGGGCGAGTTCCTTCACCGCTGTCACTGCGCGGAAAGGCTTAGCCTTCTTTCTTCCTGCCATGGTCGTTTCCTGATGGTCCAATCCCAGTTTAGCTTGCAGGTACGCTTCTCCGACATCACAAAATCAATAAGTTACAAATGTGCAATAATTTGACACTGATCGAGCGCCGCCAGATTGGCGCTCCGCAATTATGGAAGAGAGAGATTTCTTTGATGAGCGGCAGGAGAAGAAGCCCGCTTCGTTGAACTGTCCACATTGCCACCAGTCAGCGGAGTATGAAGTCACCTGGGTAGTTCGCACGAAAAAGCGCCAACTGGCGGGACGCGCAGACGACCGTGACCGCGCCCGCTTCGCGAAGTTCCGTTCCTACATGGTGCGGAAAGATGACATGATGGCCTGCAAGAATATGCGCTGCCGCAAGCGGTTTGAGATTTCGGGGCAGTCGACGGTGATCATGGATTAGGCAAATGCCCTCCGCGGCGGAAGCCCCTTTTGCCTGTGCTCTTCGTTGTTTGAGCAGAATTCCCTGACGCGTTCTGGCGGAATTGAGCGGGTAGGGATCCTTCGACTCCGTAACTGCTTCGCTGTGCGAAGCAGTTACAACGCTCAGGATGACAATCCTTAGAGCGTGGAGTTAGGCCTGGCTCAGCGACGCTTCACCAGGTCTTGTCTCGTTAGATTTGCTTCATCAGCGAATTCGGGGCACAGGATGCCCGGTAATCCTTCAAGGCCAGTTGATTTCGCTTCGCGCTGCGCGAATGCGATCAACTCTCGCTCTACCTCATTCGGGAGTTGGTGACGCTGGTAACTCGAAACCAGCTCTTCGACCCTCTGCCGAGCCCGACGCAGAATGTCCGGGCTTCCACCGTCCATATCCGGCAAGCCGCGATCGATGATCCCGGAAGGGAAGTGCTGTTCCTTGCGGAACAGCGCGCGTGTCTCTTTCAGCTTCAAAAAGTCTCCTTGCAGGCCTGTCTGCGCGAACATCGCGATTGCGAGCGAATCCGTCCGCGGTTGAATTCCCTCGATCAGCCGCTGTGCTGAGGCGATGGCTTCGGCATCGATCACCAACTTTTCGATGCTGTGGCACGCGAGGAAATCTAGCATCCCTGCGCCCGAGATCATGTTGATACCTGCCAGCGCGCCGAGAACGCAAGACATTCCACTTTCCATTTCGACCTGCGCGTCGATCACACGTCCGTCGCCTGCCACCAGGTAAGCATGCGTCGGCAAGCCCAAGTACTTTCCGACTTGTGCGCACGCAACATCGAGCATTGCGGTCTCGATGGCTCCCATGGGAGTCTTGCCGGTACGCATATCGAAGATGGCGGGGGCGCCGCCCCAAACGATAGGGGCTCCGGGTTGCGCGAGTTGGTGGATGGTAATGCCGCTGATGCATTCCGCGGCGTGCTGAACCACTGATCCGACCAGGGTGACTGGAGCCGTTGCCCCGGCGAGCGGCATGCTCACGATTTCGGCGGGAACTCCAGCGCGGGCCAGATCGACAAGATTTTGTGAGGCGAATTCTGACCAGTTCAGCGGTGGCGAAGGGCACACGTCGAAGACGGCGCGAGGATTCTGACGTAGCTTGTCGCGGTCTCCGCTTTCAATGGCGAGCAGATCGATCAGAGTGTGCAGGCTGTTTGCGGAGAATGCCCCTGTGACGATTGGCTTTTCGGAATACCAAAGCACCAGCAGGAGGCGATACCAGTCGCCGATCTCCTGCGGGACGTCGTTGCAGACCATGGCGGTCGACTGGGCCGCGAATTGAGGCAACGTCTCGACGACTTGAACGAGCCTTACCAGGTCGGACGACATTGCGGGGCGAGCCAGCTGCGTTTCTGGATCGAGAATGTTCAGGCAGGAAGAGCCGGGGTCGAAGTGGACTGTGTCTCCGCCGTAGTGGACGGCCGGCTTGCCGAGACGATCGTAGAGGCAGAAGCCGCGCGGGACGAGGTCGAGCAGATTACGAAAGGCTTCGGGAATGTGGGCGACGCCGTCTCCCACGGTGATTCCCGCTGCACGAAGGAGATCTTCGACGTAGGGCGCGACGCGCACGCCAGGGTCTTCGATGAGTTGAAAAGCTTCGTCGAGGATGCGTTCGATCAGCGGCTTGTCGAGGAAGTCGAGTTTGGGTCGCATGGTTCTCTAGAGGTTGTCATTCCGAATCAGTGAGGAATCCCTACACTCGCAACAGCATTCTGGGGGTAGGGATTCTTCGACTCCGATCGTTGCGCACTTCGTGCACAACGATCTCCGCTCAGAATGACATGACGAAGAGTCTGCATTAGGGTTGAGTCGAAGCCACCTCCAACTTCTGCTGCATCAACTCCTGCGCGAGCGCTACTGCGCTCATCGCGTCTTTCGCGTAGCCGTCGGCGCCGATTTCTTCGGCCCAGCGGCGCGTGACCGGGGCGCCTCCCACCATCACCTTCACTTGCGAACGCAGGCCATCACGTTCGAGTGCTTCGACCACCGTCTTTTGGTTCCGCATCGTTGTCGTCAGCAGGGCGGAGACTCCCACAATGTCAGCCTTGAGTTCTCGCGCCTTGGCGGCAAACTTGTCGCCTGTTACGTCGACGCCGAGGTCGTGTACCTGAAATCCGTGGGCGGTGAGCAGGGTGCCGACCAGGATCTTTCCGATTTCGTGAATGTCGCCCTTCGTCGTGCCAAGGACGACGACGCCGGCCATCGGGCGCTCAGTGCCGAGACGACGCAGTTCGGGGTCGAGCACCGACATGGCCGCGCGCATCGCTTCGGCGGAGGCCATCATGTCCGGGAGAAACATCTGCCCGCGGGCGAACTGCTCGCCGACCGCGTGCATACCGGGGACGTATCCGTTATTGATGGCATCGATTGGGGCGACGCCAGCAGCCAATGCCTGCTGGGCGAGCGTTGAAGCAGTGTCGGGAGCGCCGTCAATAATGCTCTGCCGCATAGCCGAAAGCGTGTCGTTGGGCATAAAAGTGTCTTGGTCATGCTGACTTGGGAAGTGGAGGGAGTCTGTGACCGGAATCACACGAAGAAGAGATCTGTGCATCACATTCCCGCACAGGTTGCAGCTCATTTATACTGACAAGTTTTGCCGCGGTCGTTTGAGGCCGCTGCCGTGTTGGGAGAATTCCGTGAAAATCCTTGTCTGCATGAAGCAGGTGCCGCAGAAAGATGCACCGCTTAAGCTGAACGAATCGGGCACGTGGATCCGCGAAGACGTCTCTTACGAGGTCAATGAGCCGGATGCATATGCGCTCGAAGAGGCGCTCCGCCAGCGCGAGAAGCATAAAGGAGAGGTCGTTGTCATCACCAGCGGCCCGGCCCGGGCCCAACAGGTCCTGCGCGAGGCGCTGGCTAAAGGTGCGGACCGCGCGATTCATCTCGAAGACGATAAGTTCGTCGGCCTGGATGCCTTCAACACCGCGAAGGCGATTGCCGCGGCGATCAAGGACGAGCAGTTTGATCTGATCTTTACTGGGCTGCAGTCAGACGACTACGGATATGCGCAGACTGGCGTGATTCTTGCTGAATTGCTTGGCTGGCCGCACGCGACCATCATCATGCAAATGGAGAAGACCGACTTGGGGATTCGCGTGAAGCGCGAGCTCGAAGCCGGATACTTCCAGTTTGTCGATATGCCGACTCCTGCGGTGCTGACGATTCAGTCAGGGATCAACAAATTGCGTTATGCCACGCTGATCGGTATTAAGCAGGCCAAGAATAAGCCGTTGCGGAAAGTTGGTTTGGCCGAGGTGCAGTCGGCGATCGGCGCCAATCTGCAGAAGATTGAGAAGCTGTACGTCCCGCAGAAGACGAAGAAGACGGAGCATATTGAAGGTGCACCGGGAGAGATTGCGAAGAAGTTGGTGGATAAGCTGAGGAATGAGTTGCGAGTGCTGTAGCGCCGCACGCAGGACAGCAGATTCCTCGTGGCTTTGCCACTCGGAACGACAACGGTCGGGGATGGCTTTGGGGTCTCCGACGGCAGGTTTTGCTAGTACTAAGAACGGACTTTTATGGCTGATACGATTCTGGTTGTTGTTGAACAACGCGAAGGGAAGCTGAATCGCGTTTCGCTGGAAACGATCACGGCCGGGCAGGCGATTGCTGCCGCGACCGGATGGACGCTTGAAGCAGCAGTGGTTGGCGCTGCCGCAGCTTCGATCGCTTCTGAAATCGCAGCGAAGAAACTGGCGAAGGTATACGCGATTGAGTCGCCGATGCTGGAGCCCTATACGCCCGATGCATTCGCGGCGGGATTAAAGCAGTTCCTCGAAACCAGACAGCCGAGCCTTGTGCTGATGCCGCATACCTATCAGGTGCGCGACTTCGTGCCGAAGCTCGCGACCAGCATGGGACGGTGCGTGATCAGCGACTGCATCGGATTCAAACATGAAGGCGGGAAGTTGGTATTTACACGGCAGATGTTCCAGGGCAAGCTGGCGGCCGATGTGAGCTTTACGAGCGACGCGCCGTGGTTTGCGACGTTTCAGAATGGAGCGTTTCGCGGAGACAAGGCAGAAGCCGGAGCAAGTGCGGCCCCGGTTGAGACTGTAAACGTCGATATCGCCGATAGCGTTGTCCGCAACAAGCCGCAGGAAGTCTTCAAAGAGGCGAAGCAGGCGGTCGATCTCACGCAGGCGGAAATCATTGTTGCCGTGGGCCGCGGAATCAAGGAACAGAAGAATATCGAGATTGCGAAACAGTTGGCCGATGCACTGGGCGGAGACCTCGCGGCCTCGCGTCCGATCTGTGATTCGGGATGGCTTCCGATGGATCGCCAGATCGGATCATCCGGCCAGACGGTTGCACCGAAGCTCTATCTTGCGTTGGGCATCAGCGGTGCGATTCAGCACATCGTCGGGATGAAGGGCTCGCGCGCGATCATAGCGGTGAATAAGGACTCCGAAGCACCGATCTTTGAAATCGCGGATTATGCCGTGGTCGGCAACCTGTTTGATATCGTTCCCCCACTGATTGAGGAAGTGAAGAAGGCTAGGAGCTAGTTTCGAGTTTCGGGTTTCTAGTTTGGTCTGCGGAGTTTGTTTTGATTTGCAAGTATGAACTTAATCGCTTGGCAGAAGGCGAAAGCTCTTGCCGCAGAAATTTCTCGAGCTACGGAACGGTTTTCTCGAGTTGAGGCTTACGGCTTAACTTCGCAACTTCGTCGAGCTGCGGTTTCCGTAGCCTCGAATATCGCAGAAGGTCAAGGGCGGTTAACCAAGGGTGAGTTCAACCACTTCTTTGGTCAGGCAAGAGGGTCACTGTTTGAACTGGAAACTCAATTGTCGATTGCCGTTGATTTGCATTACCTCGGAGAAGATGACTTCAGGAAGTTGAAGGGACAATCGTCAGAAGTTCGCAAAGTGCTGAATGGTTTAATCAAATCGATCCGCATCACGCTGCCGCAAGCGATTAGGGGTGGCTTGAAACTCGAAACCTGAAACTTGAAACTGAATGTTGATCTTCCGCAAACCGATAGATGGTGTTGAGCGCCCGCAGATGCCGGCCGATGTGGTCATCGTCGGCGGTGGGCCTGCCGGGATGGCTTGTGCTTTGCGGCTTTCGCAATTGATCGACGCGCATAACGCCGCGCATCCCGACGCGCAGCTCAGCAAAGAAAACATCTACGTGCTTGAGAAGGCGCGCGAAGTCGGTCAGCATTGCCTGTCGGGCGCATTGCTTGATCCGCGGTCGATGCGCGAGCTGCTACCCGGCTTTGAGAACGAAGCGCCGCTCGATGCGCCGGTCACCAAGGAAGCCGTCTACTTTTTTACTGAGAAATCGAAATTCAAGTTCCCCATCACTCCTCCCTTTCTGCGTGACCACGGCAATTACGTCATCTCCCTCAACCGCTTTGTGAAGTGGATGGGCAGCAAGGTCGAAGAAACTGGAATCACGGTCTTCACCGGATTCGCCGGATCAGAGCTTCTCTACGATGGCGATCGGGTGATCGGCGTCCGCACAGACGATAAGGGCGTCGACAAGGAAGGTCACCAGAAATCGAACTTCGAGCCCGGATACGATCTGCAGGCGAAGGTAGTGATTCTTGCCGAGGGACCGCGCGGGTCGCTGACCAAACAGCTCATCGAGAAGTTCGATCTCGCCAAGAATGCGAATCCGCAGACCTATGGCGTCGGCGTCAAAGAGCTCTGGGAAGTTCCTTCGGGAAAGATCGCGCCCGGCGAAGTGATCTACACGATGGGCTGGCCGCTGACCACCCACGAATACGGCGGCGCCTGGATTTACGGATCGAAAGACAATGTCGTCTCGCTTGGATTTGTGACTGGGCTCGACTACGCCGACCCGCGGCTCGATCCGCAGCGTGTGTTGCAGCAGTTCAAGCGGCATCCGTTTGTGACGAAGTTGCTTGAGGGCGGCAAGATGATCCGCTACGGGGCGAAGTCGATGCCGTATGGCGGATGGTGGGCGATTCCTCCGGTTGCGGGCAACGGATGGATGATCCTCGGCGACTCGGCTGGCTTCCTCAATTCCGCGCGGCTCAAGGGAATTCATCTTGCCATCAAGAGCGGGATGCTCGCGGCTGAGACTGCGTTCGAAGCGTTAAAGAAAGATGATTCTTCCACGGCCACGCTGGGACAGTTTCAGAAGAACGTCGAATCGAGTTGGATCAAAGAAGAGCTCTGGAAGGTTCGCAACCTGCATCAGGGATTCGAGCACGGAATGTTTGCCGGTATGTTCCACACCGGACTGCAGATGATCACGGGCGGACGCGGCGTGAGGAATCGTTATCCGGCAGTCGCTGGGTACCAGCGCATGGAGAAGCTCTCGCAGCTTCCGGCCGATGGCGGTGCTGAAAAGCATCTGATTGGTCCGGCGAAGGGCGATGGAAAACTGACCTTCGATAAACTGACCGATCTATACCACTCGGGCACGAAGCATGAAGAGGATCAGCCGGCGCATCTGGTCATCCACGATACGAAAGTGTGCAACGAGCGCTGCGTGAAGGAATACGGCAGCCCGTGCCAGAATTTCTGTCCGGCGAACGTGTATGAGATGGTGGACGACTCGACGCAACCGAATGGCAAGCGCATCAGCCTGAATCCGTCGAATTGTGTACACTGCAAGACCTGCGACATCGCCGATCCGTACCAGATCATTACGTGGGTGCCTCCGGAGGGTGGAGGCGGGCCGAACTACGACGGGATGTGACAGGGAACCAGCACTACTGATTTGGACAGATTCACGCGGTTAAATTCCTGGAATTCTCGTCCTCGCTACCTGCACTACAATCACTGCGTGATATTTGGCAAAATCATTGCCGCCTCTCGCTGAGACGGCAATCGCCAAGTCGCTGGCGCGCAAGCCGTATGAATCGCGGGAGATGAGTCGGCCTTGCCCTGCAGGGGTGGCTGCGGCGTGAAAGGACTTCATATGAAAACACTTCTTTGTCTGAAAGCAGTTGTTCTCGTCTTGGGCACTTTAGGAGCGGCGGCCCAGCAGACGGCACCGGCTCCGGCCATTCCGACCACTGGTTTTGCCGGGCTCGATCAATATCGCGCTTCACGGATTGCGATGTTTACTGACGATTTTGGCCAGCTGGCTCGCTATCGCGCTGCAGACGCGGCACTCGGTGCACCTTCCGCGGGCGAGAACCGCGTGGTGTTCTTCGGCGATTCCATCACTGACATGTGGAAGCTGGAAGACTCCTTCCCCGGCAAACCGTACGTCAATCGCGGAATTGGTGGGCAAACCACGCCGCAAATGCTCGTTCGGTTTCGACAGGATGTGATTAGTCTTCAGCCTAAAGTCGTCATTATTCTGGCGGGAACGAACGATATCGCCGGTAACACCGGGCCGATGCGAAATGAGGATATCCAAGGAAACATGGCGTCGATGGTCGAGTTGGCGCGTGCGCACGGTATCCACGTCGTGCTGTGTTCGATCATGCCGGTGCACAACTACACCGAGCGCGCGAAGGATTTTTTTGCCCAACGGCCGCAGTCGAGAATTCTGGCACTGAACGAATGGATCAAGGACTACGCTGCCAAGAACAATCTCGTTTACGTCGATTACTTTTCTGCTCTCGTCGACGACAAGGGCATGATGAAGAAAGAACTGGCCGACGATGGGCTGCATCCGAATGCTGCCGGATACAAGATGGTTGCGCCGCTGGCTGAAGTGGGGATTGAGAAGGCTCTGAAATAGGCTCCAGTATTGTCATTCCGACTGAAGGGAGGAATCTGCCGTCTGCTGGCAGCATATGCGCTGCCGGCGAAAAGCGGATTCCTCGCGGCTTCGCCGCTGCGGAATCACAACGGTGTTGGAGCGTCGCCCGATCATCGCGAGCAAAGACTATAATTGAACGTGAGTTTCCGACCGCTTTGGTCTTCGGGAATACCTGAGGCTTTTGCGGCGAGGGAAGGGTTTGACGGACAGGAGTGTCCGTCCCACATGGCTTCCCGAGGGAGCTGGTGGAAACGCCGGCGCCTCCCGCGCTCATCAGGAGCGCATTGGAAAGGAAACGACCTGCCGGGACCCTCCCTGCCTGCCGGTTTCCTATCCTGCAATTAGCGATTAGCACTTGGCATTTAGCCGTTCGAGCTAACTGCCAACTGCTAAGTGCTAATGGCTAGCCTTCACGACAAATTCGGACGCGCGATCACCGACCTGCGGATCTCGATTACGGACCGCTGTAACTATAAGTGCGTTTACTGCCGGACGGGGAATGAGGGTGCGCTCTACGGCGATCTGCCGTTTGCGGATTATCTGCGGATGGCGCGAGTGCTCGTCGGCATGGGGATCACCAAGATTCGACTGACTGGCGGTGAGCCTTTGTTGCGCAAGAGAGTGGTGGATTTTGTGCGCGAGTTGTCGAAGCTACAGTCCGCTGAGGCTCTCGATATCGCGCTAACGACGAATGGCCATCTGCTCGCCGATCTGGCGAAGCCTCTTAAAGACGCGGGCCTCACCCGTGTCACCGTCTCTATGGATGCCGTAGATCCTGACCGCTTTACTCGGATCACGCGCGTCCCCGGCGGATACGATCAGGTCCTTGCAGGGATTCGCGCCGCACGGCGCGTTGGCCTTTGGCCTCTGAAGGTGAACTGCGTTCTGATGCGTGGCTTCAACGAGGATCAGATCATTCCCTTCGGAATGTTTGCCCGCGAAGAGGGCGTGACCGTGCGGTTCATCGAGTTCATGCCGCTGGAAGAGGATCGCGTGTGGTCGCCTTCAACGGTCGTGCCACTGGAAGAGATCCTGGCGCGCATGGCTGAGTACCGGCCGCTGGTCGAGATTCCGCATGCACGCTCGGAGACCGCGCTCCGCTATCGCTTTGAGGACGGCATCGGAGAGATCGGGATTATCGCGCCGGTGTCGCATCCTTTCTGCGGACATTGCAGC
>Ga0126383_10001582_pt1 | contig 14255 bp, 16 predicted proteins | sample PanSoiMetPlot_35_FD_96882 | JGI IMG/M metagenome (GOLD analysis project Ga0126383, IMG submission 96882) | Tropical forest soil microbial communities from Panama - MetaG Plot_35 | ecosystem: Environmental > Terrestrial > Soil > Tropical forest > Bulk soil | place: Panama | collected 2016-02-17
ACCACCCCGTGATCCAATTCGCCCCGTATCCGAGCGCATGGGCTGCGAGGACAAGGTTCATGGCGGCTGCTCCGGCCGACAACACTTGCTCCCATTCCGGAATCTTCACGTGCGGGGCGGCGCGACTGACCACGGCGATAACCACCGGCGCATGCGCAAGACGCCGGCGCTCAAACTCCACTTGTTCAGGCGTAGCGTCCGGATATTTGGCGCGGAATGCGGCTGCAACGACCGCGCCGGCCGCAAGCCGTGCATCGCCTTCGAACACGATGAACCGCCAGGGCGTGAGCTTGCCATGATCCGGCACGCGGCACGCGATGGTCAGAAGCTTGTCGATTTCGGCAGCGGACGGGCCGGGTGTCGTCAGCGCGACGGCTTTGCAGGAAGTTCGGGTGGAAAGGAGTTCAATAGCGTCAGGCATGGTGTTCCTAATAAAAGAACATTTGTGAATTCGGCGCGTTGTCCGCTGATGCAACGGCTTGCGGGAATTCCCAAAGCGGGTATGCGGCTCTTGCGGCGGCAGATCGAGCGGCTTCCCCCCTATCCGGCGCTGTTTGTCTTGGCCGGGCCGTTGGCGGTGGTCGAGCCTTTAAAGCCGGCGAAGGGCACTGGATCACCAGCGCACTGGTGATGCTGTTTGCCTATGCGGTCAGTCTATTTGTCACCCATTGGCTGTTCGTCGTCGTCAAACCAAAATTGCTCACCCTGCCCTGGTTTGCACGGGCATGGTCGTGGTTTGTCGCGGCCCGGGACAAAACGTGGCGCTGGGTGGCGACCCGCGCCAAGCTGTTGGCGTGACGGTACGCCGCTTGGTCCACAGCGAATCAAAAATTCTTTAGCCGTCACGTCTTCGACACAGTGCTCAGCGAAATTCGTTAGCACTGGGGATTGGGGGCGTTTCATGAAAACGGCCGCGCATTACCGCGCCATGGCCGAAGAATGCATCAAATGGGCGGGCGAGGCACATACGGCTGAAGTACGCGAGTCGTATTTGCAGCTCGCGCGCATTTGGCTCGACACTGCCTCTCAACTTAATGGGCTGTCCACCGCCGACACCGGGCCAGAACAGCCGAAGGCAACTGCTAATTCTCTGGACTGAGAGGGCAACCATCCGCGACCGGCGCATAAGAAGAGGCCGCCTCATCCTGAGACGGCCTCGTAAGTTGGCGGTTGTCTAGATGTCTCGCTCCCCCAAAAAGCCCTCACGCGAGACCCTCAGATCCTAACGCGAATTGTGTGCAAGCAAGGGCCAATCAGAGGCAAACAACCGAAATTATCGCTACTGTTGCAGCTTTGCCACTGTCTCAGTCGCTACGCCGCGAGCGCTTTTTTTCTGGCGGCACTGGTCTGAGGATTTTTCGCGGGCCTGACTTATCCGCCGCTCAGCCGGCACTGATATCGACAACAGCTTGAGCGAAAGCTTGCGGCGCCTCCTGCGGCAGATTGTGGCCGATGCCGCCCGTGATGGTCCGGTGTTCGTATTTGCCAGTGAATTTCTTCGCGTATGTGCTGGGCTCTGCATGTGGGGCGCCGTTGGCGTCGCCCTCGAGTGTGATTGTCGGGACCGCAATTTCCGGAGCTTGCGCAAGCCGCCTTTCCAGATCGTCGTATTTTGTATCGCCTTCGGCGAGGCCGAGCCGCCAGCGGTAATTATGAATGACGACAGCGACGTGATCCGGATTGTCAAAGGCGGCGGCGCTGCGGTCGAACGTGGCATCGTCGAAGTCCCATTTCGGCGAAGCGAGCTGCCAGATCAGTTTGGAAAAATCGCGCCGGTATTTGTCGTAACCGTCGCGGCCGCGATCGGTAGCGAAATAAAATTGGTACCACCATTGCAGCTCGGCCTTCGGCGGCAGCGGCATCCTGCCGGATTGCTGACTGCCAATCAGATAGCCGCTGACCGAGACCAGGGCCTTGCAGCGCTCGGGCCACAACGCGGCGACGATGTTGGCAGTGCGCGCACCCCAGTCGAAGCCGGCCAGGATTGGCCTCTCTATGTTAAGCGCATCCATGAGCGCGACGATATCGACGGCGACCGCCGAGGGCTGACCATTGCGGCCGGTGCCGTCGGAAAGAAATCGCGTCGTACCGTAGCCGCGGATGAAGGGCACGATCACGCGATAACCGGCCGACGCCAACGCAGGCGCGACATCGACAAAACTGTAAATGTCATATGGCCAGCCGTGCAGCAGAAGGACGGGAGGACCGCTGGCCGGGCCGGCTTCGGCATAGCCGCCGCTGAGGACGCCAGCATCGATCTGTCTGAGCGGCACGAATGAAGTGTTCGCTCCACGGTTGACCGCCGGCAGGCTCGACGATTTCGTTTGCGCCGATGCGGAGCCTGTCGGGCTGAGTTGAGCGGCCGCGGCGGCCAGCGCCGTGCCAAACAAACGGCGTCGGTCATGGTCGATCTGTTCCGAACAATCGATCTTGGTCACGGCACGCCTCCAGATCTGATTTTGCTATCCGGATCGATTATCGGTCCGCAGCGTGTTGTTTGTCGTATGTCACTTTGACCGCTCTCACCAATGATCGTAGTCAGGCGGCCTACGACTATCGCGATGCTGGCGCAGATCGTCAGCAGGATCCAAATATAGCCGAAGTCAATCGAGCCGATCGTTACATATGGTGGACGCAGATCAGCGCGCGCAAAAGTGCATCTCTGCACACCGTTTTGATCGGTGGCGGATTTGGGCGGCCTACGATCATTAGCTCGAGGCGGCGAACGGCTCCATTCCGCTTTTCCTAATTGCCTCGGATGCGCGGGCTGAAGCAAAAAATTCGATCAGCCGTTTGCAAGCTGCAATCTCTTGCGAACCTGCGACGACCGCGGCCGAAAATACTTGCACGAACTGAATCTCCGGCGGAAGGCCGCCCGCGAAATCCACGCCTGCCGCCTGGAAGATTTCGCTGACCGGCATGACGGCAAGATCGGCACCTCCCGCCGCGACCATTGCGGTCGCGTCCGCGCCGCGCGGCGTCGACTTGACATCGATTCTTGCAGCGAGGCCGAGCCGCGGAAAAAGATCGGTCATAAGCCAGATGCCGCTGGTACTTTCGGGGACCGCGATCGTTCCGGCCCCCAGGATAGCTTGTTTGAAGGTCCCGACGGAGCTTACATCGGGCTGCGGGGTCCCCGCCCGCACCGCCACGCCGAGGGGTACGCGCGAAAGATCCACGTCCGTTCCGGCGAGGATCTTGTTCGCTGCGATCAGCTCACTGAGACCTTCCCTGGAGAGGATCACGACGTCGGCGGGGACGCCGCGGGCGAGCTGGGCGGCAATCGTTTGGGATCCTCGCCCCTGCGACGAACCCGAACCGGTCGTGACTTTGATGCGGCTCGTTCGCTCGAAATCCGGCAACAGCTCCGAATATGCGCCCGCGAATCCACCGGATATCAGAACATTCAGCGCGCCGATCGACATTGTCGTAAGCCTAGCCGCTTAATCGCCGCGCTGCCATCCATGGCGAGGGCTATGGCGCTAAAGGCGACGCACTAAACGCAACCGCGCAGATAGGCTAAGCTTCGCGCCGGTCCCGATGTGACCAGCGCCCAGGGTTTCGTCATGAGGGTCCCGCGAAGACAGCTTCTGCAAATTGCTGCAGGCGCTACGGTGCTGGCGTCGTTGCCGTGCATTGCACGGTCGCAAGCCTATCCGACGCGTCCGGTGCGGTTGCTGGTTGGATTCCCGCCCGGCGGCGGTTCTGATGTCGGCGCCCGCATCATTGCCAATAGATTCTCGGAAGTTTGGGGCCAGCAAGTCTTCGTCGAAAACAAGCCCGGAGCGGGCGGTCATCTCGCCATCGAGCTTGCCGCTCACGCCAGTCCTGACGGCTACACGATGATTTGGGTCGGTGGCTCAATTCCGCTCTATGGCTTGATGATCAAGTCGATCAATTACGATCCGGAAGCCGATCTTGCGCCGGTGACTTTGGTCGGCACCTACCCGAACATCTTGGCGGTGCCGAACCCCTCGCCGTGGCAGTCGGTTCGCGATTTGATCGCAGTGGCCAAAGCGAATCCGGGAATCATCACCTTCTCCTCCCCCGGGGTCGGCACGTCGCCACATCTTACCGGTGTACTGTTTGCGCGCTTGGCGGGCATTGATATTCGCCACGTGCCGTACCGCGGCGGCGGACCGGCATTGACGGATTTGATCGCGGCGCGTGTGGATTGCATGTTCAACACCGCCGGTACGCTACTGACCGCGATCAGAGCGGGCCAAGTCCGCGGACTCGCGGTAACATCGAGAACACGGTTCGCCACGGCGCCTGAGCTGCCGACAATTGCCGAATCAGGCGTGCCGGACCTTGATGTAACCTCCTGGTACGCCCTCTACATGCCTGCAAACAGCCCTGCGCCGTTCGTTCGGAAGGTGAGTCATGATGCGACCGACATACTGAGCGAACCTGCCGTGAAAGCGAAGTACGAACAGCTTGGCATCCTCAGCGGCGGATCTACCCCGGCGGAATTGGGTGCCAGGGGGCAATCAGAAGCCAAACTTTGGCGATCGGTCATGGCGGCCGCGGGCATTGCTCCGGAATAAACGAATTCCACAATGCCCAGAAATCGGACATCGCCTCGCGGATTTCAAGTTGTATAATTCCGGCGGTCTTTTTTGTTGAACGGGACCGAAGCTTTGTTTCGCTGGGGTCGTCAAGCCGCCATCAACAAGCGCGCCAAAAGCTTGGTGCGCATGGTCAGGCTTATTTCCCACGGCCTGCGCAGCAAAAATTATGACCAGTTTGTCGCCAGCTTTTCCAATCCGGCGAGGGAGCCTGATGCGTCCGAGCGGCAAGGCGGTCAACTGCGTTTTCAGATGCGTTTTTCGCCGACGTGCTGGTATGACGCAGTTGCCGAATACCCTCGGACAGGGGGCACGCCGCACTTTTACATCCAAGGCGGCGGCGATGATTGGGGCGTTTTTATCAGCGGGAATGCCAAGGCCAATCATGGCGTGACGGTCGACCTCAAAATCCCATCCGGTTCGCATGTCGGTTGCGATGCACGCGCGATGGTGCGCGCATTACTGACAATGCCCGGCTGGTCGAGGTTCAGCGACCTCGAACGCGCGCTCGGAATGGTTGATTAAGTCCCAACAACGCCATCTGAGCGGAGCTTAACCACATCGTTTTTGCCGTTTTTATCCACGCGTTAGCTCACGCATACATTTTTACACAATGTAGAAAGACAGTTGAAGTAGTTGGCGATTACGTTTGCGGGCGCAATGTCGATTGAGTCGGGTAATTCCATGAGCAGACCAGAGCCTTCGGACAACGTCCTGAATTCAGATTTCGGTTCAAGGGGGTCAAGCGAATTCTACCGTCAAGGTAGGATGGGCACCGCTGAAAGCGAAGGATCCTCTGCGAGGGGGTTCGGAGTCGTCGTCGGTGGTTAGTCGTCGCCGGACTTCCATCGATAAGTGGTAAAGCGCCTGGACCGAGCACACAGTCGGCCGAAGCGCCGAGGCTGGACAATTCAAAATCGTCACAGGAAGCGAGCGCGCCTGCCACTGCTGTTTCGGTTACGCCGATGGGGCAGCGCGCAGTTCAAGCGAATGCGCCAAGTGCCGGCGCCGCCATGGCGCCGACGAGTCCGCAACCCGCCAACAGTGCACCGGCGCGTGTCGCGACCGCGCCAAGTGAGCCCGCCCAGACCGTCCGCGGCGTGACTGACACTGAAATTCGGTTTGGAATTTCCGCACCATTCAGCGGTTCAGCCAAGGAACTCGGCCAGAATATGAAGCTCGGCATCGAGTCGGCTTTCAACATGGCCAACGCCAAAGGCGGTGTATGCGGCCGCCAGGTTCGCCTCGTCGCCGCAGACGACGGCTACGAGCCCGCGCGAACCGCCGTTACGATGAAACAGCTCTACGAGAAAGATCAAGTTTTTGGATTGATTGGCAATGTGGGCACGCCAACGGCGGTAGTAGCATTACCCTACACACTTGATCGCAAGATGCTGTTCTTCGGAGCCTTCACCGGCGCCGGCTTGCTCAAAAGCGATCCGCCCGACCGCTATGTGTTCAACTATCGCGCCAGCTACGCCGAAGAAACTGCGGCTGTGGTAAGCTACCTGGTGAAAGTGCGGCGGCTCGCCCTGGAGCAGATCGCCGTCTTTGCTCAGCAGGATGCGTACGGCGATGCCGGCTTCAGCGGCGTGGAAAAAGCGATCCGTTCGCTGCGCGGCGGCAATGAAACCCCAATTGTGCGGCTTGGTTACCAGCGCAATACCGTGGACGTCGAGGACGCCGTCGCACAACTGCAACAAATCCAATAGCAAAGAACTCAGCTGCCGATAAAAGCGGTCATCATGGTCCCTACCTATCGGGCCGCGGCCAAATTTATTGAGAGGACCCGCGATCGCTACCCAGACATGATTTATACCAGCGTCTCATTCGTCGGCAGCACCGCACTCGCCAACGAGTTGATGCTGCTCTGGAAAAGTACGCTACCGGGGTCATCGTCACGCAGGTCGTACCGGCGCTAGAGGGCCACTCGTCATTGGTGCTGGATTACAAAGCTGCACTCGCCAAATACTTTCCCGGCGAGGCGCCAGACTACGTGTCTCTCGAAGGATATGTGGACGGCACCGTATTGATCGCCGCGCTGCAACAGAATGGTGCTCGACTCGATACCGAAAAATTGGTCGCAAGCTTTGAGAATCTTCACGATCTCGACATTGGGCTCGGCGCGACCATGAACTTCAGCCGTTCCAAGCATCAAGGCGTGCACAAGGTTTGGGGTACACAGCACGACGCGGACGGACGCTATCAACCCATTGATTTGCAGTAGCCCGGCCGATGTCACAATTTTGCAAATATATCGATCTGCTGACTGTCTTTGGCGGCTTGGGCGCCCTTGTTTTGGGCGCCGCTATCGGCTGGATTGTCGCTCGTTCGCAATTCAGAAGGAGGATTGCTGAGCTAAATACCAGCCTCGTTCTTGAGCGCCGCGTCAACAAACAGCTAAGTGAGGCGATCGAAGTTAATGCTTTGCGGAGTTTGGTTCAAGCATCCGCCCTAACAGCGTCGCACGTGCCAGTGCATGAACCGACGCTGTCGCCGGGCTAAGTGATTGAGGACTGCCGCGCGACCGAAACCTGCTTAGTTTCGGACGAAGTACGTCGCAAAAATTGATCCCTACTCCATTAACTTGTCAGCCGTCGCGCTGCCGACAAGCGCGATCAAATCTCGACGTGTCATTTGATCACCTCATCAGCGACGGCGAGGAGCGATGGCGGCATGGTCAGGCCCAGCGTCGCCGCCGTTCTGACGTTGATGGCCAAGTCGAACTTGGTCGGCTGCTCGACCGGAATATCACCGGGCTTGGTGCCGCGCAGAATCTTGTCGACCATTTCGGCAGCCCGTCGGAACAGGTCGGCGTAGTCCGGTCCATAAGACATCAGGCCGCCCGCTTCGACATAATCATCATAGCTCATGATGGTGGGTAAGCGCTCGCTCAGCGCGAGCGTGACGATCCGGCCACGGTTGGCGGCAATGAGTGCATCGGACACGACGTAAAGCGCGTCCGCTTTGTTTCTGAACGTTGCGAATGCTGGTGCAATGTCTTCGGCGCGCCACACCCCGAGCCGGGCCGCTTCGAGACCGAGTGCTTGCGCGGTGGACTTAACCCGTTCCGCCTCCAGCATCGGCTCGGCATAGCCAGCGTCTGCCAAGATCGCTAATCGATGAAGCTGGGGAATAGCCTGGCGCAAGAGCTCAAGCCGCTTGCCGACAAGATCGGGCTGTTGGATTGAGACGCCAGTAATATTGCCGGCCGGATGCGTCAAACTCTGAACCAAGCCGCCACGAAGCGGATCGAAGGCAACGGCAAAGACGATAGGAATGCTCGTTATTGTCTGCCTTAGGATGGTAGCGGCGCTGCCGTATGTGACTATGACATCAACTTTGCGCCGCTCGAATTCAGCGGCGACTTCACTGATGCGATCGGATCTTCCCGCAGCCCAGCGATACTCGATCGCTACAGTATCTCCGTCGATCCAGCCGAGTTCCTGCAGATGCGCGGCAAAGGCGGCCGTCCACGGACGCCATACCGTCGCGTCCGCGCCGAGTATTCCGATGAGCCGTTGTTTGCCTGGCTGCTGCGCGCCGGCGACCAGCGGCCATGCACCAGCGAGGCCACACGCGAATTTGATGAATTGCCGCCGCTCCATGGCTTGCCTCCATAGTGAGGGCCATTTCCGGCAGGAGGAGAATAGCAGATTGCGGCTTCCGCGCTATGCCTTTGGTCACATTGACTGCCAATGTCGGGTTTGGATCAAAGCGGACAAAATTCGGCGTCCGCGCCACTTGCGCGCGCGGCTCAGCGATGACCCATCGTGGACAATGCCAGTTCACCGCCAATTACCGACATTTCGCTGCGTGCTAAGTCTTCGCCGAGGAAAGCGGGCAAGCGGCTTGGGATAAATTCCTACATGGTCTGTATTATTCACGTCGGCTAATCTTTGTGCGGGCAATTTGACCACGGTTGGAAACGAGGCAGTCTGAGTGCCAGTTTATTAAAATCGGGAGCGCGGCATGCGACTGCGCGACTGCCACAATTTCAATGATTTTCGCGAACTGGCACGGCGACGCCTGCCGGGGCCGATCTTTGATTACATTGCCGGCGGAGCAGACGACGAGGTGACGCTTCGCCAAAATACCGCAAGCTTTGAACGGTGCGATCTGGTGCCGAACGTTCTCCGTGGGGTGGGAACTCTCGATCTTTCCGTCAAGGTGATGGGCCAGAAGCTTGCAATGCCGGTCTATTGCTCTCCGACGGCGCTGCAGCGATTGTTTCATCACCAGGGCGAACGTGCGGTCGCGGCGGCCGCGGCAAAATTCGGGACGATGTTCGGCGTATCTTCCCTAGGTACGGTCAGTCTGGAAGATGTCCGCAAGGCGTACGATACGCCACAGGTTTATCAGTTTTATTTCCATAAAGATCGGGCGCTCAATCATGCCATGATGCAACGCGCCAAAGCCGCGGGCGTCAACATCATGATGCTGACGGTTGACAGCATCACGGGTGGCAATCGCGAGCGCGACCTGCGCACCGGATTCTCCATTCCGTTTAGCCTCACGCTGGGCGGCATGTTGCAATTCGCGATCAAGCCGATGTGGGCGATCAATTATGTCACCCACGAAAAGTTCAGAATGCCGCAGTTGGACGAGCACGTCGACATGAGCGGCGGCACCATGTCGATCGGACGCTACTTCACCGAAATGCTGGACCCGGCGATGAAATGGAATGATGTGGCCGAAATGGTCCGGGTCTGGAACGGCCAATTCTGCTTAAAGGGCATCATGTCGGTCGCGGACGCAAAACGCGCAGTCGAAATCGGCTGTACCGGCATCATCTTGTCCAACCACGGCGGGCGGCAGCTCGATGGCTCGCGATCTGCATTCGACCAGCTCGCTGAAATCGTTGACGCGGTCGGTGACCGGATAGATGTGATGATGGATGGTGGCGTTCAGCGCGGAACGCACGTGCTCAAAGCGCTTTCGCTGGGCGCCAAGGCAGTAGGCGTTGGCCGGTTTTATCTTTTCCCGCTGGCGGCGGCCGGGCAGCCGGGCGTTGAGCGGGCGTTAAGCCTCATGCGAGCCGAGATCGAGCGCGACATGAAGCTGATGGGATGTGAATGTGTCGGCCAGCTGTCGCGCGCTAATCTGCGGTTCCGGTAGTTGCCGGCTTTTCCAGCATTCCGAGCGCACAGCGCAGCGCTGCCGAGACTGCTTTGCGCTCATGAGCGATCACCCAGTCATCGGTTCTGTTGAGGTCCGTCCCATCAATGCACGCAAAGGCCAACAGCGATGTTTGCGCCCCATGCGAACGCGTGCAACTGATAGAAATCAGTGCTGAAAACCTTGCCGCATCGCCACGACGGAGACTTTGATGAAGACATACAGAATCGCCGCCATTCCCGGCGACGGAATCGGCACGGAAGTGGTATCCGCCGGGATCGAAGTGCTGTACGCGCTGGCCAAGCGCGAGGGCAATTTCCAATTCGACGTCGACCATTTCGACTGGGGCGGCGAGTACTACAAGAAACACGGCCGCATGATGCCAGAGAACGGCCGCAGCCTGATCCGCGGTCATGATGCGATCCTATTCGGCTCCGCCGGCCATCCGGACATCCCCGACCACATCACGTTATGGGGCTTGCGGCTTGCGATCTGCCAACCGTTCGATCAATACGCCAATGTCCGCCCGACACGGGTGCTTCCTGGCATAACCAGCCCGCTCCGCAGCGTGAAAGATAAAGAATTGGACTGGGTGATCGTTCGCGAAAATTCCGAGGGCGAGTACGCGGGCGTCGGCGGGCGCGTCCATCAAGGTTCGCCGTTGGAGGCGGCAACCGACGTTGCGATGTTCACCCGCGCCGGCGTCGAACGCATCATGCGCTTCGCCTTTCGGCTTGCGCAATCGCGGCCGCGAAAGCTCCTCACCGTCGTCACCAAGTCAAACGCGCAACGCCACGCCATGGTGATGTGGGATGAGATTGCGGCCGAGATCGCTTCCGAGTTCAAGGATGTGGCCTGGGATAAAATGCTGGTCGATGCCATGACTATGCGCATGGTCATGCGGCCGCAGACGATCGACACTGTTGTGGCAACGAACCTGCACGCAGACATTTTATCCGATCTCGCCGCCGCACTGGCCGGGTCGCTCGGCATCGCACCGACCGCCAATCTCAATCCCGAACGCAAGTTTCCCTCGATGTTCGAACCGATCCACGGTTCGGCTTTCGACATCATGGGCAGGGGTATTGCCAACCCGATCGGCACGTTCTGGTCGGCGGTGATGATGCTCGAGCACCTGGGCGAAAAACCTGCGGGCGATCGGCTGATGCGGGCGATCGAGCGCGTAACCGCCGACAGCCGCTTCCACACTCCCGATCTCGGCGGCAAAGCCAAAACCGCGGAGGTGACCGCGGCCGTGATCGACACTATCCACGGCGCCAATGATTGACCGGCAAGGCCACCATCACGCGCCGGCGGCAGCACGGGAGACGGCAACGGTAACAAGTGTCAGCGGACGCCGGCACTCATCCGTCGCGAATCACAAATATTGCTCGATCGGGTCGTCACCGACCGTCACGTAAACCAGCGCCCCGTCCTGAAGCCGCTTGACGAGCTGGTTGTTCTCGACCGGATCGACCGTAATACAGCCATTGCTTCTGCCCAGCATGCCATTGTTTTTCGCGCGATAACCAGCGGTGGTGTACCAGTTCGGGTGTAGGATCCATTTAAATGGCGGCGTATGGTTGATGTAACTGTTGTAGGAAGTGACGCCCTCGAGTACGACAACGATCATGTTTGGATAAACGGTGCCGTCATATCGGTCCACGATCGTTTTGTAATGATCCATGACTTCGGAATGCGCGGTTTTCAGCGGACCCAGCGGCACCATGTCCAAGTCTTTTTGGAAGCCTTTGAATTTGACCGCCCTTGCGTTTGGTCCGTTGGCTCTTCCATGCGCCGCGTAATGCGCGGTGGCCTCGCCCGTTTTGAAATCCAAAACATAGAACCTTTTGTTAGCCGATGGCTGCGAGATATCGAAGACCGCAAGCGCGTCCTTCTTTGAAAAGATCGGCTGGCGCGAGATCGTAATGGCACGCGCAACCGCGGCCATCGGGGCGCCGAGAGCTTGCGTCTGCTGCAGAACCGGATCGAGTCCGTTCGCGGAATTGTCAGGCTTGGCGACGGTCGATCCGGATCCCGGCATCGCCGGCTGTTGCGCACGCGCGAGGAGCGGCGACCCGGTTGCCGCTGCACTGCCGAGCAGCGTGATAAACCGCCGGCGCGTCGATTGATCGTATCGCATCCGTTGCCCCCAGCCGGGACCGGCGCGCAGAATATCGGTTTCGCACCGATCCGTCAGCGCCATTGCGAGACGCGATATCGGACCATTGCGGCAAAAAAATAGGATCGATGGATATCAGGAATGAATATCAATAATGTTGCGTCTCAATAGGCGTTTCTCTGAATCGCACTCATCAGCGTCTCAAGTTTGTGCTTTTTGCAATAGCTTTCAACTGCCTTCCGGTTTCGCTCGAAACGGGCCAAATCCACTTTGCTCTGATCTTTTGCAGCGTTGAAGTAACCGCTCATCCATGCCGCCAGCACGTCCTGGGTGTCGCGATCCTTGCCCATATATTGACCGCAGGTGACCACCGACAGATCGACAATGACCTGAGCCCGCGCGGGAATGGCCGGCGCCGCGAGCAATACAACGCACGCCGCGACTGTCGGCAAATAAAGCATTTTGGATATCGGCATGGCACTCACTGATTTTGCTTCGCGGTTGCCCATTTGAGCCCCGTCATGACGGTCTCGGTGGGATAAGATGTGCACCACTGCTTCATATTGGCGATATTTCGCGCATAGGCGCCGAGATCCACCCAGGCGTAACCCAATTTCTGGTTGAAGTATCCGCTCATCCACGCCGAGAATATGCGAGCCTGTTTTGGCGACATCGCCAGATAATCCGCGCAAGTGACTTTGGCCGTGTCGATCATCACTTGCGCCCCGGCCGCGGATGGTAGGACAGCTGCGACGCCAGCCAGACATAGAGCCAGAATGAGCGATTTGTGCTGCATGACAGAAACTCCCCAGCGATCCCCAATCTATAGCGGCATGTGGCCGCGCAGATTTGATGTATGTCAAATAACCTGAAGGAGCGGCTGCGCGAACCGCGCGCCGAAACCGCCTGCGAGCGCCGCCAAAAGACCAACCGGTTCATCCTTCGTGGTAATTCGTGTATGTTGACCGTTGCTCCGCCGCTGCCGGCTTCACCGGCAGACATCCCTTCGACTTCAGCGCATCGGCAACTTCATGAAACTATCCCGCCGCAAATTCCTGCATGCCGCAGCCGGAACCGCTGCTGCTCCTGCCGTCGCACGGCTGGCTTCGGCTGCCGATTATCCGACGCGACCGGTGCACTTAATCATCGGCTATCCGCCCGGCGGTTCAGCCGACATGACAGCGCGGCTGACCGGCCAATGGCTATCCGAGCGGCTAGGTCAGCAATTCATCGTCGAGAGCCGGCCTGGTGCGGCAACAAATATCGCCCACCGAGTCAGTCGTTCGCGCCGCGCCGGACGGCTATACGCTGTTGCTCGCCGCGCCGGCGAACGCGACCAATGTCGCCCTATTCGCGCAGCTCAACTTCGATTTCATGCGCGACATCACGCCGGTGGCGGGAATCATCCGTTTTCCTGACGTCGTCGAAGTCAATCTGTCGGTGCCGGTGCACAGTATTCCCGAGCTGATCAGCTATGCCAAAGCCAATCCCGGCAAGCTGAACTTCGCCTCGTCGGGGATCGGCTCGACTCTTCATGTCGCCGGCGAACTCTTCAAGATGATGGCTGGCGTCGACATCGTGCGTCGCCCCGAAGGGAACGCCCGCCGAAATCGTCGACACGCTCAATAAAGCGATCAACGCAATGCTTGCCGACCCATCGGCGAGAGCGCGGTTTATCGACCTTGGCGCATCGCTGCTTCCCGGGTCGGCCGCCGATTTCGGTAAATTGATCGCCGACGAGACCGAGAAGTGGGGCAAGGTCATCAAATTCGCCGGCATCAAGCCGGAATGACGTAAAGCCGGTTCGTTCGCCTTTCTCCGCAGCTACTCGGCGTCGGGATGTTTTTCGTCGCCGAGCTTTGACCGCAACAATGGATGCTGCCAGCGCGACGGTCTGAAGCGATGCGTAAGCCGGTGAGTTCGGTCTGCCAAATCGAGCCATTTCTCGGCCAATTCCAAGAGCCGGCTTTTGTCGCTCATGCTCGACGCGCGATTTGCCAATTCAATGGAATTGGCGGCATTGGCTCTGTATTCGGTCTAGTCATGTGAGCTTGCGGTCAGCTTCCCAATCTTGTCAAAAGACGTAATTGTCTCCCTTGTTGCCAAAACGTGACCATTATGGAGGGGTTCCGGGAACCCTAACGAAATTGCGAAAAATGTGCGGCTCATGCCGCCAGCGGGCGAAACCGCGACGGCCAGCCGCAATTTTCGGCAATTGTCCGCAGCTCAAAACCGCGAGGCTTTTCCTCGCCTGGTCTGAATCGACTTCACGAGCGGATGTTGCCAGTGAACGGCCCAAGCGGATCGGTCCGCGGGTAATAGTCCTTCCTCGCGGGCTATCGCCATGAGACGATCTCTTTCGCTCATCTTCGATCCGGAACTTTTGAGTTTGACCGTGCCGCCTGCCGCTATGCCAACCAGCGCTTCGTCGTCCATGAGGTTTCCAA
>Ga0126383_10001583_pt1 | contig 14251 bp, 21 predicted proteins | sample PanSoiMetPlot_35_FD_96882 | JGI IMG/M metagenome (GOLD analysis project Ga0126383, IMG submission 96882) | Tropical forest soil microbial communities from Panama - MetaG Plot_35 | ecosystem: Environmental > Terrestrial > Soil > Tropical forest > Bulk soil | place: Panama | collected 2016-02-17
AAGTTGTAGAAAACGATCACCCTCGGATGCCTCTCAAGGAGCTCGCGCACTCTCGCGATCCGCGACGGGTCAGAATTGATGATCTTCCGGATGACGGAGAACAGCTCCGGTACCTGCCTTATCGGCCGGCCCTTCTCCGTGTTCCACCGGCGCTTCCATGCGTCCTCGTACTTGCGCCAGTCGTACTCGCAGTACACGTGATGCTCGGTCCGGATGTTCTCCGTCATGTACGGCATCTCCACCAGGATGTCCCTCAAGTGCCTCCGCAATCTCATCTCGCCAAGATAGCGATCGACTTTCGGGTATTTCACGAAAGGCCGGAAGACCACATGCTCGCGCAAGAAATCTGTTCTCGAACTGTAGAAGCCATTCGCGACGAAGACCGGGATGTAGTCCAGCCACGTATCCCCCGGCGTAGCCGACAAGAGGATCCATGAGTTCTTCTTCGTGATCTTCAGGAAGCTCTGCACCCATAGTCCTGATCCCACCACTCGCTGCTCGTCGAATATGAAGAACGCGCCTTCCACGTCCTTGTACTTGGCCAGGTTGTGCCACGAGTCCACCTCAGGGAACTGGCCGAGGAACCTGGCCTCCGCCATCCAGTCGCCGCTGTCCCGCTTCTTGGCCGTGGTGATGACGATGAGCCGCTCGAGCGGGCTGGCGTCAGTGTAGTACAGCAGGGCGGTCAGTGTCTTGCCCGATCCGGTCGGGCCCTGCAAGATGCAGCCGTTGCGCATCCGCTCCAGGGCCTGCTGCTGATGCGGCAGGATGCGGATCATCGTTCACCTCCTCTTTAGAGGCCCTCCGGTTTCCGGTGTACATATAGCGGTGAGGCCGGCTACCGGAGAGCCCCCCTTAAAGCTGATCCGAGATCAGGGCAGGGGCCTGGCCTTGGTAACCAGCCCCCGCCAGACTTGACGTTGCTATCGTCTAGGCCCCACCCCCCTTCATCACTCGTCTTCCTTCACGGTCTCCGCCCAGATCTTCCGCTCAGGGCTCTTCTGATCCCCTTTCAGGAACCTCGCGACGGTGCCGGCCTGTATAATCATGACGGCGAGCACACCGCTTACGAAACCGGCGACGAAAGGGCCGGTTTCCCGCTTCCGGTGCTGGTTCTGAGCGTACCCGGTCCGGTAGCCGTCCCGGAAAGCGATCCCGGCATCAGTGTAGTCCTCGAAATCCTCCCCCCAGGGATCACTGCGGCTGCGCTTCCTCCTACCCATGATGCTTCTCCTTCTGCCTGACCTGCCTGGCGTAAGCCCGCTTGCTCTGGAACGAGGCAACCGAATCCAGCAGCTTGGCCGTGCCGCCAGCCGCTGCCCCGAACGCGGCGATGACCAGCAAGGGATTCTCTTCCCACGTCCTGCTGATCTTCCGCAGCCCTTTCCGGAAACTGGTCCTGGTCTCCGCCCAGCATTTCTCCGCGTTCACGTTATTCCTCCTGGCTGCTCTCTTTCCTCGAGGCGTTCCTCCGCCCCGCCGCCCGGCCGGCCCTGAGGATGAAAAAAGCCAGTGCCCCGTAGCAGAGCCCGGCAACGCCGGCGATCGTCAGGTCTTGCCTGATGGTATTCTGTTCTTCCTTTTCCATTATCTTCCTTCCTGTAAGGGCGGAGGGGAAACGAGAGCTAAGCTAGGGTTGCGTTCTTCCCGTCTCCCCTCCTATGCCCATAAGCAGAATTCGCTAAGAGGGCAGGGCGCTATATCCGATGATCCGATCAGAAGGGAAGGACCCTGCCCTCCTCGCATCCCGGCTTAGCACAGCCGTTACGGACGGCCGGTCCCGTACTTGTGGCGGGGAGCTACATCCGCAGGGACGGACCGGGCATCGCTGCCTCGGCGCATGTGATCACCCCCTGAATATGGACGATGGGGCCTTCTCCCTTACCGGAGGGAGAAGCTATTTCTGGCAGCAGCAACTGCAGTTGCAGTACCGCTTGATGCAGCCGCAGCAGCCGCAGTACGCCGGCAGCTTCACGAGCACGTACGTGAAGCTCATCGCGACTGCCCACACCGAGAGCATCATCAGCAAGACGCCGGCTTCGCTGAAGTGCATAATGCCGCCTTTCCCTTCCGGGACCCGTCCGCCGAGACGATGATGTCCAGCCCCTGCTCCGGCGCGTCGATGACGATGCCGAGCGGCTGCAGCCAGTGCTCGCCCTTCTCGAAGTGCAGCACCACCGTAGTGAGCGGGTGCTTCATCGCCTCCTGCACCGCGGCCTTCCACATCCGGGTGATCGCGGTGCCGGAGGTTCCCTGTCTTATCTCGAATCGTATTTCCTGGGCCATGAGTGCCTCCTATGTTGCTGGGAGACGCCCGGCTCAGAATGGCGGGTTGTCTCCTTCAGTATCAGGTTCCTGTGCCGCGTCCGGGACGTCTCCGTACTTCATCTCGAGGGGGTCTTCCCGGATCGTGACGAACAGCGTCTTCAGGTAGGCGGTTATGCCGGTATTCTCGCCGACAGTCCACCTGTACGGGGTGATGACCATGTCCGCCCGGAGTATCTCCGCGTAATCGAGCAGGCCGACCGTCGACTCATCCAGCTCCGTCTTGCCCCTGGCCGAGAGCATCACCACCTTCGGCGGCCGGCCCTTGTCGAACCTGGCCCGCACCTTGATGATCGGCTGCGGCGGGTCGCCTTCCACCAGCGGCCGCAAGTAGGTGATCGCCCAGCCGTTCGCTTTCAGGATCTCTTCGGCGTCCTCGCTCAGCGCGACCTTGAAGTTCCTGTTGCCCGGCGGGTTGAACTTGTCCGGCTCGCCGGCGAAGTTCCGGAATATGATCCTGACATCCTCGAGGACGAACGGGTCCGGGTCTTTGAGTTCCGCCATCTCAGACCACCCCGAGCTGCTCCAGGACCCTTGTCAGGGCCGCGATGTACCTGCCCTGCGCGTGGCTGTAGCCGGTCAGCTCGACGAGGAACCGCTCGTTGCTGGTCTGCGCCTTGCCCTGCGTCAGGAAGGCGGTCTGCGCCTTTATGAAAGCCGCCTGCTCTCTGGAGAGCATGACCAGGTCGAATGGCTGGGACCGGATCATTCCCGGCTCGATCCCGGCTGCGTCGCTCGCCGGGATGATAGCCGGCTGCTGCCGGACCATGTTCTCCAGGAGCTCCGTTTCCTCCCTGGCAGGATCGTAGGGTTGTTCTGTCATTATTCAGCCTCCTCGCTGAGATAGTCGCGTTCCCACCGGATAGTCCCGTCCCGGTAGACCGGCGGGGGAATGTCAGGATGAACGGAAAAGCAGACACCACGAACGGCTCCGGACTGGAGCAGCTCGGCGAGATCCGGGCCGGCGTTACTGTTCACTGATACCTCGGCAGTCCCGTCTCTCCTGACGATTGCCTCCCCTATGACGTGACGCTCTTCTCCGAAGTAAATGACAAGCGGAACGCGCTGGTCATCCTCTCCGAAAGCGCCGGATGCTATGATGTAGGGCCGGCCGTCATCTCCGTAGCCGTCCATGGTGTCTCCTCTCTAGATCACCTCGTCCTTATCAGGCGTCGCGAAGTTGTCCATCCTCTGATAGACGTCCAGGTACGTTGTCTTCCCCCGGCCGTTGTAGGTGACCTCGTAGTACCGGCCGTCCGGGACCACGGTGCTGACCAGGGCCTTCCAGTTCTCCAGGATCTTGCAGAACCAGACGATGTAGGTGCCGCCGATGCCGAGCTCGTACTTCTCGGTCTTGTCCTTGCGGTCGTTGAAGTAGTTCACCACCGCCATCCGGGCCTGCTTCATGAACCGCTCCGGGTCCATTCCTGCTACCATGATGTACTCCTTTGCGCGTTTGAGTTCCGGCTTAAGGACCGGGACTAGTTCCCTGATCAGCCGATTGCGAGGATCCATCAGAAAAACGGTTCCGCGTAGCCGGCCGTGATCATCAGCTCGCCGTAGTTCCGGCCGTCCGCCGTGATGATGTCGCCCAGGAACCGGCCCTCGTACTTGTTCCGGCCGTGGCTGAACACCCGCACCTGATCTTCCGGCGGGCAGACCTGGTTGGCGTATTCGAGTGCCTCGTTTCCATCGGGAGTTCCCGCCTTGAAGGACGACTTGATGCCGAAGCACTGGCATGTCAGCAGCATGGTGATGTTGAACCCCAGGTCGAGCCGTATCCGGCAGCTGTCGGCGTCAGTCCACTTGTCGATCACCGCCCGGTACGGTCCGTATGCCTCCTTCGTCGCCCTGCGCGTCTCGCTGTGTTCTTCTGTTGGCATTTCTTCCTCCTCGGTTGCTGATCCCGGGTTTTCCTGAACGAACAGGAAGTACTCGTCTCTCCAGCGGACTGCCGCCTCATGCCAGCCCGGCGGCTTCGGCCCGCTCACGTCCCCGCTGCCGGCATCCCATCCGGCATTGGCGATGATCCCCCAGGCAGCCTCCAGGAGAACTGCCGCTTCTCTTTCCCGTGCATGCCCGAGTTCTTCCTGAACTACCGCATCGAGATTCTCCTTGACCCACCCTATCGGGAAATCCATGTCCACCTGCCCTCCTAACTGGTGAACCACTCAAGGTCACCGAACCTGGATATGGAGCTTGCCGCCTCATTGGCAAGCCGGGAGAAATAGCTCATGTCTATCGTCTCGTCCTGGCCGAGCTGCCGGACTACTTCAGCTTCCTTCCAGAAATATCCTTTGGCTCCGGCAGCCGAATGGAAAACGCCATCGCTTCCCCGGAGGAGAGTTCCTCCGCCAGTTCCTGCCATGACGGGGACGAATGAGCCAGCTCGCCCCACGAAATGAGGATCGCCCCCTTCTTCGGGCTCAAGATATAGAGCCCCTTTCGTGACTGACTTTGTCTCGCAGAGGTCACGGAACCCCACTTTCTCCCTGCTGAATAGCGTCTTGAACACGTAAGGATGGGCGAACTGGGCCCCGATGGCCTTCCATTCGCCCGGCTTCAGCCTGCTGTCCGGAGGTGCCCATATCACCTTCCCGACGTACACGGCGTCATTGACGATGCACAGCTTGCCGAATATCACCTCCAGCTCGAACTCGTAGCCGTAGTCCGCGCCGGTCTTCTTCACGAACTCGATGATCTCGTCCGTTGCCTCCGGGATCTTGACCGAGTCCGTCTTGATGTGCGCCACCGGGAAGCCCTGTTCCTGTACGGCCTTCTTCAGGTCGATCATGAACAGCGCCCCCCGCTTGGCCACGATGTTGTCCTTGTTGCGCAGGTCCCGGAACGGGCTGTCGAAGGTAGCGTGCGTCAGCCCGTAGACCGTGTTCAGGATGATCTTGAGCGCGTACGCCAGTGCGTCAGCATCAGCCTCACTTGCCAGGAACGGGGCAAGGGCTCCGTTGAGAAATCGTCTGGCAGCTCCATAATCCTTCCGTTTGATGAGGATTCTTGCAGTCTTGAGATCAGCATATCTCTTGGTATAGGGTCCAAAGAGATCGAGGATCTCAATTGAAGTTGGGTGCATCGAAGCGACATCAAGCACCGCCACTTGTGAGTACATCCCTGGTTCAGCGTAGACATATCCGCCCTCTCCTGGTTCCTCGTCCCGGTAAGTGCTCTTGCCGGCCTCGTAGGAATATCCGGGGAACATCCCGGACAGGTCGGTATAGATGAACTTCTCCTGCGGGTGCTTGTCGTTCCCGAACAGGATCTTCGCGATGTGCCGCGGCGTGGTGTCGTTGACGGTGAGACCGCTCAGCTCGGCCAGGATCTGCCGGGCCACGTAGTCCTGCTTCCGGTCCGCGAAGACCTGTTCAGTCGTCACCACGTCGTTACCGCAGTACTCGGCGACCTTCATCCACAGTTCCTCCGGGACCGGCTCGTCCCACGGCAGGCCCAGTTCCTGGTGACTGAGGCCGAGCTCGATCTGGAACCGCTTCAGGCTCTGCTTCTTGCTGGAGAAGTCGTAGATATCGGCATAGGACAGGTTGTACGCGTCGCCAAAGAACGCATTCCGGTCGCCTTTCACCAGCTTCTGGCTCAGCATGAACAGATCGTGATTGGTATACCCCATCATCCTGGCCCAGAGAATATGGTTGTCGTACCGCCTGTTGTTGAACCCGATGAGCGGGTGCGAGATGAGCTCCTCGATCTCCTGCGCGCCGGGATTGATCCTGGTGATTACCTTCGAGTCGTCGCCTTCCGGCTTCCAGCCGACGACCAGCAGATTCGGGAACACCTCGACGTCGTAAAAAACCAGCGGGCGTGTTCCGGCGCCTGCCGCCGGGGACATCTCTGTCTCCGAGGCGAACTTCATCTGCTGCACGGCCTGCAGGCAGTACAGCGCGTGATGGCTCGAGTTGTTCGCGAAGGCGATGATGTCGTTGCGCATGTTGCTGACGTCATACGGCATCCCGGACTTGTACGCATCGTCAAGGATCTTCTTGATGAAGTCGATGCTCGGCTTGGTGCCCGGATGGATCTCCTTCCGCAGGTTCCGCAGGATAAGGTTCCGCAGCGCCCGCTCGCTGCGCATCTCGCCGGCCTCGATCATCCGCTTCTCCTTAACCGGCAGCCCGCTGCTGATTACCGCAACCGGCACGCCGTTGCATTTCGTCAGTTTCCGCCGCAGGGAAGAATCGCCGGTGAAGACCTTCACCTCGATGCCGGCCGAATATACCCGGCTGAGCTGCGACACGTCTCCTTCGTAAATATAGTGCAGGTGCACGCCGGCTCCGCCCTTGCTGTACTCCGAGTAAGTTGGCGGGAACCCGCTGGCCGCCTCCAGGTTCAGCTCGAGGCTCTTCTCGCCGTCATCGTCCGTCAGGTCGAAGTCGATTACTATGTGTGACGGGCCCGGTTTCACGTAATGCAGCCGGCTCGTGTCGATGTCACGCAGCGTAGTCGCGACGTCGGCCCACTTCCGGACCGGGGTTTCCTCCTCGTTTGCGTACTGAGCCGGGCAGTCCGCGCAGATATCGTCGAATAGCGACCTGGTGTTCTCCATCACCAGTGACGGCGCGAGCTTCACCGGCAGCGGCCCGGGACCGAGTTTCTCGGCCTTGAAGCCGGCGAACCAGCTGCGGACTTCCGCTCCGTGCACCCTGGTCTTCACCGAGAAGGTTTCGAAGTAGTTCTTCAGCTCATCCCGGAACCTGTGCATCTGCAGCTGGTACTGGATGCCGGCTTCCATACAGTATTCCTTGTACAGGTTCCAGGCCTGCTTCAGGGTGATGCCGTCCTGCTCCCGGAACAGGTCATAGTTCTCGTACAGGTAGTTGTAGAAGATATCAGTCCGGATAATCATGTCGACCGGCCGGTACGGATCGTAGTAATACTTCCCCAGCTTCCGGTAGACGCCGAGGCAGTGCTGCGCGATGGCCCCGAGCTCGAACCTGATCTGGGTCATCAGGGCCTGGTACTCGTCCGGCGGGACGAGCTTCCCGGTCGGGTGCACATCGATCAGCCGCCGGATGATACCGGACTTGGCATCCGAGATCCGCACGCTCTGGTTCGATCCGATGAACAGGAACGCGTTCGCCCGGCCGGGATACGGCGACTTGAACTTCTCGTTGATCAGCATCATCTCGTGCGAGATAACCTGGCTCAGCCTGGTGTTGTCCTTGATGTGCGACAGGTCGCCGTCATGCTGGATGGCCACCAGGCTGTTGGTCCGGAATATCTCCGAGGAGAACAGGTTGGACTGGTCGGTGAACAGCCTGGCGTCGAACACCGTCCAGTATCCCTCGAACAGCCAGGAGAGAATATTGAGGAACGTCGACTTCCCGGTGCCGGCCGCTCCATACAGCACGATGAATTTCTGGATGTCCTTCGAGTCGCCGGCGATGACCGAGCCGACTGCCCATTCCAGCTTTTCTCGTTCATCCGGGTCGTACAGCGTGCCCATCAGCTTGCTGTACGCCTTGACCGGCCCGGGGGCCATCGAGTAGGGCAGCCTCTTCGATGCGTAATCATCTCTCCGCGGCGGGCTGTTCATGAACGTGATGCTGCTGTCCAGCGGCACGAACATGTCCGGCATGCTGGCCGTGTACCGGATGAACTCTCCCCAGAGCCTGCTCTTGAAGCTGCTGAGCGTCTTGAATGACGGCTCGAGTCCTTCTTCCTCCAGCTTCTTCACCCGCTCGAGTATCTCGTCATCGACGATCTTCTGCAGCACCAGCTCGTCCGTGGACCACAGGCCGGCCTCCTCATCCCATACTGCGTAAAATGCTCCGCCCCGGATCATCAGGTCCCTGACTCGCCCCACCACGAAATCCGGGTAGATCTCCGGTCCCGTCTTCAGCATGCGGTTCCTGATCCGGATGAAATCCATCCGCCCCTCCGCTCTGATAGAGCCGATTCTCAGTCACATCCCGGATTGATCAGCAATGGCGTAATCGATCCGTTCGGACCGCCAGCTTCAACCCAGTCACGATCAGAAAGCCATACGTTTCCTGCTTGATCCAGCCATCCGATAACGCGAACCTCGATCCTGGCACGCTTGACGTCATGCTCGCATGCACGAGCCTCGCCGACGACATGTCCTTCCACAGGCCATTTCATCGTCTCATGCAATCGCAATCCTGTCGGATATGATTCTGGCATCACTCACCTCCTTAGTACAGCTCGTTCTCGGTCATGTAGGCGCTCATCTGGGCCCAGATCTCTATCTTCCGCTGATCCCTGTCCGCCCTCTGCAGCGGGAATATGCCGCCATGCCCGTCCGGCCGGTACTTCCGCTCGTTGAATATGTGCAGGATCTTCTTGATCCTGCTGCTGTCTGTCTGGACATAAGCCTCATCATCATACCTCCGCAGGCCGAGATTCTCGATGAAGGTCATCAGCCAGAACGGAGGGCCTATCTCGACTATGAAATCGGCCCTCCGTGACAGCCCGATCAGCATCTCGAAGATCGAGGCATCGCCCATGCTGTACAGTGCGTTCAGCTGGAATATGTCCACGTCCCGGAGCGTGTTTATGTACTCGTCCCGGAGCGCTTCTCCTTCCGACGCCCGGTTGACGTCGTTCGGCACCAGCGCCCTGAATCTTACCGAGTGCATGTTGGCGCACAGGTAGACGAAGGACATGGGCGAATCCGGATCCCGGACCGGGAAGTTGAGGCGGTAGAGCCAGTCGAAATAAGCGGCCCTGAGGGCTTTGTCAGTCTCCTCCGTCATTCGGGTTCCCGTAATTGAGATTCCTGTCCGCCCACGATCCCTCGTCCAGCACGACCTCGAAGTCCATCAGCAGCCGTTCGTTCCTGATGTACACGATGGCATCGCTGCCGGATCCCATGCCGAAATGCCGGTGGAAATCCTCGCCTACGGTGCCTTTCAGGTCGCTCATCGGGATCTCCCGGTCATCGACGAGCACCTCGTCTGCCGCGTACCAGGTTATCGTGGTTTTCTGGTACGTCTCCGTCTCGTCGGCGAAGTCCCCGATCGTGATGACGTAAGGCTCGCCCGCGCCGGTCACTTCCGGTCCGGGGGGATTGTCTCCGTCGTCAGCGTCGCCGGGCACATCGGCAGTGCCAGCAGGCTCCGCTTCGCCAGCAAGGCTGGCATAGGTTCCGGTTGCACCGCGCCGGTCGTATCGAATGCCTTCTCGCCGATCCAGCCTGGCACCACTTCCCATGGCGGGCGCTGGCCGTTGTCTGGCGTAATCACCACGACCGGCAGGACGGGGGCGAGCTCGATAGTGAGATTTGAGGGAATCGATCTCCGCGTCGATCCTCTTCTGCGTGTCGCGTCTCTCCATGACGCGGCCCAGTACATAACCGCCGCACAGGCCAAGAGCAGCACCCCCAAGAGTGCCGGCCAGAAGTGAAATTCCATCGAACTTCCTCGTTTCCATGGTCTCCTCATTCGATCACGATCGGTCCGTCGACGTTGAAGTCCAGCAGGATGGCACCATCGGTGTTGCCGTCGATGAAGTTCTTGTATTCCATCGTGTCGATGTCCATGATGCCGAAGCTGACGAACCCGTCGCCGTTGCCGCCGAGCTCCCAGCCGACCGACTGGCCGGCCTGCGACCACTTAAGCCCCAGCGAGTCGTAGACCTCGTTCAGGAACAGGAAGCCGCGGGCATGCAGCCGGTCGTTGGCCATGCCCTGCAGCCCCTTGAGCGTGAAGAGGTTCATCTCCGGGATGGTCTCCCACTGCAGGCTGGTGTCCCGGGCGTACCACCGGTGGTACGGCGACGGGATCCGGTCCTCGGAATCGTCGATCTCGCAGGGCAGCCCGGTCTCCGGATCCACGGACTGGATCTTCCGGACCGGGCCGCGCCAGATCTGCGTCTCCTTCTCGGTGCCGAATTCCTCCGCCACCCTCCGGCGGTATGCCTTCAGCCCTTCGTTCAGGGCGACGTACGCCGCGGCCAGTGATGCCTGCCGGTTCTTCATCATCCCGTGCGCGGATATGATGCAGACCGCCGAGAAGACCCCGGCCGCGATCGGCGGCGCGTAGATCTTCAGGATCTTGACGCTGTACCTGAGCACGACCCGGCCGGCTTCCTTGCGCCGGTCGATGATCGTGTAGCTCTCATCGACGTCCCTCGAGGCGACTTCCTGCAGCTCGACCTTCAGTTCCTTGACCGGCTCCTGGGCCTTCAGCGCGGCCTTGCCGGCCAGGTAGCAGGTCGCCGCGAATCCTGCCACCCCGATGCCGGTGAGCAGGCTGGGGCCGTTCTTCCTGAGATAGCGCTGCCCGCTGGCGAGCGCCTTTCCCGCGATTGATGACGTGTCCATCGCTGTTCCTTTCTGCTAAGATGCCGGCGGCGGACCGGGCTGGATTGACAGGTAAGTGACCGCGGTCGGTGTCGTCCACTTCGGCACGATGCCGACCTGGGTCATGATCTTGATCCGCGCGTTCCGGACCTCGGTCGTCATGAAGGTCTCGACGGTGTACTTGACCTGGCCGATCCAGAAATTCCCCTGATCGACGATCCCCCAGATGCTCGGCTTCTCCACCGGGATAGCGGTGAAGTGCTGCCCGCCGAGCCGGCTGGCCACTTCCCGGGCGTCCGGAGGCTGGGTTGCTGTTACTGGCGCCTGCTGTGATGACGGTGCTGCCGGAGCGGCTGCTGCCGGCTTCGGTGCCGAGCCGCCGCATCCGCTTACGGCGATCCCGGTGATGATGGCGATTGCTGCGAGGAGTATCCAGCTCCTCTTGATGCTGTTCATTTGGTTTACCTCGTATTCCTGTCTAGTGGTTCCGGGCGCGGCAGGTCGAGCAGGTATCCTCCTCTTACCGCCCGCGCCCTGGCGGACCGGAGATCGGTCCACCCGTAGCCGTTATCGGTGTAGTCGTCGCTGACCCCGACAAGATCGTAAAGATCTGCGACCCGGGCCGCGCCGTAGTAGTCGACGATCTCCCGCAGCCGGTCGATGACGTCCTCCGCCGACCCGCGGTCTGCCAGGATGACCTCGGTGAAATCGTGCCGGGCCCTGGCCTGCCGGCTGAGTACCCGCTCGCCGATCACTTCCGCCCGGGACCGGCTGGTCCCGCTGTACGCGTAGTACGCCACCGGCCGGCGGTACTGATTCGACGGCACGGCCGTCGAGCCGAGAATCGCCTTCCTGACGGCCAGGCTGATGGTGTCAGCGAACGTGCTGACGGTGTCTACCAGGATCGTCTTGACGCCGGTCAGGATGACGTCCTCGAAAATGATCTGGCCGATCCCGGTGGTGTTCTCGGCCAGCAGGGCTTTCCCCCAGGACACGCCTCTCTTCGGCCGGACGATGACCTCGCCGGTGACGATCTGTTCCTCCGGCCGTCTTTCCTGCCGGTTCTGGGTCTTGCTGACGAAGGAATTCGGCGGCAGGTTGCCGCCAGGTCCTTCGCTGGTGATATTGCGTGTTTCAGTCATGATGCCTTCCTGAGAATAAGTGCAGGGACACATGCGAAACCCCAGAGGTCGGGGGACACCCCGAGGCCGGTCTTGTCGTTTGAGCCTGAGCGAGATGCCGCCAGCACCACCCGGCAGACAGGGCAAGGCTCCCTGCACGCTTCAAGTCAGTAGTCCGGGTGCACCTTCCGGCGGTAGACCTCGATGAGCTGTGCCTGGCTCATCTTGCGGAGCTCCTCCGGAGTCGGCTCCCGGTCCGCCCAGGGAAGCTTCCCTTCCTGCGGAGCCTCGGGGTCAGCCTTGTCGTTCCTCACGTCGGCAGCCGGCAGCTCCACGGTCTCCGTCGTGACCGTAACCTGCTCCTGCCCGGCAGCCATGTCCAGTCCCTGCCGGATGAGCTCTGAGGTGAAGATGCCGGACACGAACTCTCCGGCCGCCTCCTTGCTGCTGCCCAGCTCGGCGAGCAGCGCGTCGTACGCCGGGGACTCCAGGAACTCCTCAGTAGCGGCCTCGTCCTGGTCGAAATGCCGGCCATCCTCGGACCTGGTGCCGAACGACCTGGCGATCAGTTCCTCTATGAAGTCGAGCGCCTCCAGCGAGTCCTGCTTCGCGTCCACCTCCTTCAGGTACTTCATCAGGTCCCCGCCGCGGTCCTTGTTCCACTTCCGGAACCGCCGGACTGACAGGTGGAAGTAGAACTCTTCGGTGACCTTCTGGTCCCTGAAGTCCTTGAACGTTATGCTCTTAACGATCATGTTCCGCTCCTCGATGGTAAGCCCGGGACCGTGAAGAGGACATAGACACGGCCCCGGGGGCTCAGAGAAAAAGAGAAGACCCTGAAATGTGGCGTATTCAAGGTCGTTCTCGTTCCATTATACCCTTTGTTATTTTCGCGACCTCCCGGCCCATCGCCAGAGCCTCCTTGTTAGGGTGCTCGGAGTCGTTTATCCGCCGTGTTATGTTCAGGGCGAAGGACGCGATCATGTAGGGCAGGAACATCCAGACCAGGAACGATCCCAGGCTGGGGAACAGCCCGCGCAGCCAGCTAGTAAATCTTGCTGTAATCCGCGCGCGGCGGGAACCGGTAGCCGATGGCAAGGCACGGGATGCCGCAGTCGTTGAGGACCGAGCTGAAGACGAGCTCCATGGGGTGGTCGATATTCCAGCCGACGTCGTTTCCGATATCAACCGGATCCACTCCAAGAAGCTCGTAGAACTTGTTCTGATCGCAGTGGCCTTGCTGGAGAACTTCCCGGTTGAGCTCGTTCTCGGCTCGCCGGACGTCTTCGTGGCTGCTTTTAAAGTACCGACCGGTCAGCATGTCGAAGCACATCACCTCCCCGGTCCCGATGACGACCACCGGGTTCTTCGGGGGATTCGCCGCGACGCGGTCCGCCGCGATCTTGTCCAGGATCTGCTGGTCCTTCTTCTCGCCGACCACCTCGGCGACCTTGTTCCGGTACTCCCGGAACGCCGAGTCCAGCATCGCGTACGCGCCGGCAACGGCAGCCTTCTGCCGCAGCCCGATCTGGTTCGCCCCGATGATGCAGGCGATGGTCGCCGCGCCGGTCAGCGCCGCCGGCAGGTAGAACTTCCAGGTTGCCTGGATGATCTCCACCGCGCTGAGGCTGTTGTCGGCCGCCGGCTTCTCGTCGTCGGCCTCCATCTCGATCTCGGCGAGCTTCTCGAGTGCTCTCGGCGTCGCCCTTACCGCTAGCACCACGGTTCCTATCAGTCCGCCCACCGCGATGCTGGAGAGGATCGTCGGCGCGTTGTCCTTGCTGAACTGGACAGCGGCCTTAACCCAGCTGCTGCTCATTACTGCCTCCTCGGCAAAAGAGAGACCGCTCGTGACGGTCTCTCCCGGCTATCCCTAGCCGGCTTGTTCTTTCTTGTCAGGCGCGATCTGGTGCTTCACCCAGTTCCCGCTCTTGTCCCTGAGGATGTCGAAGACGGCGCCGAGCGCGGCCATCACGACGAATCCTGCTATCGCCGCGGTGACTTCGCGCTTCCGGCTTTCCTTCTTCTCGATCTCCTCGGTCTCCTTGGGCTGCTCGGTCATTGCTTTCTCCTTTCTCATGCCTTCACCAGAGGGTTTGTTTTTCCTGCGAAATACACCTTGCTCTCGATCATGAAGATCCCGCGCCGGCCGTCCAGGACCCTGATGATCTTGTACGAGAGGTTCAGCTCGTGCCGGGTCACGATGAGGTTGTGCTTGCGCCGGTTGGTGGCGATGTAGTAGGTCTCCTCTCGCCGGATCGCGGGAATTACCCCGTTGTTCCGTTTGGTGATCTCATCCAGGTTCTTCTCGCAGATCAGGTAAGCGCGCATGCTCCCTCCTCGGAAAAAGAATGAGACCATGATAGTTACGGTCATGGTCTCGATCGTGCCTTCATCAGGCACATTGGTCTTCACTATAGGGGTTGTTTTTCCTGCGAATCGCAAAAACCCAGATCCCGTGGTGGGATCTGGGAGCTCGTTACTTACGGTTCTGCTTCCTCGCGGCGAGCTGACGGCG
>Ga0126383_10001584_pt1 | contig 14242 bp, 19 predicted proteins | sample PanSoiMetPlot_35_FD_96882 | JGI IMG/M metagenome (GOLD analysis project Ga0126383, IMG submission 96882) | Tropical forest soil microbial communities from Panama - MetaG Plot_35 | ecosystem: Environmental > Terrestrial > Soil > Tropical forest > Bulk soil | place: Panama | collected 2016-02-17
GGATGAGCCGCCCGTCAGCGCGCCGCCTGAAATCACGGCTGCTGAACTTCCGCCAGCAGCGGAGCCGAAGCCTATCGAGCAGCCTGAGACTGAGTCGCCTGTCGAGAAGGCCGCGCGGAACGAACTCAAAAAGCGGCTCGAGGAAATGGAACGTGCGGAGGGGCTGCAGCGACGACAGCCGCCGCAACGTGCTGCCGAACCACAGCAGCCACAAGAGCCGATAGATCCTATTGAGTTTGTGCTTGCGAATTCAGGTTTACCAGATGGAGCCAAGGCTTGGTTACGGAAACATCCCGAGTATGTGCTCGATCCGGAGAAGAACGCCGAGCTTCAACATTTTCATTACAAGGCTCGCCGCGAAGCAGGCTCAGAATTTGACGACGGATATTATGGCGTGCTCGAGCGCCATCTTGGCATCGCGGCAAGAACGAATGGACACACTGAAACCAAGCCGACTGTGCAGCCAACAAATTACGCCGAACAGCGTAATTCAGTGCCACAGCGGCAGCTCGCGCCGCAGCGCATGTCCGTTCCAGTCTCAGCACCGCCAACAAGAGAAGCGCCTTCCATGACCACGGGGCGAATGCCGAGCCGTCGCGCGCCGCTGAGCAGAGATGAACTTGAGATTGCACAAGGCTTGGGGATGACGGCTGAGCAATATCAAGCGCAGAAAGAAAAAATGCTGCGCATGAAAGCTGCTGGGGAGATGCAATGACGCCTGACGACGGCGACCTCTACCGAGTCGACGGCAGCAAAGTTTGGCTCTCGCCGACTGCGGTTGCGTATGCCCGTGAGTATTTTGGTCCTGGCCGTCAGGGCGTGCAGCAGATGGCTCAATACCTGCGTTTGCGGCACACGATGCAACAGGCTGCGCTTTCCCCGTCGAACATTGGCACCGACGAATTGGCCCCATATCTGGCCGCCCCTAGTGGCTTGCCGCAAGAATACACGGCAGAAGAACAACAAGGACAAGCGCAGCCAGATTCACCCGATGTAATTCCCAGCTACGCGCCACTCGACTGAGGAAAAACCATGACGCTGAAATTTTCAAACAAGCCCCAACTGATTTACGACAATCAAGGAACGGCCAATTGGGCGGGGCGCTTTCCTGCTGGCATGCAATCTTTGGCGACCTGCCCTGAGCACACTCCCGTGATCGTGTGCGAAAGGAACGGCTTCCAGCATTGGGCACTGCAGCGGAATGGAATTGTGAAAAAGCTGGCTCCGTTCAAGGATTGGAAGACTGGTGCAACCACCTGGCGTGAGGATGGCACATACGTGTCAGATGCAATCGGATGGCTGATGCCACAGAAGAAGGCCTGAGCGATGGCAAAGCGCAGCAAGCCGCGAAATGGTTGGAAAGAGCTCGCGCGCCAGCAGCGCATATTGAATGCGAAGAGAAGCGGCAAGCCGTTAATCCCGACGAAGGTGCTAAACCGGTTGGCCAGCTTCAACTTACCTGCTTCGGAATTTGTTTACGCGGCGGTTCTCGAAAAGTTGCTGGGGGAGAACGTGTGACATGGCCAATATGCGCTCGCGACTGAGAGCCAGCAATGTTCTTATGCGAGTGGATCGGGCGCTTCGCCTCAGTCACAAAAGGTTTTATCTGCCGCCGCCCGAAAATCCGCACGGCGTGCCTTCTTCGGTGATGCGCGCTCTGCAATTGGCTCAGTTGCCCACTGCAGACAAGGATCTCTACACCCAAAAGCTCACGCAGCTTATGGGAGTGATCAAGCAAAACGGAGAAGACTATGGACAAGTTTAAGGGCCGCGTAGGCATCCCTGGACACAAGGAACTCGGGCCGATTCTGAACGAAAGTGCGCACGGGGAAATGGTCGCTTCGCGTCGTTACGGGCATGGGACGCAAACATTTCCGCCGCCTGAGGATCCAGCTAGCCCTCAGCGCTTGGGCGACGATTCAAACCTCCAAGGCAATCGATATGGAAATAACACGCGCCCTGGATGGCTTCGCGGCTCGAATGAGGATGCGACCACAAAGGAGAACTTCGATCCTCGCGACAAGTCAGGCAACGCGAAGAAGTGGTAAGACCGATGGATCCATACAAAGGACGGCCCAAGCCGCGCTCGAGCACACGGCAAGAGCGTCCAACTCCGCAGTCGGGAAGCACAACGCGGCATCCCGCTGGGCTTGGCGATGTCAAAAGCGCGTATCTGCGCGGGCAAGTCACGAACCCGTTTAGTTCTGCGCACGTCGCGCCGAGAAAGAAATGACAGCAGTTCTAAACGAACGGGAACGGAAAGCCGCAACACTTGTGCGCGAGCTTTCGCAACTCGGGGCGACAGTTACGACCGTTTTGCCTTTAGCCGATGGCCAGCATTTGCGATTCTGGGTGTCCGATTACAAGAAACGGGAAGTACTCACAGCGCTGGCGGACGCAGGCTACGAGGCCAACTTTCTCGGCATGATCATGCAACCAGATGTGGCCACGTACAGCATGGGATTGGTCAACAGTTTTGAGGTTCCCATCGCACGCGAGCGCCAGCTAATCATCGATGATCGCACGATACGCGGTGAAATCGCCAAGCCAGCCAAGACCGACGTCGAACTGCAAGGGATGCGCCGCTACTTAGGATTGGAGCCAAAGAAATGAGAACGAAAAAGCCGAAAGCCGCAGAACCATCGCTCAGAGACAAGCTAAGCCAGAACTTCCTGCGCGCATTCGAGGCTGACTTTGCGAGCTATGGCGCTGAGGTTATCGAGAAATTGCGTGAGTCCCATCCTGATCGCTACGCTGAAGTCGCTGTGAAACTCATTGCTTCGGCACAACCGCCAGCGGGGCTGTTCGATAAGGCGCAAAGCTTCGAGGACATTGGCGCAGGCTTGCTCAAGAGTGTTGGCTTGAGTGATCCGACGCCAGAGCAGATTGAGGCCGCGATAACCGAGAATGACCGCTTCGTGACTGCCCTCCAACTCATTGCATTTTCCACCGACGCAAAGGCAAACAGCAATGGCGATGCCGCCCCAGCTGCGTAATGCGAAGCGCCCCAAGAGATCCGAACCAAGGCCGCTCGCTGAAACATTGCCGCATATCAACGTCAACGACCTCGACGTCCCGCGCAACCATAGAACCTATACCAGCAACATTTCATTACGCTATCCGCATCTCACAGGTATGAAAATCAATTGGTCTATGGTACAATTCTTCCATAGTGATCGCGTGCAAAGCTTCAAGTTTAAGTGGATCAAAACAGGCCTCGGATATCCTAGGCCAGCCTTCATCTGCGAATGCGGCCGTCCAGTCATAAAGATATATTTCAAACACCAAAACCTTGCCTGCCGCCGTTGCTGTAATGTCGTCTATGGCTCGCAAACCCGCAATAAACATAGCCGCCCAATCCTAAAAGCAATCAGGCTGCGCAACTTCCTCGAACTCAAATCCGGCATGTCAAAGCGCAATCGCCAGCGCCTCAAAGCTCGCATTGCCTCCGCAACACAAGAACTCAAAGGCAAGCGCCTCGCACATCACCGCATCCAAATCCCGTTTCACAACTACAACACTCGCGGTGCAGCACATTGGCTCTAGGCCGTGTACTCATTAACGCGCAGATCGCAGCGCTGCTTGTCGCTGAGTTTGTCCAAAAAAGTGCAGGTTTGTCCAAAAAACAGCAATTGACGGGGTTGTTTTATAAATCCCTGATGGCGGCCAGTCTGTGCAGAAGGGAGCTAAAATGAAGAAGCTACTACTGACTACGACCGTGCTGTTGGGTCTTGGCGGCGTGGCCAATGCTGACTCCGTGGCCGTGTTCTACAGCGGCGGGGCGGGATACACTGGCCCATTTAGTGGGCTAAATTCCGTGTACTCGCAGACGACAGGTACGTCGATTGCAAGCTGCATCAGCGCAACTTGTAACTCGGTGAACGGCGACATAATTCAGTCGTCCATCTTGTTCAACACGACTCCAAACATCACAGCCACTGGTGGTGTGAACGTCTGGTTTGACCAGACGCCGAACTTTGGCGGCCTGGGTCTGCAAACTGCTACTGGCAGCCCCGGAACTGGAGATGACCAGATTGAAGGTTCAGGTATACTCCATATCCACTTCGCGTCTGCAGTTACTTTGACAGGCGTCGCGACGCTTTTTGACCCAGCCCATGCAGGTTTCGGGACCGGTGATCCTTCAACCGGAAGTTTCTTATTCTGCGCTGGAAATTCGGCCTGCACTCCTACCACCCAAGTCTCCTTTTCTGAGGCGAATAGTGCCAACGGCACGCTGGGAACACCTGCCACGGGCACTGACTTCGCTTTTGCAGAACTTATTAATAACGGAACCACGATAACGAACGGAAATGTCGAATTCTACGTATCTGCACTGACTTATCAGCCCGTTCCCGGTCCCATCGCGGGTGCGGGACTTCCGGGCCTGATGGCCGCGTGCGGTGGCCTTCTCGCCCTGGCGCGACGCAGGAGGGCCAGCGCCGCCGCGGCGTAACGCGGGGACAACTCCATCCTCTAGTGTGAATTCCTCCTCTTTTGCGGCCCCGCACCTTCTGCGGGGCTTTTTCCTCCCGGAAGATCGGAACGCGCCCCGTTCTGCGGGAACGGACCAAAATGAAAACGGTTGTCATTTCTGGTTTTCTCGGCGTCCTCATACTCTGTGCGCTAATCATATTGACGTGGGCAGCGCTCGGCTTGACCAGCCCGTGAGTGCAGTCGCCTACTGGCGACGACAGCAGATCGCCTGAACATCCGACACAACGCACACGTCGTTTGCGGCAGCCCAGCGATTGCCGAACAGTCGCGATTTATGAGTACACGGCCTAATCGCAATGGTCCCCATGACAATGTAATGGACGAATGTCATTGGATTTAGGCTGAGAGACGAGATTGCAGTCGCGTTCTCGCGTTCGCATCACAACATGGCCCGCAATGAAGCCAATTGAGTTCATTCTTCCCGCTGTTTTTGGCCTGCTTGCTGGCGTCGGGCTGTTGCCGTTCACGATCTGGCTTGTGTTTTGGCTCGCGGGTTGAGCATGCGCTCCTGTTTCTATCAGGTGTCCATGCTTTGATATTTCAATGAGTTAGCAAGCATTGTGACGCATCGGGTAACACGCGGGTAACGCATAGATGCGTTCGAAGCAAACGAGAAAAGAAAAAGTCTTTCGATTTCTTTGCGGATTTCTTTTTTCAATTTCTCAAACTGGTTCCGCAAGCCCGGCGGGCCCCGCCCGGCGGGTCGAGGGGGACGCCGTCAGAGTCGCTTAAAGCTTTCAATATGGGACCAGGATTTCCGCGACTGGGGTCCCGCTCTCGCCGCGTTAGCTATGTGCGGTGGGAGACTCAACGTCCAAAAAATAGCACTCACTGCTATTGTCGATCAGACGGATAATTTTACCACTCGCGCGGACCCACGGCCAAGCCAAGCCGCCTGTGCTGCGAACCCTGTCGGATCGCTTTTAGAGGCCGATGCTCCGCCCCAGGTCAGCTAGGAGGGGGGGTTGATTGAGTTTTTGGCTCAGATGCCGACCGACACGAAGATATTTCTCGCAATGGCAGTTCTGGGTTTGGCGGCAACGCTGATAGTGGTGAAATGGCTGTAGCCGCTCGTCTACGGTGCATGTACTCGCGCATGAAGGCTCTGCGGTCGTTAGGCCGTGTACTCCATTAACGCGCAGATCGCAGCGCGAACAAATTAATTAACTAAGCAGTTTAATTAATCGCGCAGCGGGTATCAGAGTGGTATTTTTCAGTTCGGTGGAGGATTATCTCATATCAAACTTGGGGAGGGTGAAATGCGGTATTACTTGCCCGCACTGGCCGTGATGGCCGCGACAACATTTTCGGTGCCAGCCGCTCATTCGGTACCGATCACTTTTACCACCAGCCTGTCCGGCGCGAATGAGGTTGCCGGCCGTCGTTACACCGGGGGCGGGGTTCGCAACCGTATTCCTCGATCCAACAGCTAATACGCTACAGGTCAACGTGACGTTCGGGAACCTGACTTCGCCGACTACAGCGTCACACATCCATTGCTGTATGCCACTCGGCATGAACGCCATAGTCGCCACCACGACACCCACGTTCCCCGGTTTCCCGTTAGGGGTGACCGCTGGGGGCTACATATCCCCAGTCTTCGATCTCACGCTGTCTTCGAGCTACAATCCGGATTTCATCACCGCCCACGGCGGGACCGCTTTGACGGCCGAGGCGGCCCTGATCGCGGGAATGGAGACCGGACAAAGTTATCTCAATATTCACACTATGGACCACCTCTCAGGCGAAATTCGCGGTCAGCTGCCCGCTGTGCCCGGCCCCATCGCCGGTGCGGGCCTTCCCGGCCTAATCCTGGCGGGCGGTGGCCTGCTCGGCTGGTGGCGACGGCGGCGGAAGATCGCTTGAGCATCCGGCGTTTGCCGACTACGTTGATATCGACAGCGCCTACTGCGACCAATACACCTGTGGCGATCATATGTCCTTCAACATTTACAATAATGTGGCCAACATCTATGTCGCGCCGATGTTTCCCGTAACGCTCACGCCGTTCAGTTATACCTACGGCTCAAGGCTCGGCGACGAGGCATAGGCGTACTTTCGCATCGTGAACGCGCTTGTGGCGATTTTACCATCAACACGATCACACTGGCTGACGCTCCGGTGGCGTCTGTGCCCGGTCCAGTCGTCGGCGCAGGTCTGCCCGGATTGATGGCCTTCGCGATGCTTCTGCTCGTCCGCTATCGCAAACGGAGGTTCGTATGATGCTGCCGTGCCGTGTCTGTGGTGTTCCCACCCTAAACAAGACGCCAAAGCCGAAGCGATGCGCGAATTGCACAAAAGCAGAGGCGCTCGACTATTCGCGTTGGCATTACAGCGTGCATCGGGACGAAATGCGCGAGTATCATCGCATCTACCACATCAATAATCGTGAGCACATTCTTGCCCGGCACGCCGTGTGGCGTGCTGCGAAACGCGGGCTGGCGGCAAGATGTTGCAGCCAATAACTTAGAACCTACACCTCGATTTAAAGCGATAATGGCTCAAAGTATGCAGCGTTGGAAGCAATGGATACCGCGTGTCATTGAGGCTCTGCCTAAACTATAACTCTTTCGAAACGGGATTAACAATCCCGTTAGGTATGAGTGGCGCTCATACATCTGATGATGACAAGCCAAAAAACAGGCACGCTGTTTGTGGCCACCGTCATCGCCAGCGCCGCCCTTCGCCGACGAACGGTTATTGCACTATCGAACCAGCCAGGGGCGGTCCTGATGCAACGTAGTCTGGCTGCATCGAAGGCACGGCGCAGCAGCCCTTCGGCCCGCACGTAATCGCCAGCACCAATCGCCGCGACCGCCTCCTTCTTGATCGCCGCAACCTGAGGGTCATCGTCCGCCGAACTTTCCGCCTGCTTGAGCAACGTAACATCAAGATCCGGGATGCGGGCGTGGGGAACTCCCTCATTTAACACACATTAATCTTCCTCTCGGGGGTGAATTAAAACTGACCAGATTAACGCTTGGAACGACCCTGCGCATTATGATAGCCAGACCCTTCAAGTCTATGCCAGAACTTGGCAGTTTCGGCATCTCAGTCGTGGTGTTGCCAAGTGCTTCGGAACTAATGGTATGAAGTTTGCACCAACGTCGAAAATGATGACACACATTCGTTTTCAGCGAAGTGGCCTAGATGTGTGCCGAGTGACCGGGTGTCTCGAAATAGGCGACGCCGTGCAGGGGCTTTGTAATCCGCGCTGCAGGCGCCGGTGCTTTGCGGACGAGTCAATCCTGAAGCAATCGTAATTTCTTGGTTATGAGAGATCACTATGCTCCAACCGACTGAGCCGCTGAGCCTAGAGAGCGCGGCGACGCAGGAAACCTCGTTTCGCGAGCTGGCTCATTGGGCCATTGGCATTGTCCGGCGCCAACTTTTGGTGATTGCTTTGATTGGTGCGTTGGGAACATCGCTTGGCGTCTTCTACGTCCGCATAGCGCCTTCCACCTATACAGCCGAATCGAGGATAGCGATTGATCCGCGGAGAGTTCAGCTTTTCCCAAAGGCAACGTTTTCCGAAGGCCAAATCGACGGGCCGGCTCTGGATAGTGAAACTGTATTGGCGCAGTCAGAACCAGTTGTGCTCTCGGTCGTCAATAGCCTTGGGTTGGCGAAAGATCCAGAATTCTTAAAGTCGCCAGGTGTTCTTGGAGCACTGCTCGGATTTGCTTCGCACCTTTTTTCGCTCGTCAAACGAACCAAACCCCTTTCGGAGTCCGAAGCTACGAAGGTCGCAGTAACGGTGCTTTCGAAGAATCTTTGGGTCTTTCGCGTTGGTGGTTCCTACAATCTATCGATCCAATACCGATCGGCAAATCCAGAACGCGCCGTACAAATCGCTAATGCGATTGTGGAAGCCTATATGGCCAAGCAACTCGAAGTAAAGTACGACCCCACAAAACGTGCGACTCAGTGGTTGGAGGAGCGTATCAAAGAGCTTAACGAAAAACAGAAGGTTGCCGAACGTTTGGTGGTTGATTTCAAGAGAAACAACAACGTGGTTACAGCGGATGGGAGGCTCATGAATGAGCAACTGGTAGCAGACTTAAACTCCCAGCTTTCCCTAACGAAACAGCGAGTCTCTGAGGCCAAGGCGCGCGTGGAGCGAATCAAAGCGGTCATCCGGGAAGTAGAGATGGGTAGGGTTGATGCGGGTACGGTTGCAGATACCCTGACCAAACAGACGGGTGCGACGCTTGCGGATACCTTGAACAGTACGGTCGCCACACAGTTGCGCACCCGATATATGGAACTTGTCAATCGCGAAGCCAGTTGGTCGCGCAAGTATGGTGCCAAACACGCAGCGGTGGTCCAGCTTCGGGACCAGATTCGCGAAATCGAGGGATCCTTTTTGGAAGAGCTAAAGAGGCTCGGCGACACCTATCTAAATACTTACGAGGTTGTTAAGCTGGAAGAGCAGGACCTTGAGAAGCGGTTTGACGACGCTGTTTCGCGATCGCAACCGATCACTCAGGCGCAGATCACTTTGCTCGACCTTGAAAGCAATGCGAAAAACCTCCGTACAATGTATGACGATTTCCGTCAGCGTTACGCAGACTCGCTCCAGCAGCAGTCCTTTCCAATCGCAGACGCGAGCATCACTGCGCGAGCCGCGCTTCCGCTGGAAAAAAGCGGTCCCAAGACGGCGTTGATTCTTGTGATGGCAGCGGCAGGCGGATTGGGTTTCGGAGTGGCAGTCGGGTTCCTCCGGGAGCTGATGGACGGTTCCTTCTACACCAAGGAACAGGTCGAGCGTGCGTTGCAAACTCCTTGTATCGCGGTGGTGCCGTCGCTGAAGAGCGATAACAGCTATAATGGTCCCACGCTAATGGGAAACCCCAAGCCAATGTTGTCGTCCGATCGAGGTTTGGGCGCCGGTTTGAATGACCAAAGGACAATTTCTCGCGGTCCGGACATATGTTGGGCCGTACTCAATTCTCCGTTCTGCCGCTTTGCAGAGGGGATACGCTCCATCAAACTGGCAGTCGATCTGAACAGGAGCGCCGTCAACTCCAAGAAGGTCATCGGTTTCATCTCCTCGCTTCCCCATGAAGGAAAGTCGACCATTGCCGCTAGCCTGGCGCTGCTGATGGCTCAGGCAAGCGCACGAGTTATCTTGATCGATTGTGATCTTCGCAATCCATCATTGTCGCGTAGGCTTGCCCCAAACGCTGATCATGGAATTCTTGAGGTGACCGCCGGAAGGACGACTTTGAAGAATGCGCTATGGACGGATCAGTCTACCAACCTGACGTTCTTGCCTGCCGTGACTAACAATCCTCGCATTTGTTCCAGTGACATTCTGTCTGCTGATGCGACCGGGAAGCTTTTTGAAAATCTTCGGTCGAGGTACGATTACGTTCTGGTTGATCTGACGCCACTCATGCCGATCGTGGATGCCCGGGCAACGACAGCGTTCGTGGATTGTTACGTTTGCGTTATCGAGTGGGGTCGCACGACGACCGACGCCGTGAAACACGCCTTTAGAGACGCACACAACATCAGTGAAAATATGCTTGGGATTGTTCTCAATAAAGCGGACATCAATCGGCTCCGCCGATACTACCCGACGGGCGAAAGCTATTATCGGAACAAGCATTATGGTCAATACGGCTTCACAGAATGAGCCGATATTCGCCAGGTTTACGTTTCCGCCACTTCCTAAGTGTTTCGCCCTAAAACCGCTTCTCGTGCGAGATCGTCCGCAGTCCACCTCAGCGCACGCGCGAGGCGGTCGACCCGAAATTCATAGATCGGCGCGAAGGTCGATCCAATCAGAAATGCCTACTTGGCATCACAAGGGGAAAGTTCACGTCTCACACGACTGAGGGCGACAAAGAAGCTGCAAAGTACTTCGTTCCGGCGGTGGCAATTCGCGACTTTATGCCAGTTGATGTCAGACAATGACGCGGCAATCTCCTCATCTCGCCAGGGCCGTATCATTGCCGGGCGAGGTCCAGCACAAAGCCCAGCGAGTCGGCCGCAACTGCTTCGTACAGTTTTACGGGCCGTCTGATAATGAGATCTACGGAACGAAGCCAATTTTTGTCAACAAGATCAATGAAAGCGTGCAGACGTTACTTGGTTAGCCAGCGGCATTGACCCGAGTATCCGAGTGCGTTTTGTCAGGATTGATGCCTGGCAGTGTCTAGCTTAGAGCACCGATTAAGCTTTATCGGTGCCTGACCGTAGTGCAAACAGCGTCTGCACAACCTGTCGCCATAGCGCTGCCTCGTACCGGCCGAGACGTTCAAACACTCCATTGTCGAGGTTGGCAAGACGTAGGAAGCAATAAGTCAAGTAACGCGATTTACCGCCTAAATCGAGGAACCCCAACAGGATCGCATTGATCCTCGGTGGCGTCGCTCTGATCAACATGACTTGAATCGTTCTGTAACGATCGATGCTGGCATGGAACATTTGCCTGCGGGACGCGATAGGCGACGCTCCGCCCGGTCTCGTCACCAATCTTATGGTCATACCGGCGGTCGCTGAGGATCTCGGCCTGGATCTGAAGAAGATCGGTCTCAATGGCGGTGGCACGACGCATGCGCCACAACAGCGATGCGACCCGGAGCACCAGCTCGCGCTGCACCGCAGTTCGGGCGTCGTAATCAACGGCGACAGCTGCTTCGAATGCTTGGTAATCTTCGATGTCTTCCAGAGCGGCAACGACGGTTTCAGCAGTCAATCCGTGCCGAAATGCATTTCACCGCCGCTTGCCAGCTTCGGTCTTCGGACCTGTGCTCCTCAGCGCGTTGCGTCGGTTGGCTTCGATCTGTCGAAACGAGGTCATGGCGTGTGCAGCCGTCGATAGTTTTCTCGCGTCGATGTCTGGATCAATGACCGTGCCGGCCTGGGCCTTGCTGGGATGCTTCCGTTGCGGTTGCAGTGCCATTGACCCGCGTGAGCTGCCATAATTTGAGCGCGAGCGGTACAGGATCGATGGAGAGCTTAGCCCACCATGCCGCCTCGTCACCCTGGCGGTGAAGATCACGGTGATGGACGCGACACAGTGGGACTGTGAATTCGTCACTGACACGGCGCCCCAGCGCATAAGGCTGGACAAACCGAAGATGATGAGGGTCCGACGGTGTCCGGCCGCACACGAGGCATGGCTGCCTCGAGACGAACTTTCGATGCTCCTTGTCGCGCAGGCGAACCGTTTTGGCTAACGGAGAGACGGCCTCCTTGAGAGGGGTTTTACCGGATTCAGTCAAAATTTTCTGGCTTGCGGACGCATCAGCCCGACCGCCCGGCATTACGCTTTGGACAGGGACAGCATTGGATTGGCTAGGGCTTAGCCCATCGTTGATCGTCGCGACTCTCGCCTGAAACCGCTCCTCGACGATTTGGGCATCGGCTGCCGTTAGCGTATTCTTGGCAGCAAGATTGCGATGCGCCCAGGCCGCCGCATCATCGGTCGAATGGATGACAGCCAGTTGCGTGACCAAGTGCTGGCGAAGGCTTGCTGATTGCTCGGGCGCCAGAACGGGTCTTAGGTTACGCACGGAAGGCTTCCCCGACGACCGCTCCGCAGCCGCCGCAGCTGGGCCCTTCGATTGGCTGCGATGATCGGATCGGGACGGCTGCTCGACTCCTGCTTCGGATATTGCGCCGAGTTCCGGCGCATCGAGATCATCTTCCCCAGCAATGCCCACTAGCGTGAATAAGGCATACCGTCGGGCATAGGTCAGGGCGGCACCCATGCGCTGCGGCGAACCGGTGTCGCTGATCGGGCAAACCGGCCAATCCGACGACAGCCATTGGCCGGAGGAGTGGGCGAGCATGGTCGTCAGTCGCACCAGGCCGACATCCTTGTCGATCTCGGTCGTCTGCACCGTCGCGATCTCATGCCGGCCCAGGCTCTTGCGCACGATCTCAAGACCACTCGAGAGCGGGGCATAGCGGAAGATCCTGTCGCTCCCCTTAGGGAAGGGGGACCGGATGGTCGCAACAAGTGATTTTTCCGGATTGGTGAGCTCCACCTGCGCCTTTGCCAGCGCCGCTGCAATGGTGCCAATTGATTCACTGGACCTGTGCATGGCTGCCCTCCATCGCGAGAAGATCGAAGCTGATCGCACCGGACTTGGAACGTTTGGCACGAAGCCCATGGCCGATCGCTTCCCTGGCGTCTTCCGGCATCAAGGCTTTCAGTTCGGTCCTGGCTTTTTCGTGCTCGAGAAAAGCGTCGCGGGTCGACCGAAATACGGCGGCGAACTCGGCCCAGGCATTAGACGTGCTCATGTCGACGATGCGCACCGCCTCGATGCGCGCTGGCGGCCGCTCGACATCAAAGAGGTGAGGGCGCTCCCCGCTCTCGACGCAGCGCCAGAACTTCTTCTCGGCGGTTAACAGGAGGTGCTGGTAGAGCGGATCGGCTGAAATCTTGATCTCGACCCACTTGCCGCCTCCGGTGATTATTGAGAGCGCCGCCAGCCGAGAATTGGTCACCCACAAATTGTGCTGGAGCTGGGCCATATGCTTCTCGGCCGCGGCTTCCTCCGAGAATGACCAGGGCAGCATGAACTTGGCCTCGAAAACCGCGCCGGTGTCCTGCACAGGCCATCAATGGTCGCGGCCATCCATCGGAGCACCGGATGCCAGAGTCGATGTTGGACGCATGTGACCGTAAGGCCGGTGTTGCGCTCGTACCAATGCCGGTTGAAAGCTTCTGTTGCAAAACCAAGTTGAACGATGAGGTTGTCGGAGAGATCCTCCGGCTCGATCTCGCCACGCTTCTCCCGCCAGAGGCGCAGGAGGGCGGCTTCATCGGCGCCCATAATCACCCGCGCGTCGGAACCGCCAATGAAAGCGCGGCGTCCCAACGGAGCCGCGCCGACCTTTAGAAGTGGAATTGCGTCTTCAGACATGACAACCCCTACAACCGTTCCCTAGGTGCCACTGCGATCAGTTCGCATCACATCGTTTATGCGGTGTTTACCCTGCATACTGAGTGAAAATAGCTCATATAGGAGTGGTTGTCAACCAAGATCGAATCGGGAACACTACATATCGATGCGATATGCGTCTCAAATTCGCGCGGCGAGGGCACTTCTCGGGTGGAGCCAAGGCAAGCTCGCCCGCGCAGCTGGGGTCGGCCTAGCGACGCTTCAGCGAATCGAGCAAAACGAAGGAGTCGTGAAAGGAAACTTTTCTACAGTGCTCAAGATACAAAAAGCCCTTGAACAGGCCGGCATTCACTTCACCGACGGTGAAGCCGGCGAAATAGGCGTCCATGTGCAACTAAGCAACCGTTGAATAAAGCGTGTCTTTCACCACGCCAATTCACCGGTGCTCGGGCCGGTCGCACCTGCCAAGTAGACCTTTTAGGACCATTGCACTGGCCTCACTTGATGCCTTGCAGCAGTTTCCGCGATTGCCTTATTGAAGTTCGCAAGGGCCGCACAAGCTCGCGATGATTCTATTGCAAGAGGCGGAAAGATTGCTGGCCATGCATCGCTATGAACGGCGAGCGCTGTCATGCGACGCAAATTTTGCCATTCGAGCCTTCGATGAGGCGCGTCCCGTGCGATAATTGCAATAATTGAGTAATACAACTTAAGATCACAGAAAAGTCAATTTTGGCAGAACGAAGCCAAAATCATCAATCTTTTCAGCAAGCCTCCATTCACTGGACCGTCATTTCCCTTTGCCCATGGGCGCGAAGTGATTGATCCACCGCCGCCCTATCTGCTGGCTAGCGACGGATCGCTGCGCGCTCGTAACCGAC
>Ga0126383_10001585_pt1 | contig 14238 bp, 12 predicted proteins | sample PanSoiMetPlot_35_FD_96882 | JGI IMG/M metagenome (GOLD analysis project Ga0126383, IMG submission 96882) | Tropical forest soil microbial communities from Panama - MetaG Plot_35 | ecosystem: Environmental > Terrestrial > Soil > Tropical forest > Bulk soil | place: Panama | collected 2016-02-17
CTACTACCGCGACATCCTGCGTGCGGTGAAGCGCGCCACCCCGGGCATGCACATCCACGCCTTCTCCCCGATGGAGATCATGTACGGCATCGAACTGACCGGCATGCCCCTGGCGGATTACCTGACCATGCTGCGCGACAACGGACTCGACACGCTGCCCGGTACCGCCGCCGAAATTCTTGACGATCAGGTGCGCTTGATCCTATCCCGCAACAAGCTCACCACCGAACAATGGAAGCAGGTCATTCGCACCGCCCACCGTTGCGGCATCCGCAGCACCTCCACCTTGATGTACGGACACATTGAGACTCCTACCCATTGGGTAAACCAACTGTCGCTGCTGCGCGAAATCCAGGACCAAACCGGGGGCTTCACCGAGTTCGTCCCCCTGGGCTTCGTTCACCAGAACACGCTCCTCTACCACCAGGGTCTTTCCCGCCCCGGTGCAACCCTGGCCGAGCACCTGAAGATTCACGCCCTCGGCCGGATCTTGCTTGCCGGCAGCATCCACAACATTCAGGTGTCGTGGGTCAAACTCAATCGCCGGCTTTCGCAACTCTGCCTGCAGGCTGGAGCCAACGACTACGGCGGCACGCTGATGGAAGAAAACATCTCCCGCGAAGCCGGCGCCACCGCCGGACAGTACACCAGCCCCGAAGATTTTCAGTCGCTGATTCTCGAAACCGGGCGCATTCCCGCCGAACGCAACACCAGTTACTCGCGCATTCAGATCAAGCTGCCGCTCGTGGAACTGGTTCTCGAGCAATCGCTCCAGCCGGAGTTTGCGTGAGCCGCCCCATTGCGGTGCTCGGCGGTACTGGCCCCGAAGGCTTCGGCCTGGCCTTGCGCTGGGCGCGCGCCGGAGAAACCGTCATCATCGGATCGCGCAACGTCCAGCGTGCCCAGGAGGCCGCCGCCAAAATCAAGGACAAGATCGGCCCCCAGGCCAACGTCTGGGGCGAAGAAAATGCCTCCGCTTGCGCGGGCGCCGACCTCGTCGTCCTCACCGTTCCCTTCGAGGGCCACGCCCAGCTGCTCAAGCAACTGAAGCCGGCGTTTCGTTCCGGCACCATCGTCATGGATGCCACCGTGCCGCTTGCCGCCAGTGTCGGCGGACGCGCCTCGCGCACTCTCGGCGTCTGGCAGGGATCGGCCGCCCAGGAAACCGCCGAACTGGTACCGAACGGAGTCAGGGTCGTGGCCGCTTTTCAGAATGTTTCCGCCGAGTTGCTGAACGCAGACGGACCGGTGGAATGCGACGTCCTCGTCTGCAGCGACGACCCGGACGCCGCCCAGGTTGCGCGCGCGCTCGCCGCCCGGATTCCCGGCGTCCGCCCGCTCGACGGCGGCAAGCTCGAGAATGCCCGCATCGTCGAGCAGATCACCGCCTTGCTGATCGGCCTGAACATTCGCAACAAGGCCCATACCGGTATTCGCATCACCGGCTTGCCAGAAGCCGCTTGCAGGTAGCTCCGACCGGGGTCCAGCGATGAATGAACCGATCCCTGAACCCGCCATCCAGTTTCGCCAGGTTTCCTATCGCTTCGACGGCGGAACCGAACTCCTCGACAACCTCGATCTCGACGTCCGCTCCGGCGAAACGCTCATTCTGCTGGGCAAAAGCGGCTCCGGCAAAACCACCACCCTCAAGCTCATCAATCATCTTCTGGTTCCCACCCGCGGCGAAATCCGGGTCCAGGGAAGATCCACGCGCCAATGGGACCCGATCCGCCTGCGCCGCAGCATCGGCTACGCCATTCAAGATGTCGGCCTCTTCCCCCATTTCACCGTGGAGCGCAATATCGGTCTGGTGCCCGAGATCGAAGCCTGGCCGCAACCCCGCATCCGACAACGAGTCGAAGAGCTGATGCAACTCGTCGGACTCGACCGCCAGCTCGCCCCCCGCTATCCCCGCGAGCTTTCCGGGGGACAGCGCCAGCGCGTCGGCGTGGCCCGCGCCCTCGCCGCCGATCCCCCCATTCTCCTGATGGACGAGCCCTTCGGCGCTCTCGATCCGGTCACACGCGCGCAGCTGCAACGCGAGTTTCAAGCCCTGCAACAGCGCCTGAAAAAGACCGTTGTCTTCGTCACTCACGATCTGCGCGAAGCCCTGCTTCTCGGCACGCGCATCGCCCTGATGGAAAACGGCAGGCTGATTGTCACCTTGACGCCGGAGGAATTCCTGCATTCGAAAGAGCCTGCGGTGAGGTTGTACATAGATGCCTTCGGCGCGAACGGAACCGGCTTTTCTTAGGATCTTTGCGGCCTTTCTCAGCGCCTTTTCGAGTTACAAGGTCCAGGCTTTTTGGAGGAACCTCCAATGAACGTCCTTGAATTCATCGCGCAGAATCACATCGAAGTGCTGGAGCTTACGGTGCAGCACTTGTGGCTGGTTACGGTGTCCATCTTTCTTGCGGTGCTCATCGGCATCCCGCTGGGCATTCTCATCACGCGCCATCCGGTGCTGAGCAAGCCCATCCTCGGCGGCGCCAACATCATTCAGACCATCCCCAGTCTCGCCCTGTTCGGATTCCTTCTCCCCGCCCCCTGGATCGGCGCCCGCGCGGACCGCCTCGCCATCCTCGCGCTCACCCTCTACGCGCTGCTCCCGCTGATTCGCAACACCTCGACCGGAATCGCCGGCGTCGACCGCGCGGTGGTCGAAGCCGGACGCGGCATGGGCATGACCGACCGCCAGCTCCTGCTGCGCGTCGAACTCCCGCTGGCGTTGAGTGTCATCATCGCCGGCATCCGCGTAGCGGCTGTCATTTCGGTCGGGCTCGCCACCATCGCCGCCGCCATCGGCGCCGGAGGCCTCGGGGAATACATCTTCCGCGGCCTCGCCATGGTTAACAACCAGGTCATCCTCGCCGGAGCCATTCCCGCCGCCCTGCTGGCCATCCTCGCCGACCAGGTGCTGGGATGGCTCGAACGCCGCCTGACCCGATAACCCAGCCGCACCACCCGGTTCGGGCCTTTACGGCACTTCTCAGCGTCCTTTGCGATCTATTAGGCTCTTCCGGAACCCGGTACTAGGTACCAGGCATTAAATCCTGCTACCCTTGAAATCGGTTGAAACGCCTTCTCCTGCTCGCGCTCACCTTGCTGCTGGCCGCCTGCCTTCCCCCGCGCGAAAACCGCCTCGTCATCGGATCCAAGAACTTCACCGAACAGCTCATCCTCGGCGAAATCCTCGCTCAGCAGATCGAGAACAAAACCCAGCTCACCGTCGAGCGCAAGTTTTATCTCGCCGGCACATTCATCTGCCACCAGGCCATCCTGGGCGGACGCATTGATCTGTACCCGGAATACACCGGCACCGCTCTAACCGCGATTCTGAAGGACCACCCCCAAGGCACACGCGAACAGGTCTACCAGCGGGTGCAGGACGAATACCTGCGACGTTTCCAACTTTCCGTTGGCCCAGCGCTCGGCTTCAACGACACCTTCGCCATTGAAATCCGCGGCGACGACGCCCGTCGCCTCCACCTCAGCAGCGTCTCACAAGCCGCCCAGTACGCCCCCACCTGGCGTGCCGGCTTCGGATACGAATTCATGGAGCGCACCGACGGCTACCGGGGACTCGCCGCGACCTACGGCCTGCGTTTCGCCGAACCGCCGCGCATCATGGACCTCGGCCTGCTCGCCCGCGCTCTCAAAGACCGCCAGATCGACCTCGCCGCCGGCAATACCACCGATGGCCTCATTCCCGCTCTCGACCTCTTCGTCCTCGACGACGACCGCCACTACTTTCCACCCTACGAAGCGGTTCCCATCGTGCGCGGTGAAGTGTTTGCCCGCCATCCCGAGGTCAAAGCAGCACTCGACGCACTCGCCGGAAAAATTTCCGACAACGATATGCGGCAGCTGAACTATGCCGTCGACGGCCAGCACCGCGACGCAAAAGAAGTAGTTCGCGACTTCCTGCATCGCAAAGGACTGTCTTGACGTCCGAGTCCGACGTCCCCCGTTACATCAACCAGATCGCATCCACGTCCACAATCAGGTGCGTCCGGGGAATCTTCTGCTGCACCGCGTAAGCCAGCATGGCCCGCAACAGCGCGTTCAGTTTCTCCCGGCTTGGCGACTTGAGGACGAAGTGATAACGATAGTCGCGCTTCAGACGCACTATGGGCGCCGCGGCCGGACCCAGCACCCGGATTCCCTCATGCCGCGTGCTCACAAGCCATTTGCCGAGCAGTCCCGACCACTTCAGCGCCTCATCCAGCTTGTCGCTGCGCACCAGCACGTTGGCCAGCGCGCTATAGGGGGGATAATGCATCCAGCTGCGGAAGCGCAGCTCTTTGTCATAAAACCCGGCAAAATCGTGCTGCGCCGCATACTGCACCGCGTAGTGATCCGGAAAGTACGTCTGCAGCACCACCTTGCCCTTGGTTTGCCCGCGCCCTGCCCGTCCCGCCACTTGGGTGAGCAGCTGAAAGGTTCGTTCGGCGGCGCGGAAATCCGGCAACCCCAGCGCCATGTCGGCTCCCACCACGCCCACTAGGGTCACGCCGTGGATGTCATGCCCCTTGGCGATCATCTGTGTACCCACCAGCAGATCGAGTTCGCCCTCGTTCAACGCATTCAAAACCCGCTCAAAGTCCTCCCGCCCGCGCACGGTGTCGCGGTCGAGCCTCCCGATCCTCGCCTGCGGAAACATCCCATGCAGCAATTCCTCCAGCTTCTCCGAACCGGTTCCGAGAAAATAGACATACTCGCTGCCGCACTGCCCGCACATCTTCGGCACCGGAGCGGTGAACCCGCAGTAGTGGCACTCCATGCGATGCGAGCGCTTGTGATGCGTGAGCGCCACCGCGCAGTTCCGGCACTCCATCTTGCTGCCGCAACTGCGGCACAGCACCAGGGGAGAAAATCCGCGGCGGTTGAGCAGCACCATCACCTGCTCCCGGCGCTCCAGGCGTTCCCGGATCTCCTCCGCCAGCTTGCGCGAGATCACCTGCTCGCCGCCCGTCGCCTGAAACTCCTGCCGCATATCAATAATTTCCACTTCGGGCAGCGGACGCCGCTCCACCCGGTCGGGCAGTTCGACGAGCGCATATTTGTTCTTCTGCGCGTTATGGTACGACTCGAGCGACGGCGTCGCCGATCCCAGCACCACCACCCCGCCCGCCATCTTGGCGCGCATCACAGCCACATCGCGCGCGTGGTAGCGGGGCGTCTCTTCCTGCTTGTAAGAGGAGTCGTGCTCCTCATCCACGATCATCAGCGCGAGATCCGCCACCGGGGCGAACACCGCCGAACGCGTGCCCACCACCACACGCGCCTCGCCCCGCTTAATGCGATGCCACTGTTCCGCCCGTTCCTGGTCGGAAAGCGCGGAATGCAGAATGGCGACTTCATCTCCGAAGACCTGGTGGAGATCGGCGGCAACGGCCGGCGTCAACCCGATTTCCGGCACCAGCAGGATGGCCGAACGTCCCGCTTCGAGCACCGCGCGCATACCCGCCAGGTAGACCGCCGTCTTGCCCGATCCCGTCACCCCGTGCAGCAGCATCCCCCTGAACTTGCGCACCTCGACTGCTGCGCGGATCCGCTCCAGCGCCCCCTGCTGCGACGCATTGAATTGAAAATCAAATGGTGACGGCCGCGGCTTCGCTGTCGACATGGTGAACGACGCCGGCTCTTCGATGATTTCGACAAGCCCTCGCTTCACCAGGGTTCCCAGGGTGCTGCGCGGCACCTCGAGCGCGTGCAGTGTCTCCACTTCAAGCCGGCCGCCGGCCGCAGCCAGCGTATCCACGATCAGGCGTTGATTGCCGTTGAGCCTGCCTTCCGCACTCTGGAGCAGAGCCACTCGCACAGTACGCGCCGCATCCTGCGCCTGCGATGCGTCCTCGCGCACGATCCACTTCTTGCGCACCATGCCGTTCAGCAGCGACCGCGAGGCCCGGGTCGCCCCCCGCAGGCTCTGCTCCCTCACGGCCTCGCGCTCCGACAGGTAGTCGAGCACGCGAAATTCCGTCACCTGTTCTTCCGGACTCTTGCGAGCGCGCGGGGACGATCCCGACATTCCCGCCATGTGCAGCGCCATCTGTCCCGCTTCCCCTATGCGGTAGGTAAGCGTGCGCTTGAACTCCGCGCCCAGCGGCAACATGGTGCGGAAAACTTCGCCCAGCGGAGCGAGATAGTAGTCGGCAATCCATCGCCCCAGGCGAATCAGTTCCCCGTCGAGCACCGGCGCCGCGTCAAGCACACGGATGACGTTCTTGGCAGCAACCGACGGAGCGCGATCATGCGCAGCCACCACCACGCCCGACAAGCGCTGCTGCCGAAAGGGCACGAGTACCCGCCCGCCGACCACGGGTTCCACTCCGTCCGGCACACGGTAGGTGAACGCCATGTTCAGCGGAACGGGCAGGGCAACGTCGCAAAATTCGGGCATGCTGAGGCATCGTAACATCCAGACGCAGCGACAGCCGCCTCGACTGTCCTGCGAGCGAAGTGCGGCAGCCCTCCCACCCGTCCCGCAGAGAGGCAGCTCCTCTGCGTCACCTTTCGACCGAACCGGTTGTCAGGAAAATAAAGACGCAGCAAAGCTGCGTCGCTAGTCGCTACAGACCTAAAAGAAAAATTCGCATCAGGGCGCCGCTCAGGAGCGCAGTGTCTTCTTTTCGCTCGGACGCGCCCTACGGGGTGTTAGGCACTTCCAGTCCCAGCTCTTTCATCACCATCTGCAAATCCTTCCACGTTTCCTTCTTCTGTCGCGGATCGCGTAACAGAAACGCCGGATGATAGGTGACCGCCAGCTTCGTCCCCCGGAAGTCGTACCAGCGGCCGCGGAACTCCGCCATGGGGGCGTTGATGGCCAGCAACGTTTTCGCCGCCACCGCTCCCAGCGCGACAATGGCCCTGGGATGAATCACTTCGATCTGCCGCATAAGAAACGGCGAACAGGTTTCACACTCATCACGCTCGGGCGTACGGTTGTTGGGCGGACGGCACTTGATAATGTTCGCGATGTACACGTCCTCGCGCCGCAGGCCCATGGCCTTGATCATGTTGTTGAGCAGCTGACCAGCCCGGCCCACAAACGGTTCGCCCTGCATATCCTCGTCGGCGCCCGGCGCTTCTCCGATGAACATGAGTTCCGCCCGGGGGTTGCCCACGCCAAAGACAATCTGCTTGCGTCCCTGCTTGTGCAGACGGCAGCGCGTGCAGTCGCCCAGATCTTCACGGACAAGGCGCAGCGCTTCCGCCGCATTCGCGGCGCTCTTCTCCGGCCTGGGCACCACGAATAATTCGGCCTCACCGGCCACAGCTTTCGCTTTAAGCGGCATTTCCTCTCGCTGTTCTGGCTGGATTTCGGGGATCGTACCCGCAGTCTGGCGGCGGTAGAAATCGTAGATCCCCAGCTCGTTGTAAAAGCGAATGCGCTCCGCCAACGCGCGCTTCATCTGGGGATCAAGGGTGAGGGGCATGTGCGACGACTATTGTAGCGTGGCAGAAGAGCGCGTGCCGGCAAGATAAAACGCGCTTTAGCGCCTGAGGGGGTTTTTGCCGGGACAGGACCAAGGCCATGCTGTCGCCTTACTCTTTGGAGACCACCGAGCGTTTCCGCAACCTCACCACCTGCTCCAGCACCCGTTGCGCCACTTCCCATTTGCTGGTCTCCAGCACTTCGACCACGTCCTCATGCGTAATGATGCTCACCGCGTTGCGTTCGGAATCGAAACCCACCCCGTCGCGCGACACATCGTTCACCACAATCGCGTCGAGCGACTTCGAACTCAGCTTCTTGCGCGCATTCTCCAGCGCGTTTTCGGTCTCGGCGGCAAAGCCCACGACGATCTGCGAGGTCCTCTTCCGCCCAATCTCCGCCAGAATGTCAGCGGTGGGCTCGAGCTCCAGCGACATCGGCCCCGTACGCTTGATCTTCTGCGATGCGGCAGCCTTGGGCCGGTAGTCGGAAACAGCGGCAGTTTTAATGACAATGCTCGCCTCAGGCAGCAGCCTCAGCACAGCCTGGCGCATCTGCTCGGCCGATTCCACGCGCGTCACTTCGGCCCCTCCAGGCGGATCTATATTCGTAGGCCCGCTCACCAGCAGAACGCGCGCCCCGCGCCGCAAAGCCGCTTCCGCCAACGCGTATCCCATCCGTCCGCTGGAACGGTTGGTGAGGTAGCGCACCGGATCAATCTTCTCCCGCGTCGGGCCGGCCGTGATCAGCACCGTTTCCCCGGCCAGTTGCTGCGACGCGCCCAGCGCCTCCATCACCGCCGCCACGATGAGTTCGTTCTCCGCCAGCCGCCCCGGCCCGGTCATGCCGCATGCCAGATATCCGCTCCCCGGTTCAATGACTCTCACTCCCCGCTTGCGCAGGATCTCAAGGTTTGCCTGCGTCGCCGGATGGTTCCACATGTTCACGTTCATGGCGGGAGCCACCACCACGGGAGCCGTGGTCGCAAGGTAAAGGGTGGTGAGGAAGTCGTTCGCCATCCCCTGCGCGAACTTGCCCAGCACGTCAGCTGTGGCGGGAACCACGACCAGGGCATCGATGGCCTGCGCCACCGCCATATGCTCGACCGCCGAATCGATATTCGGCTGCTCGGCGCCCGCGCCAAACAACTCGGTAATGACTTTTTCTCCGGAAAGAGCGGCAAAGGTAAGAGGCCGGATGAACTCCTGCGCGGCGCGGGTCATGATCACCTGCACGCGGATGCCGCGCTCCTCAAGCAGGCGGACAACCTCCGCCGCCTTGTAAGCTGCAATGCCGCCGCTGACGCCGAGTGCAACCTTCATGGAAGAACTGCCTATTGCCGGTTTCCTGGCGGCAACGGCAAATTGCGCATCAGTCCGCCTTGATTCCCTTGTCGAGCGCTTCGCTGGCCACTTCGACCGCGCTCTTGGGAACTTCGGGGATCACCCACTTCACCTTGCCCGCCCGGATTTCATCCTGGGCGATGCGGCAGGGTTTGCGGGAAATGGTGTCAATTACCGGCGGCGCCCCGCCCTGCAGCTGTCTAGCCCGCCGGGCGGCGACCAGGATATAGCGGTAGTTGCTGTCGAAACCGTCCATCAACTTCATCGTATCCCCCTTTGTGGCTAGCGTTTGTCGCCAGCGCCCGCCGGTGCGAATGAAGCCAGAATCGGTTGCACGCGTTCCCGCACGTTCTGCAACCGGCAAGACTCAGCCCTGGCCACGGTCTCGCGTTCTCCAGCAGAAATTTGGCTTTCCGAGCGCTGCAACTGCACAGCCAGCAAGATCGACTTCAGCAGCTCGACGGAAGGCTCCAAGCGGTCATTTACCAGAATATAGTCGTATTTCTCGTAATTCTCAATCTCACGGGCGGCGGTGGCCAACCGGCGGTCGATCACTTCAGCAGTGTCCAGACTGCGCTTGCGCAGCCGCGACTCCAGTTCCTTCCGGTTCGGAGGAAGAATGAAAATACTCACCGCCTGCGGCAGTTTTCGCTTGATCTGCTCCGCTCCCTGCACATCAATGTCAAGCAACAGATCCTTTCCCTCCTCCTCGGCCTGGCGCAGAAAACGCTTGGCCGTGCCGTAGTAGTTCCCGAACACGTCGGCATGTTCCAGGAACTCGTCCTCTCCGATCATCTTTTCGAATTCCGCCCGCGAAACAAAATAGTATTCCCGTCCGCTCTTTTCGCTGCCCCGCGCCGGCCGCGTGGTGTAGGACACGGAAAACTCCAGCCCCGAAACCTCTTTCAACACTTCGTTCACCAGGGTCGATTTGCCCGAGCCCGATGGCGCGGAAATGATAAACACGTTGGTCATTCCAGGTTCTGCACCTGCTCGCGCGCTTTCTCGATATCGGCCTTGATCGCCAGGCCCATCTCAGTAATCTTCAACGCTTCCCCCGCCAGCCCAGAGGTCTTGGACAGCAGCGTGTTGGCTTCGCGGTTCATCTCCTGCAGCAGGAAGTCCAGTTTCTTCCCCACCTCGGTACCTTGATCGAGCAACGCGGTGAAGTGGGTTACGTGTGTCTGCAACCGCACCAGCTCCTCGGAAACGTCGCTGCGATCCACCAAGAGAGCCGCTTCCTGCAGTAGCCGCTCCGGTTCCACCTGGGCGGCGATCATCTCCTGCATGCGGGTCTTCAGTTTTTCCAGGTAGGCCTCGAGAACCGCATGGCGGTGCTGCTCAACTCCGCGGCGCGCCCGCTCCACGTGGGCCATGCGCTGGCGCAACTCCTGTTCCGTGCCCCGGCCTTCCTCTTCGCGCATCTGGTTCAGTTTGTGCAGCGCCTCCTCCGCCTTCTCCAGCACGGCGGCATCGACCTCGCCGCTCTCCGGAAGTTCCGATCCTTCCATTGCGCCTGGCAGGCGCAGAATCGCGTTCAAGTCCGGTTCCGCGCCCACCCGAAATTCCTCCGCCGCCTTGCGAAAGGCCGCGATGTATCCCCCCACCAACCCGCGGTTCAGCGCGAACCCTTCACTCGCCCCGCGCTCCAGACTCAGGGTCAGCTCGACGTGCCCGCGCGCCAGCTTTTCCTTCAACAGGCGGCGCAGCTTCATTTCCAGACCGTCGCTGTCAGAGGGCATGCGGAAATGCAGATCCAGGAAACGATGGTTCACCGACTTGAGCGACAGGGTGAAGGCCAATTGACCGTTCACCTGTCCCTTCACTTGCGCGAATCCCGTCATGGAGCGGAGAGGCATAAAGAGATTGTCAATGGTCAATCAATGTCCCAGGGCCCATTGCCGGGAAGCGGGTTACTCCCATCGGCAAGGGAAAATTGAAAATGACCCATACCTACTGGCTCTGCACAAGCTTCGGACCGTCCACTTCCACGAACTGCAACTCGTAGAGCCGACGGTACGTGCCCAGCTTGCTCATCAACTCCTCGTGCGCGCCCACATCGCTGATGGTGCCGTTCTCGAGCACCACGATGCGGTCCGCCCGTCGCACGGTCGACAAGCGGTGGGCGATCACAAACACCGTGCGCCCCGCCATCAGGTTCTGGAGCGCCGACTGCACCAGCGATTCCGACTCGCTGTCGAGCGCCGAGGTGGCCTCATCCAGAATCAGGATGGGTGCATTCTTCAGCAGCGCGCGCGCAATCGCAATCCGCTGCCGTTCGCCTCCGGAAAGCCGCACTCCCCGCTCGCCGATCACGGTATCGTAGCCGCCGGGCATCTCCCGGATGAAGTCGTGCGCCAGGGCCGCCCGCGCCGCCTCTTCCACCCGCGCCTGCGAAACCGAGGGCTGCCCGTAGGCGATGTTGTTGCGAACCGTGTCGTTGAACAGCACCGTTTCCTGGGTCACGATCCCGATCTGCGAGCGCAACGATGCCAGCGAAGCCTCGCGCACGTCCCGCCCGTCAATCCGCAAGCTTCCTGCAGTCACGTCGAAGAATCGCGGAATCAGGTGCACCAGCGTGCTCTTGCCCGCTCCGCTCGATCCCACGATGGCCAGCACCTCCCCGGCCTTCACTTCCAGATTGATGTCGCGCAGCACTTCCCGGGCCCCTTCGCCGTTGGCCTCATAGGAAAAACCCACATCCTCGAATCGCACGCTGTGCGCGAAGGGCGGGAGCGGCCGGGCGCCCGCCTTCTCCCTCACTTCGTCCTGTGAGTCCATGAACCTGAAGATTTCCGACGAGGCGCCCATCGCCTGCTGAAAATTGTTGTTGAACAGCGCGAACTTGCGCACCGGATTGTACAAACTGAACACCGCCGCGATGAACGCCCCAAACGCTCCCAGGGTAAATTCGTTGTGCGCGATCTTGTCCCGTCCCAGCAGCAACAGCAGCGCGATGGCGATCGCTCCAAACACGTCCATCAGCGGCGAACTCAGCGCCGCCGCGGCTACCGACCGCAAATTCGCCCGGAACAGCCTCTGCGCCGCCTGACGGAACCGCGCCATCTCCCAGGATTCCATGCTGAAGGCCTTCACGATCCGGTTGCCGGTAATGGTTTCCTGCAGAATATTCTGGATGTCGGCCAGCTTGTCCTGCCCGCGCCGGGTCGTGTGTCTCACCCGCCGCCCGATCCGTACCGCCGAATAAATAATGAATGGAATAAACAGCACCAGCACCCAGGCCAGCTTTCGCCCCAGAATGATCACCGCCCCGGCGGTAAACAGAAACGTGAAGAATTGCTGCAGCCCTTCCGCCAGCACGCTCGACATCGCATACTGCACCCGCTCGATGTCGTTGATGATGGTCGAGATCAGAGTCCCGGTGGTGTGCTTCTGAAAAAACGCCGCCGAACGCCGCAGCACCGAGTCGTACAGATCGTTCCGCAGGTCGGTGATCATGCCAAAACCCGCGTGGTTCACCAGGTATGTGCCCAAGTAATCAAACAGCCCTTTCAGCACCGTGGAGGCCACGAGGGCATAGGCCACAATCGTCCAGGCATTATGAAAATGAGTCGGAACGAACTGCTGCAGGTAAATGACCCGCCCGCTGGGAAGGGTGAAGAGCTGAATATTGTCGGATCCGGACGAAGGGTTCAACACGCGGTCGAGAATGGGCTTGACCAGCACCAGACGAAATGCTTCGAGAAAGCCCACCGCCGCCAGCAGCAATACCCCCGGCAGCAGTTGCCACAGGTACGGCAGCACATAGCGCAGAAGCCGTGTCAATTGCCGCATAAGGGGCTCACGAATTGCCTCTGGATTTGCTCCACGGGCGTAGTGGCGAAGAGAGCGCAAACCTTTATTATTTATTCTACTGAACTTCGCCCGGCCGGGCGGCGACGCGCAACCACGCCTGCCGTGGAGCAGTCCGGCCCGATTCTAGTGCCGCACCGGGCCGGGGCCAAACAAATTCGACGTTACAAGATGAATTCCCGGATTGCGCTCAGATACCGCTCTCCCCCGACCGCCGCGTTATTCAGATGTCCCCCACCCTCGATCATGAAACATGACTTCGGTTCGCTCGCCGCCGCGAACAGACGCGCCGTCATCGAACACGGCACCGTCCAGTCCGAAGTGCCGTGCAGAAACAGCACTGGCATGCGCAGCCCCCCCACCTTGGCGATGCTGTCGAAGTGATTGCGCAACAGCCAAGGCAAGGGCAACAGCCCAAGCACCACCGCGTGCCGCGCCATATCGAAGACCGAAGTGAAGCTGCTCTCGACAATCACCCCTGCCGCCTCGGGATGACGCTTCGCCAACTCCACCGCCACTGCCCCGCCCAGCGAGTGACCGTAGATCACAATCTGCTGCGGTCTCGACTTGCGCCGGGTCACCAAGTAGTCCCAGACCGCTTCCGCATCTTCACAAACCCGCTCCTCGCAGGGAAATTCCCCGCTGCTCCGCCCATATCCCCGGTAGTCGAAGAGAAACACGGAAATCCCCAGCGACCGCAGCAACACCGCGTGCGGCAGGTTCACACCGATGTTGTCTCCATTGCCGTGCAGGTATAGCAGGACTTTGCGCGATCCCTGGGCCGGCAGCCAGAATCCTGCAAGATGTTCCTCCCGGCCATTCCGGGCACGGAACGTGACTCGCTCCTCTTCGCCCTGAACCCCCAGCGACGCCGGTGTACGCCGCACCGTTCTCACCGGCATGAACATCAGCCGTGTCTGCCACTTCCACACAAGCAGGCACGCCGCCGCATACACCGTTCCGGCAAGTGCAAGAATCTTGAGGATGAGAAGGACCGCCATTGCGCTACTTCGGACTGTCGCGGTGCACCGCTTTCACCCGGTATCCCGCCTTGCGCAGCCGCTTGCTCACGTCTTCGGCAATCATCACGGAACGATGCTGCCCGCCCGTGCACCCAAAGGCGATGGTCAGATAGCTTTTCCCTTCGCGGATGTAATGCGGCAAGAGGTAGATCAGCAGTTCCGAGATGCGGGCGATGAACTCGCGGCTTTGCGGAAAGGAGCGGATGTAGCGCGCCACCTTGGGATCGCGCCCCGTAAGCGGCCGGAACTCCGGTACGAAGTGAGGGTTGGGCAGAAAGCGCACATCGAACATCAGGTCAGCGTCGTCGGGCACTCCGTGCTTGAACCCGAAGCTCACGCAGGAAACCATCAGGTTCTTGTCCGTTTCCTGCTTCTCGAAACGTTCGGTGATGTACGACCTCAGCTCATGCACGTTGAACTTCGAGGTATCAATCACCAGGTCGGCCATGCTGCGGATAGGCCGCAGATGCCGACGCTCTTCCGCCAGCGAAGATTTCACTGTGTTGTTCGTCCCCAGGGGATGTGGCCGCCGCGTCTCGCTGTAGCGGCGCACCAGCACCGCATCCGCCGCCTCGAGGAAGATCATCTTGGTGGGCAGCATCCGCCGCACCGATTTCAC
>Ga0126383_10001586_pt1 | contig 14236 bp, 32 predicted proteins | sample PanSoiMetPlot_35_FD_96882 | JGI IMG/M metagenome (GOLD analysis project Ga0126383, IMG submission 96882) | Tropical forest soil microbial communities from Panama - MetaG Plot_35 | ecosystem: Environmental > Terrestrial > Soil > Tropical forest > Bulk soil | place: Panama | collected 2016-02-17
ATCTTGTAGTGGTTATTGAAGCAGGCGAAGACGAAGGCGTCGTCGGGCAGGCCGAACTCGGCTCGCGCGATCGGGGCCGTGTCGATCTCCTGCGTCCAATCGTTCGGATCGGTGGACTTCCATTCCCGCCCGATCCTCCAGAAGCCATAACTGCCTTCCAACATTTGCTGAAAAGCCGTTTCATAAACCGAGTTCGCTTTCGAGCGGTACTCGATCGCGCGGATTCTGTTCTGCCGGTATTCGGCGCTCTGATCGTTCGAATTACCGCCTGCCGGTTCGACTCTGATGGCGCGCTTGTCCTGGCGGATGTTGTTCAACGATTGATTGATGTATTGGCTCAATTCATCATGGTTCAGGACCGGTCGGTCGGCATCCTCCCGCGCCTTGCGGTCGCGCGGCGGCCACGGATCACCGCAGATGTGCCGCATGTCGGTCTGCCGCTCTTCGCGCGCCTCGCGCCAGTATTCGGTTGCGTAGCGATAGTTCTCGCGCACCTCCTTTAAAAGCTTTTCGTCAGCTTCGCTGTTATCTGGAGGAGCCTGCGGTTCCTCGTCCGAATCGAGATAGGCCAATTTATTTTCGGAGCGTTACCTGCGCGGTTGCCGTCTGAAGTCCGCTATGCGCCTGGACCGTAACCTTCACGTTGTTGCCTTTGATCGAAGCCGGTGCGGTATAGAAGCCGGTCTGAGAAATGCTGCCGAGGTCCGGCGGATCGATAAACCATGTAGCGGTTTGATCAGTAGCCGTAAATTGCTGGCTGGTGCCAAGCTGCATGGTCACCGCCGGTGGCGTGATCTGCAAATTCTGCGGCGGATTCGGCTGCACGATGATGGTGACCTCAGCCTTGTTTGACGGAACCGATTCAGGCGTCGAGGCGCTCTGAAGGTAAGAGGTCACGTAATAACAGATGGTGCCGGTAGGCACATCGGGATCGGTGTAGGTCAAGGCCGCGACCGGAGAAGCATTGATCCTGGTGAACGGGTTCGCCGTCGTACAGGCCTCCACGATACGATAGACGTTATAAGTCACGCCTGAAGTGGTGGAGGCAACCCAGTTGAGCACCACGTTCTTTCCGCTGCCGCGCGGCATGGGTGCCGTGGATGTCCGCGCATGCTTGTGGCAGGCGCATAAGCAAAGCGCCGCTAGAAACAGAAACGCGCCTCTCATTTTTTCTTCAGCGCTTCGGAACCTTTTTTTGCGTGGCCGAGCTTTGGATTCGCATGCAACTCGGCCTTCATCTTGTCCTTTTGCTCGGAGGTCAGCGGCGAGCCGCTACTCAGAAGCTTTTTGACCTGTTTTCTCGTCCACGGCATGTGTTACTTTCTCTTCTGGGTCGTCAGGCCCGGCCTCATGAACCGGGTTATGGTCTTGCCCGCCTCGACCGGACGGCCCACTTATTTCCGGCACCTGGAACTCATGAAGGCCGCCTTCGGCATCCTGTGTTGGTAGCTGCCTCGCCTCGGCATCGGCTGCCGCATCGGCCATGTATTCATCGAAGCTGCGCGGCTTGAACCTCAGATACGGCGACATGGCCTCGTACATATTGCGGCGCTCTTCCGGCTCGGCGGTGATCAACAGACTACGGAAGTGTTCATGGCTGCGAACGAAGAAGGCGAGTTGGTGGACCAGACCTGGATCGGTCAACTCGCCGAAGCCGTGCTCGGCGAGCGTGTGGTTGATGCGCCTTTGGAGCCGGTCGTTCATGGCGATTGAAATTCTCTATCTCAGGACTTATCCAACCGACAAGTCTGTGATCGCATCTTCGACTGGGTCATTGGATCGCGTACTCCGGTATGATCTGGCCGAGCGCTTCGTCGCCTTTTTGGTATTCCGGTATCCAGAACAGGCCGCGCAGCTTGGAATTGCCAAACAGGCCCGGTCCTTTGCGGTAGTCCGCGTAATGTCCGCGAATCCAATGCAGGCGCTCTTCCTGCTTCTCGCGTTTAAATATCGAACGGCCTGTGGTCCTTACTTTCGGCACCGAGGTGATCTTGATCTCGTGCCACACCGACATCGGCACCAGCTTGTTCGGCGCATGTGGCCGGATCTTGCCTTGTGAAACCGGGCGCAGCTCGACGTTATTGCAGTTTAGGCGCGCCATGGTCTGTAAAATCCAGCCTTGCCGGAATTTCATCAGCCATACATTACGCTGGCGATCTTTTTCTTCAACCTCGCCTTGCATTGGAATCTGCCGGAAGGAGGATTGAAAATTTCCGTCCGTGTCCAGCCAGTAACTGAGAGATCCGGTAAAAGCGGCTGAACCTTCCACGGCATGAAACAAGCCGCAGTTCATGAACGTAGCCGGTTTGTCCTTGCGCACCAGTTCGAGTGCCTCGTCGTTGCCGATGCCTGGACCGGCCAGAAACTTCTCTATATCGCTGATCTCCTGGCGATACACCAGTGCTCCGATGGTCTGCGGCACCTTGCAACCGTCTTCTATGCGAGCCTCCAGCCACATATTCTCAAACGGCGGTTTCGGTTTCGGAACGGCGGCAAAATCGAGAATCCTGTTCCAGGCCGCTTCGTGATCCAGGTGAAAAATCGGCAGCATGTCGCTCATCACGCATTGAGCATTCACCGCTATGGTAGAAATCGACCGGATCCTCCTCATAGTTGAATGCACGATGGCATCGAACGTTCCCAGATAATACGGGTCCCAGTTGTAATAAAACCGGCCTTTGTAGATCATGGAACGCAGGCTCATGCCGTTTTTACTCCGCGCCGCTGATCTCGGCTTCAGCCTGCCGCGCGCTGCGCATCGAGCGGGTGCGCGCCAGCCTGCCACCGACCTCGGCCTCGTTCGCGCGCTCCTGCTGCATGCCCAAATGTTGGGTCAGGTGCGCGAGCAGAGCCTTGCCGTCGCCGGGTCCAAAGGAATGCTCTTCTGACTGCGGCATCGACATGGAGAAGCCGCCAAGCTTCCCGGTCTTGTAGGCCGGTGCGGCCTTATATTGATGCGTGACGGTGTAGCCGCCGTTTTTAGCCGGTGTGATGCGCATGGATTCGAGCTTGGTCTTCGCCATCAGGAATGGCCTTTCTCGATCGCGTGCAGCAGTTCGGTGACGCGCCTGCTGACAGCGTTTGAAATATTTTCCAACTCCTCGCCGTAGTTGCCCATTTTCCTCGACCAATCAAGCAACTCCTGAACCGACTGCATCATTAATAGAAGATCTCTTGTTTCCATTTGAGTGTGACGCCTCGACCTTTATTTTATGTCCAGACGCCGACCATCTCGGATTTACCAAAGCGGCGGCCTACCTTATCGACCGGCTTGGGAGGCTTTGCCGTGACCGCGAAATAGCGGAAGGCGTCGGCACCATGGCTGGACTTGTCGTGCAACGGCTCGCGCGTCGAATGGTTCAACGTCTTGACCTCGCCGTATCTATAATGACGCAGTGCACGCAACCCGGCCTCGCACCTCTCGCGGTCGAACCAGCATTGAGGAAAGATGGTCCTGGCCGCCGCGATGCCATCTGAGACCGAGAGCTTGGGAATGATGCGGACCTTTCTACCGGCGAGCCGCATCAACTCCTCGATCGAGCGGCCACTTCCCATTTGCGCCGCATGGGTGCCGATGTCCCACGGCAAAAAATCGGTGCCAAATAGGTAGCCTTTCTGTTGCATCGCCTGGAGGTACCACTGCAACGGACGCGCGCGGTCTTCCAGGTAATCGATGAGCCGGTATTCGAAGGTGGTGGACTGGTACATCCATATCGCCGTCATGTCGCCATAGCCTAGATCCCAGGCGCAATCGACCGGCCTCGAACGGTCATACGGCACCTTCTGAATCCTTTCCTCTCTATCCACCTGCCGCAGCTCGTTCGCATAGATGGCCGACTGCAGAAGCGAGATACACGATCCGTTCCAAGTGTGCTCGTACTCGTCCGGGTCGGTCAGCCGCATGTGCTCCATCTCGCGTTTCAACACCTCCGGGAACCAGTCGTTTTCTCTCCACGTCACCTTGCGGCAGTAGGCATCGGGTGGCGGATTCACCACGAACATCTGATAAGTGGGATCGTCTTCGAAATCGGGATTCCAGCTCAACCAGATTTCAGATCCATCCTTTCTTATAGTGGGTATCAAAGTGTTCCACGATTCTTTCGAGACAGCCTGCGCCTCCTCCACCCAACAGATATCGACCGACTCCGCCGACTTGATGGAACCAACGTTGTGCGCAAGACCCGCAAAGGTAATCTCGGTGCCGTTGCGGCCCGTGATGCGAACCTTCTCGATCACGTAGAAGGAATCCAATCCCAAAAGCTTGATCTGATCCGAAAGCAGTCGGTGCACCGATTCGGCGATCGACTCCATGGTCTCGCGGGCACAGAGAATTCTGAGCGGACGTTGCGCGCCTTGAATGAGCAATGCACGCGCGAAGTTCCATGATTTCGCGCCGCCTCTGCCACCATAGAAAGATTTATAGCGATGCGGCTGGAACAGCTCGTGGAAGGCATGCGGGAATTCAGCTCTAATCGCCATGCCAATCAACGCCCAAAAGCTTCGCGCCGTGCTCGGTCAACGGCCTGCCGTCCTTCACATGAACAACAGGCTCGCCGGTGTTTTCGGCATCCTTAATGGCGGCGCGAATTTCATTGGCGAAGCGCTCAGCCGTCGCTATCCTCACGGTACGAATCCGGTTGTGGCCTTTCGAGATGTTCGTCATCTTCCGAAGACGCGTGCGGTACAACTCCGAGCGGTTCTCCTGGTGTATGCCATGCGCCGATATCCGCGACACAGGTTAATCGTCCTTGCCGCAAGCCTCTTCAAAAGCTTCCCAGGTTTCACGGTCGATGCCTTGTTTGACCAGATCGGGATTGGCGCGCTCCCATTCCTCGTCGAGCTTTCGGATCTCCTGCTCGGCCTCCTCTAACTGAATCCTTTTCATAATTCCCATGGCGGTGCCTCTTTTTATTTTCCGGCGGAAATTCCGACTACCTGAATTTGGCTACATTTAAAATCATGACCACGGGACCAGCATATGAGTGGATTAAGAAAAAAGCGGCGCGCTGGAGCACTGCCGACTTCGACCGCCTCCGAAAACTCATGGCCACCGATAACCATCCGCTCCTGTGGCGAGATTCGTACGGCCAGTGGATTATCCATGATGTGTACCTATGCGCTTTCCACTACTATCCGAAACTGTTTCCACGGCGCAGACCTTTTCTATTCCGGCGGAAATGAACCAGAGATCGAACCTCTTTTGTTTTGTTAGTGCGTAGGTGGCCTACCTGGACGTGGCCGGACGGAGGCGATAATACGGATCGGCCTCGACCACCCGGCCTCGATCGCACGTTGGCAGCCGGGTCCGCCCAGGCCCGGCCAGATTGCCTGGATGCGAGCGGGTCCGAAGGCGCGCACGGTGCGAAGAGACGTGCAAAACGATGCACTGTTGCGCGCGTAGCGAAGCGCTCTACGGCGTCCGAAGCAAGGCGGTGGCACCACACATCCTCGACCTGTCCGAGCGCGTCCGGCAGTGGCAAATTGAGCCTGGAATGTACGTGCATATTGTACAAAACCTAGGCCTATGTTCAAACGAAAAGACTTAAGGCGCTGTACAAACTACATCTAGTTCTTTAGCACTTATTCGCCACTTCCAAGGAGGTTTTGAAGTGGCGTGATATCGATAGCTTCGCTCTCGCCGGTGGGAGGTTTGAAGGCAACCTCGATGGAGAGTTTCGCGCCGCCGGGTCCAGACAGCTCGACGTTATCTCTCTGATTTAAATACTGTTTTCCGAGCCAAATCAACATGACCCGATCCTGTTTCTTGGCTGCTTGCATCTGCCACCGGCGCAGGTTCGCGAGTCCTTGCTGGCGGCCTTCGGCGAATGCCTGTTGGAATTCGGGTTCTTCCATGCGCCGCTGCAATGTGTCGATCGACACACCAAGCCGCGCAGCAATCTCGGTGTGTGTGTGCATGCCTGCGGCGAGCGCGCGGACCACGTCAGGCAGAACCGGCTTGCGAGGCCGCGCTCTTTTTGGTGCCGCAAATATAGGCGATCGCCTTATTTCATCGCTCACGTCACCTCACAAAACAATACGCTACGAAACTATGCTTGACGTTACCGGACCAAACCAAAAATAACTCTGCCGGACCCAACACGACCGAACGAAAACGTACCTCCACAGTGTCTCACTTCTCCAACTCCGCGAGCACCTGCTTTGCCATCCACATTAGCATCGTCTGGTCCGTCAGAGATCTGGTGAACAAGTCGGTCTGAGCCAGATCATGCGGCTTGATCCTCTGGCGGCATTTGTGTCCTGGGATCGTGCGCTGGTGTAGTGATTGCGAGCCTCCAGGTGCCGCAGGAGCGGTGCGGTTGCGGTGTGCCATGTGTTGGTGAGTACGATCTCCTGAATGGCTCCACGGTCCTGCCAGCCTCTCAGACGCGCCTCCTGGCGGTCGAGGAGCTGCGCGGCGTGTTCCCGGTGGGTGTGATAAAGCAGAGTGTCGAGGTGAGAGTAGACTCGGACACGCCGAGTGAAGCGGTGCAATTTTTTGAAGAAAGACAAACGGGTTCTGAGGAAAGGCCAGCGGGTACCGGGCGGCACCGGATTCTAACGTGCGTTACCGGCAGCATATCACTTTTTTTCAAAATATTTCAATCTTTGGTATTGACAGATACATGCATCTGTGATGTAATCGAAGTATGAAAACAACCTATCCTGAATTCAAATTGATGACCTACCGCGAGGTCTGCCAGTGCATCAACCTCGGCGAAGTCAACCTGCCGTCGATCAAGCCTGAATATCGCGGCGAATTTGAAGCGCGGCTCAAGGCGCTCAAAGCCTATCGCGATGAGCTTCGGAAGGAGGTGCGCTAATGACGCGCGCCTCTCTTCTCACCCGGTGGCTCACTCACCTGCTGACCTTCGGCAGCGTTGAGGACGCGCAGGCCAACTACGGCTGGCTTGCGCCAAGGAAGACACACTAATGACCGAAGAACAATGGACTCAAGGCCATCCCATAGTCTGTAAACAATCCAACTCCTGGTATTCAGGATCTACCGCAAGAAAACATAACGGATATTGGCGTTTAGAATTCACATGTCCTACCTGCGGACGTAAAGGAACGTTCCTGCGGAGCATGCTCGGAAGGCGCAGGATCGTCTGCAATGGAGCCACTTTCTCGAAAGTGCTGGATGCCGATGACTAGCTGGACCGAGTCCTTCGACATGGCCTCCATACCGGACGACGTGCTCAAAAGCGAATGGGCGCGCAGGAACGCGCGCAAGCGCGCCAGCTACACCGGCGGCCAGCTCTGGAAAAAGCACAATCCAGATACGCCGCGCTGCCGCTGCGCGGCCTGTAGCGCACGCCGCAAGGTGCTACACTCCAGCTAATACTCCTTTCGAAACTTAGTTGCATCTTGAGATAGGCCGCCGTTCACGAGGACCGGCGGCCTTTCTGCTTTTCAATACTCGCCTTCCTCGACCGGCTCGTAGGCTCCAGGCAATGGCACGATCGGATCGAGTCCGTTCTCGCGCCGCCTCACGTTGATGCGCTTCACGCAGTCGGCGCAGATCGGCTCGCGCTTGCCGGTGATGGCCGATGAGGACGGCACGCGGTGCGGGTTGTAGCTGAACATCTCGCCGCAGCCGATGCAGCGGCTCATGGCGTACATCAGGCCCACGGCTCCTCCTCTGGATCGTTGTCGCGCGCCAGTTCCGGCCTCGTGCGGTAAAAATACTCGGCCTCGAATTCAGGCTCCTCGTCCATCTTGAAATCCTCGCGCCGGATCGCGCCGTATCCGGTGAGTTGACCGTGTCCGGTGATCGAATCCTTGCCGCTGGCGGCCATTTGCGCATCAAATTCCTCACGGCTGATCTCGGCGGTGATGATGTGGCGATAGTTGCCGATCACCACCACCTGACCGATATCGAGCGGAAGATTGCTGCCGAGGACCGATATGCCACCGGCTTTAGGCTTGCGCCTCTCGCGAAAAGGATCGGCTTTCATTTGGCACCTCGCTTGGCGCGCCGCATGCGCATGGCATTGATCTTTTCGGCAGCCTCCAGAGTTTTGCGCGGCGGCCTCTTCATGGCGCTCATGCCGTGCTCGGCGGCCTCCTGGCCGGATTTGAACAGCGGCGTCTTCGGATGATGGATTACAAGAAAGTTCTGATTGAGCAAAAGGAAGCGCAGAGCGAGCGACTCATAACCTCGCTTGGCGTTGCGGCCATGAACCACACTCCAGCCAATGCAGAGAAAATCAGGCGTGGTGTGACAAAAAAATGCCTTCGGTGGTTGCTCGCCGGTTGGCTTGTCGTACTCGATCAGCTTGCGGTACTCCGATTCGTGCCAGAGTCCAGGAGGCGCATCCTTGCGGTACGGACAACTCTCGCACGGCTCGGTGCGGCAGTGAATCTGTTTCATACGGCACCACCTCTGCACACCATGCAGAGTATGCGACCGTTGGCGTGCGCAAGGTCGCCGAAGGTCTGCACAGTGTGACCGCACTCCAGCTCGCACCAGTTGCCAGTGCGCGTGTTCTCAATCGGCTTAGTCGCGACAATGCGCTTGTGCCACGGTGTATCGCGCGGCTCTTCGTCCGGCTCCAGGTAGCTGCCGTCGCCGAGTGGAATTTTCATGCCGCGCCTCGCTTCACGATCGCGAGCTTCTTGTCGAGTCCGTATGCCGTGGGATCGAAGTACGCGGTGAGCGGCAAGGTCGGATTTTTTCGCGCGATGTCGGTCTGGTGGAAGTTGTGCCATGCCTCGCGGCCTTCCTTGGTCGCATAGAATCCGCGACCGGCCTTGTAGGCGATCCACTTGCGGATAAGCATGCTTCGGAATGGTCGCTGGTCAAAGGCCTGCGCCTCCTTGATCGACAGGTAGAGAGTCTGGCCGGATGCGAGAGTCTGGAGCATGGCGTACTGGCGGCCTGAGAAGGTCTTCATCGCATCACCCGCTTCCATGTACTGTAGTTCAGGCAGACGGAATTGATTTCTATCTCTCTCATCGCTCCACAACGGCAGACCTCGGTCCTGACGATGTTGCCGTGCGCCGATTGTCTGAGCGGATCTTTGGCGCATTTCTTCGGCGTGATGCAATTTGTCCAGCAACGGTCGTTGCTCGACACTGCGGCATGATGATGGCCTTTCATCGCGCGGCCTGCTCTTTCTTGTGGGCGCGCACGTGCTCGTTCACGCACTCTGTGCAGGTAAGACGCGAGTGCGGCGGCCACATCATCCACCGTCCATGATGGCCACAGTGAAACTTCACCAGCCAGCTATCGTCGTCGAGCCGGTCGATCCGCACAATGTTGCGCTCGAAAAATTCAGGAGGCGGTAGTTCCTTCATGGCTGCGCTCCTGCCTGTCCGTTGACTCGCGCCATTTGAGCCTGCCGACCGGCCAGCATCTTCGCGGCCTGCTCCTTACGCTGGCGCGGTGAGAGCGCCGCATAGCGCGCTTTCTGAATAGCCGTCATCTTCTCAATCCAAGCGGCGTGACCAGGATGGTCAGGATTGCGTGGGTGGTTTGTGGTCTGGCCTGGACGTAGCTTCGGTGCCTCGGCCTGCTCGTTCGCGAGTTGCTTCGCGCGTCCTTTGGCCTGCCGCCTCCGCATCTCTTCGCTCCGCTCTTTCGCGCTCATGTGCGCCCAGAACGGATCGGTGACCGGCCTGCCGGTCTTGACGCTGATGTTGTCGGCACGTTTTTTAGTAGTCGGCCTGCCTGCGCCTTGCCGCTTGCCGCCGTGCTGGCCTTCTGAGCGCAACTCCTCGACTCGCGCCTGGAGCTGCTCTTTGTAGCGCTGCAGTTGATCGATCGACCGTTGCACGCCTGGAATCTCTGCCAGGATGCCCGCGATCTCGTGAAAACGAGAATCATCAATCATTGAGCGGCTCCTTGATCACGATCGCCGGTAGCCTGCAGCCAATCGACGCCGTCCGGCATGGTCCAGACATAGCAATCGTGGCCGGAGCGTTTGGTATTGAGCTTGAGTTGTGTTTGTGGATAGTGGTGAACATGCATCACGTGCTCCTGAATCTCGACCAGAGATGTGGAGGTGACGCCGCACAGAAGACAGGTGAGTTTCCAGATTTTCATTGAGTGACGCCTCGCCACTATCTTGCCACAATTGAGACACCATTTTAAATTCATCAGTTTTGCTTTCTTTTAAGCGCCTGTCCTCTGGCGCAGGAGCAACGCGCCGAAAACTCGTAGCGCATGACGCGCCCGTCAGACCGCTTAATCTCGCGCGTTTCGCTGACCCAGTAGCCGCCTTGAGACGCGCATCGCTCGCATGGTTCCGGCAAACCGGCGCGCGCCTCCGAAGGATCTTCAGGCTCCTCGAAAGTTCTCATTTCAGCAACTCGAATTTGCTGCGCAGATATTCCGCCTTGGCGCGGCGCACGTCGTCTTCTGTGATCGGCCCGGTGCCCGTTGGCGCATCTGGCATTTTCTTCGCTTCGGGATTGATTCCCAGAGAGGCGAGTTGAGCGGTCAAGTCCGGCTCCGGTTTGCGCGAGACCTCACCGGCGATTTCGCGGCGGGTCGATGGCTCTATGAAGGCACGATGCTTCTCTGTGGCCTCACACTCCTCTGCCGTGCGGTACAGCGGCATCTCGGGCGAGAGATTGGCTTCGATACCATCAAGAGGCTTGTAGCGAGTGCAATAAACAGCGCGGATCTGCTCTGTGCCGGGATACGTTCCCACCTGATCGATGAGCGTGCTCACCAGCCATTCGAGTTGTTCTGGTGTTTCCACCATGCGCTCGAATAATCGCGCCAACTCCTGCTTTACGTGGCCTTGCTCGTCGTCTACCGGAAAATATTTCAATATTTGCAGCCGGATCGCTGCGGATGCCGACTGCGATTTAGTTAGTGCCATTTTGTGTTTCCTCGTTCAGCCAACGTCTGAGAAAATTCGCTGTACTGCGCGCACGCTTGTTCATGCGCTCGATCGGTTTGAAATACTCCAGCACTCGATTCATACCTCTGCGCTCCCACGGTCGCGCACGCAGATGATTTACAGGCATGGGAATAAACCGCGTCTCGGTTTGCCGCGCGTGCGGCAGGATGTGCGCGCACGCCGCCTCGCGCTCTTGGATCGGCATGCGGCACCATTCCGTTCTTGCGAACGCGATATCGCGCGGCGAGAGTTCCTTACCGGCGGCCAGGAACACGCCGATGTAATCCTCGAAAGCCGGGTCGCTACTTGGGACAAGAGCCAGCCTTGGAGGCTGCGGCGTTAGTGCGGTTACGGGAGGCTCCTGGGTGAGCGAGGTCCACTCGTCGGGCGTTACCGGCCTGTCGTCGTCTACCCGGCGGCTTTCGACGTGGGAGGAGGTAGGAGGTGGGTCTGTATAACGTTTTATATCAGTAAAAGGATGCGGCTCAAAAGAGCGGACATTTTGAGCGGACATTCCGGCTGGAACCGCAAGTAAATAAAGCGCGCTCCTCGGGCCTCTGCGCTGGATCGAAAGGCAGCCTTTTTCGACCAACTCGGCGAGCCATCTTCGGATGGTCCGCACGCACACCTTGAAGCGGTGAGCGAGAGTCCTTTGAAACGGGAAAACCTCGTGCCGGATGCGCCCGAGGTCGATCAAATAGCCGAGGAGGCGTTTGGTTTGAGAGTGTAATTTGTGCATAGTGTGACCTCGCTGTAACCAGCGGCAACATCAGAGCACTTGCACTCTCTCCCGAAAACACCACATACTGGGAGTGCAAGCGTTGGATACTCTGGCGTCGTCGTTCGGGAAAAGCGCGCGACAAAGGATTTCAGGCCGGTTGTGAATAACATCATGACCGGCCTCTTGTTTCATGAAGAGTCAGCCAGCTCTTGATCGCATCGAGCGAATCGATATTCGCGATCGAAAGCCGGAAGGATTTCTGAATTTCAAACTGCTTTTTGATCTGCGCCTCGCGCAGCTTGCCGTCCGTCCGCTTGGTCTCCATCAAAAAGCCTGGATAGTCGGCGTGCAGCACCGCATAGTCCGGTGTGCCTTTGGCGTTGAGCTTTACGTGCGTGCCGTCAGCGAATCGCGCGCCGCCGCTGTGCAGCCGGTATGGGACGTAGCCGTGCCACAACAACCAATCCTTCACCTGCGCGACCACATCTCGTTCGAGGAGGCTCATTCCCGGCATTAGCGCGGCCTCCAGGCCGCCGATGCCTGCGGCTGCCGCTTCAACCATCTCCTACCGGGATGATCGTCAGGATAAGGCTGCGATGGCGGCTGCGGCGGCCTGCGCGCCTGCGAGAGCTGCCACTCACGCCAGGAGATGCCACGCGCGTATGGATGAGTCATGCGCTGCATGCGGTGGATGCCTTTACCAAACATCGAACGGCCTCCGGTGCCGCGCGATCCAGACGGCGCGGAAGTTCTCGAACCACTCAAGCCACTTCCAGCACGCCGGTGACTGGCAATAGTACGCATGATTGACCAGCGACCACAGGTTGCCTTTGCTCTCGTCGTAGCGTCCGCATGGATAGGTGCGTTGCGGCTCAGGATCGCGGACAAATGGCAGCTCGTTCATGCCGTCACCGCTTTGCGCTTCTCGACGAGCGCGGCGCGCATGGCCGCCTCCAGCATGCGCCTGCATTCTTTGCAACAGGTCTCGGGTCCAGACTGCACTTCGAACCAACTCATACGGTCGCGCACGTAGCGCGAGTTCACGCGCATGCCGCAATACGTTTCATTGTCGCTGCGAAAAAGTTGAATGTGAGGCTTGTTAGCGGTCTTCGAGGTCGCGAGAGTGATGAGCCTCAGTGCGCCAGCATGGACGCGCCTGAGCGGCTCCATCTGCGCATCGTGCCGATCCTGTTCACCACGCAACACGAGGCATGGCTCGCAGGCGAGACGGTTGTCCGGCACCGGCTGGCCGCAGTGCTTACAGATGAGCATGCGGCCACCTCTGTACAAAGTCCGTACAACGTCCTGCTACAGCCGGGACAATCGGAGCAGCTATGTTATTGCATGTGTTGGTACTGCGTTGATTCGTAGCGGCGTACCAATAAGTGGTACAAGTTTTTTGGCACACATTAACTCCTTTCTTTTCAGTAACACTTGCAATACCGTGTCAAAATACCGTACAATGAACGTATGATCAAACGTTCTAATCAAAACAAACTGACGCTGTACCGGCGGCATGCTGGTTCCTGCGTCGTTAAAGATAGCACCAAACTGGATGCCTGCGAATGTCCGATCTGGACTCATGGCAAGGTCGCCGGAAAGTTCATCCGCCAGTCGCTCGACACTCGCGCGATTGCAACCGCTCTTCAGAGAAAAGAAAACCTGCTCAATGGCTGCACGCCAGACGGCGATCCGCCGAACGGCGGCCTGCACGTCGTCGGTTCTTCCGAGACCAAAGGCAATGAGACGCTCGAATATGCCGCGACCGAGTTCCTCAAAGCGAGTGACCAACTCTCTACTTCCTCGCGCATACTCTACAAGCGCGCAACTGAAAGTTTCATCTCCTGGTCTGCGAAACACGGCCTCACCTACCTCCGCGAAATCGAGACCTCGCACGTCGCGCAGTACTTCCGCGAGGTTGGCCGCAACTGGAAACGCTCGACCGCGTTCGGCAGGTTGGTTCACCTGCGAATCTGGATGAATTTTTGCAAGCGGCAGCGCTGGATCACCTACGTGCCAACGGAGGACCGCACGCTCAACCACTCCTGCTATAGCGGCGTTGGCAAAAAGAAGAAAGCATCCTCTGGCCGCGTGCCTTTCACGCCTGCCGAGATCACAAAGATTCTGGCAGCCGTCGAACAGATGCCTGAAGCTGATCGCGCCAAGGCCAAAGCACTCATCCTGCTCCTGCTCTATACCGGAATGAGAATCAGCGATGCGACTTTTTTCGAGCGCGCGTTTCTCACCGAGCGCAACACCGTCGATTACTACGTGATCAAAACTAGGAGCCGTATCGCCTTGCCACCTGAGCTTCAGGAGCCTGCGTTGCGCGCGCTCCAGGCCTTGCCAGCGAGCCGGGTGTACTTCTTCCAGCCCGATGCCGCCGATGATTACATCGGCGCGCGCACGAGGCTTAGAGACGGCGAGGAGTTCAGCCAACTGATGCCGAATTACGAACGTCGCGTGCTCGAATGCACCACGATCGTGCGCAGCGTTCTGAAGCTGGCCGGGCTGCCTGGAGCGTGTCATAGGTTCAGAGACACGTTCGCCATCAATTTGCTCACCAGCGGCGTCGATATTTTCTCGGTGAGCCAGATGCTCGGCCACTCGGACGTTCGCGTCACACAAGGCCATTACTTGAAGTTGATTCCTGGCTACCGTGAGC
>Ga0126383_10001587_pt1 | contig 14232 bp, 16 predicted proteins | sample PanSoiMetPlot_35_FD_96882 | JGI IMG/M metagenome (GOLD analysis project Ga0126383, IMG submission 96882) | Tropical forest soil microbial communities from Panama - MetaG Plot_35 | ecosystem: Environmental > Terrestrial > Soil > Tropical forest > Bulk soil | place: Panama | collected 2016-02-17
CGGCGTCGCAAGCGACGCCTTAGCGACCCGCCCCAGGGGCGGGCCGATTGGGACGAAGACGCGCGCGCCGGCCAAGCCGGCACGCGCTCTAGGTCGGCGTCGCAAGCGACGCCTTAGCGACCCCCAGGGGCGGGCCGGTCGGGTGAGACGGCCGCACGGGCGAAAGCACGCACGGCCTCTAGTCTCGTCAGCGCAAGCGCTGACGAGGCGGCCCGCCTTTGCCTGGAGGGCTCGGTTGCTCGACTAGACTCGATGGAGAAAACGACGGGGAGGAGCAGTGGCCATTCGGGTTGGGATCAACGGATTTGGACGCATCGGGCGCAACTTCTACCGCGCGCATCTGGAGCGCGGGGGCGACTTCGAGGTGGTCGCCGCGAACGACCTCGGCGACACCGAGACGATGGCCTACCTGCTCCGCTTCGACTCCGTGCTCGGCCCGCTCGGCCGCGAGGTCACCGTCGGCGACGGGAAGATCACCGTCGACGGGAAGGACATCCAGCTCCTCGCCGAGCGCGACCCCGCCGACCTTCCGTGGGGCGACCTCGGCGTCGATCTCGTGATCGAGTCGACCGGGTTCTTCACCAAGCGCGAAAGCGCCGAGAAGCACCTGGAGGCCGGCGCGAAGAAGGTGATCATCTCCGCGCCCGCGACCGATCCCGACGTGACCCTGGTGCTCGGGGTGAACGAGGACCACTACGACCCCGAGTCGCACAACATCATCTCGAACGCCTCCTGCACGACGAACTGCGTCGCCCCGCTCGCAAAGGTGCTCCACGACGAGCTGACGATCGAGCAGGGCTTCATGACGACGATCCACGCGTACACGAACGACCAGCGCGTCCTCGACCTCCCCCACGAGGACCTGCGCCGGGCCCGCGCCGCCGCGATCAACCTGATCCCGACCTCGACCGGAGCCGCGCGCGCGATCGGCGTCGTCATGCCCGACCTGAAGGGCAAGGTCGACGGCATGTCGATGCGCGCGCCCGTCCCGACCGGCTCGATCGTCGATCTCGTCTGCCGAGTGGGCCGCGGGACGACCGTCGAGGAGGTGAACGCGGCCTATCGCTCGAAGGCCGACACCGGCAACCTCGCGGGGATCATGCGGTACTCGGACGACCCGCTGGTCTCGACAGACATCCAGCACTCGTCGTACTCGTGCATCGTGGACAGCGAGCTGACGATGGCAAACGGGACGCTGGTGAAAGTCTTCGGCTGGTACGACAACGAGTGGGGCTACTCGTGCCGGCTGGTCGACCTCGTCGCGCGAGTCGGCGCGACGCTTCCGGCTGCCGTCTCGGCGTGAGAAAGCCCAGATCGGTTCGGGACGCCGAGGTCGGCGGCAAGCGCGTGCTCGTGCGCGCCGATCTGAACGTGCCGCTCGAGGGCGGCCTCGTCGCCGACGACACGCGCATCCACGCCTCGCTGCCGACGCTGCAGTACCTCCTCGAGCGCGACGCGGCAAGCGTCGCCGTCTGCTCGCACCTGGGCCGCCCGAAGGGTCCGGACCCGGCGCTCGCCATGACGCCGGTGCGCGCGCGTCTCCACGAGCTGCTCCCGGACGACCGCGTCGAGGTGCTCGAGAACACCCGCTTCGACCCGGGCGAGACGAGGAACGACCCCGCGTTCGCGCGCTGCCTGGCCCGCGGGCGCGACCTCTTCGTCGAGGATGCCTTCGGCTCGGTCCACCGCGCCCACGCCTCGACGGTGGGCGTCGCCGAGATCCTCCCGGCCTACGCGGGCCTGCTGCTCGAGCGCGAGCTGGCGGAGCTCGGGAAGCTCCTCGGCGAGGTGGAGCGGCCGTTCGTGCTCGTCTCCGGTGGCGCGAAGGTCGAGGACAAGCTCGGCGTGCTCCGCAACCTCGGCGGCAAGGCGGACACCGTGCTGGTCGGCGGCAAGATGGCCGAGCAGCTTCGGGAGGAGAACCCGCTCGGCTTCGAGGTCGAGCTGCCGCGCGACGTCGTCGCGGCTGCCGCCTTCGATGCGGACGCCGAGACCCAGGTCGTGCCGTACGACGCGCTCCCGGAGGGCTGGCTCGGCCTCGACATCGGCCCCGAGACGCGCGAGGCGTTCGCGGCGGAGATCGCCCGCGCGAAGACGATCTTCTGGAACGGTCCGATGGGCGTCTTCGAGTGGCCGCGCTTCGCCGACGGCACGCGCGCCGTCGCGCGGGCGGTCGCCCAGTCGGACGCGTACTCGGTCGTGGGAGGCGCCGACTCGGCGCGGGCGCTTCACGAGCTCGGCCTCGAGGGCCAGGTTTCATGGCTCTCGACGGGCGGTGGAGCCGCGCTCGAGCTCCTCGAGGGGAAGGAGCTTCCCGGCGTGGCGGTCATCCCACGGGCCTGACGCTTCCTCAACTCGCGTCGACGAGCAGCACGGCAACGGCCAGTGCAATGAGGACCGGCTTCCGCTCGGGCATCGTTCTAACATGCCCCGCTTGTGGCGCTTCTAGCCGCGAACTGGAAGATGTTCAAGGGTCCGGCGGAGACGCGGGCTTTCCTGGCCGAGTTCGAGCCGCCGGAGGGCGTGGAGGTCGTGATCTGCCCGCCCTACGTTTCGCTCGCGGCCGCGGTCGAGAGCGGCTTCACGGTGTTCGCGCAGAACGTCCACTGGGCCTCCGAGGGCCCGTTCACGGGCGAGGTCTCGGCGCCGATGCTGCAGGAGCTCGGCGTCCGGGGCTCGATCGTCGGCCACTCGGAACGGCGGCAGTACTTCGACGAGACGAACCAGACCGCCGCTCGGAGAGCGCACGCCGCGCAGGAACACGGCCTCGGCGTGATCGCGTGTGTCGGGGAGACGCTCGAGGAACGCGAGTCCGGGGAGATGGGACTTGTCCTTCGCGTGCAGGTCGAAGCGCTCGCCGATGCCGTTCGCGCAGGCGACCCTGGTTTCGTGATCGCGTACGAGCCGGTCTGGGCGATCGGAACCGGGCAAACGGCAACGCCGGAGCAGGCGCAGGAGGCGCACGCGTTCATCAAGGGCCTGCTCGACGTCCCCGTCCTCTACGGCGGCTCGGTGAAGCCCGAGAACGCGGCCGAGCTGCTCTCGCAGCCGGCCGTCGACGGCGCCCTGGTCGGCGGCGCCTCCCTTGACGTGGGATCGTTCACGGCGATTTGCGCCGCTTCCCGCTAGTCGCGCTCGTCATCCTCGACGGCTGGGGCTGCGCTCCTCCCGAACCGGGGAACGCGGTCTCGCTCGCGGACACGCCGGTGTTCGACCGGCTCTGGGCCGAGTACCCGCACACGACCATCAAGGCCTCGGGCGAGGCGGTCGGCCTGCCGCCGGGGCAGATGGGCAACTCCGAGGTCGGCCACCTGACGATCGGCGCCGGCCGCGTGCTCGACCAGGACCTGCAGCGGATCAACCGCGCGATCGAGGACGGCTCCTTCTTCGAGAATCCCGCGCTGAGGGCGGCCTTCGCGAAGGGCGGCGACGTCCACCTGCTCGGCCTCGTCTCCCACGGCGGCGTTCACTCGCACATCGACCACGTGGAGGCGCTGCTCCGCTTCGCGCCCGAGCGCACCTGGATCCACGCCTTCACGGACGGGCGCGACGTCTCCCCGCACGCGGCTGTCCACGACCTCGCCGAGCTGCCTGTGGATCGCATCCCGACCGTCGCCGGCCGCTACTACGCGATGGACCGCGACAAGCACTGGGAGCGGACGCAGCGGGCGTACGACGCGATCGTCGCCGGAGAAGGCGAGCACGCCGAGGATCCCCTGGAGGCGGTGCAGGCGAGCTATGACCGGGGTGTCACGGACGAGTTCATCGAGCCGGTCGTCATCGAAGGCCGGCCGCGGCTGACCCGCGACGACTCGGCGATCTTCTTCAACTTCCGGCCGGACCGCGCCAGGCAGCTCTCGCAGCTGCTCCTCGAGGGCGGCTTCGACCTGACGACCATGACGCGCTACAGCGACGAGCTCGACTGCCCGGTCGCCTTCGGAGAGCAGGACGTCGAAGAGACGCTGGCCCAGACGCTCTCGGAGCAAGGGGTGAAGCAGCTTCACGTCGCCGAGACCGAGAAGTACGCGCACGTCACGTACTTCCTCAACGGCGGCCGCGAGGATGAGTGGGGCGGAGAGACGAGAGTCCTCGTCCCGAGTCCGCGTGAGGTAGGTACCTACGACAAGAAGCCGGAGATGTCCGCCCCCGAGGTCGCCGAACGCTTCTCGTCAGCGCTGGAGAACGACGGATACGGCTTCGCGATCGTCAATTTCGCGAACCCGGACATGGTCGGCCACAGCGGCGTGATCCCGGCCGTGGTGAAGGCGGTCGAGACCACGGATGCCTGCCTTGGAGAAGTGGTCGAAACCGTTCGGCGGCTCGACGGCGTAGTCCTGATCACCGCGGACCACGGCAACGCGGAACAGATGTACGAACCGGACGGCACGAGCCCGCATACCGCCCACACATCGAACCCGGTTCCGCTTGTCGTGACCGATTCCGAGACGCACCTCAGCGACGACGGCGGGCTGTCCGATTTGGCTCCGACGATCATCGCTTACCTCGGCCTCACGAAACCCTTACAGATGACGGGCAGAAACGTCTGCAAATAGCCCATTTATGGGTGAGCCGGCCAACCGAAATCCCGTCTATACTCCGCGAACCTTGTCACTGGCCCAGCCCGACCCTGGCGTCCTGCGGAAGGCGCAACGTGGAGACGAGCGAGCGTTCTCCATCATCTTGCGCGCGTATGAGACTCCGGTGTTCAACTATGTGCTTCGGCTCGTGAACGGCGACCGCAGCCTCGCCGAGGATCTGACGCAGGAGGTCTTCCTGCGGGTCTACCAGGGCCTGCCGAAGTTCTCGCTCCGCTGCAAGTTCACGACCTGGCTCTTCCAGGTGACGAAGAACCGCGTCCTCGACGAGCTCCGCGCGGTCGAGCGGCGCCCGCGGGCGCTCGTGGCGCTGGACGACATCGCGCCGCTCGAGGTGCTGGACGCCCCGGTCGAGCGGCTCGAGGAGATGGACTCGCTCTGGCGCGCGGTCGAGGGCCTGACGGTCGACCTCAAGATGGCGCTGCTGCTCCGCGATGTCGTTGGGCTCTCGTACACGGAGATCGCCGACTCGCTCGAGATCACGCTCGCCACCGTCAAGTGGCGGATCTACAAGGCGCGGGAGGAAGTCCAGGTCGCGCTCAGCCGCGACGGCATCACCTTCGGTAGTGCACCGGCGGCCGCCGAGCCGCAAGAGACCGTCTCGGTCTAGCAGCCACCCGCTATCGCGCTGAGTATCTCCTGAGCCAGGCCGCGATGTTGCGGGCCTGCTGCTGCGCATCCGCGCCGCGCTGGATCGCGGGGACGGCGCTCGGTGGCGGCGGGGCGTGCCTCTTGGCCGAGTGCCCGCCGGTCAGCGTGACGGCGAGGAGGATCGCCGCCAGCAGGGCCGCGCCGGCCAGGGCGAGCCGGAGGTTCCGGCGGCTCGACGGCCTCGAAGCTGGGAGCTGCTGCGTCGGCGGCTCGGTCCTCGTGGGGGCCAGCTCGCGCTCGAGATCCCTCGGACGGTACGCGGGATTCCGGGCCAGGCAGCGCATCACGACGTCCTCGAGATCGCGCGGCACCTCCGGGGCCAGCTCGCGCACCGGCGGGACCGGTTTCGCCTTCGCCAGATCGTCCAGCGAGTCGATCTCCAGCGGAGGCTGTCCGGTCAGGAGCTCGTAGAGCACCGCGCCGAGCGAGTAGACGTCGGCGGCCGGGCCCACGTCTCCGCCGAGGGCCTGCTCAGGCGCGAGGTACGCGGCCGTCCCGAGGACGGTGCCGGCCTGCGTGAGGGTGGTTCCTTCGGCGGCGCGCGCGATCCCGAAGTCGGCGATCTTGAGCGTGCCGTCCGTCCTCATGAGGAGGTTCTGCGGCTTGATGTCTCGATGGACGAGGCCGGCCGCGTGCGCGCGCGCAAGTCCGTGCGCGGCCTGCAGCGCGAGGCCCCGCGCTTCCTCGGGCGGGAGCCGTCCGCGGCGCGCCCGCAACTCCGCCAGGGTCTCGCCCTCGACGTGCTCCATCACGAGGTAGGGGCGGCCGCCGTCCTCGCCCGCGTCGAAGACGCTGACCACGTTCGGGTGCGACAGGCGCGCGGCCACGCGCGCCTCACGGACGAACCGCTGACGCAGCCCCGCGTCGGCCGACGCGGTCTCGGAGAGGAGCTTCACTGCGACGGGCCGGTCGAGCTCCGAGTCGCGAGCGAGGAAGACGGTTGCCATCCCCCCGCGGCCCAGTTTCCGCTCCAGCCGGTAACGGCCGCCGGCGACGCTGTTAGTCGCCGTCATCGTGGCCGTGGGGTTTCTTCCCGTGCTTCTTCTCGCCCTTGTGCTTGCCGTGGTCCGGCGGCCGCGGCGGCGGGCACTCGGGCACCCGTGAGACGACGTCGTTCGCGGCGCTCATGAGCTGCTCCCGGTAGCGCTGAGGAATTCGGCCGACCGCGCCGATCACATCGGCCTGGAGCTTGACCGCCGCGTTGCGCGCCGCACAGCCGGAGGTGGCCGCGAGCGCGTCGGCGTCTGCGGCGAGGCTTTGCGCCACGGGCGTTGGAATCCGTGGCGGCCTGGTGGTGCGGGTTGGGGACGAGCTGCCGCAGCCCGCGACCACGAGCGCGCAGCTAGATGCCGCGAGCCAGGCGCTCCGCCAGCGCATCCGGCAACCCCCTTTCGCGAATCTCCTCCTGGGTTCGCTCGACAGGGTAGGCGACTCGCCGAAACGAGGCGCGACCGGCCGCGTAGTCGAGGAGGAGCCAGGCCGCGCGCGCGTCGCCGTCCCGCGGCTGGCCGACCGAGCCCGGGTTGAGCACGAGCCTCGCATCCGCGCCCAGCTCCGCCTCGGTCCCCTCGGGCGCGACGCCTCCCGCCATCGCGCCATCGGCGGCGGCGAGGGCGAGCGGCACATGGCTGTGCCCGACGAGGACGAGCGGCTCTTCCGTCAGCTCGAAGGTCGCCTCCGCCGCCTCGGCGGAGAGCACGTAGTCCCAGACGGGATCGCGCGGGCTGGCGTGAAACAGCTCGACCCCTGTGGTGCGGGCGGTCGGCCTCAGCGACTCGAGGTAGGCTCGAGGCTCGTCCCTGAGGACCTCGCGCGTCCAGCGCGCGCTGACGACCGCGTCCGGAGCGAATTCCTCCAGATCGAGCTGCCCGAGCACGCCCAGGTCGTGGTTCCCGGCGAGGCACACGGCAGCCCGCTCGCGGACGATCTCGCAGCTGGGATTCGGCCGCGGCCCGTAGCCCACGAGGTCGCCGAGGCACCAGAGCTCGTCCACGCCCTCGGCGTCGATCGCCGCGAGGACGGCTTCGAGCGCGTGCAGGTTCGCGTGCACGTCCGAGATGACCGCGATGCGGCTCGTCACCGCGGGAAGCGTACGGCCTACACCCCGCTGATCCGGTAGAGCCCAACCTCGAGCTCGATCGAGCCCGGTCTGACCCCGGAGAGCTCCGCCTCGAGTGGATGCCGCTCCGCAGGGCGGCCCGTCGGCATCCAGCCGCGGGTCTCCGGCGAGAGGATGAGCGTGTGCCCTCGCTCTCCGAAGAACGCAAGGCGCCCCGGCTCGTCGAGCGTCCCGTCCCACAGCTCGACCCCGAGCGGGCGCAGTCCGTCGGCCATCGCGGTCGTGTCGCCGACGAGCCCGAGCTCCGACATGCCGAGCGGGCCCGGCAGCGCGCGATGCTCGATCAGCTCCACGATGTTGCCCGCCGGATCCTCGTAGTAGATCGCCCTAGCATCCCAGTCGGGGAAGTCGAACACCTCCTTGGCCGGGCCGAGCCCCACGAACCGCTCGGGCGGGGCCAGGAAGGCGAAGTGGTAGAACGGCTCGCCTTCACCGGGCACGAACTCGAGCTCGGTCTCGCCGGTGTCGATCTCGCGGTAGAACTCGTCCAGCTCAGGGAGCAGATGCGCCGGAGCGCGCAGCCGCACCTTCGTGAAGTGCATCTACTCGGGGTCGCCGCCCTCGGTCGTCTCGGGGAGATTGCGGATCCCCTCGCGCGACGACCACTTCGACCATGAGTCCTGCATCGCGTCGAGCAGCTCGCGCATGAACCGTGAGGACATGTTCACGCGCGAGACGACGACCCCGGGAACGTCGCCTTCCTCGACCTCGTGATCGATGCGCGCGAAGGTGATCGTGAACTCGTAGTCGGAGAAGCTGATGTTGGCGAAGTTGGCGTAGACCCCGGCCAGATGATCCGGGTCGAGATGGATGTTGAGCTGGCGCTCCTGGCCTTCCTCGTCCATTCGTCGAGGATACTAGTCGCGTGAGGGAGTCGTTCAGCCCGCGCCGGGTGGGGTATGCGGTGGCGGCGGCTGTGGCCGTGGTCCTCGTCGGGACGATCGCCTTCCACGAGACGGTTCACGAGAACTGGATGCAGTCGTTCTACCGCGCCGTGGTGACCGCCACGCTCGCCGGACTCGACACCGTCCCGCGAAACGACTCGGCGCGCGTGGTCTCGATCATCCTGGTGATCGCGGGACTGACTATCTTTGCCTACGTCGCGTCGATCCTCGTCGAGGGGGTCGCGCAGGGAGTGTTCACGGGGGCGCTGGCGGAGAGAAAGAGACGGCGGACGATGGAGCGGATGGCCGATCACTACATCATCTGCGGCTACGGCCGGGTCGGACGCCGCGTGGCCGCGGAGTTCCGCGAGTCCGGGATCGACTACGTCGTGCTGGACTTCAGCCCGGAGGCGATCGAGGCCGCACGAGAGGCCGGAGACTTCTACATCGAGGGGACCGGGACCGAGGACGAGGATTTGCGCTCGGCCGGGCTCGACCGCGCCCGGGGGCTCGTCGCGTCGGCCGACTCGGACGCGGACAACCTCTACATCACGCTCTCCGCGCGGGCGGTGCGGCCCAACCTGCTGATCGTCGCGCGCGCCTCCGACGAGGACGCGGCGAAGAAGCTGCGCCTGGCCGGTGCCGATCGGGTCGTGCAGCCGTACTCGACCGCCGGCAAGGAGATGGCGAAGCTCGTGCTCCGGCCGCAGGTGGCGGCCTTCCTGGACATCGTGTCGACGAGCGGGGGCCCGGAGCTGCGGTTCGAGGAGATCGAGGTCAACGACACGTGCGAGCATGCGGGGGAGTCGATCCGCACGCTGCGCATTCGGGAGGCGACCGGCGCGATGATCGTGGCGCTGCGCAAGCGGGACGGGACCTTCGACACGACGCCGGATCCCGAGGCGACGCTGGACGTGGGGGACGTGATGATCGCCGCCGGAACGCCCGACGAGCTGCGCCGGCTGGAAGAGCTGTTCGCTCCGCGCGAAGCCGTTGCCTGATTCAGCCGTCTCGCGCCTCGAGGCGCGGCTGTCCGAGCTCGCGGGGGCGCCGGTCGAGCTCGACCGCCCCAACGATCCCGCGCACGGCGACTACGCGACGAACGTGGCGATGCAGCTCGCGCCCGAGCGAAAACGGCCGCCGCGCGAGCTGGGGGAGGAGCTCGCCGCCGCGGCCGGGGAGCTCGCGGAGGTGGAGCGCGCAGAGGTCGCCGGCCCGGGGTTCGTCAACCTCTGGCTGGCGCCGGGGTGGTACGAGGAGGCGCTCGAGGAGATGCTCGAGGCCGGCGGTTCCTACGGCGGCGGCGCGGCCGAGAAGCCCGAGAAGGTGCAGGTCGAGATGGTCTCTGCGAACCCGACGGGCCCGATCACCGTCGCCTCGGCCCGGAACGGCGCGATCGGTGACTCCGTCGCGCGGCTGCTCGAGTTCGCGGGCGACGTCGTCGATCGCGAGTACTACTACAACGACGCAGGCGCCCAGATCGAGAAGTTCCGACAGTCGGTTGAGGCGATCCGCCGCGGGGAGGCGCCGCCGGAGGACGGCTATCACGGCGAGTATGTCCGCGAGCTCGCGGCGGAGGAGGGCGACCCGGTGCCGAGCATGCTCGCGCGGATCGAGGCCTCGCTCGGGCGCTTCCGGATCCACTTCGACTCGTGGGCGCTCCAGAGCGAGCTGGAGAAGCGCCTGCCCGAGTACCTCCCGAGGCTCGACACGTACGAGAAGGAGGACGCGCTCTGGGCCCGAGCGTCCGCATACGGCGACGACGACGATCGCGTCCTCATCCGGTCGCCCGAGCAGGGTGGCAGGCCGACCTACCGCGCCGTCGACGTCGTCTACCTCGCCGACAAGCTCGACCGCGGCTTCGAAAAGGCGATCTACGTGCTCGGTGCCGACCACCACGGCACGCGCAAGTGGTACGCCGCGATCGCGAGGATGCTCGGCTACGACCCGGAGCGCGTCGAGGTGCTGATCTACCAGCTCGTCCACCTGACGCGCGGCGGCGAGCAGGCCCGGATCTCGAAGCGCCGCGGCGACGTCGTCTTCCTGGACGACTTCATGGACGAGGTCGGCGTGGACGCCGCGCGCTGGTTCCTCGTCAACCGCGGGCCCGACCAGACGATCGAGATCGACGTCGACCTCGCGGCCGAGCGCTCCGTCAAGAACCCGGTCTACTACGTGCAGTATGCGCACGCCCGGATCGCCGGGATCCTCCGCAATGCGGCGGGAGCTCCAAGTGACGGTCTGTTACAAGGCCGGGTTCCCGAACCGGAGGAGCGCGACCTGATCAAGCGGCTCGCGGAGCTCCCGCAGATCGCCGCCGAGGCAGCGGAGCGGCGCGGGCCGCAGGCGATCCCGACCTACGCGATCCGCGTGGCCGACGACTTCCATCGCTTCTACGACCGGCACCGGGTGCTCGAGAGCGCCGAGCAGGCGTTCCGGCTCGGCCTCTGCACGGCGGCGCAGAACGTGATCGCGCGCTGCCTCGATCTCGTGGGGGTCGAAGCTCCCGAGCGGATGTAGGATCGCCGCCTGAACGGCAACGTCCCCGACCGGAACCTCGCGCTCGAGCTCGTGCGTGTCACCGAGGCGGCGGCGATGGCCGCCGGCCGCTGGATCGGGCGCGGCGACAAGGAACTGGCCGACCAGGCGGCGGTCGACGGGATGCGGGCGATGCTCGACACCGTCTCGATGGCCGGCGTCGTCGTCATCGGGGAGGGCGAGAAGGACAAGGCGCCGATGCTCTACAACGGCGAGGAGGTCGGAGACGGCCACGGCCCGGAGGTCGACGTCGCGGTCGATCCGCTCGAGGGGACACGGCTCACGTCGAAGGGCCAGCCGAACGCGATCGCGGTCATCGCGGTCGCCGAGCGCGGGACGATGTTCTTTCCGGGCGCCGCGGTCTACATGGACAAGATCGCCTGCGGGCCGGAGGCGATCGACCTCGTCGACATCGAGGCCCCCCCACGGGAGAACGTCGAGCGGGTCGCGAAGGCAAAGGGGCGCAGGCCGAGCCAGATCACCGTCGTCGTGCTGGACCGCGAACGGCACGCAGGGCTGATCGCCGAGCTCCGCGAGATCGGCGCGAGGATCCTGCTGATCCCGGACGGCGACGTCGCGCCGGCGATCGCGGCCGCGCAGCCGACGACCGGCGTCGACCTGCTGATGGGAGTCGGGGGTACGCCCGAGGGGGTGATCGCGGCGGCGGCGCTGAAGTGCGTCGGCGGCGGGGTCCAGGGCAAGCTCTGGCCGCGCGACGATGACGAGCGGCAGAAGCTCGTCGACGCAGGGCTCGACCCCGACCGCGTGCTGACCACCGACGACCTCGTCTCGGGTGAGGACGTCTTCGTGGCCGCGACCGGGGTTACGACGGGCGCATTGCTCCGGGGAGTGAGCTACACCGCGGACGGTGCCGTCACGGACTCGATCGTCATGCGGTCTCGCTCAGGCACGGTCCGACGCGTCGAGGCGACGCACTCCTTCGAGAAGCTCGAACAGTTCTCGGGCCGCGAGTACCGCCCCTAGCACGTTGTTGCTTGGCCTCAGGCGGCTGCGGCGGTCTCCATCTCCGGCGCGTACGAGCCGGTCCGTGCGGCGCCGTTGAACTTTGCCCGGCGGTAGTAGGCCTTCTGGGCCTCCTCCACGTGCGCGGGGTCGCCGCCCCAGGCCTTCAGCGCCGGAGCCTGCAGCGCGCGGCCGTAGGAGAACGAGAGCTCCCACGGGTGCGGCCCGCGGGCGTTCATCGCGTTCAGGTGCGTGGTCGCGTCCTCGTCGGTCTGGCCGCCGGATAGGAAGACGATCCCCGGAACCGCGGCCGGCACGTGACGGTAGAGCACGTCGAGGGTCGCGTCCGCGACTTCTTCGATCCCGGCGCGGCTGGACGCGTCGTAGCCGCTCAACACCATGTTCGGCTTCAGCAGCGTCCCGTAGAGGTCGAGCCGCTGATCGTGCAGCTCCGTGTAGACCGCCTGCAGCGTGCGGCCGGTGGCCTTCGAAGCCTCCTCGATGGTGTGCGTCCCGTCCATCAGCACCTCGGGCTCCACGATCGGCACGAGCCCGGCCTCCTGGGAGAGCGCCGCAAACCGTGCGAGCGCGTGGGCGTTCGTCCAGACGCAGTACTCGCTCGGGCGGCCTTCGCCCACCGAGTACGTCGCGCGCCACTTGGTGAAGCGCGCCCCGAGCGCGTGGTACTCAGCGAGCCGCTCCCGCAGGCCGTCGAGCCCTTCCGTGATCGTCTCGCCCTCCGCGAGCGCGAGCGGCTTCGCTCCCTTGTCGACCTTGATTCCCGGGATGATCCCGCGGCTTTCGAGGAGCTTTGGGAACGGCGTGCCGTCCGACGCGCTCTGGTGGATCGTCTCGTCGAACAGGATCACCCCGCTGATGTACTCCTCGACGCCCGCCGTCGTGAAGAGCAGCTCGCGGTACGCGCGGCGGTTGTCCTCGGTCGACTCGACGCCGATCGAGTCGAAGCGCTTCTTGATCGTCCCGCCGCTCTCGTCTGCGGCGAGGATCCCCTTGTGCTCGGCGACGAGCGCTTTCGCGGTCTCGTGGAGTTCTGTTCCCATCGGCTCCCCCTTCGTTCGCTCCTACTGATTATCCCTTCCGGCGGAGGTTTGCAGCAGGAGCTGGACGCGGCGCAGTTCGGTCGCGGAGGCGGGCACGATCGTCCCCGCGCTGACCCACCACGCAGGATGGATCTCGTTCCAGCCGTGCGCCGTGTCCTCGACCCACGGCCCGACGACCTCGATCCGCGCGCCCTCCGGCGGCACGGCGACGCGCGAGCGGTCCTGCGGGATGATCTCGACGACGAGGTTGCCGCCGACCCGGCCGTTCCCGTCCGAGAGGAGCTTCTCGTAGCCGCGATCGGGGCGGAGATCGATATGGACGTCCCCGTCGTACTCCTCGAACTTCACCTCGTGGACGGTCCCGAGCGCGACCTTGCAGCCGCTCTTCACGATCAGGCGCTGAGGGTGGTAGACGCCGGCCAGCGGCCCGCCGCCGCGGCAGTAGGGCGAGGGGAGCGCAACGTGGCGGCGCAGGCTGCACGCAGCGGCGCAGAGCGCGAGGAAGAGCCCGAGCACGACCGCAGGCCGGCGCATTCACCGAGCGTGCCTGCGAAGACCCTTGCGCGAAAGTCGCTCTTACGGTCAGGTCCGTAGACTCTTCAAATGCCTCTGAGTCAGGCAGCGGCGGCGAGATTACTCTCACAGGTTCCGCTCTTCTCGCACTGTTCGAATCGGGATCTCGCGACGGTTGCGAAGGTCGCGAACGAGGTCGGGCTCCCGGCGGGCCACGCGTTGATGACAGAAGGCGCGCGCGTTGCGTATTCGTTCTTCGTCCTGACCGAGGGCGCAGCGGAGGTGCGCCGCGGCCGCCGCGTCGTCGCGCGGCTCGGGCCGGGGGACTTCTTCGGCGAGCTCGCGCTCATCCTGCGCCGGCCGAGGACGGCGACGGTGACGCTCACGGCGCCGTCGCGGCTCCTGGCGATCTCCGCACACAACTTCAAGCCCTTGCTGATGCAGTCGCCGGAGGTGCAGTTCAAGCTGCTCGAGGCGCTCGCGGACAGGCTGGCGACGACCACCCTCGGCTAGAATCGGGCCCACGCGGACGTAGCTCAGCCGGTAGAGCATCGGCTTCCCAAGCCGAGGGTCGCGGGTTCGATCCCCGTCGTCCGCTCTCGTTCGACCAAGCCGAAACCCGCTTCGCTAGGCGGGTTTCACCGTTTCTGGCGGGCGGCGATGGCTGAGACGGCACTACTGCCTCACCGCCTGGAGTCAAGGCCGGGGCGTTGGCTCGGTCGTCGGCCGGCTTCGGGCCGAGATCGTGTACCTCGACGCAGTGCTCGATGCTGCCTTCGATTCCCGACGGCGTGCTTTAACGCGCGGCAAGCTGCGTTGCGGTGACAGACCGTGGACTCGCCCGTCGCTCGGTAGATACTCCCGGTCAAGAAAGATCGTCACGCCTCGTAAGCTGCGTATCGCACACA
>Ga0126383_10001588_pt1 | contig 14231 bp, 11 predicted proteins | sample PanSoiMetPlot_35_FD_96882 | JGI IMG/M metagenome (GOLD analysis project Ga0126383, IMG submission 96882) | Tropical forest soil microbial communities from Panama - MetaG Plot_35 | ecosystem: Environmental > Terrestrial > Soil > Tropical forest > Bulk soil | place: Panama | collected 2016-02-17
CCGCGGGAGCGCAGACTGAAGAATCGTGCTGCTCGACAAGTAGGTGTCGGAGATGATCTCCAGCCTCGCCAACGCCTCGAGCCTGAGCGACTCCGGCCCCGATGCGCACAGCCAGGCGGTCTTGAGCTGGGGCAACCCACCTTTCTTTGAAAGGCCGGAGAGGGCGAAGGTGAGCGCGTCGGTTGGCCGACCGACCAGCGTGGGCACCCGATCGAGCGCACCGCCGAAGCCATAGTCGGAGAAGACCTCGTCGCAAATCAGCGCGCAGCCGCGCTTGGCGCAAAGCCCGCCGAGCGCGTCGAGCTCGAAGAGCTTCAGAAATGAGCCGGTTGGATTCCCCGGATTGATGACAAGGACCGCCCGGGTGCGATCGTCAAACGCGTCCTTGAGGGCGGCGAAATCGATCGCCCACTCTCCGGCGAACCGCAGCGGGTAGGCGCGCAGATTCACCGATTCGAGGTCGGCCAGAAACTCGAACAGCGGATAGCTCGGCCTGGGCACGAGCAGGTTGTCCCCCGGATTGCAGAGGAGCTTGAACAGATACGAGTAGGCGTCGCTCGTTCCCGAGCAGAGGATGATTTGTTCCGGACTCACTCGACCCCCGCCCGCGAACCCTCGCGAGGCCAGCGCCTCCCTCGCCGCTTTCAAGCCCTTCGGATCGGGGCAGTATCGCCGCAGCTCCGCGGTGCTCAGAGCGTCCGACAGCTCGCGCTCGGGATAATCGAAGGAGCACTGAGTCGGATTCGTCTGGGCGAGATCGATCAGCTGATTCCCCTGAGCCTTCAACGCCGCCGTTCGGAGCGCGATTCGGTTCAGCCGCCGATCCCAGGCCGTCCGTCCGGAGAACATCGCGGCTCGGAATGTATCGCGGTGCTCGATCTTTTCAGAGACCGGTCTGCAGCATCGCCTCAACCACGCGCCGGATCAGCTCTCGCCTGATTTCCTTTCGACAATGATCGACGGCGTGCAGCGGCGGTTTGGGAAGATGCGCCGGCCTGGAGCGCGCAGCAGTGCGAACCACCATTTCCACTTTCGACTGTTCGATCTGAAACAGTCGATGTCCATCTTTCTGAAGGAAATAGGAGATGCCGCGCTGATCGAGGAGCTTGTAGAAATAGCGTTTGGCATTTGCGACGAGCGAGAGGTCGATGATGTCGGCCATGTAAAACTGTTCTCGCGCGGATCAGACAATCCGTCCAATTCGCAACCACGAGAAGACACTGTGCGCCGATCACCTCTGTAGCAAAGGCTTCAGCGCGCGACGGAACGCAGTGCGCCGGCGGGCGCGATCGAATCGGAACGGCACCGGGCCCAGCACGGTTACTCCATGGCGTTCGCGGATCAGCTCGGGGTTGTCGAGCTGAGAGGAGTCGCTTTGCGGCGAGCTGCGGGCGAGCAGAACGGCCGCCAGCGGAATGTCGCGAGATGCCAGCGCCTCGATCGACAGCGCGATGTGGTTGAGCGTCCCAAGACCCGCTTGCGCGACGAGCAACACCGGCATGCGCAACAGAGCGATCAAATCGATGACGTCCCGATGGGCGTCCACGGGGACGAACAGCCCGCCGGCTCCCTCCGCAATGACCGGCCGACCGTCGAAGGAACGGAAGGCGCGCAGCGTTTTGTGGATCGACGCGGTGACCCCGGCGCGCATCGCCGCCACGCCGGGCGCAACCGGCGCGCGAAAGCGATGGGGGCAGATGAGCGACAGGTCATCATCGCACCGCGCGGCCGCCCGCAGCGCGCGCGCGTCGGCCGGAGCGGAGAGATTTCGACATCCGCTTTCGTACGGTTTGAACGGAGCGGGTCGAAGACCTTCGTCGGCGAGCAGAGAGAGAAGCGCGCAGGCGGCCTCCGTCTTGCCCACGCCGGTATCGGTGCCGGCCACGAACCAGCGCATCGACCTCATCGATCTCGCGTCACCTCTTCAATCGACTCGTAGACCACGTCTCCGAGCCAGAGCGCCTCTTCGGTCGACAACGAGAGCGGCGGCATCAGGACGATGACGTTCCCAAGTGGGCGAAGGATGATGCCGCGGCGCCGCGCCGCGAGGCACACTCGATGGCCGACGCGCTCGCCATACGGGTACTCCTCTTTGGTCGCTCGGTCTCGCACCAGCTCGATGCCCGTCATCCATCCGCGCCGCCGGACCTCGCCCACGTGCTCCAGGCGCGCGATGGGATCGAGCGTTCGCGCCAACGCTTCCATCGGACCCTTCATGCGCTCGAGCGTCTCTTCCTGCTCGAACAGCCTCAGGCTCGCCAGAGCCGCGGCGCAGGCCAACGGATTGCCGGTATAGGTGTGGCCGTGGAAGAACGCGCGCTTCTCGGCGACCGATCCGAGGAAGGCTGAGTAGACCTCATCGGTGGCGAGCGTTGCGGCCAGGGGCAGATATCCTCCGCTCAGCCCTTTGGCGATGCACATCAGGTCCGGGCGGACGTCCTCTTGCTCCGCCGCGAACATCGTCCCGGTGCGCCCGAAGCCGGTCGCCACTTCGTCGCAGATGAGCAGCACCTCGTGCTCGCGGCAGAGCTTTGCAAGCCTCGCCAAAAAGCCGGGCGGTTGGACCACCATCCCGGCGGCGGCCTGCACCAAGGGTTCGATCAAAAGGGCGGCCAGCTCTCCCGACGCTCGCGCGAGCAATTCGCCGGCCGCTGCAAGGCAGGCCTCGCCGCAGTCGCCTTCGCCGGCCCATCGATAGTCGTAGGTCGTTGGAATGCGGCACACCTCGAAGAGAAGGCCTCGAAAGATGTCGTGGAACAACTCGATGCCGCCGACGGAGACGGAGCCGAGCGTATCGCCGTGATACGCTTCGTGCAGCGCAACGAACTTTCGTTTTTCCGGCCTGCCCTTCTGCCGCCAGTATTGGTAGGCGATCTTCACCGCCACCTCGACCGCGGTCGAGCCCGAGTCCGAATAGAAAACGCGCGTCAACCCCGGAGGAGCGACGCGGGTGAGCTCGACCGCGAGCTGGATCGACGGTACCGACGCGAGCCCCAGCAGCGTGGAGTGCGCCACCCGCCCCAGCTGCGCTCGAATTGCTTCGTCGATCTCCCGCTTGCGATGGCCGTGGACGTTCACCCAGAGGGAGGAGACGCCGTCGAGGTACCGATTGCCGCCGACGTCGATCAGGTAATTCCCTTCAGCACCTTCGATGATCAGCGGCTCGTCGTCCGGCCACGACTGCATTTGCGTAAACGGATGCCAAACGTGCCTCTGGTCCTGCAGCAGGAGCGCGCGGGCGAGCTCAGCGTCCATTCTCAATCTCCAGCGATTCCAGCGCATCGATCGCGAGGTCGATGTGCTCGTCTGCGTGACTGGCGCAGATTGAAAAGCGGAGGCGACTCGTGCCCGGCGGAACGGTGGGTGGGCGAATCGCCTTGACCAGCAGTCCTCTGCGGCGCAGGTGTTTGGACGCCGCGAGCGCGCGCTCGGGCGCGCCGAGCACTACCGGGAAGATGCACGAGCTGGCGTCGGCTCGAATTCCGATTCTCGACAGCCCCTCGCGAAACCGGCGCACGTTGCGCCACAGCCGAGCCTGCGGCGCTCCGCTCGACGCCAGCCCGACCGCGACGCGCGCCGCTTCGCAGATCGGCATCGGAAGCGAGGTCGAATAGATCAGCGTGCGCGCGCGGTTGATCAACAGGTCGGCCACGGAACCGGAAATGGCGACGAACGCGCCGAATGCGCCGAGCGCCTTGCCCAGCGTCCCCATCCGCACGGCAGCTCCGCCCGCCAGTCCGGCTTCGGCACAAGCGCCGGTGCCCGCTGGTCCAATGACGCCGATGGCGTGTGCCTCGTCGATCACCAAACCGGCCTCAAACTTTGCGCACAGCGCTGCCAGCTCGTGCACCGGAGCGCGATCTCCGTCCATCGAGAACACGGATTCGCTGCATACCAGCCGTCGGCGGCCGCGATGATTTTGCAACAGGCGCTCCAGCGCGCCGAGATCGCGGTGCGGATAGACGACCGTGCTCGCTCGCGACAAACGGCAGCCGTCGATCAGCGAGGCATGATTGAGCTCATCCGAGAAGATGACGTCGCCGGTGCCCACCAACGAGGAGAGGATTCCGACGTTCGCGGCGTACCCGCTGTTGAATAGGAGCGCTCGATCGCTGTGCATCCAGATGGCGAGCGCGCGTTCCAACGCGTGGTGCGAAGCGGTGTCTCCCACCAGGAGCCGCGAGGCGCCTGACCCAACGCCGCATCGCCGCGCCGCCGCCGCGCAGGCTTCGACGAGCGCCGGGTGGTTTGCCAGCCCGAGGTAATCGTTCGACGAGAAATTCACCAACGCTCGGCCGGCAATTTTCACTTCGGCGCCTTGCGGCGAGTCGATCGGCTCCAACTCTCTTCGCAGCCCGAGACTCGAAAGCCGCTGAAGCTCTTCGGCCGCCCATTCATCGGTTGGCGCGGATGCGGGCTGGAGCTCTCGAGCCGACCTGCTCACGGCGACTGGGGCTCGAGCGGCTGCAACCCGGCTTGCGACAGCATCATCATGTCTTCGGCGTATTCCGGATTGGCGGTGGTGAGCAGCTTCTCCCCGAAGAAGATGGAGTTCGCTCCGGCTAAGAAACACAGAAGCTGCGCCTCGCGATTCATGGAAAGGCGACCGGCGGAGAGCCGCACCATCGCGCGCGGCATCAGGATGCGCGCGGTGGCGATCATCCGCACCAGCTCCAACGGCTCCACCGGCTTTTGGTCCTGTAGCGGAGTTCCGGGAACGGCGACCAGCGCGTTGATCGGCACCGACTCCGGATGAACGTCCTGGTTCGCCAGGACCGCAAGGAGCGCGCAGCGGTCGGAGATCGACTCGCCCATGCCAATGATGCCGCCGGAGCAGACCGAAATACCCGCCTCGCGCACGCGCCGCAGCGTCTCCAAGCGATCGCGGTACGTCCTCGTGCCAATGATTTTTCCGTAGAATTCCTCCGAGGTATCGAGGTTGTGGTTGTACGCAGACAGCCCCGCCCGCTTGAGCCGTCGAGCTTGCTCATCGCTGAGCATCCCCAGCGTGCAGCACGCCTCCATTCCAAGGGCCCGCACCTCGCGCACCATTTCCAAGACAGCGTCGAACTGCGGGCCGTCCGCCACCTCGCGCCAGGCCGCTCCCATGCAAAAGCGCGTCGCCCCCGCTTGACGCGCTGCCCGCGCCGCCGCTGCGACTTCGCCCACCGAGAGCATCCTTTCGGCTCGAACACCCGTCCTGTACCGCGCGGCCTGGGGACAGTAAGCGCAGTCTTCGGGGCAGCCGCCCGTCTTGATCGAAAGCAAGGAGCAGAGTTGAACCCGCGGCTCTCCAAAGGCCTCGCGGTGGACCGACTGCGCTCGATAGACCAGCTCGAGCAGCGGCAGGTCGTGCATCGCGCGAACCTCGCTCACCTGCCAGTCGTGCCGTTCGAGCATGAGCCTCCTCGTAAGGCGCGCAAACTTCCTCAGTCCTTCCGAGGTTGTCAACGATAACCAACGCTGTGGGTTGACAATCTCGTGCTAAACGATTTCGGCCGATGCGAACGCTGATCCGCGCCGCCGCCCTGCCGACGCTCTCCGGCGTTCTCTATTTCCTCTCCTGGATCGGCTTCGGGATTTGGCCGCTGGCGTTCGTGTGCCTGGTGCCGCTCATCTGGGCGATCCGAGAAGCGGCGCTGCCCAGAGCGCTTGCGCTGGGCGCATGGATGGGATTCGTCACGCACTTGGGCGGCTACACCTGGGTGATTCATCTGCTTCGCGTCTTCGCCTTCTTGCCGTTGCCGCTGGCCTGCCTTGGCTACTTGCTCCTCTGCGCCGCGCAGGGATTGCTCTTTGGAATATTCGCCCTGTTTTTGCGATGGAGCTGGCGGCGATCAGTTTGGCCGTTGGCGGCGCTGTCGCCGATCGCGCTGTGCGCGACTGAGTTTGCCTACCCCCTTCTTTTTCAGAGCTACACCGGAGTGGCGATGATGCCGCTGCGACCGATCATTCAGATCGCCGATCTCGGCGGCCCCTTGCTGCTCACCGCGCTGCAGGCGATGGTCAACGGAGTAGCTGCCGACATCCTCATGTGGCGCGCCCGCCGCGCGTCGCGAATTCCCGTCGCATCGATGGTCGCGGCAGTCGTTTCAATCGCGCTCTGCATTGGCTACGGCGGATGGCGGCTGAGGCAGGTGGCGGCGCGGGAAGAATCGGCTCCGCACCGCCGAGTCGGCCTGAGCCAACCGAACGTAGGAGCAATCGAGCTGCATGCGAATCCGCAGGCGTCGGTTCAAACGCTCCGCCAGCACACCTATGCGCTGAGCAAGCAGGGAGCAGAGCTGGTGATCTGGCCCGAAGTCGCGTTCAACACGCGCCCGGTGCGCCTCGACGATCCGACCATCGGCCGCATCATTCAAGGAGGTATCCCCGTCTCGATCATCGCCGGCGTCGAGCGGGTGGAGGCCTCGAAAATCTGGAACAGCGCGGTGATGGTCTCGCGCGACGGCGTCCTCGGCGATTACTTCGACAAGATCAACTTGCTGGCGTTCGGCGAGTACATTCCATTCGGCGACTGGTTCCCGATTCTGTACAAGTGGTCGCCGATGTCGTCGCACCTGACGCGCGGAGAGACCACCGCGCCGCTGCGGGACGGCCCGTGGAAGTTCGCCACGTTCATTTGCTACGAGGACATCCTGCCCGCGCTGGTGCGCAAGACGATGGAGGACCACGGAAACGGCCGCGCGAATGCGATGGTCAATCTGACCAACGATTCGTGGTACGGCGCTGGGCACGAGCAGGAGCAACATCTGCAGCTCGCCGCGCTGCGCAGCGCGGAGCATCACCGCTGGCTGCTGCGCGCCACCTCGACGGGGATCAGCGCGTTCGTGGATGCCACGGGGCGGGTGGTTCAAAGGATTCCTCGCAACGTTCGAGGAACTGCGATTGCGGACGTTCCGATGATGGAAGGCACAACCGTTTACGAGGTACTCGGCGACTGGCCCGGGTGGCTCTCGATCGCGCTGCTGCTGGCGATTGCCGCTCGCTTGGGATGGAGACCGCGGAAGAGGGTTTAGTACGGCAGCCTTAGATTCAGTACGCCGATGGCGCAGAGGTAGAATAGAACCTTCATTCTACCCCCCAGTGTGCCGGGTGGGGGCGCTCGCGAAATCTCTACGTGAAGCTGGGAGACGTTGGGCGGACAAGCTGCGAGCATTTTTTTTGGTTCGCACTCCCCAGCCGTTTCGCCGTTTCAAGCGCTGCGGGGCGGAAACGATTTCGTGGTGGCCTCCGCTCACGCCGACGTGGCCGGGTGTCCGCGGTAGACATCTATTCGATCGGACGGGGTCCGACCTTTTGGACCCTACCAATCACCCCGAGCGTAGCGAAGCGAAGTCGAGGAGCCCTCCCGCCGCGGCTAACGGTGGACCCCACCGTGCGCCGGTTCGCAGGCTTCTTGCACCCGCAACGTCAGCCTCCTTCGGTAAGTCGCAGCTGTGCCCAAAGCGAAAACGCACTTCACCTGCCAGGCCTGTGGCCTGCAATCGCTCAAGTGGCTGGGCAAGTGCCCGGATTGCGGAGCGTGGAGCTCGCTCGTCGAAGAGCTGGACGTGCGCAGCGCCGAGCGGCGCGCAAGCGGTGGCTCGACGAGGCCGGTGCTCCTGAGAGACATCGCGGCCGAAAGCAACGGCCGGGAGCAAACCGGAATCCAGGAGCTGGACCGCGTCCTGGGCGGAGGCGTCGTCCGCGGCTCGCTCGTCTTGTTGGGCGGCGACCCCGGCATCGGCAAGTCCACGCTCCTTCTCGCCGCACTGGACCGATTGTCGCGCTGCGGCCCCGCCCTTTACGCGTCCGGCGAAGAATCGCTGAGCCAAACGAAGATGCGGGCGGAGCGATTGAACGTCTCATCGCCCGCTCTGCACGTTTTCGCCGAGACCGACGCGGAGAAAATTTTGGCGGCGGCGGAAAGCTTGAAGCCGGCGGTGCTCGCCGTCGACTCGATCCAAACGATGTATCTGCCCGAGCTGGGCAGCGCGCCGGGCTCGATTGCGCAAGTGCGCGAGGTCTCCGCGCGGTTGATGGACTTTGCCAAGCGAACCGGCATTCCTACGTTCATCGTGGGCCACGTGACCAAGGACGGTTCGATCGCTGGGCCGCGCCTGCTCGAGCACATGGTGGACACCGTCTTGTACTTCGAGGGCGAGCGCGGCCACGCCTTCCGCATCCTGCGCGCGCACAAGAATCGCTTTGGATCCACCAACGAGATCGGCGTCTTCGAGATGAAGAGCACCGGCCTGGCCGAGGTGGCCGATCCTTCGGCGCTGTTTTTGGCCGAGCGCCCGATGGGCAAGGCGGGCTCCGCAGTCACCTCCACCGTGAGGGGCACCCGTCCCCTGCTCGTCGAGGTTCAAGCCCTGGTTGCACCGACGGGGTACGGCACCGCCCGGCGCACCACGATGGGCGTGGACAGCAATCGAGTTGCGCTGCTCGCGGCCGTGCTGGAGAAGAAGCACGATGTCCAGCTCGTCGGCTGCGACATTTTCGTCAACGTCGCGGGCGGCATGCAGCTCACCGAGCCCTCGTCGGATCTCGCCGTCTGCGCGGCGCTGGTCTCCTCGCTGCAGAACAAGCCGATCGATCCTCATACTCTGCTGTTGGGCGAGGTGGGCCTGGCCGGCGAGGTGCGCGCGGTCGCTCAGATCGATCAGCGCCTCGCCGAGGCCGCCAAGATGGGCTTCAAGTGCGCCGTCCTGCCGAGGGGAAGCGCGCGGCGAGCCGAGGAAATGCGGGTCTCCGCCGTCCCGGTGGAAACCCTCTCCGAGGCGCTGGAAGCACTCTCGCTCTGAAATCGGCGCCGCGAGCGGATGGCTTCCCCTTCCAAGCTCCCGTAGGATCGCCGCATGACCGGCGAGATCTTCATCCCGAGCGTAGGTCGGCGTATGCCGACCGAAGTCGAGGGACCATTCATCCCGAGCCCCTCGACGTTGCTCGGGACAGCCGTAGGTGGGCGGACGCCGACCGAAGCCGAGGGAGACAGGGGCTAGCATCGTGCCCGCGTCGCTGCGGATTTTCAGGTCGCTTCGCTCGCAGCTCTTGGCGGCATTCCTCTTGCCCACGCTTTTGCTGTTCGGCGTCGCAGGCGGTGCAGGGTACGTGCTGTCTCGCCAGATTCTCGAGGAGGAGCTCGGGCGGAGCCTCTGCGCAATCGCCGCGGCAGCCGCTTCGCAGGTCGGCGGAGATCTGATGCTGACGATCGAGCCCGAAGACGATCGGCGGCAAACCCGCACTTACCGCAGCTTGGTTCGCCTGCTCAGCGAGATCCGGGTCGCCTCCAAGAGCCGCCGCATCTTCGCGGTGGACACCGAGGGGCGCGTCCGGGTGGACGCCGGCGGCAACCTTCCCGTCGGCGCTCAAATGCCCGAGCTGGCGCGCGATCGCTCCGAGTTGGCCGGCGTATTTCGGGGCTCCACCGCGGCGTCCCAGGTGCTCTTCGAGGGCAACGATGGTCGCCTCTACAAGACTGGATATGCGCCCGTGTTTCAGGGCGAGAAAGTAGTAGGCGCGATCGGCGTGGAGGGCAGCGCTGAATTCTTTCGGCCGCTGACGCGCCTGTTCGAAGCATTCGCGATTCTGGTGGTGAGCGCGCTCGGCCTGCTTGCGGTGATCGCGATGCTCACCGCCCGGGGGCTGTCGCGCCCGCTGACGCGGCTGATGGGCTCGGCTCTGCGGATCGGCCGCGGAGACCTGGAGACTCCGGTGTCGCCCGAGCGAACCGCCGAATTTGGCGTGCTCGCTCGGGAGCTCGAGCTGATGCGCGACCGGTTGGAGAGCAGGACGCGGCAGCTCAAGCTGATGCTCGCTGGCGTGGCGCACGAGGTCCGCAATCCAATCGGAGGAATCGCGCTCTTCGCCGGGGCGCTTTCCGAGGAGCTGCAGCCTGCCGCTTCCGTCAGCGCGGAGGCGCGCCAGCACGTGGTGAAAATCCAGCGCGAGGTCGAATACCTCAAGCGGATCGTCGACGATTTTCTCGACTTCGCGCGCGACGAGCACCTTGCCAAGTCGCGCCTCGAGGCCAAGAGCATGCTCGACGCTGCGGCGGAGTTGGTGCGGACCGAAGCGGCAGCCCACGATAACGAGATCCGAGTTTTCGCCGAGCCGGCCTCGCTGGACGTCGACCAGAACCTCTTGATCGCCGCGATGGTCAACCTGTTGAAGAACGCGATTCAAGCCTCGCCCCAAGGGGCTCCGGTAGAAATCAGGGGCTGCAAACGCGACGGCGTCTACCGGATTGAAGTCGCCGATCGCGGATCCGGCGTCCCCGAGGCGAACCGAGAGAAAATCTTCGAGCCCTTTTTCACCACTCGAGAGAAGGGGACCGGCTTGGGGCTTCCACTGGCGCGCAAGGTCGTGCAGGCGCACCGCGGGGAGATCGCCGTTCAGTGCTCGCCGGGGTTGACGGTGTTCCGGGTAGACCTGCCGCTGGCGGGCGACGGCAGCCCCTGACAGATCCGGCGGGCTTTCTCGAGCATTCGCCGAAGCGGCGCTTCGTCGACGGTAGCCAGGGCGTCCTCCCAGCTGAGCCACTGCGCTGCATTGGACTCGGCCGGATTGCATCTGATCTCTTCGGGATCCTCGGCGACGGCGAGGAAGCGAAGATCGAGGTGGAGATGCGCCGGCTCTTGCCCTCGTCCTGGGATTGGATGGACGTCGAGATCGAACGGGCGCGCGGCGTTCGGATGGAGCCGCAGCTCGCAGCCGGTTTCCTCGCGCGCCTCTCGAAGGGCGGTCGCTGCGAGCGAGCTGCCGTCCGTCTGCTCGACATGTCCGCCAGGTTGCAGCCAGCGCCCCAATTTCGCGTGGTGCACCAGGCAGACGCGCTCGCCCGTCGAATCGACCACCACCGCGCTTGCTGTGAAGTGCGCAGCCGGCTGGAACCGGGAGAGCGGATTCTGGAGCGACTCGGCAAGCTGCTTCATTTGAAGGAGATCCTCTTTCTCCTTGCGATCCTCCGGCTCGAATGCCTCAAGCAAGCGAAGCAGTTGTTTTCGTCCGCTCTCCAATTCTTCCCCTATCGGCGCGACGCCGCGGTCGATTACACTGAATCGGTCAGCTCCGAACACTGATGACGCACGACAATTCCCACCGCGCCCTCTTGCTCGCTTTTTGCGCGGTGGTGATCTGCTTCGTGGGTTCGACCGTGTACACCCAGACTCGGGTGACGCAGCTCGACGACGCGGCATGGACGATTGCCAACGTGGCTGCGGTGCGAATCCAGGCGCTGGCTTCGCTTCGCGCCGAGACTCACGATTTGGTCCAACAGCTCACCGATTGCGTCAACCGCGCCCAGGGCGAGTTGCTGGACTGCGGGCGCGTCCGGGCGACCAAGGAAAAGATCGAAGGCGAGCTTCAAAGTTACCGCTCATTGCCCGCAGATCCGTCGCACCGGGATCTGCGCGAGCAGATCGAGGAGAAGATCGCCGCCCTTCTCAACGCGGTGAAGCGAACGTTGAAGGAGGTAGACCGCGGCGATCCGGCCCGGGCCCGCCAGGTCCACGACTCGGAGGTGCGCCCGGCGCTTGACGGGACCCGAGCGGCGCTGATCGAGAGCATCGAGCGAAATGCGGAGCAGGCGCGCCGATTGGCGCTCTCCATTCGCTCGATTCGAAGCCAGTCAACCTTCGCCGCCTACGCTTTGGACGCGATGAACGTCGCGCTGGGAGGCATCGCCATCGCGCTGGCCATTGCTCAGTTGCGGCGCTACACGCAACTGATGGAATCCCGGCGCCAGCTTCTCGAGCGCCGGGCGGAAGAGCTCGAGTCTTTCGCCGGGCGCGTAGCGCACGATGTAGTTAGTCCCTTGAGCGCGGTGAGCACCTTTCTCGCCATCTTGGACCGGCATCTTCCCAGCGCAGAGGAGGACAAGCTCCGCTTTGGATTGGATCGCGCCAAGCGCGGCTTGATGCGGTCGACCAGGATCGTCAGCGATCTGCTCGACTTCGCCAAGGCCGCGCGACCTGCTGACGGCGCTTCTGCTGCGCTGGTCGAAGTCTTGGAGGGCCTTTCCGAGGAGTTGAAGCCGCTCGCGCGCGAGGCGGGTGTGGAGCTGCGGATCGAATTCCCGCGGGAGCCCTGCGTCGTTTCCTGCAGCCCGGGCGTCCTGATGAGCCTGGTCGACAACCTGGCACGCAACGCGATCAAGTACACTGCGGATTCACAAGTCCGCAAGGTGACGATCCGAGCTCACATCAAGCGAACCACCGTTCGAATAGAAGTTGCGGACACGGGACCGGGTATTCCCGCCGAAGCGCAAGCGTTGGTCTTCGAGCCTTTCGTCAGAACGTCCTCGGCAGAGGGAAAACCGGGGACCGGTCTCGGACTGGCGACCGTCAAGCGACTTGCCACTGCCCATAACGGCTCTGTAGGCGTTGAATCCACGCCCGGGCACGGTTCCGTCTTCTGGTTCGAGCTCCCCAGAGCGCCGGCGAGTGGCAAGCTGGAAGATCCAAAGCACCCGACCGGCTCGACAGCGCACCCAGCCTGACCGATGCACGGGCGGCATCCCTCAGATTGCATTGCTGAGAATGATCGGGAATGGTTCTCCGATAGATGGCGCGCATCCTGATTATCGACGACCACGACTCCATGCGGGAGGGCATGGCGGTGGTGCTGAAAAAGAGCGGCTTCGAAGTGGCCGCGGTTCGCTCCGGGCTCGAGGGCGTCGCCGCTTACCAGAAATCCGTCTTCGATGTGGTGATCACCGATTTGAAGATGGACCGGGTGGATGGGATTGAGGTGGTGAAGCAGCTCCGTGCGCTCGACTCCGACTGCGTGGTGATGGTGGTCACCGCATTCGGAACCATCGAGACCGCGGTCGCCGCGATGCAGCAAGGCGCTTACGATTTCATCACCAAGCCGTTCGCCCCTGAGGTTCTGCGGGCAAAGGTGGAGCAAGGGCTTCAGATCGCCGGCACCCGCAAGCAGCTCCAGCGATTGATCGCGCACAACGAGGTGCTGTCCCAGGAAGCAGCGGCTGCCGTGGGCTCCTTGGTGGGGCAAAGCGAGCCGATGCAGAAGCTGGTCGCGCTCATTCGCAAAGCCGCTCAGAGCGAGACCACCGTCCTGGTGACCGGCGAGAGCGGCACCGGCAAAGAGCTGGTGGCCAGAATGATCCACGACCTCTCGCCCCGCAAGGCCGGACCTTTCGTCGTCGTCCACTGCGCCGCGCTCGCGGAGACTCTGCTGGAAAGCGAGCTGTTCGGGCACGAGCGCGGAAGCTTCACCGGCGCGGTGCGACGCAAGTTCGGACGCTTCGAGCTTGCCGACAAGGGAACTTTGTTCCTCGACGAGATCGGCGAGATTCCGCTGGCAATTCAAACCAAGCTCCTCCGCGTGCTCCAACAGAAGGAGATCCAACGCGTCGGGAGCGAGGAGACCCTCAAGGTCGACGTGCGCGTCGTCTCCGCGACCCACCGCGACTTGAAGGCAGAAGTGGCCCGAGGGACTTTTCGGGAGGATCTCTACTACCGCCTCCACGTCGTGCCGCTCCACATCCCGCCGTTGCGAGAGCGACCGGAGGACATCCCGCTGCTCGCGAGCTACTTCGTTTCGAAGTCAGCGGCGAAGATGAATCCCTCGGTGAAGGGTTTGACCGAAAGCGCAGTGCGCGCTCTGACGCGTCATGCGTGGCCGGGAAACGTCCGCGAGCTCGAGAACGCGATCGAGCAGTCGCTGGTCTTTGCCGAAAAGCCGCTCATCGATGAAGGGGATCTCCCGTCCTTCCTCCACGACGAGGGCGGCCGTCGGCCGGTGGCCTCCTCGATTCCGATTCCGCGCGGCGACCGGCCGCTGCCGGAGATTCTCGAAGATGTCGAGCGGCAATTGATCGAGAACGCGTATGAAAAGGCCGGCAAGGTCAAGACCGAAACCGCCCGCCTGCTTGGGATCAAGACTTCGGCCTTGTACTACAAGCTGGAGAAGTACGGCTTCATCCGAAAAGGAGAGGCGCCAGAGTCAAGCGACGGTTGAGTCCCTCGACTTCGCGGCTTACGCCGCTGCGCTCCGGGTGAATGGCGCCCCTCGAAATTCCGAGGCACCCGCGACTTTCCAAAGGATTCCATGATTCGCGCCGAGTTATCTTCATCCGAGGTTGCGACCATACGGTCGTTTTTGTTGAGTTTTGTCGGCGAACGCGCCCGCGAGCGAGCGTCCCTCGGTGGCACCCCCATTGCTTTATCCCCTAAGAATGACCTGCCTCTTGCGCACATTGCTGATCGCGTCCGTCGCGTCCG
>Ga0126383_10001589_pt1 | contig 14230 bp, 15 predicted proteins | sample PanSoiMetPlot_35_FD_96882 | JGI IMG/M metagenome (GOLD analysis project Ga0126383, IMG submission 96882) | Tropical forest soil microbial communities from Panama - MetaG Plot_35 | ecosystem: Environmental > Terrestrial > Soil > Tropical forest > Bulk soil | place: Panama | collected 2016-02-17
GCCAATCGGACGTCCATCAAGCCGTGCAAAGCCAACGACCAAATTTTTGGCGTAGTGTTCGTGGACTTCGAAGAAATAGCCGTCGTCCACGATGGAATGAATCGCGTCCTTGATGTCGTAGGGTTTCTGCGGATCGGGAGGAACGAGGGTATTGAGCGCCACATCGCGGCGCGTGGGCGAATCGAAAGTGGCGCGGCGCGGTGGATCTTCGAGATTGTTCGAAGGCAGGAAGCTCATCAGCTCACGAATCATCGCCAGGCAATCGGCGTCATCATTCGCGACGAAATGCGCAACACCGCTCTTTTCATTATGCGCCATCGCGCCACCGAGTTCCTGCTTGGTGACCTCCTCATGCGTCACGGTTTTGATGACGTCGGGTCCCGTCACGAACATTTAGGAGGTTTCGCGCGTCATGAAAATAAAATCCGTGATCGCCGGCGAATAGACAGCGCCTCCCGCGCAAGGCCCCATGATGGCGCTGATTTGGGGAATGACGCCGCTTGAAAGCGTATTGCGCAGAAAAATATCGGCGTAGCCGGCCAACGAAGCGACGCCTTCCTGGATGCGCGCGCCGCCGGAATCGTTCAAGCCCATCACCGGAGCGCCTGCCCGCATGGCGAGGTCCATAATTTTGCAAATCTTCTGCGCGTTCGCTTCCGAGAGCGAGCCGCCGAAAACGGTGAAGTCCTGCGCAAAAACGTACACGAAGCGGCCGTCGATGCGTCCAAAACCGGTAACGAAACCGTCGCCGGCGGGGCGCTGCTCCTGCATCCCAAAATCCACGCAGCCGTGGCGGACGAATTTGTCCAGCTCTTCAAACGTGCCTTCGTCGAGCAACAAATGGATGCGCTCGCGCGCGGTCAACTTGCCGGCTTGGTGTTCGCGTTCGCGGCGCTCGGCGCCGCCCCCAGCCTCGGCTTCCGCATCGAAGCGGCGCAGCTCTTCCATGCGATCGTGGCCCTCGGCGGCTTCCGGAGCTTTTGGCGCGGGGCTCAGGCTGCGCTTGGTTTCAGACACCGGATCCTCCTGCAGATGATGTTTTGGACAGTAGTTCGGAGGATGATAAGGCCGGCGACTCTTTCGTGCCAAAGATACGCACGGCCAGATGCGTGGCCAGCCAGGTCGTGCCGAGAAGCAGAACGACGCCGAGGAGCAGCTCCGCCCCCATGGCGGCAGCGCGGTGCAGGGGCGATTTGAGCGAGGTCACGGTAATCGTTGCCCAAACAAGGATGTACATGGCGGCAAGAGTCATCGCCACAATGAGTATGGTGGTGACAATCGAAGCAAGGATCTTTTTCATACGACTGGGCTGCGACTCAGATACTGCCAACCAAAGAATAGCGCAAACGAACAGTCAGTTGTCACTTTTGGCGGGCCGTTTGAGCCATCTCAGGACAAACTCCGATTCCTGGCGCGTGCCGGTGCGCGTGAAATCACGACAACAGCAACAGGGGCCGCCTCGCCCCGAAGCCCCTCCTACCGAGCCAACGTCGACGCAAGCGGCGGCGCACAATCCTCGGCCCCTTACACTTTCGGCAGGCACGCAACTGCGCTCGTTCTAACGCACCCCATTGACAGCAAGACCATGCGTCGCGGCGATACTATTTTTGCCGAGACCACGGCGCCGGTGCTTGCAGAAGATCTGGTGGTCATCCCCTCGGGAGCGTTTGTTCAAGGTAAGGTCGGGAAAAACACGCTCGTCGGTTCGGGTGTCGGCACGGCGATTGGCGCAGCCCATACGACGCAAACGACCACCTTCGCCGGAATGACCATGACCAGCGAAACCCCTAAAGGCGTGGCCATAGGAGGCATCACGGGCCTCGCCGCGGGAACCATTGTGTCGTTCGTGCTGATGGCAAGGAGCCGTCACTTCTATGTGGGGGAGGGCTCACCCCTTGAAATGACTCTTCCCCGTACCGTAACCGTTCCTAGCGGAAAAACAGCCGAGTCGCCGCCATGGACGGATCAACGATAGAACCCTTGAACTCACGGGCGGGTTTTCGTCAGCGCCGGCGCCACGGACTCAGCCCAAGCGGTTAGGAGTTCACCGTAAACCAGACCAGTCGTCGGCAACCAGAATCGAATCCACAGGGTTTGACGGGTCGTACTTCACACTGGCGGGCTGGCCGGGGACCAGGCGATCGAGGCGAACCTGGCTTTCGAGGCCCGTGATGTCCTGCGCCGTGTGATAAACCACGTCGGAAATCGCATAACTGTACGAAACCAGGTGGCGGGGACGCAGGTCCCCGAGCTGACGAGCACCGATGCCAAACAAACGCTTGCGCGGCTTTTGAGGTTCCGGCGGATTCTCTAACAAATCAACCACCTGGCCCTCGGCGATACGGCCGATTTGATTCAGGTGCAGACGGCGCCGGCGTTCCTCCGCCTCCGGGTCACCTTCCGGCCGGAGAAACGCATATACAATCATGGCGACGGCGGCGACGGCCGCCCCACCCATGGCAAGCAGCAGCTTCCAATCCGCAGGCAAGGCTATTAACAAATGCAACTCCATTAAATCCCGGGGATTGCATGGGGCGCCAAGACTGGGCGATAGCGACGCGGACGGCTTGCAAAGGTCACAGCCCCACTAACGCGTATTCTAGCGAAATTGCGCCCTCACGTGCATCAATCTTGCGGGGCGCGCACCGGATTGCGCAATACCCCGATGCCGGAAACCGAAACTTCAACCGTGTCGCCCGGCACCAGCGGGCCCACGCCCGCGGGCGTGCCGGTGGCGATCACGTCCCCGGGAAGCAGCGTCATCATGCGGGAAATCCAGCGAACCAGGAATGTCACGGGATAAATCATTAGGGAAGTGTTGCCGGACTGGCGGACGGCGCTGTTGACTCGCGTTTCGACCAGGAGGCTCGTAGGATCCAGTTCGGTTTCGATGTACGGACCGATGGGGCAAAAGGTGTCGAAACCTTTGCCGCGCGTAAATTGCCCGTCGCTCTTCTGCAAATCGCGCGCGGTGACGTCGTTGAGGCAGGTGTAGCCGAGAAGGTAAGAGAGCGCATCGTCCGAGTCGCGCAGATGAGAACAGCGGCGCGCGACAACAAGGGCGAGCTCGCCCTCATGCTCCACTTGCTTCGAGAATTTCGTGAGAACCACGGGTTCTTCGGGGCCGACGATGGAAGTCGAGGGCTTGAGAAAGATTAAAGGCTCTTTGGGAACTTCGTTGCCCAGTTCGGCGGCGTGCGCCGCGTAGTTGCGGCCGACGCAAACAATCTTGGAAGGCTCGACAGGGGCGAGGAACCGAACCTCGGCAAGTCGTGAAGAGTGCGCGCCTCGCGTCCATTGGCCCCACGGAAGCCCGGCGATTTCGATTACGTCGCCTCCTTCCACCAGCCCGTAACGCGGTGATGGCGCGAACGCAGTGTTGCGCGGAACAAAGCGGCATATTTTCATCAGGTGTCAGCTTTCACGGTGACGCGGATAAGGCTTGGGATGAGAAATTTCCGCGCGCGCCCTCCGGATAATTGCGCCAATCCAGGAAAGCGTCGTGAACATCATGTAACTCACGGCGCCCACCATAAAGATCTGAAAGGTGCTGTGCCAATCACCGAGGTTATGGTAAATCAGGCAAAGAATTCGGTAGACCACACTGAAGATCACCCAAGCGATCATACTGGCAGCTAAAAGATTTCCAGGCCAGCGAAGAAATCGAAGAACTGGGACGGCTGCAAGAAAAACAAAAACCCCTGCGGCAGCAACATTGCGCTCAAAGGCAAAGCGTTCCAGAAAGGGGACCTGGTTGGCGATGACCAGCCAGGCGGTAAACACCAAACTTAGACAAACTCCCGTGTAAACACCGGTACGAATGGCTGCATTATGAAGAAAATCCAGGCGACGCGAACCGGGCAGGTTTGTTCGAATAAACATCCGAAGCTGGGCTCCTCAAAATGCCGAACTGAACGACACGAATCTACGAAGGCGGTTGCGGGATGTCAACAGCCACGGAACTGCTCGGCGCGCTCTCGTTTCCAGCTCGGTCCAAGGCGGTCACGGTGTACCAATAACGGTGTCCCGGCGCGACCGAGCTGTCTCGGAATGCCGGCGTCGGCAGCAAATCCGGAGTAATTAGCTGGCCGCGCGCCCCTTCCTGCTCACTTCGATAGACGCGATAGCCAGCGAAGTCGGTTTCTAGATTAATAGACCAAGAGAGGTCTACGACGAACGTCGAAGGAGTCGCCGCCGGAAGCACGGCGGCAACAACGTCCTGAGGCGCGGCAGGAGGAAAAGTGTCGACCGGCGTGACCGTAACGGGTTCGGAGTTGTCGGACTCGACTTCGTTTCCTTCAACGGATATGACGCTGCGAACAACGTAAACGTAGGTTTTCCCGAAATCAAATTGCGTGTCGCTCGAGCTATTTGTCGTGGACGGACCAAGAAGTGCGAGCGGAGAAATCCAGTGAACTGGGGAGAGATCTTTGCTCGCCGGAGCAGGGGTCTGCCGATCGATTTCACCGCGATAGACACGATAGCCGGAGATCGTCGAGAGCGCGTCGCCTCCGGAGGTTTGCGTTGGCGCGGGCCAGCTGAGGTTCACAGCGGTTTCCGTGACCTGGGATTGCACCGAAGAGATGGGTTGCGGGACGGGAAACAGGCGCGCTGTAACCACGTTCGAATCGCCGGAAGCGCGCTTTTTCGAGAGTCGCGTTCGAACGAGATAAGCATAGGTTGCCCCCGGATGCGCTTTCGTTTCCTCAGCCGAAATCGGGTCCGTAAAGCGAACATGATCCGCAGCAAGATAGTTGAGAACCAGCGCTCCAGGAATCGTATAGACGACGCGAAACGATTTCGTATCGGGCGCGCCATTCGGCTTCAAAGAGCCGCGAACGATTTCGATCGCCGGCGGGGCCGTCAGTCTCTCCCCGGACACAGTTTTGAGGGGAAGCGAAAAGACAAGCTCGACGCCATCGCCCGCCTGATGCGCCGCCAGATCGGAAACGGCCATGGGGACGAGCGGCGACGGCGGAACAGGGTCGCCAGGAGCCCCGCAACCGGAAACACAAATAAAGATAGAAACGGAAACTAGAAAACAGAGAGTAGGGACGGCTTGCTTGGGGCTTTTGGGGAGGCGGGCGTACGTCCCTTTTCTATTTCCCATTTTCTAATTTCAATTTCGAGCTCACAGGATGTAGCGGCTCAAATCCTGATTCTTCACGATGTCGGTCAATTGTTTGCTGACGTAAGCGGCGTCGATTTTTACGTTCTTTTTCTTGAGATCGGGTGCCTCGAAAGAAATTTCGTCGAGAACTTTTTCAAGAATGGTGTGCAGGCGGCGGGCGCCGATGTTTTCGGTTTGCTCGTTGACGCTGGTGGCGAAGCGCGCGAGGGCAGCGACGGCGTCTTCGGTGAAATTCAGCTTCAATCCTTCGGTTTCGAGCAAAGCGGCATATTGCTTGATGAGCGCGTTCTTCGGCTCGGTGAGGATTCGAATGAAATCCTCTTCTTTGAGGGATTGCAGTTCCACGCGGATGGGCAGGCGCCCTTGGAGTTCGGGGATCAAATCCGAGGGCTTGGTAACGTGAAAGGCGCCCGCAGCGATGAAAAGGATGTGGTCGGTCCGGATCATGCCGTAGCGCGTGTTGACCGTAGTGCCTTCGATGATGGGTAGAATGTCGCGCTGCACGCCTTCGCGGGAGACATCCGGGCCATGGCCGGATTCCCGGCCGGCGACTTTGTCGATTTCATCGATGAAAATGATTCCCATCTGCTCGGCGCGCTCGACGGCCATGCGTGTGACCAGATCCATGTCCAGCAGTTTGTTTTCTTCTTCCTGAATGAGGTATTCGAAGGCGTCGGCCACGCTCATTTTGCGCTTTTTCTTTTGCTGGCCGAAGAATCCGGAGAGCATGTCATTGATCTTCGAGGCGTCCATGCCTTCCATGTCTCCGCCCTGACTGGAAATGATTTCGAACGCGGGCATCATGCGCTCACGGACCTCGAGGTCCACCATGCGCTGGTCGAGCTTGCCTTCGCGAAGCTGTGCGCGGAGCTTTTCGCGCGTGCGCTGATTCTGCTCACGCTGCGCAGTAACCTCGCTTTCAGGAGTACCGGGAGCGGGAGAAGGAGGAGCAGGAAGCAGAAGATCGAGCACGCGTTCTTCAGCGGCTTGTTCGGCGCGGTCGGCAACTTCGTCGAGTTTTTCCTCGCGGATCATGTCAATGGAAGTTTCGACAAGGTCGCGCACCATGGACTCGACGTCGCGGCCGACATAACCGACTTCGGTGTACTTGGAAGCTTCCACCTTGATGAACGGGCACCCGGCAAGACGAGCCAGGCGGCGGGCAATTTCCGTTTTGCCCACCCCCGTGGGTCCGATCATCAAGATATTCTTGGGCAGGACGTCATCGGCAATTTCGGGAGGGAGTTTTTGCCGGCGCACACGATTGCGCAGCGCCACGGCAACCGCCCGTTTCGCCGCGGCCTGCCCCACGATGTACTTGTCGAGCTCGAGGACAATCTCGCGCGGGGTCATGTCGTCCAGAGCGGGAAGAAGCTCCTCTTCTTCGCTGGCGACCGCTCCGTTGCCGCCGGGAGCAAGAATTAATTCTTTTTCGGACTTGCTGGTCATTCCTGGTTCCCCACGTAGTTGCCTAGTTTCCAGTTTTTCGTCTCTAAGTATGGTATGAAGAGAGGCACAGCCAAAGCCTAACATCCCCTAACTAGAAGATGCTACACGCCCGGCGATGGTTTACAAACAAATTCGGCTTAGCAACACGCTCGTGAGGCCAGGCGGCATCGAAGCTCGCAAATGATCGGGAAAAGACTTGCAAACACAAAATCTGAAATTCGAGACCAACCGTTAGAGTTCTTCGACGGTGAAATTGGCGTTGGTGTAAATGCAGATTTCGCTGGCGATGCGCATGGCCTCCATGGCTAGCTCCTTGGCGGTTAGTTTGGAATGCTTCAACATCGCGCGCGCTGCGGCCAGGGCATAGCTGCCGCCGGAGCCAATGGCCACGATTCCGTCATCAGGCTCGATGACGTCGCCGTTGCCTGAGAGGATGAAAGTGGCTTTGCTATCGGCGACCACGAGCATAGCTTCCAGATGACGCAGGGCGCGGTCCTTGCACCAGTCCTTAGCCAGCTCGACGGCGGCTTTTTGAAGATTGCCGGAAGATTCCTGCAGCTTGCCTTCAAAACGTTCAAACAGGGTGATGGCATCGGCGGTAGAACCGGCAAAGCCAGCCAAAACTTTGTCGTTGTACAAGCGACGAGTCTTGCGCGCGGTGTGCTTCATGACGTGGTCGCCCATGGTGACCTGTCCATCAGCGACAAGCACCACTTTGTTGTCCTTGCGCACACACAAGACCGTGGTGCCGTGCACCGGCGCACTTCCCTGATGATTTTGCATCTGATGTTTCCTCGGGGCATTATAGCGCCCGGAACGGTTACGCACCAAAAACTGGGCCGGTGCTACCGTCTCTTGGAGGTTATGCGGTACCACGAGCGATACAAAAACCCAAGGGCCGGCTTCTGGGCCGGCCCGCGGTTCCCTGAGGATTCAAGAAGGTCTGGATTGCTTTCTCTGGAAATCAGTACTTATTCCAGCTGAAGGAATTGAGCACGTAGTTTCCGATGGTAAACAGCGACTTCTTTAAGTGCATGTCGTAGTAAATGGCGCCATTTCCGACGTCGGTCAACTGATTGGCGATGACCGAGCCGAAGAATTGTCCATTTCCTTTGAAATCGGCGGTCGAGTTGGGAGCATAAACCACGGCCGCGCTCGCACCGTTGCCTGCGATTTTGATTAGGCCGTTTCCGGCATAAGTGAACTGGAGGTCGGCAGGATTAAAAGTGGGATTGGCAATGCCGTTTCCTTCCAGGTCGATCGGGGTGGTGTTATTGTTTCCCGCCACGTTGATGACGATCGGCCCATATTTACCGGTAACGGGGTCGGGAGCGACCACCAGTTGAGCGTTGCCGGTAATGGAGATGCTGTTGATGTTGTAAGTGCCGGGATACAGGGTCACCACATTACCACCGGACAGATTGATATCTCCGTAAGAGCAGGTGGTGCCAACACAATTGGCGGCGGCACCGGCAGAACCAGGGCCGAGGGTTGCGGTATTGCTGATATTTGTGGTTCCCGGGGGATAAATGTTAGGCGTCGGGAAAGTAATCGCCTGGGGCAACTGGACCATCCCACCGGTCACCTGGCTCAAGCTTTTGCCTGAGAAAGCCGTAATGTTGCCGGCCGTGCAAACACCAAAGCCTGCGTTCGGCGTCGACAAAGAGCCGTTAATCTGCACATTGCTGCCGCTGTCTGTCTGGTTTCCGTTAGTGCCGACGTTCCCTCCGAAACCGTTCATAGGGATGTTGCTCCCGGTAGCTCCTGGGTTGATGGATCCCCCATTGGGAAGCAGGGCCGCCGAATCGTAGCTGTTGGTGGTGCCGTTGCCGGTAAAGCTAAGCTGTCCGCAGCCGCTTCCATCGGCAAAGGCGGCATAAGCAAAAGCCGGTGAGATGTAGCGCTCGAGAGTCGTGGCCACCTCGGCCTCGGCGTTGCGGACGTTCGTAATATCGCCATGCGACCTGATTTGCCAGGTCTGGATGGTCACCGGAGTGGTGGTACCAAACGGCGTGATCGAGATCATGGTCATCAACTGTGCGGAAGCGCTGTAATTCACGTTGTTGGCGCCCGCCTGCAAAGGCTGGTTGGCGTTCATTGCCGCAACGAAGGCACCCTGCGCTGGTCCTGGATAGTTGGCCGCCTGGTCGCTCAAGGTAGACAGGAAAATGGGGTTGCCAGCTGCGTCCGTTACCGGATACGTATTGACGTTAAAACCGGGAAAGTTTTGACTGCTTGCTGGAACGGCCGCCGGCGGCACATAAGTGTACATGATGAAATTTGCGGCCGCGTTCACGCCCGCCTCCGCGCCGTAACGCGCCTGAGTCATCATGCGGTAGTTCATACTGGACCAGGTCTCGGATTTCGACAGAAACATCAGTGAGCCGGCCATGGCAGAAAGCACCAGCAGGAGAATCAGAGCAAAGATCAGGGCGGAACCTCTTTGGTTGTTGCGTTTCATGAGCGTTTCTCCGTATTCGGTCTTCCTAGCTGCACACATTATTAGTAGCTGAGAAGAATATTGGCCTTGATCAGCGGCGGGGTCGGCTGAATGCGATTCGAATAATCGAGAGTCGCAAAATCGAAGGCGTCGTAAACGTTTCGAGGAGAAACGTTCAGAAGCGCCTTGGTCTCCTGTTGCAATTGATGCGTTTGGGGATCGGGATTCGCGGTCTGCACGGTGAGGGTGACCGCAACGTCGGTCACAAACGCCAGGTCGTGGGCAGCGGTAAGGACGCCGTCTCTGGTCTGAAGCTGATAGGTGAAACAAGGAACGGCATTCCCGTTTGCATCGTTGGGATTCCTGAGAACTCCGGTCAATACAATCATGGATGGGTCAAGTGCGGGTATCACCTGGCTGTCCCAGAAATTCACTTGATTGCGATACAGGAATCCGGGGTTGGCGGGAGTGCCCGGGACGCAGGTGTATTCCACGTAGACCATGTTGCCGTCGCCGTTCACATCACCGAACAGCTTCAACACCGTGCCGGTGGATCCTTTATTGAGTGCAGGAGCCACCGGATAGCCCGCGGGGAAGTCCGGATAGCCTGCATATCCGGCTGGCGGATTGGCCATAACGCCTGCGGCGGGCGGAATGATGCCTCCGGAAAAGGCCCCCGGTATGCTGATCGGAACGCCGACTGTGCCTGTCCCCGGAATCGCAATGGGCGCGTGATCGTAATAGAAGGTCACTCTCCAAGTATTCGACGGCAGAGGGCAGCTTCCGGGTCCGACAGCACACGTCAGTTGCACTGCCTCGCGACCGCAAGTCAGACAGACCGCTGGCGGCGGACCAGCTTCAACGGTTACCCATTCGCCTTCAAAGAGGACCGGATTTCCCAGAGAGTCGTTCACGTTAAAGTTCACGTCAAGAGTGGTTTGGCCCACCGCAGGAAGGATGGCTACCGCTGGACCCACCATGGCCCACGCTGTGCCTGGGGGCGTCGGCGGCAGGGACATTTTTCCCGCCTGGCCGATTTCCTGTTGCAGCAGCTCCGTAGCGCTGCGAACGCTGGTATGCATTTCCGTGCGGTTCGTGATGGTTCCCTGAGTCCACATCATCTGGACCAGCCCGGACATCACGATCGCCGAAACGCCCAGGAGAATCACCAGGGATATCAACGTTTCCATTAACGTAAAACCGGCTTGCTTCTTGCGCATCATGGGTCTCCACTCTTTCTCGGTTCGCATACAGCCCGCCTAAAAAGGAGATGATTTCAAGGAAGTCACAGTGGCTCTGGGAAGAATTCCTGTCTGGCCCACACCGTAGCGCACCTGAGTCAGGACGGAGATCGTCTTCAAGTTGTCCGCGGCGTTCGCCGTAATCCGCCACACCCGGATGTACTGCCAGTTGGCCCCGGCGGGGACCGGGTTTCCACTCTTGTCCACGTAATCGGAGTAGCCGACAACCGGAGCGTTCGGGTTCAAGCTGCCGCCTACCTGCAACCCGCAGCAAGCTCCTACGACGGCCGGAAAAACGGTGGTGTCCGTGGCCACATCCTTATAGCCCAAGGCAAGAAGTTGCTCCATTTTGTCCTGGGCATACTCTGCCGTGCGGGCGGCCAAGTGACCCTGTGTTTCCGTGGTGGACATGGCCACCGTCGCCAAGGTCATGATTCCCGCAGAAGCGATCAGAAGCAGGCCGAGGGCGATCATCGTCTCGATGAGGCTGATCCCTGCCTGCGACTTCCTGTTGCGGCTACAAATTTGCCTGGAGGTCTGAAGTTTCATTCCGGCGTCCTCACTTGTGGTACCAGTTTGCATTGCCCTGGATGTTACTGGCCCAGACTTGGCTCATGCCCGTAGCGCCAAGCGTCACGGCGTAGACTTGCACGCCGTCGGTGATATAGACAGCTTCGTTGCCCGTTGGCGTTCCGTTGGGAAGCGTGGGTATGCCTCGCGAATTAAACCTGACGCAGGCGGTGCTGGCCAACTGGCCCACCCTTCTTCCATTCACCGGAACGCAGGGCGGTCCCTGGCTTATACCGTTGGCTTGGGTATTGGGCGGGGGCGCTCCCACACCGGCGAAGCCAAACGTGACACCTTGCGAAAGAGTCTGAACCGGGCTCACGCCAGGGGTGTAGCACGGGTTGTTGATGTCACCAACAACCTGCCAGCAGCCGATCCCTGGGCCGATTCCGTTTTTATTCCACACATCGACGTGAAAGCTGTTTGGGGTGTTGAGGCCAAGGTCAATGTAGACGCGGGCATCGGTAAAGTCAGCCGCCGCCTGCAACTTCGCTTGGTTAATGGCGCCATTCAGGTTGCGGGCGTCCCCCGATATGCGCAGAGCGCGCCTTGCCTGATTAAAGCCAGGTATAGCCAAAGCGGCAATTACCAGCGAGACGACCATGACCAGAAGCAGCTCAAGAGTTGAAAAACCTCGGCTCCGACTCTGTCCCGACCCGTGTGGCTTCCGCGGATTCATTGATTCCCTCAATTCTCAATTCCCGTGACGACAGCTTGGGAAGGGCACTTAGCAAGCCAACCCTAAGGAGCAGATAAGGCTTTCAGATACTGCTAGTTACAAAGCGAGGGAAGCGGTTTTGTCGAAATCCGCAGGCTTGCATGGGCAGAAAGGTAACAAGTCGAGTTGCACGATGCTTGACTGCGACGGACCAAGAGCGAAAGAACTATTGCTGCGAGATTTCGTGGAAGGAGAGGATCTTGTATCCAACGCTCGGTGTGGCAGCCTGGATCCAGCAACTACTGTAGGAGATGCTATTGGCCAGAGTGCTGGGGGTGGAATAGAAGTCAAAGGTGGAGTTATTGGGAGCCTGAGTCGAGGAAAGGCCCGTCGTGTTTGCAATCAACACGGCTCCCTGGATTCCTGTGTTCGTGTAACTACCTTGGTAAGAATACATGTTGCCTTGCCCAATCACCAGAATGATCCCGTTCCAGGATGCGTCGGGGTCGTAGGTGAACTTGCCTGTGACAAGAAGCAGGCCATACCCGGTGGAACGCCAGCCGTTGAATGTCAGATCGCCGTTAACGACAATCGTCATGGGGTTCGAGGCGGACATAGTGGAAGGCATGGGGCCGTTGCTGTTCGTTTGAGTGGCGTTCCCGTTAACGACGACGTCGGCGTTTTGTTCGATGGTCTGGACAAGATTATTGAGGTCTGCAACGGTCGACAGATTCGGAGCTACGGTGACAGCAACCAGGTCCGGGTTTGCAGCAACACCATTCGTGTAGTTATTCCGCAAGTCGGGCGTCGGCGACGGCCCGGAAAGGATTCCGTACGGATTACCCGGCTGTTCGAAGCTAGCAGCCGAGTAGTTTGTATCCGTATAGCCAACCGCGGGGACTAGGGCCGGGAAGCCTGGGGAAGTTGGATTGCAAGCGCCGGCACTTCCCTGATCGGCTCCTGTCACCCAAAAGGACGGCGAAGGAGAGGCTCTAAAATTTGGATTGCTGCCGTCCAAGGTGAGCGCCGCGGGAAAGGTCAGACTGATGGCTTGCGGGGCAACCATATACTGCAGAAGCTTCTGGCTGCCGTTGGGGAGAACGGCCAGCGCCGTGAGTTCCAGCGCTTGGGGGCCAACGCTGGGATTATTGCTGAAAACGCGGTTTCCGCTGTCATAGTAAAGCGGAGTTGTTGAGTCCGGCAGGCCGTCTACATCTACATCCAGATTGAGAGATTTCTCTGAGACGGCATTGATTCTCACCCATTTGTAGAGCGGGCCCGGGAACGGCAAGCCGCTCAGCGGGTTGCTGTTCCAGACCGATGGAGTGGTCTGCACGTTTGCGCTTTCAAGTGCGTTGGGACCAAATTCTTTATCGTACTCGCTGTCGGGATAGGTAGTGAGCATTGCGCCGGCATTGTCGGTGGGGCTAGGGTTGAGGACATAGCCAACCGTTCCAATGGGAAGAGGCGTGCCAGGCGGTGGATAAAAGGCTGCCCAAGTGTTCTTAAAGGAATTGGGGTCGCTCGGCCGCAAACGCGCGCGAGCTTCTTCGACACCGGCAAGAGCCGCGTAGTAAACACTCGTTGAGGAGCGATAATTGCCGGTCAGCGCGGACTCCGTGCCAGAGGAAACCACGACGGCGATGGCCACCACGCAAATGAGCAACAAAACGAAAATGGCAATGAGCAGGGCAATTCCAGCTTCACCGCTGTTCCGAAGTGTCTCTGGGGCACGCACCTATGGGCACGTACCTCCCGCAATTAGATTGCTGCGACTTGGGTTGATCCGACGGCCGCGTCCCTCCAATTGTACAAGACGTGGCCGGCCGGTGACAGCGTCCGGGGAAGGATCCGCCACAATCAAGGTAATGGCAACATCACGGATGTTCGCTGGGCAGTTGTCCGCTCCAGCATTGAAGCACGTGGGAAGCGGAGATGGGGGCGGTGAAACGTCTGGCTGGTCGCAACTGTACTCGAAGACTGGGACAGGATTGCCTCCGGGAAAGACCGCTGGATAGGCTGCGGACAACTGAAACTGTCCGATCTGAAGACTGGGCGAATTATTGACCACATTTTCGACGAAAGGCACAAGGAGACTGGAGGTATCTATGGCCGGGTCATGAGAAGGCTGTTTGTCGGCTACCGCGCGCATCAAGGTTGTGCCATTCGGTCCGGCCAATCGGTAGCGGATCCACTGCGCTGGGCAATAGGGAGCACAAGCGGGGTCCCGTCCAACGTCGGGGTTCGTTTCGATGATGATGTCGAAGTCCGTGGGAGTAGCGCATGTTCCGCCGCCGGCTATCCCGATTTGGCAAGAATTCGGAACGGTGTACCCTGGGCTCCAACCTATGGGCCAGCTGGTAGAAACGGAAGGATGGTTGGCGTCAAAGAAAGCCGGCGGCGGAAATCCGGCGTCGTTGATGTCCCGCACCATTTGGTCCATGCCGAGGCGAGCTTCCTGAAAGGAGTTGAGCACTTGAGATTCGGTGCGATAGCGCTGCTGCGAAGTGCTGAGCAGCGTAAAAGCGGCGCCAATCACCAAGAGAAAAATACCGAGAGCGACGAGAAGTTCAATCAGGGTGAAACCTTGCTGCTGGTTACTCCCGCCGCGGAACTTCATTTGCTCACCATGGTGTCAAGGGTGATTGGGAGAGAAAAACCGCTGCCGCTCAACTGGCGCACGCCGAGGATGAACCGTTTGGAAGAAGCAATCGCGCCGTTCCCCGTGATAATAACAGCCCAGC
>Ga0126383_10001591_pt1 | contig 14226 bp, 16 predicted proteins | sample PanSoiMetPlot_35_FD_96882 | JGI IMG/M metagenome (GOLD analysis project Ga0126383, IMG submission 96882) | Tropical forest soil microbial communities from Panama - MetaG Plot_35 | ecosystem: Environmental > Terrestrial > Soil > Tropical forest > Bulk soil | place: Panama | collected 2016-02-17
CGGTGCAGGGAATGACGCAAAATGATCTCGATCACCTACTCGACGCCAACGCGAATACCATTGGCGCACTGCTACTTCATCTGGCCGCAACCGAGACCTATTACCAGATGCATACGTTCCAAGGGATGAAATGGGGCAGTTGGCCGGAGGCGGTAAAGCAGAAATGGGACCCGGCCATGGAGCTCGGGGACGAGGGCCGTAGGAAAATCAAAGGCCACCCGCTCGACTTCTATTTAGACGCCTTGAACGAGGCGCGGGAAAAAACGCTCGCCGAGCTCCGGAAGCGGGACGATGCATGGTTGATGGCCGTCGACGAAGGCTGGGTATGGGGTCCGACCAACAACTACTGCAAGTGGTTTCACGTCTGCGAACACATCTCGCATCATGCGGGGCAGATTCAATTCCAAAAAAAGCGGCTGCCTGGAGCCAAGCAAGGCAAGGGAGAGTAGCGATTGCGAAACGGCGCGGCCCGCGCTAGGAGTGCGACCAAGGTTAAGGAGGGACAACCGTGAAGACTCAGTTTCGAAAAGCTCTGTTGTGCTTTGCCGTCGCGGCCGCGTTGGCCACTCCGTCCGCGGCGCTCGCCGATGACGTGCAGTGCTTCGTCACCGATACCGTGTTTCCTTCGTTCGACATGAGCTGCCAGGCGGACACCGATTGCGTGGTAGCGGTGCATCAGTTCAATTGCTGCGGGAGCGAGCACGCGCTGGGCATCAACTCGAGCGAGCTGGCCCGGTTCACCGACGATGAAGCCATCTGCGAGGGCGAGTACGCACCTTGTGGCTGCGCTGGTTTCGGCATCGAGGCCGACGACGGCCAAAGAACCTACGAGGTGGCGGACATCGGGGTTGCCTGCTCCTCCGATAGCGCATGCACCACGTTCGTGATGCCCGAGTAGGGCAGGTCGTCCCCCGTCCGAAGATTTTCGGGGTCAATTGCGCTAAAACCCAACGAAATTAACGCTTGCGCCAGTAGCTCAGCCGGATAGAGCATCGGCCTTCTAAGCCGAGGGTCGTGGGTTCGAGTCCCGCCTGGCGCGCTTCCGAAACAGTCTGAATCTCTGACGAATTGTTCGTAATTGGTTCGGACCGTTGATCGTTGCGGATGAATTGCACCACTGGTGCACCATTCTCTGTGGGTTTCGTATTCGCGGCCATCAACAGGGGCAACTCCATCGTAACCTCGGAAGGCCGCACTCCGAACGCGAGGCGGTCTACCTCGGCGCGCAGGTAGTCGGGCGCGAGGTGACTGTAGACGTCCATCGTCAGCTTGGGGTCTGCATGCCGCATGATTCGTTGAACGGCAGCTGGGTTCGCGCCGCTCATCATGAGCAAGCTCGCCGTTGTGTGGCGAGTGTCATGAAAGCGGACCGCGCGCACCTCGGGTTTTGGCCACAGCTTGCGGCCGTCGACGGGACAACGGCGCAGGGACCCGTCAGAAGCCTTTTCGACGTGTCCGCAGCCCTTTCGACGGCAAAGATGGCGCCAGCCAGTCACGATTCCAGCGCGTGCCATGGCACGGCGGAGCACGCTCACGAGGTCAACGTCCTCGCGCATCATCGAACCGTCATGTCTCGGGAAGACCAATTCCGACGGAGAGGCCGCGATGGCGCGCTCGAGGTAGGGCACAAGCTCTGCCGCAATTGGGATGGTGTCCGCGTGGCCACCCTTGGTCGTATCGCGATCCCTGGACCGGCTTACGGTGAGCAGGCGGGCATCCAAGTCCACATCGATTTTTCGCAAGCCAATCAACTCAGACTTTCGGAGGCCTGTGTAAATTGCGGTTGCAAACATCGGTTGCCATCGTGGGGCGAGGGCCTGAAGAAGCCTGGCGACCTCGTCGGCCTTGAGGTAACTCGGCGGACGCTTCGGGATGCGGCGCTTTTGAACGTCTGAGATAGGGTCTTGCCCCTTGTATCGACCTAGCCTGCGGGCCGTATTGAATGCGCGACTCAGAAAGCCACGGAGGTGGTTGAGTGACTGAGGCGAAAGGCCCTCTTGTTCCTTCCGATGCAGGAATGCCTCAACCTTGGCGGAGGTAATTGCGGTAAGCGGCAGCGGAGCGAGCTCCGAAGAAAGCAAGTGCGTTCGAATGACGCTCTCGTTCCTGGCGTGGGAAGGGCTGGAGGTGGAGCAGCTGGTCAGCCACCAGTTGAGCAACGCAGTGAGCGAACCGCCCCCATCTTCCGGCGGAAGTGCCTCTAATCCCAATCGCTGACGCTCGGCCTGCTGCTGAAGCTCTCGCAGCAGACGCTTCGCCTCCGTCTTGGTAGAGGCATTCGAGGTAACAAATCGTCGCTGGCCAGTGCCGTCCTTCCAGCGGAGCACGTATCTGCCATTTCGGACCATGACTCCCATCGCTCGCCTCTACTTTCCCGGCTTGGCAGACGTTTTCCGCTGCGCCTTCAAATACCCGCGCTCAGCCAGCCAGTCATTAGCCATAATCAAGGTGTGCCCTTTCGCATGGGAAGGACGGTCGCGCCATTGATATCCCCCCGCGCCCAGGCTTGCACTACCGCTGGATCAAACCGGAGAAGGCCACCGATTCGCAGGCATGGGAGTAACCCCGCCTCGGCTCTCTGATAGACCCAGGACCGGCTCGCCTTGAGATAGCTCGCCACATCGTTCGCGTCCCAGAGGGTGTCGCTGCCGGCGCTGTTTTCGAGTTCAGCGGGTCCCATCAGCGCTTTGGTGGCTTTTGCGAGGCAGAGCCTCGAGACACAGGTTCTCTCGGGAGTTCCTGGTAGCGCATGGCCAGCAATTCCTTGAGGTAGTCCATCAGGCTGAGTCCGCGTTCCTTCCTGTCGCGATCCAGGCGATCGACCATGAAGGCCGGCAAGCCAAAACAGGTGCGAAGGTTTCTGATCACGTCGCGTAGTGCCTCGGCGTTCGCGTTGGCTTCCAACTCCTTGCGCCTCTCCTCGAGAAACTTCATGTCGTCCGGCGGCAATCGCAACGTGAAGGAGAGGTCTATGCGTTCAGCGGGTGTTCTTGGCATGGCTCTGCTTTCAGTAAGTGCTGGTACATGAACTAAAAAGTTTGTAAAGTCAGGTGTTATGTAAAGTAAAAACTAACCTCATACGGCTGGCGCGCCAGAGCAGCCCTGGCTTGACCAATGGAGGGTTGCTCTTGCCGTTTCTCACAGCAGATGGTGCTGTACCAAGACATCGCTGACAGAAACCGGTTCAGGACATCGCTGACACTTCAGCGATGCCGTGGAAAGAGCAGCGAGCCATGAGTCAGAAGCTGGAGTTCATAGAAAAGGCTGGAGCACCCGGAGCGAACATCTCCGCACTTTGTCGCGAATACGGAATCTCTAGGCAGACCGGCCACAAGTGGCTGCGCCGTTTCCGGGCGCAGGGGTACACGGGCCTTACCGAGCAGAGCCGCCGGCCGCACACAAGCCCGCTCACGACTGCCGAGGAAGTCGTCGTGAGCATCGTCGAGCTGCGAGAGCGACACTGGAGTTGGGGCCCGGACAAAATCGCTCGGGTACTCCGGCGAGCGCATGGCGACGATGCTCCGAGCAAGAGCACGGTAGCCCGAGTCCTCCTGCGGCTCGGTCGGATACGTAAACGGCGGCCGCCAGTGCGCGTGTGGAGCGTCGATAGCCGGCCGCGGATCGAGGTGCATGCTCCGAACGATCTCTGGACCATGGATTTCAAAGGTTGGTGGCGCGCTCGAAACCGGGACCGGTGTGAGCCGCTGACGGTCCGTGACGCCTTCAGCCGGAAGGTCTTGACCGTCACACTCCTGGAGTGGTCTCGGATCAAAGACGTCCGTCAGGTGTTGCAGCGTCTCTTCGAGCGTCACGGTCTTCCCTTGGCCATTCAGTCCGATAACGGTACGCCGTTCGTGAGCGTCCTGGCTCGAGGAGGTTTGAGTAAGCTTTCTGTCTGGCTCCTCTCCCTCGGAATCCAATTGGTGCGCTCTAGACCTGGATGCCCACAGGACAACGGAGGGCATGAGAGGATGCACCGGGACCTGAGTGAGCTCGAATGCAATCCGGCGCGAACCCGACGGGCCCAGCAGTGTGCCTGCGATCGATGGATGGTTGAGTTCAACGAGGTCCGTCCCCACGACGCGCTCGGCGGCAAGACACCAGCAGAGGTCTATCGCAACTCCGAGCGCCGATCGCTGGCGCCTCTCAACCCAAACTACCCATCAGACTGGCAGGTGCGGCGAGTCTCCGGGAACGGCACTGTTTCCCTCTACGACGACACGGTGTTCGTAAGCACAGCGCTTGCGGGTCAACTCATCGGACTCAAGCAGGAAGGATTACTGCGTTGGCGAGCGCGTTTCTTCGACGTTGACCTCGGCACGATCGAAATCGTTCCCCTGGCCTCTGCGGTCAGCGGCAAGGGGGCCAACGCACGTCCACCAACAGACCCCTGTCAACCCCGTCCAAGCGACAGGTGTCACTACCTGTCAGCTCCCCTGTAAACGCGAAATGAATGGCCGTCACCCTACAGTCAACTGTCAGCGATGTCTTGACTGGTTCCAGATGAGTACCACAGCTCGGCTTGGTTGTCATCGTCTTTAGTGTTACTTTAGTTCCAAGTTGGGCCAAGCAATTGGAGAGCCGCCAATGAACACACCGCTTCGAGAGGCAATTCAACGGGAAATCGCAGCGAGGGAAGAGCTGCGGGCGGCAAGCGGCAACGAAAAGGCGCCGGAAAACTCCCCCAGACTTGAGTTTCACGGGACTCGGCCACAGGCCGCATCACAGGCTCCTTTCCAGGGCGAGCCTCCTTCCACCCCGCAAGGACAGGGCCTTTCCGAAAAAGGGCGAGACGCTTCAGGCAACGCTGGGGTGCCTTCGCTACGGCTAGGGGCGATAACAAGTCCCAGGGAAAAAGAGGAGCGGGCCGGAAGTTGACAGAGAGGGACAAGGAGCTGGCAGGGTTCCTGGCAATCACCAGGTATTTGAGCAGACAGCAAATCGAAAAGTTGATGTTTCCGGGAAGAGTCAAGTCGCGGTCGTCAATACGGCTGGGACAGCTGACCAAGGAGGTTGGAGGGCAGCCGGCGATTCTGAAGGAGTTGGGGTACGCAACCAACGAGGGCTGGAAGAATGTCTTCGGGCTAACGGGGTATGGGTACCTCGTGGCCCAGGACCGGCTTGGGAAGCAGCTTCGTAAGGCGCCGCGCCACGACGTGAGTCCGCAGTTTTGAAACATTCCATCCTGCTGTCGGAGCTGTTCTTGGGGCTGGTGTCTCAGGAGGGAAAACAGCGGGCGAAAATCCCGCAGAACTTCAGTTGGATTTTAGGCGAGTACCTGGACTTGCGGTTTTCGGAATACACGCTTGAGGATCGAAATCAAAGACGGCGGCTGCAGCCTGACGCGATCCTGGAAATCCCCTCCCAGCGCTTACACATCTTTATCGAAATCGAAACCGGCTCAGCGACCATTTGGGACCAGGAGAAGGTGACCTCCACCCTCGCGAAGCTGAACCGGTATTCACTCTTCCTTACCGACTACGCAGGCAACGTTCACCATGGAGAGGCGAGCACGTTCTATTCGCGCGCCTTCCCCGACAACTGGCCGCCCGAGGTGCTGTTCGTGTCTCTCAGCGTTCACCGCCGCGATTCCATCAAAGCGGCTCAAGAGAAGGAGGCTCGGCCAGGGAGGAGAAAGAATGGTCGTCCGCTCGATGACGCTCGAGGAGGCGAGAAAGGTTCTTTTTGGCAAAATCCACGGCTGCAGCCTTCGCACAGAACTGCCTCATCCTCCGGGCCAGAGACCTCCCACCCGCCCGAAAGAAGTCCCGGACCCTGCCAAGAACGAGCAGGAGGAGCGATTGCGGCCTGGCCGAGTAGCAGTACGGGGTGAGCAGTTGATTCGGCTCGAGACTTTCCTCCAGGCGGTTCAGGAGGCGATGGTGGCCATGAAAAGGCAATTGACCGCAGCGAAGCTGCCGGTGCGGCCGGTCCCGGACATCGCCGCCCTCGGCGCCGCCTGGCGAATCTACGCCGAGCGAGCTCGCAGAGCACTCCCTGCGTTCGGAATCACCGAGTCCGTTTGACTCAAGCACGCTGCATCAAGAGCCCATCCAGCCGGCCACCATCAAGGACCACATCCGGTAGCTGGAACGTAAGGCGACGATCCAAAGCTCCGCGCCTTTGGAATCTGCATCTGCACCTTGTCTTTCCCAATGCGAATTCTGGGTGATCGACCGCCGCGAATGGCGCGACGAGTTCGCAGCGCTATCCAGCCTTCCGAGGAATCGTTTCCGAAGACTGGCCGAAGGCTTCCCGACGCGCTCAAGGCGCGGGTGATTGCCGAGGCCTGGCCGAGGGAGCTGAGCGCATTGAAACATCCGCCAGCCGCCTTAGAGGCGATTTGGAACAAGCGCGCGTCCCGACCGCCGCCAGCGACCGCCCAAAGCATTTTCCATTGGGATGGTGCGCAATGGACCCCAGTCTGGGACGGATGCCGATTCCCCGTCTGCTGTCATCGGCTGGATTGGCGATGGTGTTGTCTGGGCCGCCGGCGGCGGACGGGCCTGGTCTGGGGGATGCCCCGATGGCGTCAATGCCCTCGCTTTACTTCTGGGACGGCGCGCTGGACGCGGACGGACACGACCGTGCCCGGCTGCATCCGAGCCATCGCCGGCACTTCGCTCGAGGACGACTGGGCCACGCCGGTCCAGCCCGTTCCTTGCGGGCAGGATGAGCTGCCTTTCGTACCACACGCTCCATTGAAACGGCGTGCGCTGGTCCGAGACGCCCACGGGCCTGCCGGTCGTCGGCAACTTCTTCTCCTCCCTGCGCGGCGAGGCGTGGTTCCAGACGAGCGAACGCCTCGCCAGCGATATCTTCGCTCGCCGCGGACCAGGCGCGTTCCGAGAGTTTCTCAGCTTGCCGCACTACTCGGGCACAGCCATTGCCGCTGTGAGCCCGAGCGACGTTTTCATGGCTGGCTTTGACGGTCTGCTCGGGCACTCTTTGGACAAATTCGCGGGAGTAAAGATGCGACTACTCCCGCACCGGCCCTCGAATTCATCGAAGAGGCCGCTGCCCACGCGGCGCCGGCGGTCTGCGGTGTCGACAAAAATCAGTGACACAAAGCCGCGGCTAAAGAAGCCGTGCGTCATGACGTCATCCCCGACAAAAACTCGCTTGTCGACTACGACAAAACATTTGCCCTCATCGACTGGTCTTCGGTGCAAGCCAGAACTGCGAGTTGGATCTCGTGTGTATCAGTGACTAGGCCGGCCGTGCCCCCTCTTTTGCCGAGGAGCGACTCGTGCCCAGAAGTCATTGACACGGATGAGATTCTGACCCCGGGTCACGTTCGTCCGAAAGAGACGCTACAAAATCGCAAACAGCTGATGCGTCGGAAGTCGGCTTTCACCCTTTGAAAATCGGCTGCGAGGCATGTTGACATCCTCGGAGAGTGAAGGTCCGGCCACTCACCCCTGGAGATAGAATGCGACTGACAAGACGAAGTGGCGTTAACCACTCCATCCGCGGGAAGTGCGTTTGGCGGATAGTTCTCGCAGTTGCCACATCGACCGCTCTAGCCCCAACACCGTCGCGCGCACAGCAGTGGGTGCAGTGCCCGCCAACCGACAATCGGACCGCCTGTGAAAATCGCCAGGGTAGCGTCGCAGACTCAAATTGGCAGCTCGCAAACCCTGCCCCTCTGGACCCCCGATGGGCTATGGACACGCTGTCGAAGGATACGCATCCAAGACGAGCATCAATTACAAGAATGACACCATCGACTTGTATGTCAGAGCCCCTCTGACTGCTCCTGGGACTTATGACCTCGAGGTTTTCCGGATGGGCTGGTACGGCGGCCGGGGTGCGCGAAAAGTGTACGAGCGACTCGGAATCAGCGCACAAACACAACCGTCTTGCCCGGTGATAACCGACCCCACTTCCGGTCTCGTCGAATGCAACTGGAACCCACTAACTCCGCAGCTTTCAACAGCCTCGTTCTCAAGTCCTGTGGATGGGCCGGTGAGCGGCTATTACCTCGTCAAGCTCAGCTCCCCCAATCGCCAGGCTCCCACGGGGGGCCAAGCGTACATTATTTTCGTCGTACGAGAAGACGACCGGGCAAGGACTTTCCTCATGAATGCTCCCGTGACCACCTACCAGGCCTACAATGAATGGGGTGCACATAGCCTCTATATGGCCGCGAACCAGGTGTCTTTCGATCGCCCGTATGTTCGCAATGATGGGGCGGGGAATTTCCTCGACACGGCCCCAGGCCGGTATCCGAGTCCGGACACAACATGGCCTGCTGATGGGTACGAGTACCTGATGGTCAGATTCCTCGAACGGGGTCCTCCGCGAAACGACGGCGACGCCGTAAGTTACGACGTCGCGTATGCGACCGACATCGATTTGCACTCAAATCCGAGCTTATTGACCAACCCAAACTCTCCCCGAAACGCGTTTCTGTCGGTCGGCCACGATGAGTATTGGTCGAAACCCATGCACGACAATCTCGAGGTGGCGCGCGACCTTGGAAAACATATCGCATTCTTCTCTGGGAATAGTGTGTATTGGATCATCGATGTGCTCCCAAGCTTGAACCATCCAGAGCGACCCAATCGCAGAATTGAGACGCATAAGGATTTAGCCGCCTGGGCGTGGCAGAATTGCTCGCTACCCCGCAGCAATGGCGCGGTCACGTGCCCTGGCGAAGAATCTGAGCAAACGCTGGTCGGCTCGTTGACTACGGACGGTAGATATGACCGCGGCGATATGGTGTTCAATGCCGCGGACGTTAATCACTGGGTCTTGAGCGGGAGCAAACTTGTGGACGGGAGCCGCATACCGGGCATTATCGGCTACGAGGCTCAGACCGTCTGCGGAACAGATCAACAGGCGTATCCCGACTGCGATCCTGCGCAGACCCACCGGCCGGTACCTCAAAACCAGACGATTCTCGCGCACTCCCAATTCAAGGCACGCCCTCAGACTTTCGCCCCCCAGTACCTGTATGCCGACATGTCTGTGTACCAAGCGAATAGCCTCGCCTGGGTGTTTTCGTCGGGCTCACCAGATTGGAGTTTGGGGCTCGACATCTATACCACCGACTTCCCAGGAGGCTCTTTCTTCCGCGTTCACCCGGCGATCGGGCAAATGACGCGAAACATTCTGGCCCAATTTGGAAACCTCCCTTTTCCGCCTGCGCTCGCCAGTTCCGCGTACACCGTTACCGTTTCACGGCCGAACCCCCCTCAATACCACCTGTCTTGGACCAATCTGGCGGGTCGTCCGGCCGGCGACCGCATACATGTGTATGACGTGATGTCGAACGACGATAGCCCTATAGAATACGCTAGCTGCGATGTGGACCCTCGTTTCACGGCGGGGTCCTGTGACCGTACGCTACCAGCAGGCGTTACTGCCACAGCAGACTACGTGACGCTCGATATTTCGTGGGGCAGCAACTACTGTCACCCGGTACAAGAAGTTTGCGAACAAGATCAATTGAGAACCATTTGGCGTGCAGCGAAGAGTCCCCAATTCACTACTGTTCCGTAGCCCGGCCGGTTAACAGTTTCTCAGTCCCTGGTGTCAATGTCACCAGTCGAACTCACTAAGCCGTCGCGCGGTGGTTGAACTCTTTGACAATTCGGTGCGGCCTTGTCGCGATATCTTCGAGTTCGATTGTTAGTTCATTGGCATCCAGACTGAATTCGAGGAATTTTCCCGGATCCTTCGGTTGCCGCATCATTGAGTACCGGAAGGGCACCGTAAGTTAGCCACTCGCAACCCGCGCCAATCCGCGCGCACGGGCACACGGGCCAGGGATTGTTTCCCGGTGTCTGCCGGACTAGGGTCTGCGGCAGCGGATTGGCCGCGGGGGAGGGTGGAATGAAAATCCTACTGAAGAGCTGGAGCCTGTACGCGGCCTTGGCGGTCCTGGGAACGGAACCGTCGTTTGCTCAGTCGGGGTGGTACCAGCAACCGCCGTCGCCAACGACCGAGCATCTCCTGGCGGTTGCTACCCCAGCTTCGAACACAGTGGTCGCGACCGGCTATCGGGGAACCATCGTGCGCAGCACAGACGGCGGCGCCAGCTGGACTCACCAGGACAGCGGGACCACCAATCACCTCGAGGCAGTGTCCTTCGTCGACGTCAACACCGGGACCATCGTGGGTGACTCTGGAACCATACTGCGCACGACTGATGGTGGGGAGACTTGGAATGGCCAAGACAGCGGCACGAACCTCGCTCTCCTCGGAGTCTCGTTTGTAGACGAGAAGACAGCGACAGCAGTCGGCGCTTTGGGAACGATTTTGCGCACCACCGATGCCGGCGAGACCTGGGAAACCCAAGACAGCGGGACCACCGATGCTCTCCGCGCGGTCTCCTTCGTCGATGCCAACATCGGAACCGCGGTCGGCGACAGGGGAACCATTCTGCGCACTGCGGACGGCGGAGAGACCTGGGGCCGGCAGCGCAGCGGTCCCTTGGCCGAGATTCTGGCAGGGGTCTCCTTCGTCGATGCCAATATCGGAACCGTGGTGGGTGGCCACAATGACCGGTCCCTCGGCATCATTCTGCGCACCACCGATGGCGGCGAGACATGGATAAGCCAGGTCACCGGAACGATGCCAAATCTCCGGGCGGTCAGCTTCGTCGATGTCGATACAGGGATTGCGGTTGGCAGCGCGGGAAACATTCTGCGCACCGCCGATGGTGGCCAAACCTGGACTCGTCAAACCATCGCCCCGCCCGAGCTCCTGGCGGCCGTTTCCTTCGCTGATGGGAAGACAGCCAGCGCAGTCGGCAATTTGGGACTCATCGTGCGCACGACCGATGGCGGCCTCACATGGACGACGGAGTCTAGTGGGACGACCAGGCGGCTCAACGCAGTCTCGTTCGTGGACCCCAACACCGGGACTGCGGTCGGTGAAGGAGGAACTATTCTGCGCACAACTGACGGCGGAGCTACCTGGACTCATCAAGTCGCCGGGACGACGCACAATCTCTACGCCGTTTCCTTCCTGGATGCTAACAATGGAATAGCGGTTGGGGACCCCTGCAGTTATCCGTGCGGCAGCACCATTCTGCGCACCACGGATGGCGGCCAAACCTGGAGCCCTCAAAATCTCAAGATGTTTGTGTTTGTGACCCTAACTGGAGTCTCCTTGATGGATGTCAACACCGCGATCGCGGTGGGCTACTATGGAATCATTCTGCGCACCACCGATGGTGGAGCTACCTGGACGAGCCAAACGAGCGGCACGAGCAGTATTCTGTCGGCGGTTTCGTTCGGCGACGCGAATACCGGCACTGTCGTCGGAGCTTCTGGAACCATTCTGCGCACCACCGATGGAGGCGCCACCTGGACGCCGCAACCCGGCGGCGCTGGCTACGTGTTCACCGGGGTCGCCTTTGTGGATGCGAATATCGGGACCGCGGTCGGCGGGACCGCGGACGGCTCCAGCATAGCCATTCTACGCACTGTCGATGGCGGCGAAACCTGGACGAACCAAGCCAGCGGCGTGACTGGTGTTAGACCCCTCGAGGGGGTTTCGTTCGTCGACGCGAACACCGGCACAGGGGTCGCTCTCGATGGAACGATTCTGCGCACGAGCGACGGCGGCAAAACCTGGACCCGCCAGAGCAGCGGGACGCCACTGGCTCTTTGGGGTGTTTCGTTCGCGGATGCTAACAACGGGACCGCAGTGGGCGACTCTGGAATCATTCTGCACACGACGACTGGGGGCGAGTTGACTCCGCGAATTCTGCCGCCGCAGCCTGCTGCGTTCTCCGGCCGATCTCGATGAGCGATTCCGGAGCACACGGGATTCGCACATTTCTTTTGAGAATCAGCTGCCCGAAACATTTCGGCAGTGCGACAGAATGAAAGTCTTACTGAAGAGCCTGAGCCTCTCGGTAGCTTTGGCCGTCCTGGGAACGGAACCGTCGTTTTGCCCTGTCGGGCTGGTACCGGCAATGGCCCACGTCCCGTTCGTGCGGCGCGAGTGGCGATGGTTGGCATTGTTGCCAAGTCACGCCGCCTTCGCTGCCCCCGACACAGTGTGACTGCCGGACAAGCTTTCCTGAGGTCACCCCTTGCGATGCTGTCCAATGAATGCCGCCAGGTCCGCGGGAGCAATTCGGATCGCGTTCAATATCCGGACGTGGGTTAGCTTGCCTTGATGGCAAAGTGTGTAGACGGTTGCCGTGCTCAGCCCAAGCCGCGACGCCACCTCGCGGACGGTCAACAAGTCATCGGCCCCGCCGCGAGCGCGCCGAAGGTAGGCCGAACCTGCTGCACCGTACTTGCACCACTTTTCTTGTGAAATCGTGGTATCGGATGGGAAGGTTTGGACTGGGGAGGTCGCGGCTGACAGAGAGAAAATGGCGGGCTGAGAAGATTTGATAACTGCTGGACGGCCCGGAACGCTGCCTTCTAAGCCGAGGGTCGTGGGTTCGAGTCCCGCCTGGCGCGCTTTCGAAGTGGGCGACCTGCGTCTGTTGGTTGGGGTCCGTAACGAAATGAAGGGGCCCGCCACTTAGGTTGGGCCGCCGGTTTCGCGGCCTCCAACTGACCCTCCATCTCGAACGCGTTGGGGCGGCCAGTCGGGCTGCGTTCGGAGGGAGCAAACAATGACACATCCGCTTGACCGTTTCTCAAATCTGAAAAATCTCAGCGCCCGTCGAGCGCCGCTGGCGATGACCGCATCGCTCTTGGCGACGTGGGTTTGTCTGGCATTTCTCGGCTGCGACCTCGTCCAAAATCAGGCGGCAACATCCGGCGAGGAAGAGCGCGTCGCGACCAACGAACACTCGCTGGCCGCCACTGGCCAATCGGTCACCGTTACCGCGGTGCCGCTCTGGACGGACACCGGCATCGTTCTCGTCGAGAACGATACGGTCACCATTTCGGATGCCGCGGGTTCGTGGACGTGGGGTCGCAGTTATTTCGGCCCCGACGGCGACCCCCAACCGGATCTCATCTGGGATGAATGGATCCGCAATGGGCTGCATGGCCAACTCATCGGCGCTGTGCTCATTGATGGCGTCGACCCGAATTCGGTTCCGCGCGTCGTGCCCCAGGATGATCCTAAGCTGTTTTCGATCGGCACGAGAACAGTCACCCGCACCGGTACCGCCGGCCGGCTTTGGCTGGGATTCAACGACGACTACGTGAGCCTATACACGTTTGACAACGCGGGATCGGTCGTTGCCACAGTTAAGGTCGACCCTCCCACTCCGAGCGATCAAGCCGCAGCCGCGAGCGCGGCGCCCAAGCTGTGCGACAAAGTCTGCGAGCGCGCGGGTCATCCCGGCGGCCTGGCCGACGCTGAGACCGAAAACCTGAAGGCCGTGTGCTACTCCTGCCGATGCGCACAGGTGGCCGGCCACCCGGTAATCATGGACAAGGCATCCGAAACACCCAGCCCTCGAACGTTTGTTTTGGGTGGAACGCCGCTTACCGAGCACTTCCTCGGCGAAGAGAATCCAGCGAAGTGCGTCAATCCCGCGCTGCTCGAGGCGGTCCCGGACGCCAACGCCTGCGCGACCGGCAATCATCTCGGGCAGGCGACCTGGACGGTAAACGACAACGGAACTCAGAGGACTGTCCACTCCAAATGGATTTTCCGAAAGAAGGGCGCCGGTGCTGGCAAATACAATGACTGGGGAAAAATCTATTATCGCGACGATGGATTCACCTGCAATTTCGACGACCAAGATGAAGAGCGCAATGGCGACAGCATTGGCAGGCCGGAATCCGGCAGCTTCCGGAGCCACGACTTCCCTGCGCTCGATCTAACTTGGGTCGTAAAATACTGGGAAGACCAGAGCGGGATGGACGACAACGCGCGGGTGCTTGCGATTGCGAGGGATGTCGATGTCACCGGCTGGCGGGGCGTATTCCATGTGATTACAGGTGAAGAGCCCGGCAGCTGCGCGGGGTGTCACTCAGCCGGCCCATATCTGTTCACGCCCTTTCTGGGCAATATCCAATACAAAGGGACCAAGGTTGCCTGGCAGGACGTGCCCATCCGTAATCTGAGCAAATACGTTTATCCAGGTTTCAACGGAAGTCGGCGCCAGGTCCGCACCGGGGATGCAGCTGCTGAGAGGACGAAACTGTTATCAGGCGACCCGATCAAGGAGGGCGCGTTCAACGACTTCAAAGAGCTGTTCCGGGTGCGCTCGAGGGAATTCACCTGAGCCGAGCGACCGCTGACCGCAACCGCAGATAATCAGGCGACCTTGAAGAAGTGCACTGAATGCCA
>Ga0126383_10001592_pt1 | contig 14221 bp, 10 predicted proteins | sample PanSoiMetPlot_35_FD_96882 | JGI IMG/M metagenome (GOLD analysis project Ga0126383, IMG submission 96882) | Tropical forest soil microbial communities from Panama - MetaG Plot_35 | ecosystem: Environmental > Terrestrial > Soil > Tropical forest > Bulk soil | place: Panama | collected 2016-02-17
GAAGTGATGATGACGCGCAAGGCATTCGAGGCGCTGAACCGGCAACAGGAGCGGATTGGGGGAAAGATTTTCGTGAACCCTAGGAACTCGGCGGCGGGAGCTGTGCGCGTGCTCGATCCCACGATTACAGCGTCGCGGAAGCTGGACTTCTTCGCGTACTACCTGCTGGTGGATGGAAAAGTGCCGTTTGCCAAGCATTCGGAGTCTCTGGAAGCTCTAAAGCAATTAAGGTTCCGCGCTTCGGATGATTGGAAGCTGTGCAATGGGATTCAGGCGGTGATTACGTATTGTGAGGATTGGGATGCGAAGCGGGAGAAATTGCCGTACGAGATTGACGGCGTGGTGATCAAAGTGAACGCCACGGCGATACAAAACGAGCTTGGTTACACGGCGAAGGCGCCGCGGTGGGCGATTGCGTTCAAATATCCGGCGCGGCAGGAAACGACAGTGGTGAACGACATTCTGGTAAACGTGGGGCGCACGGGGGCGCTGACGCCGGTGGCTATTCTGGAGCCGGTGCAAGTGGGAGGAGTCACTGTCAGCCGAAGCACACTCCACAACATGGATGAAATCGAGCGGCTGGGCTTGCAGATTGGCGACACGGTGCTGATCGAGCGCGCGGGCGAAGTGATTCCGCACGTGCTGAAAGTCGTGAAAGAAGGGAAGGGGCGCAAGCCGTTTCGCATGCCGAAGAATTGCCCGGAGTGCGGGAGCGCAATTCATCACGTGGAAGGAGAAGTGGCGTACCGGTGCGTGAACGCGGCATGTCCAGCGAAGAGGAAAGAGTCGATTCTGCATTTTGCCGGGCGGCACGCGATGGATATTGACGGGCTGGGAGAAAAAATTGTGGACCAGTTGGTGGACAAGGGGATGGTGAAGGACGTCGCGGATTTGTACGCGTTGAAAGAAGAAGAAGTGGCGGCACTGGAGCGCATGGCGGAAAAGTCCGCCCAGAATTTGCTGGAGGAGATTGAAGCGAGCAAGAAGAATTCGCTGGCGCGGCTGATTTATGCTCTGGGCATTCAGTTTGTGGGCGAGCGCACGGGACAATTGCTGGCGGAGCATTTTTCTTCGCTGGAGGAGTTGGCGACGGCGAAGGAGGAGGAGTTGGAGCAAGTGCCGGAAGTGGGGCCGAAGGTGGCGGCGAGCATCGTGGAGTTTTTCTCGGAGCCGGCGAACCGGCAGTTGATCAAGAAATTGGCCAAGGCGGGAGTACGACCGACGGCGGAGAAGCGCAAGATTAAGAGCGATAAGTTTGCAGGGAAGTCCTTTGTGTTTACGGGCACGCTGGCGAATCGCACGCGGGAAGAGGCGGGAGCGATTGTCGTGGAGCACGGCGGAAAAGTGAGCGGGTCGGTCAGCAACAAGACGAATTACGTAGTGGTGGGGACGGATCCGGGGTCGAAGTATGACAAGGCGAAGGAATTGGAAGTGACTATTTTGAGTGAGGCGGAGTTTGAGAAGCTGGTGGGGCTCAAATAATGCCTCTAGGACTCTACTTTCGTCGGCGAACCCACGAGGTTCGTTGAGAGAAACGTGGAAACAAGCCTACGAGCTTCGAAAGAAGCTGGGGGAAGATCGCGAAAAGCAACCCCAGCAGAAAAAAGAATTGCAGAAGGTGTTGAACTATTGGGCTCAAGACCGGGATGTATTTGTCTGCCGGTGCTGGCTCAGCGCGTCTCAGGCCACTTTTGGTGCCGAAGAAGAAGCGCATAAGGAAAATCAGAACGGCCACGGCAAGGGCGCCAAGAACATATGTCGGCCAACTTCGCGGAGGTTTCGCAAAGGGGTTTTGTCGCCAGAACAAGAGGATGTAATGGTCGCCTTTACTAAGAACGCGGTAAGCCTCATTCCACAAACGCAGTTTTTCTGAGTCGTCTCGCTTTATCCTCCTATAAGCCTGAGCCATTAGAAGAGAGATCTTCTTCTCATACGTTGCGGTGTCGTATTCGGCCTCGAAGGCTTCGTTTAGCGCGATGGGGTTTTCCGGGCATTCGTCCGTCTCGGTGAAATACATCATTCGCTTTTCAAGGTCGGAGAGAGGCACGTTTTCGATGGCGGCCTGCTCGGCAGTTTGCTGGACGAGAAAGTCTTTGGCTTCGAGAACGCGCATTTAACGAGATTGTAAGTCTCAAATTTGCCTGCGACAAAGTCAAAAAAGCTGGTCTTGGCAGGGTATAATGTGAATGGCGGGTGAGCCGGGTGATCGCTGGCCGAGGCTGAAGAGTGGCGGCGTAAAGCCGCCGCTACAAGGCCGAAGCGGGAGGAAAGTCCGGACACCGTTGTGAGGCACGTTGGCCGTTTGCGGACGCTGAAAGGCGGCTGCGGAAGGGTCAACGGAACTTACGACATGGGCAACGCGCCTGGTAACGCCAGGGGACGAAGTCGAAGATGCCGGTCTAAAGGCCGGCGCTACGACAGCGTCACGGAAAGTGCCACAGAGAATAGACCGCCGGCGGAATGCAGCACGGTGGCAGTCGCGCAGGGAAACCTGAGCGACGCCAGAATGCATGCAACGTTAGGCAAGGGTGAAAAGGTGGGGTAAGAGCCCACCGCTCCGGTAGTAATACCGGAGGCACGGAAAACCCCGCGTGGTGCAAGGCCAAATAGGAGGGGAGAGCCGGCCCGGCTCGCTGAGCGTTCCGATTACCATCGGAATGCTCCCTTCGCGGCGATGCAAGTCGCTGTGAAGGATAACCCTCGGGTAGGCTGCTGGAGTCACGGTGCGAACCGTGACCTAGAGGAATGATCGCCGCGGCGCGTGATTCGCTTTGCGAATCGTGCGCTCGACAGAATCCGGCTTATATGGCTCGCCCGCTAATTTCTAATAGATACGCACTTGTCTCGTAAAAGCGTCTGCCCGTTCATTCTTCAGTTGCGCTTGATAATGAAGACGGTCTTGTCATCGATGCGATCCTCTTCCCCAATCTGCCGGAGATGACTATCCTGGCTTATGGCGTATTCCAGCAGAGCATTGCAGATTTCTTTAGCGGATTGGCGATAGTGCTCACGCATCACCTCTTCGAGTTGCTGGCGTGCTTTACTGTCGCTTCCGTCGTAAACACCGTCAGTGTAAAGGAAGAAAATGTCCCCCGGGCTCATCAAAGTGAGTTCGGCCACATCAGGGGAGTTCACCTTCCTCTCGCGGGACTCCAGTGACAGATACCTATCGCGATCCGGGTGATCTTCGGGGATCTGCACGCCAAGAGGCAGGAATTGCACCATCCGGCTTTTATCAATCTCCATGAACTTGCGGTACTCGGCAGAGAAGACCAGCGGAGGTGGATGTCCGAAACTCACGAACCGAAAATAGCCAAAAGGGCGTACTTCGCCGTAGAGCATGGTCGCTATCTCCTGGGCGCTCTCTTTCTCGCTTCTGCCGAGCGCATTGCGAGCAGTGACCGACTGTGCCAGCCTCAGATTGATCCTCTCGAACAACTCCGGTGTCGTTTTCCCTCGATGATCGAGTTCGGAGAGTATAAGCGCATGAAAGGTGTCGTGGACCGTCGAAGCGATTTTCGCTGAAATGATTCCGTGTCCCTGAGCGTCCACCAGCAGGACTCCCGCAGTGCTGTACAACTCACGCAGGTCTTCGGCGACACGTACCTGTTCTGAGCTTCGGGCGCTCCTATAAGCGGATTCCATTTCGGGCTTGTAATCCGGCCTTGATTTCAGCCATTCCACATGATCGTCAACCGAATTACGCGGAGAAGCGCCAGCCGGGAGCGGCTGGAGAAACTCCTGCGACAGCTTCAGCGCGCGCTGAATGCGCGCATCGATGTCATAGCGCTGCTGAAAATTTATATATTCGTACAGGTCGCCGCCAACCGTTCCGGCCGGAGTGGAATTGCCGAACATCTCGATCCCTTGCACATGCGGGATCGCACCCTCCACAGGCATAAGCCGCTTGCGCAGATAATCATCAATGCTTGGAGCAGTGTAGGCGTTTGCCAAATGAGAATTCCGGGCCGAAGCGATTCAGTTCGGAACGTGCGTACCCTGTCACGATCATGATAACTCAGGATTTTGCCGGGGAAAAAGTCCGCTGCTCTTGCTCGTTAGTGCTCGCCCGCCAATTTTTCGTGAGCTAGAGACCTCCGTTTTCCACATTTTTCCTCTGACGGCGTTATTGCTCTTGAGGTGACACCCGCTCATAGTCTCTCCATTCATCTCCATTGGGAGGAGTGCCATGTTGTTCGCCATCGTCCGCCGCGGCAAGAAATCCGGAACGCACCTGTTTCCCCATCGTTACAAAGATGATGACCGATTTCACGTGAGCCTGACGAAAGCCGGCCCGCACATTCCGCTAGCCGATGACCGGGACATTCCCGATTACCTTGCCAACGGATATTCGCTCGGCATGAGCAACAGTGAAGAAGACTACAGGCCTACCCTAATTAGTCCCAAATCCATCCACGGATGGAAATAAACGCTTCGAGAAGCGCTAGGAATCCAAATCAATTCGAACCGTGAGCAGTTGTGTACCGAATAAGCGCACGGCTGCGGCGTTCGAGCTGCTGCCGGGATGCTGCTGAGAGAGCCAGCGCTGGCGCTCGCGGGGATCATCATCGGGAAGCAAGGATGCGGTTCCGGCGTGCCAGCGCAGGCGTAATCCTTCGCGGATTTTGACGCGCACGCGCGGATTCTGCGCGATATTGCGAACGTAGCCGGATTTCATTCCATGCTCGGCGATGAGCCAGAATTGATTTCCGACGAGTCCATTGCCTACGGGAGTGCGGCGCGGCTTTCCGGTCTTGCGACCGGTGGTCTCGAGTAGCGCGGAACCGGGTGGAGCAATTCCCAGAACAAAAAGCAGCTTGTTGGGAGGATTCAAAACAAACTTCTGCAGAAAATGAATAATTGTGTGTTTCATTTCTTTGGACTGCAGAATACCGCTAGACCCATATGTGCGCTAGAGAATTCCATTCGCGCTGCAACGAAGATTCTATAGAATGCCTGTTTCCCGGCAAGGTGATGCAAGCGTGCGATAGGGGAAGTCATGAAGACGATCAAAGGACCGGCGATTTTTCTGGCGCAATTCGCGGACGACAAGCCTCCCTTCAATAACCTTAGGGAAATTTCCAAATGGGCGGCGGGAATTGGCTACAAGGGAGTGCAGATTCCGACGTGGGATGGTCGGCTCTTCGATTTGAAGCGCGCAGCGGAGAACAGGAAGTATTGCGATGAGATTTTGAGCGCGCTGGGGGCCAGCGGCGTGGAGTTGACGGAGCTTTCCACGCACCTACAAGGACAGTTGGTGGCCGTGCATCCTGCTTATGACGCGGCGTTCGACGGCTTCGCACCGGAATCCGTGCGGGGAAATCCTTCCGCGCGGCAGGCTTGGGCCGTGGAACAACTTTTGTTCGCGGCGAAAGCTTCAGCGAATTTGGGAGTCAAGGCGCACGTGACGTTTTCGGGCGCGCTGGCCTGGCCTTACGTTTATCCGTGGCCGCAGCGTCCACCAGGGCTGATTGAGACGGCGTTTGAAGAGCTAGCGAAGCGCTGGAAGCCAATCCTGGATGCTTTTGACGCAGCAGGCGTGGATCTTTGTTTTGAATTACATCCGGGTGAGGACCTTCACGACGGCGTGACGTTCGACACGTTCCTCGACCGCGTGGGCGGGCACAAACGGTGCAACATTTTGTTTGATCCCAGCCATTTTGTCTTGCAACAGCTCGATTACCTCGCATTTCTCGACATTTATCATTCGCGAGTGAAAATGTTTCACGTGAAGGATGCGGAGTTTCATCCCACGGGCCGCCAGGGTGTTTATGGCGGCTACCAGCCTTGGATAGAGCGCGCAGGCCGATTCCGGTCGCTGGGCGACGGCCAGGTGGATTTTCGCGGCGTTTTTTCGAAGCTGGCACAGTACAACTTCGATGGGTGGGCCGTGCTCGAGTGGGAGTGCAGTATAAAGAGCAGCGAGCAAGGAGCGCGGGAAGGCGCGCCGTTTATTGCACGCCACATCATCGAAACGGCCGAGCGGGCATTTGACGATTTTGCGAAGTCCGGCGCTGACGAAGAAGCGAATCGGCGCATGCTAGGGCTGGCGCCACGAAAGGAAGGAAAACATGCCAGATGAACCTGGGAAGCCAAGTAAACATCGGCGGTTGCGTCTAGGCATGGTGGGAGGCGGGCCGGGCGCGTTTATCGGCGCCGTGCATCGTCTCGCGGGGCGAATGGACGATCGCTATGAGTTGGTAGCTGCCGCGCTGAGTTCCGACCCTGGGAAGAGCCTGGCGGCAGCCGAGGAGTTTCATATTCCGCGAGCGTACGGGCGTTACGAAGAGATGGCTGCGGCAGAAGCGGGCCGTCCCGACGGGATCGAAGCGGTCGCTATCGTTACGCCGAATCACATGCACTACCCGAACGCGAAGAAGTTTCTAGAGGCTGGAATTCACGTGATCTGCGACAAGCCCGTGACGACAACGCTCGAGGACGCGCTGGACCTGGCGAAAATCGTGAAAAGAACCGGCTTGATTTTCGGTTTGACGCACAATTATACAGGCTACCCGATGGTGCGGCAGGCGCGCGAAATGACGCTCGCGGGTGAGCTTGGCGCATTGCGAGTCGTTCAAGTGGAGTATGCGCAGGATTGGCTATCGACACCTTTGGAAAAAACGGGGCAAAAGCAGGCTGAGTGGCGCACCGACCCTGCGCGAAGCGGGCCTGGCGGAAGTTTGGGAGACATCGGGACGCACGCGCACAACTTGGCCTGTTTTGTGACGGGATTGCCAGTGCAAGAAGTCGCCGCAGAAGTCTCTACGTTCGTGCCGGGGCGGCGGCTCGACGACAACGTGCAAATGCTGCTGCGGTTCCCGAAGGGAGTTAAGGGCATGCTCTGGGCGAGCCAAATTGCGGCGGGGAATGAGAACAACCTGCGCCTGCGCGTTTACGGAGACAAAGCCGGACTGGAATGGCACCAGGAGAATCCGAATGAACTGATCTTCGGACCGCTAGGGCAGCCGCGACGGATTATGAAGCGCGGCGGTCCGGGAACCGGACCTTCTTCGTTGCATGCGATACGCATTCCGGCGGGGCATCCGGAGGGATACCTGGAAGCGTTTGCGCAACTCTACAAGGATTTGGCAGAGCAAATCACAGCAAAGCAGGAAGGCCGCGCGGCGGATCCGCAATCGCTGCTCGTGCCGGGAATCGCCGATGGTGTCGAAGGAATGCGGTTTATTTCAGCGGTACTGGGGTCTTCGCGCAATGACTCGGCGTGGACGGCGCTTTCAAGCTCAAAGTGATTGGGAGTACGAAGGCTCAGGGCTAAAGAGTCTCCGTCGCGACTTGAAAACAGATCCCCCAGCGGCTGAAGCCGCGTTGATTCCACCTTATTTATGGCACGGCTGAAGCCGTGCCCTGACGAAACTCCGAGTTGCGACACTGACTCTAGAGCCCGCCTGCGGCAGGCAGGCTCCGCCCCCCAGACCGAGGCAACAAGATCTCAGACTCAGAAATTAACGCAGGCCTATTAAAGGGCATCGGTCGAAAACTTTGCCGTCGGCTTTGAACGCCACTCCGTTTTGCACAGCCCATTTGTCAAACAGCGCAGGATTGTTCGAGAGGTGCAAGAGCGCCGTAGCAATTTCCTCGACCTTGGGCATGCCGTTGTGCACGAGATAAAAGCAAGTTTCTTCGTAAGCGGACTCTGGATCTTTCGGGTTTAGCATGCGCCGGATGAATCTATCGCGTAGTTGAAACTGCACCTTGCCCACATTCAGGACATAAGCGCCATCCACCTTTTTGGCCCCTGTTAGTTTGAGGATGCGCCGCAAGAACGCTTCGGCTCGTTGCTCCCTGGTGATGCGCGCCGCACCCAGGCCATTCCTAGGCGAATTATCGGTAAACAGCGGCAAGCCGCGAGGGCCGTTGGCGTACCAAAAATAGGGGCGGGCTTCGTCTGCCAGCCTTTGCATTCCCGTGCGCCGCAAAGCGAAGTAGGCGAACTCCCACCGGAGCAGGGCGATGACTCCCAACAGCAGAGTCAGAACGAGAGCGGATACAATTGCGGAAGTCATGGCAATAGCGTCGGTAAAGATGCGGGCCTAGCTGCTTTCACACCAGTCCTGGAGAAGCCGAGACGCCGATCCCTCAACGCCAGCTTTGTGAGTCTAGCCACCCGCGATGGGGTGAACCATCAAGACTTCGTTTTGTGCCCGAGTGACTTTCTCGATGCGTTCGCCGGTCGCAACGTCGAAAGGCTGCGCTCCGGTTTTGGCTTCGTATTCCGCAATCACTCGGTTGACTTCGTCCATGTCGGCGGTCGCGGGATCGTATTCGAGAATCGTCGTATCGCCTTGAGATGAAAACGTCAGAATCCTGGCGCTCATGTTTGGTCTCCTGCGGGACTGCTTTTTGGCTTCCGTGGGATAGAAGCCGGCGGGTTAGGGTCCCTGCTCGCCATATTGCACCGATGTGCAGAGATGTCAAGAAGGCATTTGCCTGGGCAGACATAACTACTAGTACCGGCAGAAAGCCGCAGGAATCTCCGCCAGACTTAGGGCCAAAGAGTTAATTCTCAACGGGCAAGGGCCAGGGGAATTACATTCGAGGGCTCGTCGGGTTGGAGGGCAACTCCATCGCGGTAGGCAACCACTTTGCCGGAATTGGCCGCAACGCGCTCTCCGGGAACGATGATGCCAACGAGATTCAGCGGATCGGCAGCGGAAACGGTAACGATCTCGCCTGATGGCTGCAGGTTGCGCATGGCGCGAAGAGATTCCACAGCAACCGGCAAGGCGAATTGCTCGCCCAAGAAGCCACTGACGAAGCGGCCGCCGCGAACTTCGCCGCGATCTTCCAGGCGCCGCAAAGTGATGAGCAATTCGCGCCATTTGGGAAGAATGGTTTCGCGCGTCAGAAGCTCGCGGAAGACGATTCCAAAGCGGCGCAATAGCATCCAGCAAGTTGCTTCGAGAGCACCGCTGCGGTCGGGGTTTTCACCGGAGTAGAGCAGGGACCAGCGGCCCGCGCTGTGGCGCGGACGCGAAGTGCGCCCGCTGCCTTGTCCCGCGCGGCGCTTGGGATCGATGAGCGCGCGGAGATTGTCGAAGCCATCGGCAGTAAGCAGGCCAGCAGCCACGAGTTCCCACAGCGCGGTCTCCACTTCCGACTTCAGCTTACCTGTGGCGCGGACGATGTCGGCGAAAAAGGAAGCGCCGCGCTGGTGCAGGTAATGCAGAACGGCAGCGGCGTCGGCGCTGAGCCCGGCTACGTCCGCCTCATGACCCTCGCGGCGCGGAATCATCCAGTCCGCGTCATCGCGCACAAAAAAAGTGATCGGCGCAACGCTGGTGGGAATGACGCGGCGTTTTCCGTCGGTGACTGACTCCAGCGTGGCGGGATGCGGAGACAGGCGACCCCAGCCAACGGCGCCGGTCAAGCAAAGCTGGTCGAGCACCTTGGGATCGAAATCGGCGACGCGGCGCTTAAGGATTTGGCGCTCCCAGGAATTTGCGGGTGCTTCGAAGCCTTGCACCTGGCGGATCGCTTCGAGCGTACCCCGCTCGCCAAGTAGTTGCGCGCCGGGAGCGACATGCTGCCAGCGGAGCTGCCAGTTCATGAATTGCGCGGGAGTGACGGACTGAATTTCCTTTCGCAGTTGCCCCAGCGTCAGTCGGTGAATCCGCGCGAGCAGACGGCGTTCGCACCACTCCGTTTGGTCGGAATGAGGATTTGTGAATTTGCCGCGGAGAATGACACCGCTGGACTCGAGGCGCAAAAGAGATTTGTCTATGTCTGAGACGGGGACTGCAATAGCGTCCGCGAGTTGGTTCGCAGTGACCGGACCGGAGTGGGACATCCAGCCGGTCGTAAGATTTAGGACAGCGTCTTCGCGGGATGCTGTTTGAGATTCGATATTTGGGAGCTGCTCGTCGAAGTGCGCCGAAGGGAAAATCTGCGTGAAAGCATGGAGGCGTTCCGCCGCGACCCAATAGGTTTCGCTGCCTACGTGTGCAAGCCCGGCGCGGTGGTCAGCGACGAGTTGTTCGAAATTGGGAGCCCACGCTGTCAAGGACTCCTGCAACTTAGCGCGCAAGCGATTGCTCGCGCGGTCATTGGTGTTCGCGTTCGCTGGCAAGGCAATGAGAGTTAGCAAGGCATCGTGCAGCTCTTCGGCGTCGCGCACATCGGGCCAGGCATCCTCACAGACTTCTGCGATGGCTGCGGGATCGAGCCGCCCAATTTCTCCTAGCACTGCGTCGGGCAAGACCCGGCGCATTTCGACGGCGCGAGCGCGGCGCTCTTCGAGGGGCGCATCATCGAGATAGGCATAAGGATTCGCATTCAGGATCTCGTGCGAGAATTGCGACGGAACGGGTGTATCAACGGCGAGGCACGTGATGCGGCCTTCGGTGATATCACGAATCACGCGCTCGAGCCCCTCAATGTCGAGAGCCTCAGTGAGAACGTCTTTCATCACTTCGCGGATCAACGGATGATTAGAGATGGCGATGTCGCCTTCGGGTAGGTTTTCCTGGCAGGCGAGCGCCGCTGGAAAAACCGCGGACAGCAGGTCGTCGGCGCGCATGCGCTGGATGGGCGGGGGAACTTTCTTCCCGTTGCGAAAACGAAGCAGGGCCAGCGCGCGGCCGGCGTCCCAACGCCAGCGCGCGGTGAAAAGCGGCGATGCAAGAACGGCTTGCTCGAGGACGCCTCGCAGGGAATTGGGGTGGAGAAAATGAAAGACGTCGGCGAGAGGGAAACTGTGCTGCTCGCTCAGCGAAATATTCAGCCCATTGTCAGTGGCGGCGGCCTGCAGCTCGAAATTGAACGAGCGGCAAAATCGCTTGCGCAAAGCCAGGCCCCAAGCTTTGTTGATGCGGCCGCCAAACGGGGCGTGGATGATTAGCTGCATGCCGCCGCTCTCGTCGAAGAAGCGCTCGGCGATTACCGTGGTTTGCGTGGGAACCGACCCTAATACCGCACGGCCAGCTACGATATATTCAACAGCTTGCTGGGCTCCGGCATCGTCCAGGCCGCATTCGAGTTTGAGCCAGTTCACGGCATCGGCGACACCCGGAGCTGTTTGAGCGTCCCCACCCCGTGCGACGTTCGGAATAAAGGAGCTGATTCTCTCGCGCAGATCTGAAACATGGGCAGAGAGTTCATCGGTGCGCGCCGGTGCTTCTCCCCGCCAAAAAGGAATGTTGGGCGCGGCGCCTTGCGCGTCTTCCACAAGAATGCTCCCAGACTGCGCGCGGCGAATCCGCCAGGAAGTGTTCCCCAGGAGCATGATGTCGCCCGCAAGACTTTCCACTGCGAAGTCTTCGTCCACGGTACCGACGATGGTGCCTTCCGGTTGGGCGACAACGGTGTAAAGAGAATTCTCTGGAATGGCGCCTCCGCTGGTGATGGCGGCGAGGCGGCTGCCGCGGCGTGCGCGAACGATACCGTTCACGCGGTCGCGATGCAGGTAAGCAGCGTAACGTCCGCGGGCGCTGGCGATGCCTTCCGAGAGCATCTCGATGATTTCGTCAAAGGTTGCGCGAGGAAGATTGCGATAAGAGTAGGCACGGCGAACGGACTGAAACAATTCCTCTTCCTTCCAATCTTCTGCGGCACACATGGCTACAATTTGCTGGGCAAGAATGTCGAACGGCGCTTCGGGTACCGCGAGGCGATCGAGATCGCCTTGGCGAATGGCTCGCGCCAACGCGGCGCATTCGAGCAAGTCGTCGCGCGTCGTGGCGAAGAGGCGGCCTTTGGGAACCGCTCCGCGCCAGTGTCCAGCGCGGCCAATGCGCTGCAAGGCCGCGGAAATGGAGCGCGGCGTGCCGATCTGGCAAACCAGATCCACGCTGCCGATGTCGATGCCCAGTTCGAGAGAAGCAGTAGCAACGAGGGCGCGGATTTCACCCGCCTTCAGTTTCTTCTCTGCGGCAAGACGCAGCTTGCGCGACAAGCTGCCGTGGTGTGCGGCCACAGAATCTTTTCCCAGGCGTTCGCCAAGATGATGCGCCATGCGCTCGGACAGGCGGCGCGTGTTGACAAAAACAAGGGTGGAGCGGTGCTGCGTGGCCAGCGCAGCGATACGATCGTAAATCTCGTCCCACATTTCGTTGGACGCCACGGCACCAAGCTCACTACCGGGGACTTCGATGGCGAGATCCAGTTCGCGGCGATGGCCAATTTGCACGATGTGCGGAGCAGGTTGCTCCGTGCCGGTCAGAAAATCCGCAACTAATTCGATGGGTTTCTGCGTGGCGGAAAGACCGATGCGCGGAAGACGCTTTCCGGTCAAATGGTCGAGGCGTTCGAGGGAGAGCGCCAGATGCGCGCCGCGCTTATCGTCCGCGACGGCATGGATTTCATCCACGATAACGGATTCGACGGTCCTTAATACTTCGCGGCTTCTTGCGGCGGTCAGCAGAATATAGAGAGATTCCGGCGTTGTGACCAGAATGTGTGGCGGATGCGCTAGCATAGCGCGCCGCTCGTGCGCGAGCGTGTCGCCCGTCCGCACGGCAGTGCGAATCTCAGGCATGAGCATGCCGCGCTGACCGGCAAGTTGCAGGATTTCGCCTAGCGGAATTTCCAGATTTTTCTGAATATCGTTGCTGAGCGCTTTGAGCGGCGAAACGTAAAGGACTTCCGTGCTGTCGAATAATTCTCCGGTGAGCGCTTTGCGCACCAGCCGGTCAATGCAAATCAGAAAAGCCGCCAGCGTTTTGCCCGAGCCAGTGGGGGCGGAAATCAGCGCCGTTTTCCCGGCCAAGATATGTGGCCAGCCCTGGAGTTGCGGCTCAGTGGGCGTGCCGAAGCGGCCAACAAACCAATCGCGGACGAGCGGGTGAGCCCATTCGAGGCCCGAGGAGTTTAGATGGGGAGCTTCAGTCGTCACGGTGAGCAGCCTAAACTTGAATTATAACCTGAACGAATGCGGCGCGCAGCGAACCGGGAGACGCGGGCGCAAACGCGATGCCGGGTAATTCGTGGCTTGCGTATTTTAACTTTTTCTGCCGTATGATGCTCTCATGCGGCTCCTCCTGGTCGAAGATGATGCGCGGATCGCGCGGTTCGTCGCGAAAGGCCTGCGCGAACAGGCGTATGCGGTAGACGTGACCAGCACAGGCGAAGATGCGCTTTATCAGGCGGCAGTGAACACGTACGACCTGGTGATCCTCGACGTGATGATTCCCGCGCCGGACGGCTTCGCAGTGTGTCGTGAGCTGCGCAAATCCGGGCAGCGTATGCCCATTCTGATGCTGACCGCGCGGGACGCGGTGGAGGACCGCATCGCGGGACTCGACCACGGTGCGGACGACTATTTAACCAAGCCATTTGAATTTCGCGAATTGCTCGCTCGCCTGCGAGCGTTGTTGCGCCGTTCCGGCGAACTGCGTCCAGAGAAAATCGCTATCGCGGATCTTGTGCTTGACACTGGCGCACAGACCGCCAAGCGCGCGGGGCGCAATATCACGCTAACGGCAAAAGAATACGCGCTGCTGGAGTATCTGGTGCGCAACGCGGGACGCGTGGTGCGTCGCGCGGACATCGCCGAGCATGTGTGGGACGAAACTTTCGATCCGTTCTCCAATTTAATCGAGGTCTATGTCAACCGCTTGCGGCGCAAGATTGACGAAGATGCGGCAAAGCCGCTGCTGCATACGCGACGCGGCGTAGGTTACGTTCTAGGTGCCACAACGGACCTGCCAAGCGAAGAAGGAGACGAAGGCGCCGCTTCGCGTTCACGCGTCAAAACATCTTCTTCTATCCGGAAGAGCCATGGTTGATTCCATTCGCATCCGGCTAACGCTTTGGTACACGGGAGTGCTTGCGCTCGTGATCGGACTGCTTTGCACGGTGGCCTATTTCATCTTCTGGCGAAGTGCGGTGCAGCGCACCGATGCAAATCTTGTGGAACTCTCGGATTCGTTTCTCGTCACTCTCCGGGCGGAACTGGAAGATCAAAGCGGCCCTGACGTGTTCCGAGCGGCTGCGCAAGTGGCGATCGATGAACACCACTTTCGCGACACTTTATACGCGATTGCTGACCCGACAGGAAAAGTGCTCCTCACTTCGCTGGATACTCCGTCTACCAATTCTCCCTCGAAGGCTGCGCGAAAGGTTCTTTCTTCTGCTTCCTTTCAAAACCTCCTCGACGCATCTTTGAGCACTGAACGACTCTTCGGCCAGATCCCCGTTACGGAGGCCGGTTTCCGGGGATTCGCGCAACATTTCACGGCCAAAGGGAAGACCTACATCCTGATCA
>Ga0126383_10001593_pt1 | contig 14217 bp, 13 predicted proteins | sample PanSoiMetPlot_35_FD_96882 | JGI IMG/M metagenome (GOLD analysis project Ga0126383, IMG submission 96882) | Tropical forest soil microbial communities from Panama - MetaG Plot_35 | ecosystem: Environmental > Terrestrial > Soil > Tropical forest > Bulk soil | place: Panama | collected 2016-02-17
ACAATCCGGAAGCTGAGGCCACGTTGCAACGTCAGCGAGGATTCGTCCTCCCTAACGCCGTTAGTGTTGACCGATCCGTTCGTAAACACTTGGCGACTCGTTACCTATCTGCATTGGGAACGGCTGTCGAAGCTCACCTAGGGATCTTGCGCGCGCCGGGGGACGCAGGATCACTACCGAGGATGGCCGACCATCCAACCAGAATTAAGGAACTTTCTGGCCGCCAAAGGCGTACCCCTAGCATGCGCGTGTTCATCCTCCTGGCAGTTGCGGGGCTCTGCTCCTGTCCTGCCATTGCTCAAACATCAAATCAACCGTCCGACAACAAGGCGGCGGCCAAACAGCCTCAGTGGCCACTACAACTCGAGATGCGCGTGCCGTTCGAGCCCACGGCATTCCCGAGCGGACCGCATGTCTATCTGATGTACGAGTTGCATTTGACCAACTTCATGCCAATGCCCGTTTCGCTGAGTCGCATTGACGTGCTCGACGCGGATGCGGGACCTGCCCAACGGATTGCGACCTTTGAGGTGGCGCAACTGGAAACCATGTTGCAGCCTCTAGGCGGCAAGGCGCTATCTGACCCCAAAGATAAGCTCGTTATCGCGGATGGCCAGAGCGTGATCGCCTTCATGTCCGTTGCGTTCGACCGCGGCTCACATATTCCCGACAGACTGCTTCATCGCCTGACCACGTCCTACGCTCCAGAAGAGGGCGCGGTGATTTCCACGCATCATACGGAGCTGCATGTGCTCGGGTCGCCGCTGGAAGGGGCAGACTGGCGTGCATCCGACGGGCCGAGCAACGACGAAGACAATCATCATCGGCGCGGGGTTGTCATCCTTGACGGGAGGTCGGTGGACTCACGGCGATACGCGATCGACTGGGAGCAGGTCAAGGACGGTGTGACATTCTCTGGTGACGCGCGGGACTCTCGCTCCTATTACTCCTACGGAAAAGTAGTGGTGGCGGTTGCTGATGGCCGCGTCGTTGCGGCAAGGGACGGCCTTCCCGATAACATCCCCGGGCACGGAGACGCGTTCCACTCCGCCGTGCCAATTACATTGGAAACAGTGGCGGGCAATACAATCACACTGGACCTGGGTGGCGGTCAATTCGCATATTACATGCATCTACAGCCGGGAAGTTTGCGCGTGAAAGTAGGGAATCGCGTGCGGCGCGGACAGGTATTGGCACTCGTCGGCGATTCCGGAGATGCTCGAGAACCGCATCTGCACTTCGAAGTCACCACCTCGTCGAAGCTGCTAGCTGGTGAAGGGGTCCCCTATCTTATAGACCAGTACAGCAGCAAGAGCACGAGTGACGGGGCCGCGGACCTCCACACACACGAGTTGCCACTAGACAAAAGTGTGGTCACATTCGGGGAAGCCCGCCGTAAATGACGATGACGCGAATGTGCTGACAACAGGTGGATTCAGGTCGAGTGACGGACAACTTGGAAGTCATCCCTCCAGGGACTCAATCCAACATGCCTGATTTGTTCGGCTTCCCGGAGAAGTTGCTCCCAAGTACCCGGCGAAAAGGCGTCACCTACCAGTGCGTATTTCGTCGTGATACTTTGAGCCGATGCCTGATGCTTTCTCTTTGCGGTCACGACAAATAGTATTTGCGGCACGCTTCGAGGCAGGGGAGCGCGGCGCAAAATAATTGACACAGGCGACCTCCTCGTAGGATTGGTCCTAGAAGACCAAGGAATGCTGGAGAAATACCTATCCTCAAAGCTCGGTGAGGGGGGTCATTTAGTCAGCAAAGCTCCGAGACAAAGTTCGTTTTTCTCCCCAGAGGTAGCGAATAACTTTCTTACCCAAATAGCGGGGATTTTCCCGAAAGCGCACTCCGTAGACCTGAACCCGGTTTGCTTGGAAAAAGCGAAGGCGGAAGCGTCCTCATCGTAACGTTTTGAGATAGAATCCGGATGTGTCGGAGCCCAGCGAAAAATCAAACCGTGTCTCGTATCCTTAAGTGGCTCGCTGACAACTATACGTGGATATTCTCAGGCATCGGTGTCGCTGTGCTTGTTGGCTCGCTCGGGTGGTTGGCACGAAGAAAGGTCAGGTCCGCGCACGGCAGCTCCGTGAACATCTCGAAAAGCAGCATTTCCGGCTCGGTGGTGGCTGGTCGGGAGAACATCATTCAGACAGTCAACATTTCACCGAGCCAAGACCCGACCGGCGACGAATACCGCGAAACCCCAACGGCAGATGAGATTAGGGAGCAAACGAATTCTCTCCCGTTCCTTCACCAAGAAGCCGCCCGTAGTTGCTACAAAGGGATGAAAGTAAAGTGGCCTGCACGAATTTCCTACATAACGGAGCTTCTCACGAGACCAGGCACTGCTGCTGTCACGTTGCGCTACGGAGACAGAAGCACTGGCGCAGTAATCTATGTCGAGGTTCAACTGGACAAATATCCTCGGTTGAGGAGCGTCCACGAGGGAGAACCAGTCACGGTCATGGGCACGATAGCGGGGATGCTGCTGGGCGACATCCGGCTCGACCTGAAGAAGCTTGAGTGGCGGAAGACCTGACAAATGGCGGCCCTTCTTTTTCGAGATTCCACGGGATAGACTCCCGCCGTGCGGATGAGGGCATCTGCGGGAGGGGAAAATGTGGCTTGTGAAAGGCATTCTGTTCGGCATGGTCATCTTCTTCGCGGCCGGAATCTCATGGTTCTTGATTCGTGTAGGCATCGCAAAGTATCGAATAGCGCAAGCAGGTGGTTCCCATTATCACCAAATCGCATTCCACGCCCGATGGCTCATACACCTCATACACAAGCCAATCGTTTGGGCTGCGCTCTTCATTTCAGTTGCAATCGGAATTTGGATTGTTCGAGCTAGAACTACTCACAACCCGGCCGGAAGTGTGGACGGCACAACGCAGAACTAAAGCTCTTTCCGGAGGACGGTATGGATGTCAACGCCAGACTTGAAAGGCTGGAAAAAGAGAATCGCCGGATGAAGAAGATAGGAATCGTCGCCATCGTCTTCGCCTCGGTGCTCTTCATCAGCGGTCAAGCCAAGACGAACAAGGTTGTCGAGGCGAACGAGTTTCGTCTGCTGGACGCCTCTGGAAAGGAGCGTGCAACCCTCGATGTTTTTCGCGGGCAACCGGAGTTGTTCATCAGGTCCTTAAATGGAGAATCAGACGTATTACTTGGCACGGACACTAGCGGCCCTTTTCTGATAATGGGGCCTCTCACGGGCAAAGCGACTGTGACTCTCAAGCCGGACGATTTGGCACTCGAAGGCCCGGTAGGAAAACTCCGTATCGCACTGAATCGTGAAGCCGGCGGTCCAAACCTGACCGTCGAAGATAATGAGGGTTATTCCACTGTTCTCGGAAGGTCCGACCTTCTTCCAACAAAGACAGCAAAAAGGGAGCAGACGCCAGCAGCATCGCTCGTGCTATTCGACAAAGACAAAAGGGTTCTGTGGGCGGCCCCTTAGTCGTTCGGCGGCGACGAACCTTTTATACCCGGTAGCACAATCTCCAACTTGTACACAACGGTCTTTGGCTTCATGAGTCCCATGTATGCCTTCGTGGCAGCGCCAGGGCCGGGTGCAGAGAGCATCGACACACTTCCCTCAACACGATTCAGCAGCAACGTGTCAATCTCGCATTCCTTGCCGCGCAGAAGGTCACTTTCCCCTGTCGTTCGCCAAAACTCATGCCGCCTTTGGAATCAATCACTTACCTGCGGTTGCATTCTGCTATAACTGCCCGCCATGTTTCGACATGTCAAACTCGGCATCGCAACGCTGGTTCGCCTTTTTCGCTCGCGACAGAGTCTCCTCTTTGAGAATTTGGCATTGCGTCGGCAGTTAGCAGTGCTGCGGCGCTCTCCGCGTCCAAGCGGTCGAGAACTTCGACAGACTTTTCTGGATAGTCGCTCGGCGTCTATGGTCAGGTTGGAAGCAGTCGCTCCTCTTGGTCACCCCGGAAACAGTTGTCCGTTGGCACAGAACCGGGTTTCGCCTGTATTGGAAGTTGGTTTCCAGAGCCAGTGGACCGATGGGAAGAAGACCGGCTCCCAGGAAGTTCGCGATCTCATCTACCGGATGGTCGCTGACAACCCAAGCTGGGGAGCGCCGCGCATTCACGGCGAGCTGCTTATGCTCGGATTTTGAAGTTTCCGAGCGAACGGTCTCCCCCTCAAGAAGCGTTTCCTTGAAAGTGAGTTTGGTCATGGGTGTGACGCCGTGCACCGATATGCCGTGAATCGCATAGAAGAAGCTCCACCTTGGCTATTGGCAAACGCCCCAATCGGCGGCTCGGTGCGCCTGCGGATTCCGGGTGAAGCCGATCAACATTCCGGGGTGATTCCGATCACGATTCCTGGCTGATTCCGATCAGTATTCCTGAGCGAAAGCGATCACCATTCCTGGGCTAAACCGATCAGTGATCGGCACTTGCCGGAAGGGTGATCGGAATGGTCAGGAATTGCCTGTGGAAAAGAGTTTGGCGGCGCTGGACACCTAACTACGGGTACTTTCCCTCCGAAAAGGAGGTGAGGGAAAGCGAGTGTCCATGCGCAAGACCCGAGAAGTCCTGTGGTTGTATTTCGATCTAAAGCTGGGGCAGCGGCAAGTAGCCGCAGCACCAACATCAGCCAGAGCACAGTGCATGGTTACCTGGAGCGATTTACCGCAGCGAGGTTGAACTGGCCGTTGCCGGCGGAGATTACTGAGGCGGAGTTGGAAGCGGCGCTCTTTCCGGTCGACCCTGGTAAAGACCGTGAGCCGACACCGTACGCCCTGTGCTTCGCCAAGACTCTAGTGCTTGCTCCTCCGAATCTGGAATTCATCCATGTGACAATGTTGCGAAGCCTCTCCGTATCCTGTTGATTCTAAAGTCGGCCGGGCTTTTGGCGAGCGACAGGGGATCGGACCCACGCCCTGAGGTCCGCTGAATGAATTTTTTCGGAGCAGACCTCCAGAACGCAGGCCCTTAGAGGTCCGGGCCTGCGAGGGGTTAGAAGCTCAAGCGCAGTCCGAAGCGGAACGAGCGCTCATCGCCGGACGGTTCGCGGCCGGTATTCGCGATGCTATCGATGATCATGAACTTACTGCCACTGACGTCCGAGCGCGGATTGGCAAAATGCGGCGTATTGCTGCAGTTCAGCGCCTCCGCGCGGAATTGCATGTGCCACTTCTCGGTCATCCGGAAGTCGCGGAACAACCCAAAATCGAGGTTCACCAGCCCCGGCCCGCGCAGTGCATTAAAACCAGCCGTGCCAAATCGCGCATCGGTCACTGGCGCAAAAGCCGTGGGGTCATAGAACGGCGTGTCACCAATGCCGCCCAACTTCTGGGGCGGCTTGACTTGGTCGGCACGCTGCGAGTTCTTTGGCGCATTCAAACTGGTTCCTGACGCGGACACTCCAAACGGTAGCCCGGTGTAGGAGCTGAACAGCCAGTTCAATTGCCAGCCTCCCGCCAAAGCATTGCCTGCACCTTTATGGACCCACTTCTTGCTCTTGCCAAAGGGCAACTCGTAAACGCCGGCGAGATTGAAGCTGTGTGTTCGGTCGAAACCAAACACCGCGCGATTCAGGTAGTAGAAGGCGGGAATCTTGATAGCAGGAGCGTCGGTGCTTTCCCGGACGTTGTAAATGCCGATTCCCTTGCCCCAGGTATAAGAAGCATTGAGCTGCAGCCCGTTCGCAAAGTGGCGTTGCAACGTGGCCTGGAGGGAATCGTAGTGGCTATTTCCGACCGGAGCTACCAATTGTGTATCCGCGGTCCGCTGGAACGGCAAGCCATCAGGGCCAGTTGCGTTCCACAGCACCTGGCTGGTTTTGCCGCCCCCGGGGAAGCCATAGTTCTGCTCGAGCAGTCCCAATGCTTTGATCTGCCGCGTGGCCACGTATCCGACGGAACCGACCAGGTTCTTCCAGAATTCTTTCTGCAACGTGAGGTTCCACGATTGGATGTAGCCTCGTACGAAATTCGTTGACGTCGTGTTTAGGCCAAGGTTGCCTCCAATACTTGCGACACCGCTGGAGAAGTCGGGCACCACAATTGGCGGAACCCCATCTTGCAAGTGACCAACCGGAACCCGCGTGTTTGGACCATTCTCGATAAAGGGAAGCAGAACAGGCACGTTCGCGCGAAGGCTGCGAGCGATGTTGAATGGATCGTTGGTGAGCCCGTAGCCGCCGCGAACGACAAAGCTGTCGGTGGCGCGGTAGGCAAAGCCGAACCGTGGCGCGAACATGGTGTTGCTCACACTCACGCCACAATCCTCCGGCACGGATCCGAGGCCACAAACCAGCATCTCGTTCGCGGAAAAATCGTAGCGTTCGACGCCTCGCGTATCACGCGTGGGATAGGGGAAGTATTCGTACCTCGTGCCATAGGTCAGAGTGAGCCTGCGGTTCACCTGCCACTGGTCGCGCGCAAAGAAGCTGTAGCTCCAGGTCCGGGTGTGATAAACGTCCGGAACCTGAAGGATTCTCCCGCGGTTCGCAGGCGCGCCAAGCAGGAACGCGGCAAACGCGTTGTAGTCACTGTCTGACTGTCCCGGTATCGTTGTTGGACCACGGTCGAAGCGAAAACCACCAGAAGCGGGTTGGGTCTCCGTGTAGTGTTCCGGCTGCGTGTGGTTCAAGTGCTGACGGTATAGGTCCGTCCCGAAGCGAATGTTGTGTGCACGCTTGATCCACCCAAGATTCGCAACGTACTGATACTGTGGGTCGCTGCGGTAATAAGGCATGTAACCCTCAGTTGCGCCAAGCGTCGAGAAGCCAGTGATCTGGAATCGCGGCCAGCCGCCTTCAAACCGCCGGGTGCCGTTCGTCCCCGGGATGCCCAATACGTCTCGGCCGATATTCTGGTCCAGACCTGGCTGCTCGGAGTTGGTGTCCATGCGCGTCCAGCCGAAATGCGCGTCGAGGATCGTGTGCGGCGTAAAGGCGTAGTTGCCCGCAATCGAGTAGCTGTAAGTGTTCCCCCAGCCCCTGCCGGGGTTTCCTCCAGTGCCCAGAATTGGGCCCATCTCGCCGAAGGCCAGCGGCGAGTTTAAATCGAAATGCATCATGCTGAAGCGCCCATAAATATTCAGCTTCGAGGATGCATTCCAATTTATTTTGGTGTCTCCGGCCCGGCGATCGAAGAGGTAGGCCCCCGTGGCGTAATAGTCGTTCACAAAACCGGAGACGGGAAGGTTCGGGAGGGGAACGAAACTGAGGATTTGTTGCGCAATCGGGTCGATACTGGTCGAGGGAATAATCTTAGTCGTAACTTCTGTCTTGCCGCTGCCGTCCGGGTTACCGGTGAATGGATCAAAGATGCGGCTCGGGGAAGCCGTGAGGTCACCGTTGCGCATGGCCTGCGTCGGGACCGAAACTCGGCCGTCCGCCAAGCGCCGGTCGAAAGTCCCCTCATAGTCGCCGAAGAAGAAAAGCTTGTTCTTCTTTATCGGGCCACCCAGGGACCCGCCGAACTGGTTGTACACCAGTTTCGGCTTGCTCTGGTTGGTCGGCAGGAAGAAACTGCGGGCCCGGAGAGCGTTGTCCGTATGATATTCAAAAGCCGAACCATGAAAGTCGTTCGTGCCGCTCTTGATTTGCACATTGACTGCGCTCCCGCCGGCCAGACCTTGCTCGGCATCGAAACTGTTGGTGACAACATTCACCGTCTCGATGGCTTCCATAGGTGGCACGTAAGCGGTAATGTGCGGTAGCCAAATGTTGTAGCTGCTGGCGCCATCAATACGTACGTTGTTGGAGCTGGCGCTGGTTCCGTTCACATTGTACCGAAGGGCCCGCGACGGGTTAGAGGGCACAGAGTGCTCGTTGGTCGGCACTGAGAAGCCCGGAACCGTCCGCAGCATGCTTTGGTAATTGCGAGCGGGCACCGGAAGCTCGCGCAGCTCCCGGCCGTCGAGTTCGGCACGCACGTCGGAACGATCCGTCTGCAGCAAGGCCGTTTCGGAGGTGACTTCGACGGTCTCCGTTACTTCTCCCGGCTTCAGCGTTACGTCCACTCGCGTTACGGTATTGATAGTCACGGACACTTGGTTCTCGGTGGCGGTTGAGAACCCTTGCTTAGTAACCTTCAGAATGTACGTTCCGCTGGGGATCGTCGCGAACGTATAGCCACCTGCCTCGTTTGTGGCGGTCTCCCGGCTCTGGTTCGTTTCCACTTGTTTGATCGAAACCACAGCGCCAGGCACAATCGCGCCTGTCGAGTCCGTCACGTTCCCCACAATGGAGCCGTAGAGGACTTGCGCTTGCCCGTGCTGCGGCGCAGCGAGTAACGTAAGAAAAAAAGCGACGAACGGAAATGCAACCTGAAGGAATGCCGATTTGAAAAGAAAACTAGGGTTCATCGGTGCCCCCCTTTCCACAAAACGGAAAGCGAAGGATGGCGGGTTTCGTGCCTTTGGCAACCCCGTTGACACGATTCATCCCCGTGTCACTCCACTCGCAGTAGCTGACATGCACTGTGCTGGAGTGGATCAGCCGCGCAATCAGGTGAACACCTACATTTGCGCTAGGGTGAATCGCGGATGGCGGCGGTGCAACGCGCGGAACAGGTAAGGACGACGGCTGCGTAAAGCTCTTTGTAAGCAGTGCGAGTCACATCCAACATCGGTGCTCCATCCCAAACTTAATTGACATAAATGGGTATCATCCGATACGGCCCGAAGAGTTTGGCTGAACGGCAAGATCTCGACGACTGGCAGCAATCTATTAATTATTGCAGCGGCTGAAAAGAGGGGAGACAGAATAATCGGGTATATTGAAAATACGTGACCTGTTGGTTTTTCGAGAAGCTGAAAACTCACAAAACCCTAAAATTGCACCTAACTGGAACGTATTTGAAAAACAGGAAACTTGTTTTTCAGCAAAAATCTCCAGCCTTCACCCACAAAAATGGTTCAGAAACACTTTGGCACTGCTCGCCCGAGTTAGTCGACAGGGATCGGTCCTACTACCGTCGCAAAAATCGTTCTAACTCCACAGCCGATCCCAGGAGCGCTCATGATCCCACTGTGGAGTGGGCTCAAAGTAACCTGTTCCCGGCGCCAGATGCTGCCGCACTACATCCTCGTTGAGAGTCACGCCGAGACCAGGGCGATCGGGAACTTCAATCCAGCCGTGCTTCACGATTGGATTCTTGATTCCCTCCTGCACTAAGGATGACCACCAGGAAACATCGAGGGAATGGTGCTCGAGGGCTAGGAAGTTTTGAGTAGCAGCTGCGCAATGCACGTTAGCCATGCAACAGACTGGTGTCCCCGCAAAGTGCATGGCCATCGGTACGCCATACTCCTCGGCCATGTCCCCAATCTTGTGCGTTTCAAGGATGCCGCCCGAGGTGGCGAGGTCGGGGTGAATCTTGCTGACAGCGTGCCTTTCGCAGAGGACACGAAACGGTTCTTTCAAGTAAATATCTTCGCCGGTGAGAATAGGCGTGGGACTCTGGTCGGAAATCTGCTTCAGCAAATCTGTATACGTCCAGGGGATCACGTCCTCCATCCACGACAGGTTATATTTCTCATAAGCCTTGCCCAGCCGGATAATGGACTTCACGCCCAGATGTCCGAGATGGTCCATGGAAAGGGGAATTTCCATACCCACAGCAGCGCGCACTGCGGCAACGTATTGCTCAAGCATGGCAATGCCCTTGTTCGTGACTTCCATCCCGAGGAGGGGGTGGGGAAGTTGGTTCGCTTCCCATTGGTTTATGTCTGTGGGGTTAGTCACCGTTCCGGGCGTGTCGGCGACCATCTCGATTCCTAAATCCATTTTCAGCCAGGTAAGCCCCATGCTTTCTTTGCGCTCCTTCATTCGCTGTGCGTAAATTTTGGGGTCTTTGGATTCCTCGGTGTCCGCGTAGATACGAATTTTGTCACGGAATCTACCGCCGAGCATCGCGTAGACCGGGGCGTCATAAACCTTGCCTGCGATGTCCCACAAGGCCATTTCGATAGCGCAGACTCCGCCGCCCTGGCGCGCGTGGCCACCGAACTGCTTGATCTTGCGGAAGATTTTGTCAATTTGTAACGGATTCTCGCCAAGGATGCGGCTTTTCAAAAAAAGGGCATAGGTTGGGGTCGCTCCGTCGCGTACTTCGCCGAGTCCGCTGACGCCCTGGTTGGTGTCGATTCGAATCAGAGGACAGGGACTTGGCCCGGGCTTCACAACGGTAGCCACACGAAGATCCGTAATCTTTAAATCCGACGGGCGCGAGTTGGTATTAACGCCTTTTGGGTATGCGTCCATCGCTTCTCCCAGGAGCAGGGAAGTGCCTAGAACGGCGGCTGAGGACTTCAAAACTTCACGGCGATCCAGTTGCGGGCGGTTTTCGTTGCTCATGGTATGTGCACTCCCAACGTGTTGCGCACTTCCTGAATATCGCACGACACAATACAGGGATTGCGGTGTGCGGACAAGGTTCGCGGACAAGGTTCGCATTTGACAAATCATTCGCTATTTGAGAGTTTTCGGCGCGCGACCGTAAGCGAGTACTGTCGGGCATCGTTTGCGTCGCCGAATGGTAATCGCGAATCAAGGTGCCGACCGCGTCGGGGGAATCCCATGAACACTTTATTGCCTAAACCTCTCAGCGACTTGAGCGCTAAGACAACTCTTTGCGTGTGCGTCTTTCTCCTTGTACCTGCGTTCACGCAGGCGCAACTAATGACCTTCTCCAAACAAGATCTCATGGATTACACCGCGCAGGAGCCATTTGAACGCTTTCCCGACGGCAGACCCAAAGTGCCAAACGACTTCCTGGCTCGGGCCCGGGAACTTTCCTCCGAGGAAATTTGGGCCGTTCTAGAGCAGCGGGGCTTCCACAATCAGTACGCCGACGGATTCCAGATCTTGCATCCAGGCAAACCAATGGTCGGGCGAGCCTTTACGGTGCAATTCATGCCGCTGCGCCCTGATGTCGAGGAAATTGCCAAAAACAAAGCCAAGGAACGAGGGATCCCGCGGCTCATGAATCAGACGGCGATTGATATGCTGCAACCCGGTGATGTGCTGGTAGTGGATATTTTCGGGAAAAAGGTAAACGGAACCATTGTCGGCGACAACCTTTTTTACTATGTGATGAAAGCAACGAACAGCGGCGGGCTGGTTGTTGACGGCAGCATCCGGGACCTCAATGGCATTTCGGAAATCGAGATGCCTGCGTACTTCCGTTTCGTCGATCCAACCCCCATTGGCAATGTCATGCTGACGGGGATCAATATTCCTGTGCGCATCGGTGGTGTAACCGTGATGCCGGGGGACCTTGTTGTTGGCGACCGCGAAGGTGTGTATTTTGTGCCGCCCCAGTTAGTGAAAGAAGTCCTCGACCGGGCGGATGAGATCCGCATTCACGATGAGTGGACGAAGAAGAAATTCGACGAAGGGAAGTACAAGTCGAGCGAGATCTACTCCACCCCAGGCGATCCAAAGTTGCTTCAGGAGTATCAAGAGTTCCTGAAGAAGCGGTTGGAAGAGATTCGAAAGAAACGAAGTGAAAAGTAGGGAGGAAGTTTATGACATCTTCTGGAAGAGAGATCACGCGCCGCGGATTCATTACAAAGGTGAGCCAGGGACTAGCCGGGATCAACCTTGCCGGAGGCTTGCTGAGAGAGTCCTCTGCAGCGCAGGTCGCGGTCCCCGATCCTCCGGGCAAAAAGCTGGGATGGGCTATCGTCGGGTTGGGGAATCTCTCCATCCACGAGATCTTGCCTGCTTTTGCTAAGTGCGAAAAATCCAAGGTGACGGCCTTTGTGAGTGGTCATCCGGACAAGGCGAACAAGCTGGCCCTGCGATACGGAGTCAATCCGAAAAACATCTACAACTATCAGAACTACGACTCCATCAAAAGCAATCCTGAAGTAGATGTCATCTACATTGTTTTGCCAAATGGAATGCACGCCGAATATACCGTCCGCGGCCTGGCGACAGGGAAGCACGTTTTGACGGAAAAGCCTATGGCCAATACGCCTGCCGAATGCCAACGGATGATTGACGCGGCTCGCAAAGCAGAGCGCAAATTGATGGTGGCTTACCGCTGCCGTTATGAGCCTTATAACCAGGAAGCCATTCGAATGGCGCGGTCGCATGAGTTGGGAACCGCGAAAGTGATTCTCGCCGACCATGGTTTCAACATCGGCGATCCCACACAATGGAGGCTGAAGAGGGAGCTTGCGGGCGGAGGCTCCTTGATGGACATTGGCATCTACTCATTGCAAGCTGCACGCTATCTGACTGGGGAAGAGCCTACTGAGGTAAACGCGGCGATGTTTAACACTCCGGGCGACGCACGTTTCAAAGAAGTGGAAGAGACAATTAATTTTCAATTGCGCTTTCCAGGCGGCGTCCTAGCGAATTGCACATCCAGCTATGGGTACTCCGGACAGAATCGTTATCGCCTGGTCGGAACCGAGGGTTGGCTGGAATTGGAACCTGCGACGAGCTATCGAGGTCTTCGCATGAGGGTGCATCGAGGAAACGTTACGGAGGAAAGAGACCTTCCTGAGCGCGACCACTTTGCTCTGGAGATGGACCACATGTCTTCGTGCGTGATGGAAGACAAGGAGCCGCTAACTCCCGGCGAAGAGGGATTGCGCGACTTGAAAATCATGATGGCGATCTACGAAGCCGCGAGAGTGGAAAAAACGGTGAAGTTGTAACGCCAGTGGCTTCCTGCTTTCGGGCAGGCGTCGTAGTGTTACTCCCTGGTTGGCGCAGAGTTGTGGATTCCCTTGTTCTTCGGTCTGTTATGGCCGCGGGCCCGAATCCCTTTGTCCGCGCACGGCGATGAGAGACATCTGCTCCAAGTCCGGATAGTGTCCTTCGGCGTCCGGTTTTCGTTCGGTGGATTTGATTTGCTGAAGGACGGTTTCCATAGGGAGAGACCCACTGAAGAACTTTTTATATACCTTCGCAAAAAGCGGTCCGTCCGATACGTCGTCCAGGTAGATGGTTGTCGAGACGACCTGACTGTAATTCATGTCCGCCTCTTCCAGGTTGTCGAGGAGGTTCCGCATGGTCTGACGAGTTTGGTCCAACGTGGTCCCTGCGTACACGCCGCCATTGGGTCCCGGGATGAAACCGCTCTTGGCCGAACAATACAAAGTGTCGCCAGCGAACACACAGGGGCTCGCCGTTGGGCTTGGCGGCATGTTCTTCGGGCGTAGGGCCCGCCGTTGACGCAGATCACGCACAGCCACGCCGGTGTACGCGATGTGCGCGCCTTGAGGCAAGCTGGAAACCTCGATGGTGGCACGACCGGGAGTGTTCCCAAATTCAAATTGCTGAGCATATTGCTGATTCATGATTCGCATGGGCACTTCGGAGGTTAGGTACGGATTCACGAACACCATGTGAGCCATGGTGAGACCCGCAGCTTGCAGCACAGACTTCATGCGATCAAGCGCGAGATTAACTTGGCTGGCCGGGTCTTGAGGAACATTTCCACTTGCAGGATCACTTCCCGGCATCGTGGAAACAAATAGTCGATCGTGCGTCAGCAATCCTGGAGAGTACGCCTTGTTTGGCGGAGAATTCGGCTCGAGCACCGGCTGCTTCCCGTTCAAGTCGCGAACTGCAACAGCGGTGATCTGAACGGGCGATTCCGGAAGACGAGCTACTCCCAATACCGCGCGCGCCGGGGGATCTTTAAGAAAGTAATCGGCGAAGACTTCGTTAAGCTCAGAGTATCGGTCTGTATCTTCCAAGTAGACGTGAACATAAACTACGTGGTCCATTGTCAGACCTTTGCTTCCGATGGCGCTTCGGACATTCTCAAGGGCCTGGCGAACCTGGTCTCCAAACTTTGCTGGAATGCTTCCGTCAGGACGACGAGGCCCTTGTCCGGAAGCGTAAATGTAGCCTCCGGCTTCAATGGCTGGCGATCGCATTGCCTCGCCGGAAGAGGGCGCTGACTGCGGTCCTGCCGGACGAGATTGCGCCTGCCAAGAAACCACGGCGCAAAGTAAACAGGCAACCAGAAGTAGAGCGAACTTCATCCAGCGTTCCCCTTACGAGCCGCGTTGAGAATTGCTCGCAGCCGCTGTCCCACAATCATTTCTTCGCCTGGCTGAATGGTCATGGAGACTAGTTCGATGTGGTTTTGTTCTTTGAATTCCTTTAGATTGGAATTTAGCTTGTCCACACCTTCACACACGGCGGAGACCATACTCGGATTGTCCACGCCAAACACTTCGATAACAGGGTCTCCTTCGC